>Ga0080013_1001085_pt1 | contig 36928 bp, 53 predicted proteins | sample ETNvirenome_6_85_FD_69236 | JGI IMG/M metagenome (GOLD analysis project Ga0080013, IMG submission 69236) | Marine viral communities from the Pacific Ocean - ETNP_6_85 (SPADES assembly) (version 2) | ecosystem: Environmental > Aquatic > Marine > Oceanic | place: Pacific Ocean | collected 2013-06-19
TGTAAGTTTCCAATACATTCTTAACAAAAGCAGTAGTGGCTATCTGTGTCGAATCTGTAGATACTGCCGCTGTTGGTGCTAGTGGTGTGCCTGTAAAAGTTTCTGAAGCTATGTCCGCTTTTGTATCCACCGCTGTTTTAACTGCTGTAAATTCCGTATGAAAGTCATCACCACTAATGACTTTATCTGCATCTGAATCACTTAATGCATCTTTACCGGACCAGCTTACTTGTAAATTATAATCTGACATTATCTTATTTTCCCTTGTTTAGCCCATACAACCATGTTTTGTAGGGCGGCTTTAAAGCCTCTTACTGTTTGAATTATTTCCAATCTTAAAACCTTAGCGGATTTAGATAAAGAAACCTTATACTCCTTTGGATGATATGCTGGAGCATATTTAGCTGCACCATATAATGATGCACTTCCTCCCCATAAATAACTTGTACCCCCAGCAGCGGGTTTTAATGTAAAGTTAGCTGAATCAGGAGTAGTTTTATAATCTCTATACCAATTAAAAGTTACAGCTGTATTTTTACCACCTGAAAAAACAGCTAAAAATCTTTTCAATATTTTAGTAACAGCTGGTTGTTCAAAGTCTAACCAAACAGTTTTAAAGTCCGCTTGGTATGGGTTGTCCGTATCTAGCCAACATTTAGAATTAACTGTTTCCCATGTACCACCTGCTGCTGCACAGGGACTTGAACTACCATAACTAGCAGTAACATCTGATTTTTCCACATCAAAGTAACCCCCATAAGTAGCTACTCTACCTTCATAATCACCAGCACCCAGTCCAATATGTAACGAACCATCAGCAGTAGCTAAAAAGGACCTTGGATTTTTCTTTGACGCAAAATTCCAAGTAGTTAATCTAGGTGCTTTATCAGGAGTTATTGATTTAAAATCAAAAACATAAACAATATTCCTATCAGGGAAGGAAAGTAAGTAAGTACCACTAGCTAAATCATACTGACCTTTTACTTGGTTCATATCAGCTTCTATGATATGTGTTTTTATTTCATCTCTAACAGCTAAGGACAAATCAGTCAATGGCATTTTATCTTGAATCTTTGTACGACTCAATGAACGTAGTCCTGACGCACTTAAAAATACAACATCGTCACCTAATAGCTGTACTGAATCTCTAGCTACACAACCAACACCTTCTATTACCTCATCTAAAACAAATGTAGCTGCTGCTGGACTCCATGGGTCATTATATATAACAATATTATTCTTACCAAATATGACAAGCTTACCCATAAAGGAAGTAATAGCTACTACTTCATCACCACCCCATACAGTCTTTAAATCTATTGAACCAGACGCACCACCATTAAAATCATGTCCAACAAGAGTATCGGAATAATAAATAACATCTTTATTTTCACCAATACTACCCACCCATAGCCTACCAAACTCACCAAGTATACAACTAGGTGTAAATGTAGTTACACCACTAGGAGCTGCATAACTTCCTACATCTTCCAAGTCTAGCCAAGTAGAGCCACTATAGTTAATGGGTTTATTACTTGCTTGTACTCCATAGAACTGATTATTAAAATTTGTAAATTGCCAATTACCGTCAGTCTTAGTTGTTCCACCGGAAAAGGTTTGTGCATCTAAAGTATAGGGTGTATTTGCTGTATTAAGTTTATAAACATTAGCACCAGCACCGCAAAAAATAGTTGAGGCACCAGTAATGCTTCTAAATTCACCTAATGACTTAACTATTAAAGTATTAGCGGAAGTTCCACCAATATTAATACTTATTTGTTTAACTCCCTCTCTAGTGGAAATACGACCTCTATCATCTAACATGATATTATTGGCTGTAGTTAGCCATTGATGGTCTAAACTAGACGGTGAAGCTTGTCTGTTTAAACCGTATGTACCAATAGAGTCTAATACAAGTGGTTGTATTGGTTTAGATGGCATTCCAAATTACCTCATCTGTATGTCTTCCTACATCTTGTTGTATGGCATCAGATAATGATTGTTGATATTGGAACTGTGCCATGTCGGATAATGAACCTCCATCCTCACCTCGTTCCGCTATCGCTCTTGCCCAAGTTCCTAATATAACAGGATACTCAGGAACTGTTAACACATCTGCTGCCTCAGTCAAATTATCTTGTGGGTCCAGTAAATGAAAATCAACTGAATAAACACCGTCAGGTTTTGGATATAGCTGAGCTGTTAATAAACCACTACTGGTACTATTAACTGAGAAATAAGCAGGAACCCCATCGCTTTCCGTTGGATATTGAGTTGTCTTAATCCAACTATCAGGCACTGATTGTAATGTACCTCCCTGGGATTGTTCCTGTACTGATAAAACTCTGCTTCTTTGTGTTGTACTTGATAAATTATAACTTCGTGTTCCATCTACAGTTGAAACTGTTTCAGTTCGTCTTAATGAAGTCCAGTTCCAAGCATCCTCTACTTCCCTTTTAACTTCATTAATAAAATCACCTATCATAACTTGATAGTCTGTAGGTCCAGTAGAGCCAATTAAATCATTTGACCAATTAGCATCAATAGTATCCTCTCTCAACCTACGTAAAACTGAATTTATAATTTGTATATATGTCATATTATTTCCCTTTAGCTAATTGAGCACCAAAATAGAACTCTATAATCATTGTCGCCCACCCAAAAATTTCATCCATCTTGAGCAGACCATCTACAGTAGCATACTCTACTACATCCGGTGTAAGCTGTATTCCCAAGAAACTAAAACCTTCTACTATTGTAGGTATTACTGTAGGTACATCGAAATACACTGGTCCTACTTGAGTGAATATAACTAAACCTAAGATGACAAATATAATTACTCGTCTATTCATAGCAGCCATAGGTGATTCCTTGTCTGCTCTATCTCTAGCCATATTAATAGAGTCATTCCTTACTTGAAGAGATTGAATCATCAACTTCTGATTCTCTGCTGCTGCTTGGCTCTTTAAAGCAAATAACTTAGCTACGAAGCCTAATATTATTGGTGCAATGTTTGTTAGAAATCCTATCATACTGCTACTTTAAATGCCTCAATAATTCCAATCTGAGTAATAATATAGAAACCAATAGCACCATAAACACTCCATTTAATCTGTAACATACTATTATTAATCTTCTGGATAGCCTCATTAGTATCTTCAATACGACTAAACAATTTGTTTATTTGCGTACTATGTTTGTCTAATGTTGTTTCCACTCTAACAATTCTCTCTTCCACCATAATATCCTTATTTGTTTGAGCCAATAGCACTACCCGTAAGTATCGCACCAAAGGCTAAGTGAAATAACCCACCACCCATAAGGGTAAAGGGATTGTGCTGTCCTGTCAGTTTCTTCATCAATTCCATTTGTACTAATGTGTCCTCTGTTGCATTAATTATGTCCATAAACTGTGAAATATCTGGTCTATTAAGTCCGTACCAAACTGGTACAAATAGAAAGTCGTAAAAACAAATTAACAGATAGACTGTTAGAGCAGTCCACCTCCAATGCATTGTGGATTTTTCTATCTCTGTCATACACAGGGAGGCTCACACATTAAAGCATCAGTACCTATAAACAGAACCGCTATAAAGGCGATTACTCCAACTGCTATTGCTATTATCTTCATCTATTAGTCAGCCTCCATTGTCAATAACAGTTCCACCATCTTCTATCCATTGTTGGATTTCTTGGTAATCTGTGTTTGCTTCGTCTAATGGTACGCAAGAAGTAATTCCATTTTTTACCATAGTAAAATTTATAAATCCACCCATAAAATAATTTTTTTCTACTGTACTAATCATATTTTTTATAGCTCCGAAATTGATGTGTAATGTAAGGCCATTACATCGCAATTTGTTCCTGTTCTATAAACAGTAAAACCAGCATCATTTATTTGGCCTGTAGTTAAAGTTGTGTTGGTAGTTGAAGTTCCAAATTCATAAAAACTACCTTCTCCAGAAGTTCCATCACCGGGTGCGTATGTTGTAATTGTAGGTGTTGCTCTTTTTGTAACAATATGTTTTATAAATCCCCCAACATAACCGTTATTTACAGTATTAAAGAAAAAAGCGTGCCGACCATTATCAGTAGTTGTTCCCGGAGTGGTTGCTTGTGCATAAGATTTTTCATAATACCTCTGACACAAAGCCAGTTCCTCACCATAACTTCTGTGCTCAAAGTCTGTGGCTACTGTGCCTAGTTCTAGTTGGACTCCTGTGATATTAATATAATTAGAAGTGGAGTCTGCAAAGGCAAGAGTTCCACCAGCATTTCTATCAGTATCTGCCTTTGTTTCCCAAGATGTGGGAACTGCACCAGAAGAAAGACTACTACCGCTATCAAGCCACCATTCTATAAACATAGAGCAAGCATTATCATCACCTAAAGCACCTGTTGTATCACCAGCAAATGTTAAACTTTTCTGTTCCCAAGTGTCAGCAGAGTCAATAGTTACCGTATTACCAATCTGTCGATTATTGTCCTCATCCTTCAAATTAACTTGTATATTCCCTGTCTTATTACACTTAACCCAAAAGGAAAGAGTAACTGATTCAGCACTAGCAGTTCCTTTCTTTAATTGTTGTAAATCCTGACCCTCAATCTTATATTGAAAGGTTAGCCACTCACCAGAAGCAGGAGAGGCATCAGCAGTTGTACAATCAATCTTTAATGAGTTGGCAAAACCAGCAGGACCGCTACTATCTTGAGTAATGGTATAAGCACCTATAGAACTCTCAGTAAACTGCCAACGGTCTAATGAATAATCACCATTACCAATAGCAGCAAAACTTGTTCCTCTCTGTGATATTTTCATAGCACCATTAAGAATCATATTCCTTCTACCAGCAATACCAGTAAGACTAGAGCCATCTCCAGCAAATGAAGTAGCAGTAAGGACACCTTCTGCGGTTAATGAGCCTTTCTCTACTGCATTACTCTGAAATATAATATCATTCCCAGAGCCATCTGCGTTTAGGGTTAAATCTTCTGCGGATGATTTAAGTGTACTCATTTCGGATACCTCCCTTTAATTTCGTTTATCTTATCAACCCAAGTTGTCGTGCCATCTCTGTCATCATCGAACTGCATCTCGAATTGGTTTAACTGGTCGTATTCTGCCTTGCGGTTTCTAGCGTATTCTTGGGAGTCGTATTCTGCTTGGAGTCTAATTACTTCAGCATCTATAGCAACAACTTCTGCATCAGTTGTAGTGTGTCCATCTTTCCAGACAATCGGTTGAATTTCAGATGCTGTATTATAAAGTCCTGTATATAAAGACCTTATAGCATCTACTTTACTTGGTTTCATTGAAGTTCCTGACATATTTATGCTCCTAATCTAAATCCTGAAAAATAACATATTGCATTATCATTACTATCACCAGTCCAATAACCACTAGCGTAAACATTTATTGTATCGTCTGCAGAACACTCAACTATAGAGAAACCAGTGCCTCCCTCATTGTCATAACCTGTTTCACCTTGCCAATAAACCCTTCCGTGCTGATTTGAAGTTCCTTTCCTTATTCTGGCACTAGTATTATTTGTATTTGTTCCCATATGAGAAAGTTTATATACTACGAAATACCAACCCGCTGTTCCTATTGTTATTTCACCACCACTCTCAGAAAGGTTACTACCGAGTTTTACATTGTAGCCCCAATCTATAATTGCGTCTGATGCGTTTTCTGTATTACCATTCATTCTAAGAAGCCAAGAATCAGCATCACAATCTATTACTGGTAATAGTGATGCTGCAGCCATATGAGAATTATCAATAGAACCATCAATAAGTTCTGCCGAGTCAACCGAGTTTGTTGCTAGAGTTCCAGCATCGACAATCCCATCTGGCAAGCCACCGACTGATATGCCTGTTACTGTTCCGCTTCCGTTAATTACTATTGCCATTATTCATTCTCCAATGCTTCAATTCTTTCTATTAATTGATTTATCACAGATATATACATTGCATCTTTTTTACCAAGTTTAGATGTATATGCTTTTTCACCTTCAGGTATTAAATCATAATCTGGGTTGCGTATTTCTTCTAATCCTTGTTTGTCAAATTCATCTATTTCTATTGTGCTTAACCAATAATCATCAACAGATTGAATTTCTTGTGCAATAAACCCTCTATTACCACTTGTACTATTATGTCTTTCTGGGTTTCTCCAGTCGAATGTTCTCGGTCTTAATTGTTTGAATTTACTTACATCATAAGTAAAGTCATTTATATTTTCTTTTAACCTCTCATCAGAATTTGAACCTATACTAGTATCTGTTGCTGTTAAATCACCATTATTATCAATTCTAAGGTGTTCTGTTGGATTAGAAGCACCATCTGCTGTTGTTCCAAATTCTAATCTTCCGGGCATATCATTAACACCCGGAGTACCAGCAACTCTACACCTAATATACCCAGCACCGCTTACTCTATCAGTACCATCAGCTCCAGACCAATAAATACTACCAAGATAATCATTGGCATTTACGATAGTATAGTGTCCACCACCGTGAGCTGTAGACCTAGATTTAGTGAATAAAAAAGCTGGCCCACTACTACTATTAATATGCATTCCTATTCCAAATGAAGCTTTGTCATCACTATTACCTTCATATTGAACCATTGGTTGATAGCCACCAACCCAAGTATTTGAAGTATCTTTGCCTATTAAAATTCTCTCATCTGGAGTTATAGACAAAACTAAAGAATCACCAGCCGCAAGTGCACTACCGTGATTTATCTTTAAAAAATCGTCTGTATCATCTATTCCAATAGAATAATTTGCTCCATTTCCTTCAAATGTTATCTTACAATCTTCTTCTGTTTCATTACCAATATGTAAAGTAGCTCCATACTCATCTGCAAATGTTAATTTTGCTTCAGCATCTAGTTCAGTTGTTGTACTACCAACAGTTACCAGTTCATTAGCAGTTGCATTATTTAATGCTGTTATTGGAGTGGATATTCCAGTTAAACTAGAACCATCACCATCACTATTCAGTAGAGTGCCTGTGGCATCTGGAAGTGTAATTGTTCTATCGCTGCTCGTATTAGGAGCTGTGACAGTTAGTACCCCTGTACCGCTTGCGTGTCCTTGAATTTTTACTTTAGCCATTTATTACTCCTATACTATTACCCAAGTCGAACCTGTTGGTACAGTGACTGAGTATCCTGTGTCGATTGTTATCGGACTAGCCGATAGTGCGTTGTAATCAGTTGAAATTGTTAAATCTGAAGATATGGTATGTGTATGCTCAAAGAAACCTAGAGTTACTCCACTAGCACCAACAATAGCTGTACCATCTGCTCTCGTATAATTTATACATTGAACTTGATTAGCAGCTGTCGATTGAAAAGTTGCTACATCTCCCGCTGCTGTTGTTATGTTTGCCTCTCCCGGCAAGTCTAAATTAGTAGCGTGATGTGTCATTGTTAAAATGCCATCAAACTGTAATGTGAATTGTCTATCAGCAGCTACAGTAAATGCTGCAAAGTTAGTAGTTCCTGTTACATCAAAGTAATCACCATCTGTATCAATGACTGTAGGTGAAGCAGATGCTATATCGCCACCTTTCTCTGTCTGTATATAGTTGCCATTTGCATCTAAGAAGCCACCTAATTGTGGTGAGGTATCATCAACAAGGTCGCCAGTAGCGGCATCTTCAAAAGCTGGAGGTGCACCTGCACCAGCACTTGTTAATACTTGTCCATCATTTCCAGTAGCAACCGCAACTGGGTCACCTGAAGCATCATAACTAATTATATTTCCATCAGTACCACCTGCCATTTTAGCAAGAGAAACAGCATTATCTTCTATGGTTACATCACCATCGTTTGCCATTGTAACATCGCCACTTAATGCTGCTGCGGTGAAACCTGTTCCATCACCAATTAATATTTCAGTAGTTGCTAGAGCAACTTCAGATAAAACACCCGAACTGTTTGCATTTCTTCCTAATATAGAATTAGCTGCAACATCTTGGATATGTGCAAAATCAACACTAGCATCTACATAGTGGTCGCTATCTATTGCCTCGTCATATAGTAAATTATCAATGGTAACTTTTTTACTCGTTCCTCCGTCATTGACGAGTAATTCTTCACTTCCAGATGGTGAGGTTAATTCTGTTAATGCCGATACTTTTTTTGTTGCCATTATTTACTCCGTAATTATGTATGTAGGTGCTGATGAAACAGAGGACTCTATAACTAGATGGTCAGTTCCATTCTCAAGTTCTATTTCATAGGCAGCAGTTACAGCAGGGTCGAAATCTCTCTGCCATTGCCTTCTATTTGCTAGTACAGTTAGAAGTTTCTTTTTCTTCCAATACATTAAAGTCTAAACCTCATCTTCCTTCTACCAATTCTTTGTCTGTCTATTAGAGATTTAAGTTCGTCTTTAATTTCCTCTATGAGTGGCGAATACTTTGTGATAACTGGGTCATCTTTTTTCTTAGAAACTTTACCGCTAGGCGTACCCTCATACGAACCACCTTTAACTCCAGAACGAGAATCGCTTGGAGTTTTTGTAGTCTTGCTTTTAAATTCATATACTGTTGCCTCTGTCTTTCCTTTTTCGTTGTTTGATTTAAGTTTACTACCTTTGTAGGTAGGTGCTTTTCCTTCTGATTGAACATCCTCAAGGTCTTCTTTTTCCTCTTCCAATAAGGAGTCCAATGTGTTCATAATATTATCTAGTTCCGTTAAAGGCTCAGGTTCATTAGCAAACTTAATATCGTTTTCCTGTATAAACTCTTCTTTAGATAATGTATCTTCATCATCAATATCATAATACCTATCATAGACTTCATCAAGCATTTTTGCCCAGAGCTCTCTAATCTTAGCTTTAAACCTTTCTATCTCCAAGCTATCAGCAGAATCATTAATTGTGTTGTTAAATATGTCCACTTTTATTCCTATATATGAGAAAATTTATTCCTATATTTGCCATCTTTGGTTTCACTAAGTCGCTTCTTTTCACGCATAGTCCATTGTGTATTTGTATTGCCAAAATGAGGTTTAACCTTGTTTATCGAGAATATAAACTTAGCTTCATCGCCACACTCGATACACTTTTTAGGTTCCTTCCTATCTTTAATGGAACACACCTCGTCAAAGATGTGTCCATTTTTGCACTTATAGTCATAGATGGGCATTATTTCACTTCAATCTTTTTTGCCTTCTTATCTTCCGGTAAGTTTAATTCCATATCTACTGTAAGAACTCCATCTTTGAAGTTCGCATTAAATACCTTTAGATAATCCATTAAAGCCCATTGTCTTGTAAAAGCTCTCTGTGCTATACCTTTATATACAAAGCTATTAGTATTCTCTGTATCATCAGCGGAATTTCCAGTAACAGTTAGAGTGTTGTCTTTTACTTCAACCTCTAAATCTGATTTTGCAAATCCAGCTAGTGCCATTTCCAGTTGATACTTATTATCTTCCACTTTTTTTATATTATATGGTGGATACTTAGGTATCTCAAACTGAGGTAAAGATGATAGTTGGTCGAATATACTATCAAAACCTACTGTCAAATTTCTAAATGGGTCAAACGTTGTTAAATTATTCATGTTTCTATTCTCCTTTATTAAGCGAGTTATTAAAATAAGATGCCCTTAATGAGCCATCTCGGTTTGTAAAAACCCCTCCGGTTAAAGAGGGGTTTAGTTTTAGCTATTAACTAGCTGGTACTACGAAGCAAACACCTGCATCATTACGCAATTCCTTAACACCATAAATAGTGTCGGAAGTGAATAAGTCACCAAGATATTCCTGCTTATATTGTGTCTGTGAACGCACACCAACTTGCTCTGCTAGAACTAGAGCATCTTTGTGCATTAGTATGCCAACACGCTCAGTACCTCCACCAGAACTGCCAGTACCACCGCCTGAAGCAGCAGTATCACAGTTAGTTGAGATGAATACATCGACACCATAGATTTGACCAATCTTGCCTGTTTTAAGGGCATCGCCAGAACCAATGTATGCTTGTTCTGTGAATCGGTTAATACCTAAAAGGTCATTAGCACATACTGGTGGAACAATCAAAGAACGATTGTCCATCGGTACATCTGCATTATCAAGTACAAGTATCAATGCACGCAGACCATCATCATCTAAGTCTGCCTCATTTGTACCTGACCAAAGAGTAGTGCCAGAACCGATATAAGCAGTAGTATAACTGCCATCAGTAGTCGCACCACTTTGGAAACCCTCTCCTAAATCAATTAGGTCGGAGTCCACTTGTTTTGCCATTGTACCTGACCAAAGAGTAGTGCCAGAACCGATATAAGCAGTAGTATAACTGCCATCAGTAGTCGCACCACTTTGGAAACCCTCTCCTAAATCAATTAGGTCGGAGTCCACTTGTTTTGCCAAAGCATAACCAGCATCGTCAGTATAAAACTTCCTCATGCTTGCTAAACTTTGTACCTCTGCGATATCCTCAATTAATTTTGAGTATTCGTAGTGTTTATTTAAAGATACATCAACGGTAGTATTTGTAGCTGCCGATAATGTAACCTGTGTGTTTGCTGCTTTAGCACTAGCTGAACCTCTTGAGGGTACTGGTATGTGTATAGTGTCACCTTTTTTCCCCTTATGATTCAGTTTAGTGACTAGATTAGCAACCACTAAGTTACTTTTATAGGCACCAATAACCTCGTCACTCCATAATTCTGGAATGAAGTTATTAGCAACTGCAACCGTAACTTGGTTTGTTCCTAAAGCCATTTGACTTTCTCCTTATATTTTATTTAACCCTCCCATCTTGATAAGCTGAGAATATTTCATCTGCTAGCGAATCATATCTGTTAGGGTCAGTTTGTTTTAAACGAATTAAATCAGCCCTACGGTAGATTTTTTTACCCGCTGTGGATTCACCTGAAGCTCTTGATACTCCCTTACCTGTTTTTAAAGCAGCTTTTCTAGTAGTTTCCTTTTCCGCTTCCACTTCCTTTGTCTTGGAAATCATTTCCCTTTCCTTCCAAATCGTTAGAAGTTCATCAGCGGAATCGAAATCATAAGCGTCTGCTTCCTTAAACAAGCGTTGACGTACCTTACTTCCTTCAATCCACTCCTGAAAGTCGGGACTTGTAACAACGTCCTTAAAATCAGGGTGCGTTTTTTCGAGTTGTTGTGCAGTCATTGAAGCTTGTTGTTGCTGTGTCTGCTGTGTAAACTCTCTGAATTTTGGATGTCTTTCAATAATTGTCCTAACAGCTGCTTCAGGATTATCATAGAAATCTAAATCTTCAGTGTCGGTAGTTGTTTCTTTGTTATGATTTATCTGGGTTTGAAGAAATGAATCAGTTAACTTTCTAAGTTCGCCAATCTCTTGGCCCTTACGACCTAGTTCTCTCTCTAGGTTTTCGTAAGCTTCAGCTACTTCTTTTGTTGACTTACCTTGAAATTTCTGTGGAAGTTCCTGTTCCGGTTCCTCTACTGTTTCAGTTGGTTCATCTTGAATCGCTAAAGTTTCTAATGTATCTTTTTCAGTTTCCTGTGTTTCCTGTTCAACCTCAGGGTCTACAATGTTACTTACCATAGTCTTACCTCCGTCTATATAAGATTGTGGGGGTTAAAAAAGTTAGAGCTGGACTACTCCAGTTGTTCTAACGCTAGTTTGGTGCTCTCCTCTAAATTAATAATCATGTTTAAAGTAAACACCTGTCCTCTACGTTCATGTAGAGTACCTATATCTTTAATATCATAAATTTTTTCCAATGATTCAGCTAGTTCCGTATACTCTTCTACGAGTGAACGCCAACCATCACGTTGAAACAAATCTAATCTTTGTTCTAATAGTTCTGTATCTGTCACTGATTCATAGCCTTAGCTAGATTAAGGACAGTTTCCGAGTTTAGATGTTCCACTTCAGGAATATTACGTGCAGTTTCCGACTGTATTCCTTTTATCTTGACCATCTTCTCAGCTAATTCTAGTTGTTTCTTAGCAAGAGTTTCATTAGATGTCTTATCACCTGAATCCACTTGCAACTTCTGTGCTTCCGCATATAGTTTATTAATCTCCGCTTTAAGTTCCTCTAGTTCAAGCATTGATTTTTGCATTTCTATTTGTTGTTGTTGTTGCTCTGCTGGGTTAGGTTGCAACATTTGTTGTACTGCGGCTACTAATTTATCTCTATTATTCAGAGAAGAGTTCTCAAAGATACTAATAAGGATAACACCAAAAGCTGGTGAATCCTGAGGTACCATTGAAAGTAGTTGAACCATTTGAGTTGTTTCCAACTCTTTAGCCATTATACCTAAACTACTATAAGGAACAAACTTATAATCTTTTACTGGATAACGCTTAACATCAAACTGTATTCTTCGCCATATAACTTTATTTACCATTGGAATTAGGAATGAATCTTGGAAATTCATTAATGTTCTCTTCTGTCGTTTGATAGATGCCGCTTGGAGCATTGACATTCCACTAGCAGTAGAATTGCGAGGATTAGCAAAGTTACTGTTAGCGGTATCCATAGCACCAGTACCCATTTGAACCATTCGTTCTAGCTCTGCAGATTCAGTAAACGTGGAATTGGATAGGCTACCGAAATTTAGAGGCATTAGAACAGACTTAGGGTCCCCGTTAGTGAGGATGGTTTTACCCGGCCTTACATCGAACTTAGTTCCACGTGGTAAACGAGTAGCATCGAGGCCCATCATCGGGTGTGTCGTGAGTGCTAAAGCATCAATACGTGCTCTCAGTTCGGCATCTAAAGCTTTTTGGGGGTTGTATCCCTTTTCCGCAATACCTCTTCCCCAGAATCTATTTGGAACTCTGTCATGCTGATAGGCTATAAATGGTCTATCATGCATCATGTATGGATTTTCCGCTGCTTTTAATACTGCTGAATCATTAGCAATAGTAACAACAGCTTCAACTAATTCATCGTCTTCATAATCAAATTCATGTATCTCTCTTGTTCCAGTAGAGAGAAACTTTTTAGGAACCAAGCCCCAATATTCTATAATCTTTACCTTATCATCTTCATTAAGTATCTGTGAAGCTTCATCATTAAAACCAAAATCAGCTTTATCAAAGCTACCTATTGGTTTATCCATATAGATACCTTCCGTAATTCCCTTAGTAATAAGGTAACGAGGTTTAGTTACAACCTGTGCTACACCTAATGCTTCATTAATATTAGTTCCTGTAGGGTCAATAACAAACTCTTTAGGGGAAACGGGTTCCACTTTAATACTAATATAAGGAACTTCCTGAGTTTCCACTGTAGTTGTTAGGGTACCTGATACTGGCTTCTCTAAAGGTACAATCTCTGCTTTTTCCGTAACAAGAACCTTAGCTATACCTGTGCCATATATGGCTCCATTTAGCAAACATTCCGCAATGGCAGCTTTTGCACCATCTTTTTCCAAGTCCTCATGAAGTAGTTTACGTACATATTCCACATCCTGTGGTTGCATATCAAGAACATCATCCTCAATATCAAACCAACGTTCCCGGCCAAATGTTGCTTCCTCTAGTTCGCTGACAGTGGCCTCAATAGCCTGTTGTGTGGCTGGGGATATTAGTCTACTTTTCTCTGATAGCCTAGTCTTATCCTCTTCATCCCAAATACCACGCCATAAACGGTAGTATTCATCCCATTTCTTTTGGTAGTTAGTGTTCCTATGTTCTTCCCATATTTCCACCCTTCCTAACACCCAGTCCTTTAAATGTTGATGGGGGTCAATATAAGATAGTTCTTTTTGTTTTGCCATAAATTAGTATCCTGCTACTGCGTCCATAGGTTCCCATTCATCCAACTCTATACTACCTGCGTAATCTGCGACACTTACTTGGTCTATGTACGCTAACGAGTCAAGTAAATCGTCATGACTTAAAGGTGAAGGGAAATCCATCATTTGTGAAATAAAGTGATTATTCCAATCAGCCTTTCTAAATTTAATTCTACCATGTTCCAAGCGTCCCTGCAAAGCCCATGTTATTCTATCTGTCTTTCTTTTACCACCATGAGTAACATCAGTAATGTTTACCCACCTACCTTTAGTTCTCATTTCATCTTCAAGGTAGGGCATGATTGCATTCTTTAATGCTCCCGCTTCAATACCTACTGTAGTGGCTTCACTATCTACAGCGGCATTTAAAATTCTATTCGCTGTTTCCTTGATGCCCCACCTACCGTGGTAAATATCCTTTACTAGCCATTCATCACCCACGATTTTAACTACTGCAATGGAGGTTTCATCTAACTTACTTGACTTTAAACCTCTATCCTTTATAGCTTGTTCAAAACCTGCTGGGTCAACAGCTACTACATAGTGGCCTATCGTGCCTTCCTTAAAATCTCTATTGTCCTCTACGTAAGTAACCCATTCCTCTTTGAATATACCACCACTAAAGGTTTCAAAGGTTGCTTCAAACTCTTGTCTAAAGGCTTGAGTGGACATTGTACTCTTAGCCGCAGCAATTTCCTTAGGGTCCAAGAGAGGATTATCAGTTGACTGGTACTGAAATGATTCCCAATCATCCTCTGCTTCACTCGCTTCCATAAATAATTTATAGAAGTGATTCTTCCCTGCCGGAGTCCCAATAAAGAGTGCACCACCCTTTACATCAGCCAGAGTTGGTCTTAAAATCATTTCCCACACTTCCGGTTTCATGGAAGCATATTCATCTAGGACGACATATTGTAGTCCTACGCCCCTTAGAGTGTCAGGCCGGTCACTGCCTTTTAAATAAATCTTCCTATCGTTGATTAAAGTTAATACTGCTGTATTCTCATGGGCGGCTTTGATAACATCCTTTCCCAAATCCTTTAACATACCCCACATAATGTCTTTTGACTGTTGGAATGTGGGGCCAACATAAAATACGTCTTTGCTTTTACTCTGTAAAGCATTAATCAATAGAACCCAAGCAGCTAATCTGGACTTCCCAAAGCGTCTACCTGCCGATACTACCTTAAAACGAGCCTTGGACTTAAATATTTCCATTTGAGCATCATGAAGTGCTACCTTAATATCAGCCACTGGCTTCCCGTATCACCTCGCCTTCAAAAGTAGCCTGCTCTTCCGCTTCCTTTTCCTCTATGGCCTTTACGGACTCAACAATAATGTTTATTCCTAAATCCCTATGCTCATGTTTTATTTCCACTGCCTTATGTGCAGGTATTATCCTGTCCATACACATCTTTAAACAGTGTCTATCGCCAGCTAAGGCCATTTCAATAACCTTATCAACTATTTCCGGTCCTTTAGCGGACAACACCTCTCTACTAAGAGCTGTGTATTTGTTTATAGAGCCCACTGGCCTGCCAACTGGGTTCAATGAAGGCATTCCTTTGTAAAAGTTAGGATTACCTGCTTTCTTCTTTGGTTTTTTAGTTGGCATACCTTTGTCCTGTTAACAAAAAGGGAGGTTCTATACCCCTATTATACCACGCTTTTCCCCTAATTGCAACAACTTAGTGAAAATAAACCGATTTTAGCCACTTTTAGCTACATTTAGATTAGTTAAGTTCTATTATGGTCCAAACTTCGTTTCATGTGCTAATGAACTACACCGCAGGGGCAGGGCTTGGCCATAGGGGGGCCCCCATTGCCATCCATGGCTCAAAATGGCCCAGCGTGGCCCAGCGTGGGCGTGGCCTTAAATGGCCTTAAATTGCTTTAAATTGGATTTAAATGGCCCAGCCATGGCCAAACGTGGCCAGCGTGGGAAATATGAGATATATGAGGCCATGATAGTGGTTCTATAGGCCATGCATAACAGTGTTATGCGATTAATGATATTTATTTTCACCAGAGTATTGTATTTCAGGATTAATCTGGTATATTAATACACATGGGCCACGACGTGCCATACTAAACGGGAATGATAACCATTCTCATTAACTTAAATAACTAAGGAAATATGATGAAAAACACACACAAGGGAATTGAGGACCTAACAAAGACTCAAGCAACACTATACCGTTCTTATGTAGCCACTAACACTAAGAACACTAACCAACAAAAGGAAATAACACGCCTATGTGAGTTAGGTAAGGATGGCCATGCTGAGATAGTGGCCATAGCAGAGGTACTTAAGGCTAACGCTGAAAGAACCGCCACTATCAAGGTACAAGTTAGCAGGGCTATGGCTAACCTAAAGACTGGCCTTACCTTGCAAGGACTGGGTAAGAGTGACGACAAGGTATTCATTGGACCTAAGAACACTGACAATGAGCCAACTGAGGCCAGTGAGGCTACTGAGGCCAGTGAGGCCAGTGAGGCACCTAAGGCACCTGAGGCCATTAAGTACAGCATTGAGGACCTTGAGAAGGTATTTTTTAACTTCTCTAAGGATACTCAAGAAGTTGAGTTGATGGTCCTTATTGAGGGCTCAAAACTATCTAAGAAGGCCAAGAAGGCTCTTAATGCAGTCTTAGACCCTGAGGTCCTTAAGATAGCCAAGTAATACCAGCACCAGCAAAACGGGCCCCTATATGGGGCCTTTTTTTGTGTTCGTGGTTCTCTATCCTGAGGGCCTCATATATTCGATTCTAGGCGTTTTTATTCCCTAGCCATACCCAAGCCAGCCAAAACCATAATAATAGCCATACGATAGCCTCAGGTTGACTTATGGCCATTATTATGAGATAATGTTCCCTGAGTTGAGATACACATACTCAAAAAATGCATAACACTGTTATGCGATTATTAACAAAAAAATAGTGAGGTATTAAATATGGAATATATGCACCAGTTAAAAGAAAGTGAAATGACTGGTAAATTGAAAGGAATTCCAGCCATTAACACTAATACATTGACAAATGAGTTCTGTAGCAAAATGAGAAAAACCGATTCAATATGTAAAAAATGTTACAGTGCGTCGATGTTGCAAGGTATGAGGCAAAATTGTGTACCTAGATGGCAAAAAAATAGTGAAATACTTTCAAACTCAATTCCAATTGAGAATTTACCCGTTATAAATGCACATTCATATAGATTTCATGGTCATGGTGAGTTAATAAATTACACACACCTAGAAAATTTTATGAATATTGCACGTAAAAATCAGCATACGCACTTTGCTTTATGGACCAAGCGTATTGGATATGTACGTAAATGGCTGAGGGAAAATGAGTTATTAAATAATGTGATATTTATATACTCTAATCCTAAAACTGACAGAGTTATGATTAAACCGCCAGAGGGCTTTGACAAAGTATTCAATGCAGTTTATAATGACACTGTGAAAAACAATCAAACATTATGTACAGGTATTAAATGTATTGATTGCATGGCATGTTACAGACACAATGAACACACTGTAATTGTCGAGAAAATTAAAAATAGATAACAAAGAGGTGATAAAATGAAAGAAAAACACTCATGGTGTATAGAGATAACACTACGTAGAACCTTTGATGGCTCATACGAAGATGCAGTTAAAGTAGCATACAATGATTTTGATTGGTTTTTTGAGCAGGTTGATGGTGATAATGTAAACTCGCCTTGTGGTATGACTATACAAGAATTACCATATCAAGGGGAGGGTTATTTAAAATCCAAAGAGATAACTTTAATATAAACTGCATAACACTGTTATGCGTAACGACTGGGAGGTCAAAATGGTAGATAATACTTTAGAAGGTGTAATGGACGTGTTGGTAACAGGTGGCTTTCATGGCTGGTTTCAACAACACAGGATACAGGAAATAGCACACTTTTATGGCGTAAGATGGCAAGATTTGCAAGATTATGCTATAAATGAGTTGGGTTATGATACTGATGGCGATGAATTCACTAATTTATTTGGTGAAAAGAATGACTATTTATGGTAAGGAGGCTTAAATGACTAAGAAAAAAGAACCAACACTAACCGTAGAAGGCTGGTTTGGAAAGGATAAGGAAGTAACACGTGAGGAATATATAGACTTATGGGTTAAAAATGCTGACCTTTACAAGTTAGTACACTACAAACAACTTGCATACATGGAGGCATGGGTGCAGGATATTAAGGACGATATAGCGGAAATTGCTGGATTGTCATGGGATTTAGGATATAATGTACAAGAGGAGGACAAAAAATGATAGACTATGAAGGAACTAGATTTAATGTACAATTAAGTACAATGGTACCGGAAAGTAAATCTGTTGAGTTTGAACAGTGGTTTGATGATAACATTGGCACTGATTTACAGAAGGACGAAGACTGGGAAACTGGTGAAACTTGTTATGTCATGTGTGATATAACTAATAGTGAACTTAGAATGATTGAGGACTATGAAACTAAATATTTATTGCCCTCATCAGGCTATTAAATCAAGGAGGATAAAATGATAAGAGCAAGTCTTAAAGACCTGTTGAAAAAACACAGGAACTTAGAAGGTAACAAATATGTGGAGGAGGATATACCATTTCCAATTAAGGATTTAGAATTTTTCTCTGAGTCGGAAGTTGTTGCCAATCCATATTCAGGCGTAACTATTAAGTTAAACCCTATCGAAGTGGCCATGTATGACACCACTATGGGTGCTTATAACATACATCTCGACTTAGGTAGGGTAGGTATGCTTAAGGACGCTAGGAAATGGTATGAGGAATTTTACAAGGGCAAAAACTGGTTCATTGAGAACAATGTTGAAGCCTATATGACTTTAATTGACTAGGAGGTCAAAATGGAAGTAAGAATAATAAGTGAACAGGAAGTCAGGGACATGATTTTATCATTGTTGTCTGAGGAAATGAACTCTGAACTGTGGTGTGAGGACGGAAGTATTCGTCAGGATATTAAAGTTTTAAAGGTCAAAATGCACACTAGAGAAAAGACAAACTCTGGTGCTATTGAGTCTTTATTTGAGAGAGTAAGAACTATTGAGAGTAATGTTAAAAAACTAGAAAAAAATGAGGTCATGGATGCTAATGCTATTGATAATATTTTTGACAGACTGACCGTTCTTGAGAATGAAATGATTGATAAAGACTTGAGAATTTCAAAACTAGAGAAGGAGGTAATAGAAAAGTTATGAACATATATAAAATGGCCTATGTAAACAGAAGAGGCAGACAAATAGGTGAAATAGAAAACTATGATGAACTGCATGGTGTATCTACACTGCTATGGGAGGAAGATATAGTCCATGAAGTTAAATTAGATGGTAATGATGGTGATATGGACGAACTACAGATAGAAGTGGAGGAAGATACACTTGACAAACTGTTAAAAAACCATATCATAGACCTTGATGAGTACAACGAACTCTATCAGGCAAAAGTAGACTTTATAATACTAATATAGGAGGTAAAGATGGATAGTTTTAAAGAAGTAATGATTGAAATGTGCAGACTACAATCAGAAGTGGCCCAAGCAAATGCTAGGCTGGAAAAAAGAGGCATTGTACCTACCAATAACAGACCTAGAATTAGGAACTATGGTGAGTATGATGAAGAACTGGCAATACATAACAAATATGAGAGGTTAAATCATGAGTAAAATGGGAAACTATGTAGTATGGTGTGAGGAAATGGGTTACACCAATGAGTATGGTGAGGTTGATAGCATGGAACATGTAGATGAATATAAAAAATGTCAAGAACTCACTAAAGCGGAAGCCTTTAATGCAATAGTTGAAGGCATGAAAATTCTAAAATGGGATGAGAAGGAGGAATGATATGACATACTATAAATATCCAGTAATAGAAGAAGCTGACGATAGTCTAGTGGACTTGGCAAACAACATGGGTGTCGAGGACTTATGTAAACTTATTAATATATTCAGAGATAGAATATGTGTCTTTGATGTAAAGAATAAGATAGTCCATGAACTTTCCGACACGACTGAGTTTTTTCCTGCTGTTTTAAATGGTGCAGGAATACAACTATCAGTCAATGATGGTGAAGAAAAAGAGGAGGTAAAGGAAAAATGAGTATGACTTATCAAGATTATTTTATACCTGATGTAGTGAGCAACTGTTGTTCCGCTCCTATCCTTATTACTGACATGTGTTCCGAATGTTATGAACATTGTGAGCCAATAGAGCAGGCAATGTACCCTATGGGTATTCGACCAATTCCAAAATTTGAGGAGGATGATGATGAGATGTCGAGCATGTAACAAACAACTTAATGACAATGAGTCAGTCTATAAAGACAATGAAACTGGTGAGTATTTAGATATGTGTAATGGCTGTCGTAGAGCTGGTTACTTTAGTTTCAATTCCCTTGACTCAGATGAAGATAAAAAATATATACAATCTTTACTTAATGAATACACAAATGAGTAAAAATGTGTTATAATATTATTATAGATATATATAAATTATTAAGGGAAAATAAAAGGATAATAAAAGGTATATCTAAATGATACTAATGGCCATTATGATGTCATGGCTAATAGTAAATTCAACAGACATCAGAGGATATAAATATGGCAGTAGCAACAGGTGAAGCCTTATACCCAGCTCTATTTGAGCCAAAGGTAGACAAATATACACCAGCACCGGGAAATTATTCCATTGACTTAAAGGTAGATGATGAGGAAAGGGATAGATTAATAGCATCCGGTATCAAGCCAAAGCAAAAAGACGCTAATGTGTTTGTTTTTAAACGTAAGACATTAACAGCTAAAGGTAATCAGTTACCAGCTCCAACAGTTGTTGATGAAAACAAACATGGTTGGGATAGTACAGTTATGATTGGCAATGGTTCTCAAGTAAAGGTAGCTTACTCTACTTATGAGCACCAAGCTACGGAACAGTATGGTCTTGGCAAATCTTTGGACGCAGTACAGGTCCTTAATTTGGTGGCATATTCCGGTGGCGGCAACGCTCTTGATGAGTTTGAAGCTGTAACTAAAGAGGATGTTCCGTTTTAATAAACGCATAACAGTGTTATGCAAAAGGTTTCAGGTGGTACCTTAAACCACCTGTTAATTTTAATAGGATAAATTATGGAAGAACAACAAGGCACCTTTGTTCAACATGAAGCATGTCCGGAATGTGGCAGTAAGGATAACCTAGCAAGGTATTCCACTGGTCAAGGATATTGTTTTGGTTGTGGACATTGGGAAGCACCTAAGGGTGAAGGTAAAGTTGAAATAGTAGCAAGGGAGGTAACAAATAGTATGGAATTATTTACAGGAAACAGTGGTGCCATTGTGGATAGGGGTATCAATGCGGAAGTAGTAAAGAAGTATGGTGTTACCCTACAGTATGATGAGAAGGGAGGCATAAAGAAACATTGCTATCCATACCATGACACAAACGGGGAACACGTAGGCAACAAGGTAAGAGTTTGTCAGTCCAAAGATTTTAGTTATGATGGTAACAGTAGGGATGTAGGACTGTTTGGTGAAAACATTTTCAAGGGTGGTGGTAAGTACATCACAGTCTGTGAGGGCGAGCTTGATGCAATGAGTGTTCACCAAATGTTTGGTAATAAATATGCAGCGGTCAGTCTAAGGACAGGTTCCAAAGGTGCCAAGAATGACATCAAGCGGAGCCTTGAATACCTTGAGTCCTTTGACTGGGTTGTCCTAAGTTTTGACATGGACAATGCAGGAAGGGAAGCAGTCAAGAGTGTAGTGGATTTGTTCTCACCTAATAAAGTTAAGGTGTGTAACCTACACAGGAAGGATGCTAATGAAATGTTAATGAAAGGCCAGATAGCTAACTTCACTAGACAGTGGTGGGATGCTAAGCCTTACAGACCTGATGGTATTATAGCTAGTGATGACACATGGAAAATACTAACTGAGGAACGTATGGTTGAGTCCATACCTTATCCTTGGATTGGCATTAATGAATTAACTTATGGGTTCCGTCAAGGTGAGCTAGTAACTATAACGAGTGGTGCCGGTATGGGTAAGACTCAAATGGTCAGGGAACTGGAACATTACCTACTTAAAACAACAACAGAGAACATAGGTATCCTCGCCTTAGAGGAAAGTGTAAAGAATACAACACTAGGTATCATGTCCATTGAGGCTGACAAACCTTTACACCTTAACCTTCATGAGATGGACAACAAAGAGCTTAAAGGATACTGGGATAACACTATGTCCAATGGTCGTGTCTATATGTATGACCACTTTGGTAGTACCAGTGAGGATAACCTACTTAATAAGGTAAGGTACTTAGCTAAAGGATTGGATTGTAAATGGATTATATTGGACCACTTGTCCATTGTAGTCAGTGACCAAGAGGCATTGGATGAACGTAAAGCAATAGATGGTATCATGACTAAGCTAAGACAGCTCGTACAGGAAACAGGAGTAGGCTTATTCCTTGTTTCTCATTTACGTAGGCCCATGGGTAGAGGTCATGAGGAAGGTGGCCAGATTAGCCTCTCAGAGCTTCGAGGTTCAGCTTCAATAGCTCAACTCTCGGACATGGTGATTGGATTGGAACGTAACCAACAGGCTGATGATGAGCAGGTACGTAACACAACACTGGTAAGAGTATTAAAGAATCGTTTCAGTGGACTCACTGGTCCTGCTTGTTCCTTGTTTTATGACAAGCATACTGGTAGAATGAAGGAGTCGGATGAACTAGGGGAATTTTAATGAGGAAAATAATTTTAGACATAGAAGCTAACGGTTTAAAACCGGACACTATATGGTGCATAGTCGCTAAGGAGGTAGAGTATGGAACAACTAACACATTTATTGGGGATGATATTTCTGAGTTTGGTGATTGGATATTTTATAATGGCATTACTGATATTTGTGGGCATAACATTATTGGATATGATTTACCCGTCTTGGAAAAACTTGCAGGATTCAAATGGCAAGGAGCTGTTCAAGATACCTTAGTAATGTCAAGACTTGCTCACCCACATAGAGAGGGAGGACATTCCCTTAATGCTTGGGGTAATAGAATTGGCTTTAAGAAGGGTGAGCATAGTGACTGGTCCTTTTTCTCTTGGGATATGGTTGATTATTGTAAGAGAGATGTGGAGCTAACACAGCTGGTGTATGGACACCTCATGAAAGAGCTTGAACATTTTAAAGAGGAAAGCATTACGCTTGAACATAACGTAGCTAGGATAGTAAATCGTCAGGTGGAAAATGGATGGACCATTCATGAAAGAGATGCCAACCTATTGTTAGGTGAACTCAGACAGAAACTACATGATGTGGAAACCACAGTGAGGAAGAAATTTGAACCCCTGTCTGTATGGGTACCTCTTCATTGGTTAGGTGATAGGACTCATACGAAAGACGGAAGGAAGTCAGTGAACTACATAAAACAATTAGACAAAGGTGCTTACTGGCGAGTTGACGAGGGTTTAAAAGAAGAAGAAGAATGGGGCTACTATACGTATCCCGAATTTAATCTTGGTTCCCGCCAACAGATTGGTAGATACCTTCAACACTTTGGTTGGAAACCGAAGGAGTTTACCGAGAAAGGAAATGTTATTGTTAATGAGAGTGTTCTTAGTGGGGTTGATATGCCGGAAGCTCAACAGATAGCTGAATACCTTATGCTACAGAAACGTGTGGCACAGGTGCAAAGTTGGGTAGATGCTATTGAGATTGATGGTAGAGTGAGAGGTTATGTCAACCCTATTGGGGCTGTTACTGGTCGAATGACACACAGTAAACCTAACATGGCACAGGTACCTGCTTCCTATTCCCCTTATGGTAAGGAGTGTAGGAAATTATGGACCGTACCTAAGGGCTATAAGCTGGTAGGTTGTGATGCTAGTAGTCTTGAATTGAGAATGCTCGCCCACTATATGAATGACTATGACTACACTGAGGAAGTTATTAGTGGTGACATACATTCCGCCAATCAAAAGTCAGCTGGTCTAGCTACACGTGACCAAGCTAAGACTTTCATCTACGCTTTCCTTTATGGAGCTGGGGATGAGAAGGTAGGCACCATTGTAGGTGGTGGTAGGAAGATAGGTAGGACTGTCAAGAAACAATTTCTTGATAATACACCTGCACTTAAATCTCTTAGGGAACGAGTGACAACAGCTTCCAAAAGAGGATACTTGATTGGTCTGGATGGTAGAAGGATATGGGTTAGAAGTGAGCACTCCGCTCTCAATACCCTACTTCAAGGAGCTGGGGCAATTATTATGAAGAAAGCTTTAGTATTGCTGGATGAGTATGCTATACTAAAGGGGATAGATTATAAAATTATAGGGAATATACACGATGAAATACAATCTGAAGTACATGAAAAGGATGCTGAAGTTTTCGGTGAAATTGCTGTCATGGCGATTAAGAAAGCTGGCGAAGAGTTTAATTTAAACTGTCCACTGGATGGTCAATACAAGGTAGGTGAAACGTGGGAACAGACACACTAGACGACATAAGCCCAAGCCATTACAAACAGGGCGAGATTGAGGTCATAGATTTTATACTGGACCAAAAGATGGATTACCTAACTGCTAATGTACAAAAATACATTGCACGCTGGAGGTTCAAGGATGGGATAAATGACCTAAGGAAAGCTCGTTGGTTTTTAGATAAACTGATAGAGCAGGAAGTAAAAAATAGTAAGAAACATAATAAGCTAAGGAGGATTAGCAATGGATAATTTAGTTCAAGATATATACCACATGGCGGAAACTAAGAGTCATCCTGCAAGAGTGCCCGCTGAACAAATCTTTAAGGACTTTGGTTCCAACATGGAAACCATATTGAGAGAGTGGCTTTACCCTAAAGATTACAGTGGTGGTACCCTAAGGATGTCCAACATAGGACAACCCGATAGGAAACTATGGTATAGACATAGAAGAAGTGAATACAAAGGTGAAAAACTTAGAGCCAATACTCTAATTAAGTTTCTTTATGGACACTTGATTGAGGAAATGGTGTTAGCTTTAGTCAAACTATCAGGACATGATGTTACTGATGAGCAGAAAAGAGTGGAGCTTGAAGGTATTAAAGGTTCCATGGACTGTAAGATTGACGGTGTACTGACTGATGTTAAATCAACTTCAACTTATGGCTTTAAGAAGTTCAAGGAAAACCGCTTGGAATATGATGACCCCTTTGGGTACATAGACCAGCTCAGTGGCTATGGTCAGGCGGAAGATGCTGATGAAGCTATGTTCCTAGCCATGGATAAACAGAATGGCCACTTAACAACAACAAAGATAGACCTAATAAACAAGGATGTTGTTAAGAGAATTAAACACGCTAAGGAAATGATAGAAAACGATACTATTCCTGAGCCATGTTATGAGTTAGTTGCTGATGGTAAATCAGGTAACATGAAATTACCTGTAGGATGTTCTTACTGTGAGTTTAAGAAACACTGCTACCCTAACATGAGAACCTTTCTCTATTCAAATGGTCCAAGGTTCCTAGCAGTAGTTAATAAACAACCTAATGTCATGGAGGTAAGATGAGCCAGCAATGGAACTATAGACTATTAGAAGGACAGGACGGTTACGTTTCAATTCGGGAAGTGTTCTATGACTCCAATGATAATATAGAAAGTGTTGGAGCAGAGCCAGTAATGGTCATTGCTAATGATGAAGAGGAATTACTAACCAATCTTGCTTTAATGATGGATAGTATGAAGGAACCAGCAATAAAGGAAGGGGACTTCACATCGGATAGTGAGGACCTAGACTTTATTTTTATACCCGATGAAAATGAAAGCCAAAAGTACCATTAAATATAGGAACAATTTTGAATCAGCTGTAGGTGATGAGTTAACAGGGTGGCAGTATGAACCATGTAAGTATCCCTACATAATCAAAGCAAACTATATTCCTGATTTTGTTAAGGATGATTTACTGGTTGAATGTAAAGGCTTCTTTAGGAATGGTGATACCAGAAAATATATTTCCATTAGGGATTCCTACCCAGCCTACGAACTGGTGTTCATCCTTACCAACCCTAAGAAAAAAGTTAGGAAGGGTGGCAAAATAACTATGGGTGAATGGTGTGACAAGGAAGGCTTCAGATGGTTTACAATGGATACATTAGAGGAGTTAAAAATGTTATGACACTACTATTCAATGAACTAAAAGAAAAGATAGCTGGCATGTTTGACGTATGCTTGCTCTGTGAAGTGTTGGAAATTGAACCTGAAGAGTTGTTATTAAAATTTGAAGACAAGTTGATGGACAACATTCATAAATTTGATGGGATAGAAGATGAAGACTAAATCACATCCTATCATAAACAAACTAAAGTATGCTTTGAGGCATGATAGGCTATGGCATACCAAGACTATTACTAACAAGAAGAAAGAGAACAAGAAACGAGGAGGACATATTGAACACACTACCGAATGATTACCAAAACTTTATTGCCCTTAGTAGATATGCTAGGTGGCTACCTGAAAAGAACAGAAGGGAAACATGGAAGGAAACTGTTGCCCGTTACTTTGACTTCATGGAGGAACACCTCAAGGAAAATACAGAGGGTGAACTTACAGCCAAGACTAGGAGGAAACTGGAAACAGCAGTATTGAATCTTGAGATTATGCCCAGCATGAGAGCCTTAATGACAGCAGGTAAGGCACTAAAGGAAAATCATATAGCAGGATATAACTGTGCCTACCTCAGCGTGGACCACCCGAAGGCATTCGATGAGTGTTTATATATCCTCATGCATGGCACTGGCGTAGGATTCAGTGTTGAACGACAACATATTAATAAACTACCTGAGATACCTGAGCAAGTGGTGGATGTAGATGACACTATTGTAGTACAGGATAGCAAGGAAGGATGGCAAGGGGCATTTAAAAAACTTATCAGCTATCTATTTGATGGTGAAGTACCGCACTGGGATGTATCCAAGGTTAGACCTAAGGGTTCCAGACTCAATACATTTGGTGGTAGAGCTAGTGGTCCTGAGCCACTGGTGGATTTGTTTCACTTCGCTTGTACTATCTTTCGTAATGCAGCGGGTAGGAAACTCAACTCTTATGAGTGTCATAGACTGATGTGTAAGGTAGCGGAAGTAGTTGTAGTGGGCGGTGTTAGACGAAGTGCCCTCATCTCTCTATCTAACTTAACTGATGAACGTATGCGTGGTGCCAAGACTGGCCAGTGGTGGATAGATACACCGGAAATGGCACTGAGTAATAACTCTGTCTGTTATACAGAGAAGCCGGACATGGGTATCTTTATGAAGGAATGGACTTCCCTTTATGATTCTAAATCAGGTGAGCGCGGTATATTTAATAGGGAAGCAGCAATCAAACAGGTTGCTAAGACAAAGAGAAGGGACCCTGACCATGAGTTTGGATGTAACCCTTGCTCGGAAATTATTCTTAGGGATGGACAGTTCTGTAATCTAACGGAAGTTGTCATTAGAAATGATGACTCAATAGAATCATTAAGAAGGAAGGTGGAACTAGCTACAATACTAGGTACCTTTCAGGCTTCATTAACAAACATAAAAAGACTTAGGAAAAAATGGACCATTAATACAGAGGAGGAGGCACTCTTAGGTGTAAGCCTTACTGGTATCATGGACAATTCATTTATGAATGGTACCAGTAGAAAGGAAAGGGGATGGCATACTAAGGATACCCTACCTGAGTTCCTTATCTCGTTAAAAGAACTAGCAATAAAGACTAACAAAAAATGGGCAAAGAGATTAGGAATTAATCAGTCCACATCCATTACAGCTATTAAACCTAGTGGTACTGTCAGTCAATTAGTGGACTCAGCATCAGGCATTCATCCTAGACATAACAATTATTATCTACGAAGAGTCAGAGCGGATGTGAAGGACCCTATATCACAGCTCATGAAGGATGAAGGTGTGCCCTGTGAACCTGATGTTATGAAACCTGACAGTGTTAATGTGTTTACCTTCCCTATGAAGGCACCTGAAAATGCTGTGCTTAGAGATGATAGGACAGCAATAGAACAGCTTGAACTATGGCTCACATATCAGAGGTATTATTGTGAGCATAAACCCAGTGTAACTATCAGTGTTAAGGAACATGAATGGATGGATGTTGGGGCATGGGTATATGAACATTTTGAGGAAGTGAGTGGTGTCAGCTTCCTACCCTACTCAGACCACACTTATCAACAGGCACCCTATGAGGACTGTACAGAGGGAGTTTATCTCGAAGCAGTAGGGGGCATGCCTGAAGCAGTTAACTGGTCCAGAATCGAAGAATACGAGCTTACAGACACTACTAAGGGTATGAAGACCATGGCCTGTAATGGAAGTGTATGTGAACTAGTAGATTTAATTGAAGAGGAAAGAGAGGTGGAATGAAAAGGCTTTTAATGGTATAATAGGGGTATGAGAATGAAAATAATATTGTTTATAATTTTAGTTATGTTGTTAGTTGGTTGTAGTGAATTTGAAACTATGATGGAAGAGAAACGGATGCAACAATTAACTTGCTCTCCATCGTATGAAACTTTATGTGCGGGTTGGCATATTTGAGTTATCAGATATATACCAATAAAGAATGTGAGTTCTTCCCCTGTCATAAGGGTATAGAAGACAAGGAGTTCAACTGTATGTTCTGTTACTGTCCGTTGTACTTCATCGAATGCCCTGTGAATGTACCACTACTGAGTAATGGACTGAAGGACTGTATGGAATGTACTGTCACACACAGAGGTAAGAAAGCGTGGACGATAGTAAGGAAGTATTTAGATAGACATTGGGAGAAATGCTATGATAGAGAAGATTGATTTCACCAAGGACTCTGAATATATAAGACTGTTTGATGATGATGATACCTCTGAAGAGTTCATGGAGTCTGTATATAAAAAAGAATTAGGTCCTGATTTTGAAAAGATGGAGAGTGGAGTTGGAGTGGGTACTTATGAAAGTAAATTTGATACGTAAACTATGGAAGGAAAAGGTACAGATACCTGTTCTGTTAAAAAAAGCAGACAAAACTCTGAAAGAGGTTGATGTTAAACTTAAAAGGAGTAAACACAATGTTAGATAAAGTAATGAAAGGTGCTGATGCCGCTATAAATGTAGGTATTAAGTTGATTAGTTTGGCAATCGTTCTACAGATTGTCTTCGGTCATAGCGTACCATTTTTAGGCGGTGACGTTATTGGTACAATCATACGAATAATTAGTCAGTTAGGTGCGGCAGGTCTTGTCGGTCTAATTGCTACGATAATTATTTGGCGTTTATTAGACGATGATATTCGTAAGGAGTTATCCGAATGAACTATCAAGACCTAATAGATAAAGTATTAAAGAACAGGTCGCTTACTGTGTTTCTAGCGGTTGTTGTAGTGGCTTTGTTCTTTGGTTGGATTGGTGGCTGATGTACCTAATAAAATACTTGGAGTCTTGTCCACATGGATGGGACTACCAAGTTACAATCGCATAACACTGTTATGCAAATCTACCCCTACCCTACCCCTTACTTACATAGAGAAGTCCTCGAGAATCGAAGATATGGAGCTCTAATTTCACATAAAAGGAACAATTATGCCCTTAAATGACAGTAACGACATAAATGAACTAAAGAAATTTGATATTGATTTGGCCTTTGGCAAGCACTGGGAACAGTATATTGATGATATGTTTTCAGGTGCAAAGACTTGTGAAGTAAAAACTGAAAGGAACAAGTGGGCACAGACAGGTAACATCTGTATAGAAAGTGAAAGCTATGGTAAGCCTAGTGGTATTAAAGCAACTGAAGCTGATATGTGGGTACACAACTTAACAGTTGATAATGAATTAGTATGTAGCTTGGTGTTTCCAGTAGAGAAACTAAAGGAAATACTTCCTAAGCTACCTCAAAGAAGTGTCATGGGTGGCGATAACAACGCCAGTAAACTACAATTAGTGAGCCTCGTTAAGCTCATGGAAACTATAAAGGATTTGTAAGCAGTCCTTTAAACATCTCAAAATCTTCCGCTGACTCTATACGTTTTTTCATATTGGGTTTGCTAGGTCTTTCATATTCCTTAGAGAAAACCTCAGCAATTTCAGCAGCGGACCCCTCATTGAAAGCTTTTCTTATAGCCTTTCTACTCTCACCACCAATATCTAAAGGACCAGTAAACATTCCTTCCGCATTGTAATCATCATTATATATAGCATCAGCAACAAATTGAATTTGTGACTCAGGGCTATCTCTTAATGTTGTACTCTCTAACCAATCCCAATAAGCTTCCTGTTGGTCATCAAATTGGAATAAGCCATAACCTTTCCCACCTCGCTGTTCCGTAGTGTGGTCAAAGGTACCCCCTGTTTCAACATCAATGTTGGCCAGAATGGCAGATATGGCACTCTCAGGGAAGTGTTCACTAAGTAAGCCAGCTATCTGAAAAGCATTAGCCACTACTCACCCCCGAATAAACCATGTCCAATTACACCACTAGCTGATACTAACCCTAGCTTAGTAATGTATTCTATCCATTCATCCATTGTTAGATTGTCAGGTTTAAGAGCTGCTATCTCATCCATCAATGCTACTTGTCTTTCATTCATTCCACCTATTTTTTTAGGCATTACAGGTTTAGCACCAGTCCTCATGGACTCCATTATATTCTGCTCTTCAAACAGTTTATTTCTTTCTGCTTCACCTTTTTCTTTAGCAACTTTAATAACATCTCTATCTGCTTTAGTAAGGACAGAAGACTTTCCCCCATAATTTTGTTTTATAACAGTGCTAAAAACTATTAAGTCTTTACCAGCTGGCATCCGAATACCTTTTAAATCTTGCACATCCGATATAAAATGAATAGACTCACCATTAGTCTTTATCAATGTCTGTACATTAACACCACCTAGTTCATGAGCAGAACTTTTATAGCTATCCCCATGCCATATACCATCCTTTGTCACTTCAAATTTAATCTTACTTTCTTTGCTTGGCACGTTTGGGTTCTTGACTCTTATTTCAAAAATATTACCATTGTCCCATATAGCTTTCTTACCATCCTTAATTGGAAGTTCTTTTAGAAATGCCTGCTTCATTTGCAGTATAGCTTTTTCAGAGGCTGTCTGGCCCTTACGTTGAATTCTTTTTGTTCCTTTAAAGCTCTTATACTTATCAAAAACCATTCTCATTAATGTGTCATTATGAGAACGCTGACCTATTTCATTCCGTAAATCTCCAGAAGCTGTGCTTGGATAAGTTTTTCTAACAGCCATTAAAGCTTCACCCTTAGGAAATTCCTTACCCCAAGCTGCTTTTGCTAAGTCATAAGCTTTTGCTCTAATAGAAGCAGATACATCAGTAGTTTCACGTGTTTCAAATTTACTAATTTCAATAAAGTTCTTTTTATTAAGTGGTATTATTTCCCCATGAAACTTTTCAGGCTGAAGTTTCTTAGCTAATATAGGGGATGGTCTGTCTTGCATTACATTATGTAGATGTTGTTGAGTAGCCTGACCTTCCCATATCTTTCCCTGCTTAGAAAGTTCTTTTGATGTTTTGATTATTGCTTTTTTACCACCTATCTCTTCCAACTGATTAACCAGTTTTAATACAGCTGCTCTTTCTACATTAATTAAATCTTCCTTTATTTGTTCAGGTTGATTATCCCACTTTACTTCATAAAGTTTCTTTTGCTCTGATTTATTAGGTGTTCTATTACCCTCTAAAACTTTTAAATAATTTCTATGTTGTGTTATATTGTATGAAAGCCTCCTCTTCAATGCAACCTTAGCTCTATCTGATAGTCCTTTCTCACTTCTTAATTTATTTCCTACATTTCTAGCTACTTTCTGAGTCCTATGACTTATTCCTAAGTCCCTTCTAAGTTTTAAAACCTTAGGGTTAACTTGTTCAATTATCATACTGTACAGAGTTTTAGCCGCACCAGTTACAAGAGAAGCATCGTGTTGAGTTTTTGTACCATAGAATCCAGTAAAGTCATTAACAAGATTAGCGGCTACTGACTGTGCAAGAGGCTTTGCTGCCCTAGTATTAAGAGCCTTTGAAAACAAAGGAGCTACTACTTTACCAGCAACAGCACTTACGAGAGGACCGAGAGCCATTACTTCATTCCAAAGTAAGTTCTTATGTAATCTTCCCTGTCAGCTTTCTCAGGTATCTGGTGTAAGATTTGTTCCATCTCATCTCTGTCCAGTTCCTGTACTTGAGCCGCCATTTGCCTTTCCAAGTTTCCAGTGCCACTAAGGTCCTGTAGATAATCCTCACGTTTCTGTGGTATTCCTAGATTATCAAAGATTTCCTCTTTAGCACCCCATGAAAAATTAGGGTGTTCGTCATTACTAAATAAACCTGCCATTATTCGTCCCTCCATTCATTCTGTAGTTGTCCTTTGCCCGGTATGTTAGGCATTATCCTTAATAAAATATTATCAAAATCAGCTTTGGATATGTCCTGTACTGTATCAAACACATCTGTAACTGTTGGACCAGTGATAGTAGCAAGAGCACCCGCTCCTCTCTCACTTACATCCTGCATAGTTTGAAACCAGAGTCCCCAACTACCTGCATGTCCTATACCGTTTATTAATAACTCCAAAGGACCTCTATTTCTTTCAATCTCTCTTCCTGTTAACACACCTCTTACCTGTTCAATAACATTACCAGCTATACCTGCTGTGGTCATGTATGCAAGTAAAGGCTTTGCATTGTGATGAATAAATAACTCATCAGATACTTCCCTTTTTAGAAACCTTGCTTGGTAAAACATAAATGATTTAAATTTAGTTGCTAACTTAAACCAAGGCTTATGCCAATTAATAGGAAGAACAGCGGACTCACCTGAGAAGTTAATCTTTTTATTAAACATGTGACTAGCAATAGCAATGTCATTAGCAGTTAGTTCCCCTTTCAATGGGTCCATTACTCCTAGTTCCTTCATTTGCTTTTGATACTTCAATGACTTAATTGAATTAACTTCACCTTTCGCAACTAACTTTTGTAGCCTAGAATTTAAATCATTTATATGTCCATAACCAAATATTGCACCACCTCTACGGTTCCATCTCTCTACACCAAGAAAACCCACACTCCTTAAAAACAGAGTAGGCTCATTAAGAATCCTTAATGGTGAATACTTACCAAATTCTCTATCTAAAATCCTAGCGTGTGGTGAATTTTCCGTAGCAATCTTAGCCATATCCATGTCACCTAGTACACCAGCTCTACGAACAATCTCTTTACTCTTTTCCGTCTTCACTGTAGCCCTTACAAGAGCACTTATAGCTCTAAAAGGAAGAGTAAGTATGTTTGTATTCTTAGCCAGTAAGGTTGTTCCATTAACAAAACCCTGTGTAGCATTAGGTATTGCCGCTAATCCTAGCTTCCAGTTCTGGAACGCATTAATCTTAGCTATAGCTTTACCAGCTACAGCTTGTTCTATTGTGCTTGCAACAGTAGCTGATTTAGCAGGGTCGCCCACAGCAGTAAAATAAACTTCCTCTATATCCTTAGCTGACTTTAACTTTGCTGGGTTCCTTTCTTTTTTAGCATCCTTCCTCATCTTGTTGACAAACTTAGTAACCTTTTCATCATTAGGACCAAACCTCTTTGCATACTCATTACGTCTTATGGTATCAGCAAAAAACATGGCCCATCTTTCTTCACCGGGAGCCATGAATGGGTCAAGGTCCCTTTCCATTCTAGCTGGTAAAACAAATTTCCTTGCTTTCTCTAAATGGGAGGAACGTGAGATGTTAGTTCTTTCAATAGCATTAAAGTGCCATAGTTTTTTAATCTGAGCTGCATTCATAGGTCCTTTAAGAAAGTCATCAGCATATCTTGTTTCACCTGTGATGTGTCTTATAAGTTTTCTAGCTGAAGCAGGATTCTTTTTTAGGACTGTTTGTAAATATGTACCAAACTCCCGTGCTCCTTTAGTTGTAGTCAGATAAGCTGAGTTCCAGACTCTAGGTATATATGAATCATCCTTCATATACTTATTGTAATCTGTTTTAGTTATAACCTTAGCTTTATAAGCGTCAGTAATAATCTTCTTCTTATCCTTGAGTATCATGTTTACAAACTGTTTCTGTACAGGAGTAACCCCTTTAGCTTTTACTCCATTCTCTATAAGCTTGTTAACATTACCAAGTTCCTTTTCATGCTTCTTATAAAATTGAGAAATCTTTCCATTAATTCTAGCTAGGTTCATATCAATAGCTACATTAGCAGCATACATGGACTCACCTAGTTTACGACCACCTGAATATACAAGTTGCATATCAGGACCATACATAGTACGTGCAGTTGCTGCACCTATTTTATCATTTATATATCTATATGTATTATAACCCCACTTATTAAAACGAGGTAGCAGTACATTATTAACATTAACATAATCTTCAGAGAGAACATCTTCAAGTTTCCCTTGTTGCTTAACTCTCTCCCTAGCTTTTAATATCTGTTCATTCTTAGCAGTTTGAGCTTTAGTTTTTGGTTTAGGATTTAATTTCTCAGCCGCAAGTTTCTCTACAGCTTTAGGAACAACAGGCCCACCCTCTACTGGAACAAAATCATCATGTGGACTTCTTCCTATTATGGAATCTTCAGAATTTCTAACAATAGTAGGAGCTACATAAGCATCCTTCTCTATCTTTAATTTCCTAACCTCTGCATTAACTGATTTTCTGTCCCAACCTATTGACTTTAAAAATAACTTTAAAGAAGCTTTATCTTTAACAGCTTTTCCTATTTCATCTATAAATTGTTGGTCATCAAGTCCTTGTTGGATACGCCATTTATTAGCTTTGTTTGCCAGAGTTTTTGATACAACTTGTACACCACCATGAATCCCAAGACCAAGACCAAAACCAGTAGCAGCACCAATGAGTGTATTTATTCCAACCTCTGTAAAATTAAACTCATCCTGTAAGTCGCCCTGTATTTTAATATTCTGGTCGGACAGAGTATCTGCGGCCATGAAAGTAGCACCCCAAACTGAGGAAACACCACCTGTTTTAAGAGCCGCTTTGGTTTTAAGATGATTAGCCAACCAAAGTGACATGCCTTTTTTAACAGCTGCTTTTTCAAGGTCTTTTCCTAGAAGTTTAGAACCTCCTTTGATAATACCTCTAACTACAATACCACCAATATAATTAGTAGGGTCAGTAAGAATTGCTAAACTTATATTCTCAAGTGTTTCCTTACCTGATATACCACCTTCCTCCATCCAGCTTTTAGTCTTTTGAAAGGTAAGCCATTGTATAGCCATGGCATCTTGTTCTATCGTTGACAGGTTAGCTAGTTTTACAGCCTCTATTCCCTTCTTGCCAAGATTGTACTCAAGTAGATGTTGGTCCCTTACCCATTCCTGTAATAACTCATCTTTAGTTTTTACTGTTCCATCATTATTATATGCACCATTTGTTAATTGAATTGATTCAAGAAGAGGACGATTACTCTTTAAATCCTCCATTGTCCACTCTTCAGTCAAAGCGGAATCCATTAAATTCCTAGCACCTTCAGCTTCTTGACCATCAAAGGTTAATGCATAGTCCCTATCAAAGTCTTTTGCTAATTTTTTTAAATAATCAAATTGTTTATTAAGTGCTATCTTACCTTGTTTATCACCTTTAGCATCAAGTTCAGTCCATAATCTTTTATAATCTTTATAGAACTCTTCATCTAATCCTTTCCAATAATCAGCAGAGAGCCCTTCATTACTGAATTCATCATTTGCTGTTGAAATATCTTGGATGCTTGGACGAAGAGGACCAAGCCTCATTGGCTTAGCCTCGTTGTCGAATGTTACAGGAGTGAAGCTACCGAAGCTCCTACTGTCTTGAGTAGTGGCTGATGGTTGTTGCATAACCCCACCAATATCCATGCCGAGAACTTCCTTGGCATATTCCTGCCTTGAAGAATAACCTCTAGGGACTCTTACTGCCATGACTTAACCTGCTGGTTTTAGGCCAGACCCATCATCATCTGAACCACCCTGTCCTGCTGCTTTCTCTGTATAAGGTTTTAATGACCTTGTTACAGGAAGTTTCATGATGTATGCAGCATCCTGTCCATAATGGTTCCAAACCACTTTAGGAGTTTTACCTGTGTTCTTAGCTATTTGGAATATGTGGTCAGCTAACTCGTCTAGTTGTTCATTACCTGCACCAAAGACATCAAGCCAGCCTGAGTCTACCTCATCATCTAACCAATTAACTAGATTAGTTTTAGCAGTTGCACCTAGACTGTAGTAAGTAGTATCAAGGTCATCAGCAGCAGCATCAGAAGCAGCTTTTGCTTCTTTATAATCCACACCTGTAATACTGGTAACAAAATCTTCCAGTGTACCTTCATAGCTACCACCTGCTGGAGTCTGAGCATATTCAAATAGATTAATTGAACCTTCCTTAGCCACAGTTTTCAAGTTGGCCATGAGTTCCTGATATTCCGTGAAGGTACCAGTATAGTTACCATTCTCTTGAGCAAATTCAAAGTTCTTTGCTTGCTCTGTTAGAGAAAGGTCCTCAACCAAAGCTTCACTTTGTTTAATATTTTGTTGACTTTCCTTAATTTGTTGTTTATCAACTTTAACATCGGACTTAAGATTTCTAATCTGTTGTTTAATCTCTTTGATTTGAGCATTACCAATTTTTTCACTTAAATCAAACTGGTCCTGAGCTAACTCTACCCCAGATTTTGAAGCAGCTATAAGTTGAGCAATTTGGTCAATCTGAGCTTTATTAAAGTCAGCTTTTAATTGCATTTCCCAATCTTCATTTAGTCTGCCATACTGAGCATCAAAAATTAATTCATCTATTTGTTCCATTTGTTTCTCACTCATTCGTTTTGAAACATTAAATTTCATTTCCTCTAATGTATCACCAGCTACCAATGACTTAGTTTCTTGTTCAATCTTTGCTACCTCTGCTAAATTTCTTTGATAGATATTAGCAGTGTCCATCATATCTTTTGCTTGGTCATAAAAACCACCCTGCCATAATGCTGAGGACATCTCTTGTAAACTTTCTACTTTATTAGGATTAAAGTCAGGAACACTTGAAACAATTCCTTGGAAGTCCGCAACCCTTTGTTCAGCAGTCGTCACGCCACCAAGTGCTTTACCAACCGTT
>Ga0080013_1001086_pt1 | contig 36923 bp, 38 predicted proteins | sample ETNvirenome_6_85_FD_69236 | JGI IMG/M metagenome (GOLD analysis project Ga0080013, IMG submission 69236) | Marine viral communities from the Pacific Ocean - ETNP_6_85 (SPADES assembly) (version 2) | ecosystem: Environmental > Aquatic > Marine > Oceanic | place: Pacific Ocean | collected 2013-06-19
TCCCACCGGTCGCCTACAGCGGAGGAGCGACCGCCGCTGGACTTGCGCTTATGTCAGATGCGACAAACACAGTTACGGCTGGCGCGGGCGTAAACTCTGGAAGCGTCGCTCTTTCTAGTGGCGCTACTCTGTTCACGGGTCCAGGCACTACCGCAGGCAATACCGGCGATGCCCAGCTGTTCTCCGGGCCTACCCTTATGGATGGGAATACCGGGAAGGCCTTGGTTTTCTCCGGTAGTGCTGCCGGAGGGGACTCGGGACAGGTTCAGCTCAGCAGCGGACCCGCTTTTGGAGCCTCCGGGTATGCCTTGGTGTTTACCGGCGATGCCTCAACGGGAGCCAGCGGTGGTGCCTATCTCAATACCGGTTCTTCCCCGACTTTTTCGGGCTCAGTAAATGTATATAGCGGGGTCGCACTCACAGGAACCAGTGGTAGTGTGAGCATTACAACGGGTCTTGGTCAGAGTACCAATGCAGTTTCTCTTACGACTGGAGCGGCATCCGCTGGAACCAGTGGGAATGTCCTGATTACCACAGGCACCGCAACGGGAACTCGGGGCACCCTTAACATCAACACACGGGGGATGGAGGTCACAGAGTCCAAGCCTGCCTCGGTACTCATGGGCAAGGCGGGACTGTTCGTCTCGGACGGTACGAGCACATTACCTTCCAGCGGGACTACTCCGACAGCAAATGGCTTCTACTATTTGGGACAACCGTCTGGTCGGACTGTCCGTCTAGATCAGATCATTGATCGGCAGCATATCAATATGCCGGAATCCGGGGGCAATACAGTTCAGTATATTGGCTGGGCTTCTTATGGGTGTGTGCTCACCAAGGTTAAAGTGCTTATGGTAACTTTAAACACGGCTGGTACTTATACTCTTGCGATTACCAATCAAGCTGGTTCTACTGTTCTTAGCGCGGCCACATTTAATATGAATGCGCCACCGATGGTGGCCAATACAGTTACTGATGTACCCTTGACCGGTACCTCATCTGATCTAAACTTTGCTATTGATGATAAGTGGACAATTGAGCTTGCTAGTAGCGATCCTGCCTTTAACGGTGAGGGAATTTATATTGATTTAACCTTTGAGCTGAGGGAATAATGATGTTTACTAATTTAATATTTAAGGTGATATAATGGCTACTTATTCTTCGCCATGGAGCGTGCCGAGCCCACAAGGGCTGACCGAGCTGGATACTCACACCTTCACCAGAACGAATGTAACCACCATCACACTTACGCCGGATGGCATAGACGGGAAGTCTCGTGTCGCCGTCAGTGATGGGGCAAGTTTAACAATCGTAACTCTGTCTAGCGCCCTGACGTGTAACCTCACGGTATCAGGTGCGGGCGGACTGGACACAGGTGCAGAGGGCGCATCGACCGGCTACGAGTGTCGATTGATTACGAAGGCGGCAGGGGCCGATCCTGTGTTACTGTTCACGGCGGCAAGCGGTAGCACGACGAACGCGACAGCCACACTGCCCGCGACCTATACACTCCAGAGTGAGATCATCTTCTTTGTCTACAACAATGCCAGTAGCAATATTGTGGATTTTTTCCATAGGGGGCGGCATGTTGACTACACCGGATCGGACACCATCACAGGAGACGGCGGGCTCGTCTGGCTGACCTACACAAACACGGCATACAATGAGCGTGATCTCACCCAATATATACCGGTGAATGCCAAGTCTTGGACAGTGCGCCAGGCGCGTGGGTGGTGGGGAGGGGAGATAAGATTTTCCTACACTGACGATGCAGCAGATTCGGGGAGATGTGGGCTTCTAGGGACGGTCCTCGGTGGCAGTCAACTCATCTACGCGGCACCGGGGGACATTCTAGCCGTCCCAACAACGAACTATGGCGTCGGAATCTGGACTCTAGGCACCCTCGCCAACGGTCACGCGTTCAGACTTCACGGGTATACGCTATGAGAGTTGTCGCACTCAAACACGCAGACGGAAGCCTGACGGACATCCAGATTCTCTCTCAGCCTGGGCACTTCCACCCCGACAGAGGTGATGGGAGCGAATGGATTGAGATCGACGGTATGCCCACAGGAGACGGACCATGGAAGCTCCAAGGCACCACGGCTGTCCTCGATGAAGTAGCGAAGGCGGCACAGGAGGCGGCTGAGTCTAAGGCTGCACTCGTTGAGCTATTCAAAGAGAAGGCGGCCATCGAGGCGGCGGCAGCGGCAGCTACGCCCTCTCTTGACTTCACCGACGAACTCGCAGCTGTCGATGCCGCTATCGCAGCGGTTACAGCTTGATGCCTGAACTCTTATAGTATGTTTATATTGTTTTAAAAAATATGTTTTAACTATTTAGTAATATTTGTATTATGGATCATAAAGATAGCTTAAGTCATCTAAGACATTGGGCGATGACAAAGGGATATCATGTAGAGTTTTCTCGCGATGGAGATGACTCCGTGGATAGGATTGGAAAGATAATATCTATAAATACAACCAGATCTTTAGAGACTCAGGTTTATGTAATGCTTCATGAGTGCGGTCATATACTTGTGTATGAAAATGATAAAGTTATGAACTTTAGAAAAATTGCATCTAAGTATAACGAAAAAAGCAAAATTCATAAAGTATTTACCGTAATAGAAGAAATTGAGGCATGGAAAAGAGGTCGGATGCTTGCAAATCGTTGTTGCATCGAAATAGATGATGAAAAATGGAATAGAGATATAGCTAGGGCCATTAGAAAGTATATGAAGTGGGCTTTAGATATAGGTCAAGACTAATTTTCTTCTTCTGGATTAAATCTATTTACAAGAGAAAATACTATGTCGCTTTCTGATATTAGATTTATGCCAACATTCATATGAACGGCATTTTCTTTTTGAATCATTTTATGGATTAATTTATTGATTTTATCTACGACTATTTCTTTTTTGTCTTCATCAACCTTTAGAGTTAACTCTATGTTGATATCAATAAAATATTTTTCCCGAAAGTCATCTTCTGTCATTTTGTGATTCTTCCAATTATATGAACTTTTATTCGTAGGCTTCAAAGATTTTACTGATCCGTTTTAAATAATGCAGTACTATTTTAAGAGCATAGGAGAGGCAAATGAGAAAACTTAAAGTGAAGGTTGAGTTGTTAAATGATGCAGCCCAAATTCCGTCCAGGGCGCACAATACAGATACAGGATATGACTTGACCTTTACGGGGGTTGAGAAGATAGTTGGAGATGTGATCTTGTTTAATACAGGCATATCTCTTCAGCCTCCAAAGGGCTATTACTTTGAAACGGCACCAAGAAGCAGTATATCCAAGCTGCCACTTTCTATGGCCAACTCGTTTGGCGTTATTGATGAGTCCTATACGGGAGAAATTCTTGTTCCAATAAGAGTTCATCATCAGTCTATGGGAAATGGAGAGCCGTCTCGAACAACCTTTCCCAATGGGATAGTTAAGATTTTCGGCCTTAGGCCTCAAACCATGTCAGCTTTAGCTGACGCGATACTGAGGCATAAGCCGAAGCTTGTTCAGGCTATTTTACGGAAAAGAAATGATTGCGAGTTCTTTGTTGAGGAGCTGAGCGAAACAGTAAGGGGAGGAGGTGGTTTCGGCAGCACAGATTCTGTTTTAAACTAATAAACCTCTATAAAATTGAAAGCATGAAGCTTTCAATGATCTTTTAAGGAGGCCGTTATGGAGAAAACCTTTTTAGATGCGATGAGTCATCTAAGCGTTCATAAAGACAGAAAGTCTATAATATTTTTAGAATATGTTCTAAAGAAATATTTTAACAATAGAAAATTCTTTATGCCGATAGGAGACGCAATCCCCTTTTTAGAAAAAAACGATAGAGAGCAGCTGTCCATGATAATAAGCGAGGTTAAATAAACAAAGCACGGCAATATAAAAATACCGGCGTGGTTGAATAATCTTTATAAATTTATAGACAAGATTCGGCCGCGCCGGTATTATTTTATCCTAGAGGAAATTGGCCCCATGGTGGAGGCCTCTGCTTGAATAAAAATCATTGGAGGGTGATAATGCCTTTAGTTATCGTTGAATCGCCAAATAAGTGTGCTAAAATAAAAAAGATATTAGGACCAAACTATGTGGTCATATCTTCCGTTGGTCACATTATGGATTTGAGCAAAAAGAAGATGGGTATTAATCCGGAAACATGGGAGGCGGATTATATTGTTAATTCAGATAAGAAAGATGTTGTAAAAAATATAAAGCATTATGCAAAGCTGTATGATGAAATCTATATAGCTACAGATGCAGATAGAGAGGGTAGCGGAATTGCTTTTCATATTAAAAAGATTCTTCCCAAAAGAGGAAAGAAGGTTTACAGGTCTATCTTTAAAACCATAACGAAGAAAGATGTTTTAAGCGGAGTTTCAAATCCTGTTCCGTTTAATACAGATCTTTATAACGCACAACAGGCAAGAAGGATCACAGATAGGCTTGTGGGCTTTAAGGTTAGTCCTGTGATGTGGAACAAGGGACTTAGAGGGACAAGCGCTGGCAGGGTGCAATCTGTTGCTTTAAAGATAATATCAGACAGAGAGAAGGAGGTCAAGATATTCGTCCCTCAGGAGTATTGGGAAATTGAAGCTGAAACAAGCTTGGATTTTAATGTTGATTTTTGGGGAATAAACGGAAAAAGCGTTAAGATAAAGAATAAAGCAGGTGCCGATAAGGTTGTTTTGGCAATGAGAGAGGGCAAGCTAGATCTTGTTGTGACAGATTGTGTCACCAAAAAGAGAAGCAGAAAGCCAGCTCCCCCATTTATAACTTCAACATTACAGCAGGCTGCGAGCAATAGTTTTGGTTGGGGAGCAAAGAAGACAATGAGCGTTGCTCAAAATCTTTTTGGGAATGGCTTAATCACATATCACAGAACAGACAGTACTAGGTCAGATCCGCAAAAGATAAAGGATCTTAGAGTTAGGGTTGCAAAGGATCATGGTAAAAAGTATTTATCGCCAAGAACCATTAACTATGGGCCAAAAGCCTCTTCTCAAGATGCGCATGAGGCTATAAGGCCAACCTATGATTCTCCAGCGTCTGTTTTAGGAGCGGATGAGAAGAAGCTGCTTAGATTGATCGACAATAGGTTTACGGCCTCTCAAATGGCTAATGCCGAATTTGAACAGGTCTCGGTTAAGCTTGAATATCCTGATGCTAAAAAGAAGTTTAACTTTAAAAAGAATGGAAGCACCCTAATATTCGATGGATTTTTAAAAGTTTATGGAGAGATAAAAAGTGATGTTATTTTGCCGCCGCTTTCTGTTGGGCAAAAGGTTTCTTGGGACAAGGTTGTTCCATCTCAGCACTTTACAAAGCCGCCTCCAAGATACTCTGATGCGTCAATTGTTAAGATTCTAGAGAAAGAGGGAGTTGGAAGGCCAAGTACATATGCTTCCATCATAGACACCTTGTTGTCAAGAAAGTATATAAAGAGACAAAAGAAATCATTAATTGCAACAGAAACTGGAATAATGGTGTCTGATTATCTTTCTGCAAATTTCCCAGCTATTGTTGATACAAAGTTTACTTCAAAAATGGAGTTAAACTTAGACAAGATAGCAGGCGGACAGCTTAGCTATGTCGATACCCTTGAGGTATTTAACCAGGACTTAGAAGAGCAGGTTAAAAAGGCAACAACATCAGGTTTGCCGGATACGTTTATTGTAGACGTTGAGTGTCCAAAGTGTTCATCTAAGATGATCAAGAAAATATCTAAACACGGTCCTTTTCTTGGGTGTTTGGAGTGGCCTACTTGCGATGGAACTCTTCCGGTGGATGGAGAAAGCAAAAAGTCTGAATCTGTAGAAACTGGACATAAGTGTCCAAAGTGTTCGAATATCTTAATATTAAGAAGTGGTAGAAATGGAAAGTTTTTTGGATGCAAATCATATCCGGCCTGTAAGTATACGGCTGCGGTTGGAGATGGTGATGTTCCCGTTGAAACCAAAAAATCTAAAGCAAAATCTACTGGCGTTGATTGTCCTAAATGTAAAAAAGGTGAGATGTTAGAGCGCAAAGGAAGGTTCGGAAAGTTTTATGGGTGTTCTGGATATCCAAAGTGTAAAAATATAATGAAAACATTATAGTTTCTCTCTATTAATTATTTGGCAAACCGTGAAACAGAGGAGTTTCAATATGAGCAATGCGGAAAAAGAGATTATTGCACTAATTGATGATATAATTAACCCTGGATTGGCAGCGCATGGTGGGTGTGTAGAGTTAAACGAGATCACACTGTGTGGAGACGGGCTGGGAGTTATATTGGATTTTAAAGGCGGATGTTATGGCCGCCCAAGCTCTGTAGGTCATACCCTTAAATCAACAGAGTTCTTGTTAAGAGAGTTAAGCGCTCCAACGCTATTGGTTAAAAATTCAAAAGATCTATAATAAAATGAATAAAGTATCTGCAGACATCGAACAAGAAAAGGCATATGCCTTATTGGGCATCTTGACTAAGTTAGCTGACAGCCTTGGTACGGTTCCTATATCTGAAACAGAAAGTGTAAGAGTTGCTGATCACATCTACGTTGTAGGTGGGGCGGTTAGAAACTTCATTATAGGTCAGCCTGTAAAAGATATAGATATGGTTATTGACGCCTTAGCCTTAAGCTCTAGAAGGATAAAGCGAGATGCTAAATGGTTTGCTGATTTAATCATAAAAAATGCCCCTTCTTCTGCGCAAATAAGTCAAGCTTCTAATGATTATGGTGTAGAAATATTGCATATTCATGGAGATTGGGAAGTTAGCGGACTAAATGTTCGTGGGCAAGAGATAGAGATAGCTTTTGCAAGAAAAGAGTCTTATGCTTCTGGCGGTTATAAGCCAGAGCAAGTCGAGAAGGCAACCATAGAAGAGGATGCAAGACGAAGAGAGTTTACGTTTAATACATTGTTGTGGAGTTTATCAGATTTAAATGATCACGGTCCAAGCGAAGAGATTGTGCAAGACCCACTTGGCGTGGGCCTTAGAGATTTAAAAGATAATGTTATGGATACTCCGCTAAGTCCAGAGCAAACATTCGAAGATGATGCAAGCAGAATGATGCGCACCATGAAGTTCCAATTCAAATATGGATTTGAGCCATCTCAGCGAGTTAAGGATGCAATAAGAAATAATCCAGAATTTTTAAGGAATGTTCCTGCCGAATTGCTTTATGTTCTTTTGACCACAACTATCTTAAACCAAGACACATATAAACAAGCTCTAGAAGAAATGTATCAAAACAATATGCTTTCAGAGCTTATTAGGATCATGAAGTCAAATGAGGCATTTAGATCTTCAATAGCAAGGTGGGTAAGAGATAATAAAGATTTAGATTATTTGTTTAATTTATTAGATTACGAACTACCTTTAGGTGATCAAGTTAGATTTTTATCAGATGAAGACAAGGCTCAAGCCAGGATAAACATATCTAATATGAGCCCAGAGGTACAAGAGAAATATTTGCAATCCCTTAAGAATGTTGGATTTGCCATAAAAGATAAATCATTTTTCATGAAAGCTTTTGAGTTTGCAAGAAATGAAGTTGGTTTGGGAAAGCGCGACATTCCCTTGTTTAGGGCCGATTATTATGAGATAGCAGCCAGGAGTTTGCTGTTGGAGGATCCCAGCTTAATTGATGATCCAGAAAAATTAAAATCAATGATTTTAGAAAAAATTTCTATTGAAAACCAATCTAAAGATATATCTAAAGAATCAGTTCTTAATAATATTAAAGATATAACAAGGAAGTCAGGAGCTATGAAGAAAGAGGGACAAGTTACAAATCCTTTTGATATTTTCATTCCGCAACTAAACGGAGAAGTCTATATCTTTGATATGGATGATACCCTGTTTTGGTCACCGGAGTGGCATACCATAGTTGAAACCAATGATAACGACGATGCTGTGTCCGTGGATATGAACTTCCCAAATACATTTCATAAGGCTGTGTCTTTTATAGAAGAGGTTAATCAAGATTATATAAATGTTATCAAAAAGAACAAAAAAGGCGAGTTACAAAAAGATCTAATTGATTCTTATGAGCAAGAAATAGGAAAACTAAGATTAATACAGAGGGTTGTAGATATTCCTATTTTAGGAAAAGAGGATCAAGTTGTATTTGTTCTTTCAAGAGAGGATGGTTCCGCCGTAGATGTTATTACATTGAAAAAATATTTTTCATCAAAACGCTTAAAGGCATTTGACACAAGAGGAAAGTATGTCGAAGGAGTGGCGGTTATAGCTGGAGATGCAACCTTTTATAAGAGTCCAAGAACGTTGGGACATATTCCAAATGAAGAAATTTTAAATATATACAAAGAGCATAATGATAATGCTGTTGTTTTGACTGCAAGAGAAACAACCGAAGGTATGCAAAGCGGAATAATAGAAAGAATAGAAAGTGTTGGAGCGGAGCCCCCGCTAATCGTCTTTACAAAGCCTATGGGCTTATCGGGAGGAGAATATAAGGCTCATGTAATTGGACAAATTGCGCAGCAAGACTCGGTAACCTCTATAAGGTTTTATGATGATAATTTGAGATATGTAAATGCGGTGACTGATATTTTGCAAGTTACTTATGGTCCAGATGTTTTTTCTAAAGTTAATATATACAGAGTTAATGTCGCCGGAAAACCGGAAGAATCAACTTTTGCAAAGCTATCTTGCGAGAGAAGCGTAAAGATGTTCGACGCACTAATTAAAGCTGCAAATAAATTAGATATTATGGGGCTCAACATAGAGGCAAATAGACTGGACTCTATTATTTCAAAAATAAATTATATAAGCATTTATAACGGAAGAAAAAATGATTAAAAAATTAATTAAGTTAGCAAATGAATTAGACAAAAGAGGCCTAAAAAAAGAGGCTGATACCTTGGACGGTATCGTTAAGGGCGCTGCGAAAAAGAAGAAAAAGAAAGCTTTATATACTGCATATACTGCGGCATTTTTAACTGATACAAGCAGAAAAGAGCTGTATAACTGGTGGAAGTCCCACCTTGAGACAGACACTCTGGATAGAGTGCCTGCACATTCTCATATGACAATAAAGTCTAAACCATCGGCAGAGGAGGTTCTTTCTCTTCCGATTGGAGAGGAAGAGGGCTCCATCAAGCTAACGGTGGTGGGCTATGCCAAAAATGACTTGGGACAAGCAGTGCGTGTGAGCGGATTTGAAAGCTCAAATGATCATGCCCACATAACTATATCTGTTTCGAAAGATGCCCCAGGGGGTTTCGCTTATTCTAATGATTTACTGGGCACTGGAATTACGCCAGTAAATAAAGGCCCAGTGTTGGATGCCAGAATTGGCTTTCACAATGGGAGAGAAGTTAGGTATAACTTTGAGGGATCTATATACGAGGAATAATTTTGGGCAAAGAAATTCTTAGAAAGTTTTTTACGTCAAAAGTTAATGAATCCATTGAATGCCAAGACGTTATATTGCCGAATCTTGTTAAAATCTATTTGGTTGCGCTCTTGGTAGAGCTGGCATATCTAGACAGAAGGTCATATTATGATCCGACTGTAAAGTTGGTCGATCTTTATATGATGGCATCTGCTGCAGAGGGGAAACACGAAAGGCTGGAAAGGTATAAACGGATCGGAGATACGTCCATTATAAGGTTGGGCTATTTTCCGGAGAATATAAATAGAAAAAATGTTGGACCAGCGTACTATAGGGATATGGGCACTTCTGCCTATTATACAGCTTTTGTCAATAGCGAAAACTCCTTATATAAGGAGTTAGTAGATTCGTATGATTCGTGCATAGATGCAATTCATGGTGTAAAAAGTATGTCAATAAGAAATGATATAGTTGAACTTCATGAATTCTGGAATATCACAAAGAGCAATTTCGCAAAGAGGCGTTTGTCTCAACTGGGGTTTTCTTTTAAAGAAAAGTTAATAACATGAACGAAGAAACATTGAAATCTTTTTATAGGTTTACAAAAAATATATTTAGATCTATAAAAAGATTATTTACAGATCATCCCAATAGCATGGATGAATCATATTTGTGTCATGGATCTTGGGCCATGATTTATAGCGCTTATCTCTTATTTGCCGGAATAGCATGTTTTATACACGCTATATTTCCATTTTTATTTACAGACACAGCATCATCTATAGCTAAATGGGTTATTGAATCTTCGGAGTATAGGAAAAGATCATGAAAAATATGCAGATTGTTTTTGTTCCAAGCCGCAGCCTTAATGGCGTTAGCCGCAAGGTTGATGATGCCGAGTTTGGAGAAGAATTAGAAAATCATATGAAAAATATGTTAACCAAAATGTATGAGCTTAACGGTGCCGGACTTGCGGGCATTCAAGTTGGAGACTCAAGAAGGATTTTGGTTGCCGATGGAGGAACCGGCCCGATTATGATGGTCAATCCAGAGATTGTAGAAAGATCCGAAGAAACAGTTTCTTTGCGAGAAGGCTGTTTGTCTTTGCCTGATTTCCGACTTGATGTAGAAAGAAATAGTTTAATTAAAGTAGAATATAATTCTCCCCTTGGAGAAGAGCAGGAAAAAGAGTTTTCCGGAATTGAATCGGTTATTGTGCAGCATGAGATGGATCATTTGGATGGCATTACTTTGCTTCAAAAAATAAGCAGACTGAAAAGAGATATGTATATCAGGAAAATCAACAAGCTCAAGAGAAAAATAAAAAGAAGAATTGAGCAATCAAATCAAGTCTATTATTAATAAGATAATACTTAAGGAAGTTTAAATGCCATTTATAACAGATAAATATTCTGATAGTTATAAAATAAAGGTACTAGAAGGAGGTTCTTCTTCTGCCCGATTTGACGCAGAAGCTAAAGAAATTACTCTTAAGGGAACAGTTGAGGTCGATCTTCGATGTGGCGGCGGTAACGTTGTTGTAAATGATGATCTTATTTGCATTTATACGGGCGTCCGTCCAACGCCTGCGCCATGGTTGGGTTTACAAACAGACTCTATTTATATAAATGCCGATGGAAATCTATGGTTAACCACAAATGGCTTTGATCCAGGTCCACCGTGGCCAGCAACATCTGGTCATGACATAGTGATATCTGCGCCTACCCGTTCGGGGGTTGACGGGGGCAGTGTGGTCATACTTGGTTGGCACCCATATTTTTACGGAGAGGATGCTTTAACTATTGAAACCACAGGAACCGATGATGGAATAACTTTAAAGTCAGCAGCTGAAGTTTGGATGACAACAGACACTGTATCTGATCCCCCCGTTGGTGGCGGGGTTGTTCTTTCGACTAAGGGATATGATGCTGGCACAGGTGGTACGGCGGTTATCTGCCAAAATGAGTCGATTCTTCTTGACGGGGCATCCCCTTGGGACGGGGTTGTAATTGGCGGCACTTGCGAAGCAATCAATTTTAAATTTGAGTCTGATGCAACTAGGATTGTTACGGTTCCTTTGTGCGAAATTAAAGCTATTATTGATTCGGGTGATACGACGTGGTATAACGCCGGCTCCCCACCAGAGTGGTCCTACGGAAGCCTGGCCGGCCCCCCGTCAACACATCTTAACCGACCATTTATTTTTACTAACGTTGGTGATTGGTTTTTTTCATTTAATTTAGATCCTTATTTGATTGGTATGGGCCAATATGCGGCAGAGCTAGATGCAGTTGAAATTACTGCATCTACAAACAATGGAGGTTGTGTAATTGAGGTTGAAGTATTTTCTGTGTTAGCGGAGGGGGGTACGAATGACTTAATTTTGTATGGGTCTGGAACAACTATAGAATTTCCAGCGGGTGCAGGATCTGATCGCTCAGTACTGGGAGCAGCCAACTTAGATCTCACCCTTGATGATCAGAGTTTGTATATGATGAAGATTTCATATGTTTCTGGCGATAATGCATTTGCTCTTCATCGTATTCGACTTGGGTTTAAATCATCATCCATTAGAAGGCTTATTAATGTGTTCGAAGATTGATACGTTTACATGGTTGACTTGGTCTTGTGTGAGTGTCGGGTTCAGCGGCAAACCTCCGATGTGGTCGTCTTGCTGCTGCCGTTTACACCCATCACCGTGATGGTCTAGGGCGTGGATAGTATAATTTAGCTTTTTGTAAACCTATCCGCCACGGAGCTACTCGCCCAACTATTCGGCTTTATCTCGCAACCAAAGCCTTGAGATCTCACCAGCATTTTCAGTTCTTTGCCAAATTTGGCGGTCTTGCACTTTATCGGATCCGATCCTATATCAAGATGCACGGTTAATTGTCCATCAATATATGGATCTACTTCCAGGGCTACCTCCAGGCTTGTGTAGGCCTCAATCAACATTCTTGATCTTAACGTTGGATACCGCTTCGCCGGTATCTTTTTTTTGATATAAAAGATTTGGGATCGTCTTATTTCTCGTTTATAGAAACATACGCATGTTACCAAAGATATTTTTGTTTTAATTACTTGTGAATCGCTGCCAATATAAACATCCAAACCTTCTTTGCTTAAATCTTTTACGCTTTTTATAAAATCATTATATTTTATTATGCCATTATCAAAATCTCGTATAATATTCTCTTTGAACACGCCAGCCTCCATCGCTTAGATGATACCAGGTCTATATAATGGCGTTATATTAATATTTTATAATAGTTCAGATTATTAATTTTTTTCAAAAATGGATTTCGCATGAAAAGAAAAAAACTAAATGAGATCAAGACAGAAAAAGATCTTCAAGAAACCTTAGACGACCTAAGCTTCAGGTGGCAAGCTGTTTCTAATATCGAAGATGCACGAAGAAGAGGTAAAGCAATTTTGAAACTTAAAAACGAAATTAAGTTTCTTTTAAATGAAATCAAGAGAAGAAATCTAGCGCTAAGTTTAAATGATAATGCAATATCAGATAATAAAACTATTTGTAATAAGATGTTAAGAAGTACGTTAGCTTGGGTAAAAAGAATTGAGCAGAGATTTAAGAATGTCTAAAGGAAAATTTAAAGTTATCAAAGATTTTGGAAATCCGAAAAAGTCGGAAAGAAGAAAAACCCTAGAGACAATGATGGCGGATATGGGGCTAACATCTTTAAGCGAGCTATCGCCAAAAGAAAGAAAAAGTTGGTTAAAGGCTATCTTTTCTGGACTATCATCTGAAAAACAGCTAAAGGCAAACAGAACAGAACGTATAGGGAAATTTTATAAAATTGCAAATATTTCGACCAGCACAGAAGAGGCTATGTTATCGGACGCATCTTTAGGCATAAAGAAAAATCATCCGAACAAAGAAGAGGTGGCGTTTATTCAGCAAGCCTTGGTGGATCTGGAGTACCCGCTGGACCAATACGGCGTTGATGGACTCTTTGGGCCAGAAACAGAGAGTGCTGTAATTTTATTTCAACAAGAAAATAATCTTCCGGTTACAGGAATAATAGATTTTAAAACTTTTAATCTTTTAATAACAAATCCAAAGCCAATTTCTCCGGAAACAAAAAAAGAACATAAAAGAAGAATTAGACAAGAGAGCAAAGGAGAGGGACGCGGTCGAAAAAGAGATCGCATAACTTATGAAGGACTTTCAAACATAATATTGACAAGCGGCCGAGTTGATATAGCCGGTTCTTCGCCAATGTTACGCGAATATTTAACGATACTTAATCAGGTCGCGGGAGAAATGGGCGGTAAAGTTCAAATAACAAGCGCTTTTAGGTCATCTTATGATCAAGCAAGAATAATGTTTAATAATTATAAAAGTAGAGGAGTTGGAAGCAATCGTGCCAATAAATATTTAAAAAGTTTATACGTAAGGTTTCCCAGAGTTGATGAAATTGCAAATGTTTATGCGGGCTCTGGTTCTCCAGATGAAAAAATAAAAACTGTAGAAAATATAGTTGAAACATCATGGGTGCCAAAATCAGGACACAGGGCAGGATACTCAATTGATATAAGATTTGGAGGAAAGGTTCGAAAGATTCTTGAAGCTACACAAGGCCTTGCAACCGTTGATATATTAAAAGAGTCAGATCATTTTCATGTTACTGTAAAATCTTTATCTCCAGGCGGAATATCAAAAGGTACGGTCAGCACATTTGGCTTATGATAAAAAAATAAAAATTCTTAAAAAATATCTAAAAAGATTTGGATATGAAAAAGAATATGATAAAATTAAATATATAATAAAAATATGTTCTATGCCGGGAATTGATTATCCAACAGAAGAAATAGAGATAGAGGGCATTGATAATATCCTAGAACACTTAAAGGAAGATTCCGGTAGATTTATCTATTTAGATAATCCAAAGGGAACAAAGAAAAGATTTGGCGGCAAAGTAAAAAGAAAGATGCCATTTCATTATGGTGAATTTACAGAATTAAATAATCCCGCCGATGATATGGGCTGGGATATTATTGTGGTTCCAAGTTACCCATTGGAACCGCAAGAGTTAGAGGCAGAAGAAGGCGATCCGCCTGCAACCTCCGAAGGTACAGCGGATCGTTTTCAATTTGAAAAGCTAAAAAAAGACTTGGCGAAACAAGAAGCCCACCCAACAGCTTATATATCCGCTGGACATAACCTTGTTCCGGTTGGATATGTTCCTGTAAATGATGATCAAGAAGAGTGGACGGAGAAGACAAAATCTTCATCTAGGCCCAACGGTAAGCCGGCTCCAATCGGGAACGATAAAATTATCTTGGCCCCCGATGATGGCTGGGATGATATGGATGAGGATAAAAGAAAAATTGAAGAATTCTTTGAGTCTTTATGGACATTCAAAGATGTTGTGTGGTTATAAAAATTACCAGTGAGTGTTGCTGTTTGGAAAGCCTGTTGTTTTCTCAACCACTAGCTGTATGGTATATGAAATATTTCCACCGGTTGATGTTATTATAATATCTCCCGTTTGATTTAATACCGTTGGAGTAAAGGTTGTTCGCAAGTCTGTTGTTCCAATTGGTAATGTTAAAAACTCAACATCAACACCGGCTGGGTTGTGCCAGTATAGGCTAACGCTGCCGCCCGCGACTCCATTGTCACAAACAAGGGCTAATACCCTTATCACTCTAACCAGATGAGGGCCTGCCCCAAAGGTGCCGCTTAATCCAGATGTGTTAACAATAGTATTGTTTTCTGCTCCACCATCGGAAACTTGTTCGAAGGATGCCGTTGTTCCACCATCTGAAAGAGTTCTATTTACTGTTAATGCCATGTTAAAATTCCTCGTTACAACATACTAATTCATATTAGTATGTATAGGCAGACATATTTATAGATTCGATATATTTACTATTTTTATTAATAATAAAAGTAGAGTGAGTTTTATATTTTTTAAAAATAAAATTTAAGGGTTAGTCAATTATGAGACATGAAACAAAAAGTTCTGACAGTTTTCACCTTACCCTGGAGGTAGTCGCAGGAGGTGTTGGCCAATCAGGCCTCGCGGCATCAACATGGGTTGTCATTTATAGTGTTAGCGCAGGAGGTTTTTGGAATTTTAATACTTCTGCTTTTGGAGGTTGGGCTGGAGTTGATTCGGCTGCTAACATGGTAGAGACTAGCGCCACACGGATGCCGGGTCTTTATAAATATAATGCAAAAAGCATTTATACTGCCAATCCAGCAGCTGCAAGCGACGGATATGTTATAAGAATGTTTGAAACGACTAATTCTGTTTTAGAATATGTTTCTGTAGCTATAACCGATAAGATGACAATAGATGCAAATGTTATATCAATGGAGGCTGCCTCAATTGATACTAATGCTATGGCAACCGGTGCAATTCACACTACTGCTATGGCAGCCGGTGCAATTCATATTACCGCTATTGCTAATGATGCAATTGATGCTGCTGTAATCGCTGATGGCACAATTGATGCTGCTACTTTTGTTGCTGGAGCAATTGATGCTGATGCTATTGCCACAGATGCAATTGATGCTGATGCTGTCGCGACAGCAGCCATTACTCATCTAGAGCTTGGGAACTTTGCGTCTCAAGAAATTAGTAACGCAGTTTGGAACGCTGATATATTCAGGCCCGGTTATAGTATGACGGGAGTGCCAACTGATGTTGCTACAGCAAACACAATGGGTCACGCTATGTTGGCTCAGTATCTTGGGCAAAGCTTGATTCACTGGAACGGAACAACCGCAACCTCGATTCATAAGTGTTCTACCCTGGATCTTACAGGAACAAAATTTTACTCAGATAGACTTGCTACAGACCCAATAAGTAGTGATGAGATTAAATCTTATATAGACAAAACTGTTATAATAGTAAAGGGTCTGAATTTAACCACCGCACCTGATGCTGGCACAGAAAGCTATTTGGGTAGAATTACAAATGTTGGGACAGATGGATCTGGTCAATTTTTTGAAGTAAAATTAACAGATGAGGCGGGAAGCGCAATACCGGGAGGCTTTGACGTTACTACAGATTTTCTTATAGTCAAAGGAGAAACAGATACCACAATGCACGAGGTTGCTCATGAAGTTTGGGAAGAGCCAGTTCTTGCTCATGCGACGGCAGATACATTTGGCATGTTCAGCAGGGTCATGACAGGGCTTGCTCAATTTAATCATAGAATTACAAGCTCAACCTATGATGATTCAGGAAGGCTTCTTTCTTGCAGACTTGTTGTTTATCCATCCGCTACAGACGCAGAGAATCAGACAAATGCTCTTACCACGGTAGAAGTAACATCAACTTATGATGAAAAGCAAAATATGAAAACCTTCTTGTCTAAGGAGGGGTAGTTGTGATCTGCTTAAAAAGAGCAAAATTTGGGAAAAACTTTTTAAGACAATATACATTATTTATTTTAGCATTAACAGGATGCAATCAAGAATATGATATTATGGACGATGATAAAAGTCCAAATATAGTTGAGTTTATTGATTCGGCTGAAATCCCGCCCACAACCACCAATACACCGGATGTTGTTGATACCCCGGATACTATTGATACAGGAACAGATCCCGCGCTAGATCCATCTCCATTCGCCAGGATGCGAGTCAGACCCGAATTTTATAATTTTGGTGAGCTTAAAATAAATTGTACAGATGAATATGAAGCAACTATATCAAGCGTTGGGACAGCGACACTCATTGTTGAAAATTGGACATATAATGGAACTGCCGGAATATCAATGGAGACCGATATTAAGCTTCCGCTTATTTTGGAGCCCGGAGAAGAAGCGAACGTTAAGTTTGTTTACGAAGAGGAAGATTTATTCATTGACAGAGGACGACTCTATATTGACTCTAATGATTATAGGGATCCTAATCAATTGATTTCCAATGAAGGTCAGGGCGTTCCCACCGGAACCCAGGTCGATAATTTTTCTCAAGGCGGCGAGAGCAAATCTGATATTCTATTTGTTATCGACAATTCTTGTTCAATGGGAAACGAGCAAGAAGCATTGGGCACAAATTCTGATTTGTTTATTCAAAACCTTTTAGATTTGGATGTTGATTTTCAAATAGCGGTTATTACGACAGACGACACAACTGTAGTAAATGGTATTATGACTAATGATACAGTTAATGTTGAAGGCTTATTGCAAGACGCAATAGTCGCAGGAACATCTGGTTGGCCGGAGGAAAAGGGGCAAGAGTATGCAAAGCTTGCATTGCAGCTGGGAGGGACTTTAGAGGCTCTGGGCCCCTTTCAAAGAGAGGATGCTTTCTTGTCAATCATTATAGTGTCAGACGAAGAGGACGCCAGCCCCTTGGGAGATGAAGTGTATTATGATTTTTTCACCTCTTTGAAAGACGATAAAATGTTTGCTCTTCATACTGTCGTGTCTACCGTCGAGCCCGTACCAGGTGGGGGGGTTACCAATCCATGGCTCCCCGGCGGTGGCGGTGGTGGAGGTGGAGGCCGACCGGTGACACATGCCGGGCACACAGGAGATACGGGGCATACGGGAGACACCGGTGTCTCTCTCGATACCGGGCACACGGGGGATACGGCTGCCCCTATCCCTCTGGTTCCACAGTGTGGAATATATGGCGAAAGATATATCGATCAATCGTTAAAATTATCAGGAACAACATTAAATATCTGCGAAGGAAACTGGGGCGACTATGTCGGGATTCTAGCAGAAGATAGTTTCAATCCAAATTTAATCTTTCCTTTATCTAGACCTCCAATAGAAGATTCTATTACAATTACTATTGATAGCGTAGAGGCTACAACAGGCTGGGCATACGATCTGGCAAGCAATACTGTGAATTTTAATCCAGAGTATGCTGCCGATGAAGATGAGCTTGTGCAGATTGCTTATGATTATATTGGAGAATGTGAATGACAAATAAAGCACCTAAAAGATTATTTATGCTTTATAAGTATTTAAAAAAAGAGGGTTTAAAGCAAGAAGCCTCTTTGGCTCGTGGTTTAGTCAAAAGCCTTCAGGGAACAGAAGATATTTTGACCTCTGAGCTTCCTGAAGAAAAAGGTTTTTTAGAAGAAGTCAGCTTAGACATAGAAGACATAAAAATAGGACACACAGACTCCAATACTGATGGCGCTGTATCAAAAATACAGGCCCTCTTAGAGGGTCATAATTATGTTTTGGACAGATTTGGTATAGATGGCATCTTTGGATCTGAAACAGAAGGTAAAGTTATAGAGTTTCAAGAAAACAATAATTTAAATACATCCGGAAGGGTTGATTCTGCAACTTTAACATCATTAGAAAGCTCTACAGCAAAACCATCTTTGCGCGAACCAGATGCTTTGGTTGAGCCTTCAGAAAAAGATTTAAAGAAAGGGGAAAGGCAAGCCCGTAGAGCGTTAAAGGGAGGAGGAAAAAGGGTTGGAGCCGATCAGCTGTATAATGATTTGTATGCAGGACTAAATAATCGAAATCTTTGTATTGCTATGGTCGCAAATGCAATTGCCGAATCTAATATGAAGCCGGGAATTGCTGGAGACTGTGGAGATTACGGAAGAAAGCATAGAGAAAATAGTATCCCAATTTTTGGAAAAGGTCGTTGTTGCTCTTTTGGCTTGTGGCAATATAATATTTGCAGCGGAATGGGAGAAAGATTTTTAAATGCAAAGGGAAACCCGAATGGTACGGACAAAGAAAGGCTGGCAACACTTTCGGATTATAATCTCCAGGTAACCTATATGATGGAGGTATTAAACTCGAAGTACGCGTCAGTTGTTTCTCAAGAGAGATCAGTAGACGAATGGGTGGATTGGTTCGTAAGAACGATAGAGAGGCCAAGAGATGCTGGCGGGGCTGTAGCTCATCGAATAGGCATTGCCAAGGGCCTTGGAAGCTTGGGAGGCTCTGTAGCGTGATAGTTTTTAGAAATATATAATCCTACTAATTAAGCAGCATGAAACAATAATCAAAGAGTCTATGTAAGGGGGTTATAAGTGGCCAAAGTATTTTCGAGCGGGTTAGAAATCGGAGCCCCTGAAGTTTATTATGTAAACTCTGGTTGGACATCAACACAAACAGGAACATCAACAGTTGATTTTGCCTATGACGAAGCCCACGTTCCTGGCACCGGCTACGGCGGCGGCTCTCGTTGCTTCAAAGCCGCTTCCGCAGGCTACGGAGCTGCAAAGTTCTCGCCTCCTGCTCTAGCTACAGCTACATCCGATGGATGGGTAGCCTTCTCGTGGAAGGCCACAGGTGCGTCTACGATTGACCGGGATGTCTGGGTTCGCATCACGAATGCCACATCCCACACCGACACCATCGACGGCTTGGTGCTCAAAGGCAAGCCGACTGGCACGACGTATACCCTGACGGTCACCGCAGGCGGTAAGCCTCTCGGCTCGACCACCGCTGTAGCCAACGATGGCGCATGGCATCACATCGGTATCCATTACAAGGCACACGCAACGTCTGGCGTTGTCGCCATCTACTACGACGGGTCTTTGATTCTCAACTACTCTGGAGACACCAGAGGGCTCGGAGACACGACGACCTGGGATACGGTGACGTGGGTACACGGTGTCGAGAATGACATGGGTGATGGCTCGGACGGCTCGATCACCGTCTCTTCCCCTGCTGTACTCAACAAGTACACGTATCTGACGGAAGGCACGACGGCAGCGACGGTCAAAGAGCTTTTGGTCTACGACTCCACCAACTTCTCGGTTGGTGACGAAGTGATGTTGCACCAGACGCAGCACGCAACGGCAGCGGGAACCTACGAATTTAATCGTATCAACACGATTCAGACCAAGCGGAGCCTACCGGGGTCAACTGCCTGGTTCAATCAAGAGGGCGTAGTCGCTCATTGGCATTTTGACGAGGCTCCCACTCCGTTTCCAGACAATCAAGCCACCGATGGCTATGTGGATATGACGGGGAATGTGTGCTTACTGCATCTGGACAAGGAAGTAGCAGATCACAGTGGTACGGGAAATGGGGCAACGGTCTACCAGATAAGCAACATGCCAATCGCCCATGACTGGGGCTTGCTCACGAACAAGGGGTATTGGTTCGGCGACAGCAGTACCACCGCGAGGATTGAGGCTTCAAACCTAACGAACGCCCCAACGACAAACGGCAGTATCTGTGCCTGGTTCAAACCGTACAATAATGTCTCTGGCTACATCTTTTCTTTGGCAGACTCTGGGAACAATTCTGCTACAAACGGAAGTACACGGATACTGTACATCAATAACAACTCTCTCTCGTTCTTCGGGTACAACGCTGATATAAACAATTTCCACACCATTGTGAATGACACATGGAATCACGCGGTTATGACGTGGGAAGATACTACTAAATTAAAGATTTACATTAACGGAAGTCTGGTTCTAAACCAAACTGTCGCTGGTCTTATTGTGCCCGATACGGATCTTGTCCTTGGTCAAGCAATGCAACTCAACCAAAACGGACAAGGTTTCTTCGGACAGATAGACGAAGTTGCTGTGTTCAACCGCGTGCTCTCCCAAGCAGAAGTCACCGCTATCTACGACAATCAGAAGAACCCAGCGCAACTCACGGATGCCAGCGGCAAGGGGAATCATCTGACTATCAACGGGAACGGGGTTGCCGGGGACTACAACTATTTCAGTCAACCCGGAAAGTGGACGGGCTCCACGACGTATAGCAAAGAAGTACAGAATAACCCTAGCTTCAATGTCAAGACTGCGGGCATGGTTGATATGCCTATTGGGAACGAGCCAAGAACGTTTATGTTTTGGTTGAAGTATGGAGCAGTAGGTGGGACGTATCAGAATACGTTTAGCTATGGGGCAAGCCCGTTAAACACGTATCTTCAACTTCAAAGCTCTAACAAGATCAGGTGGTCAACAACCACTCATACCTCAGAGATCAACTTTACACCAGTAGCAGGGGACTGGAATCACTATGCGCTAGTGTGGACCGGAAGCGAGATGCGCGCCTTCATTAACGGAGCGCACTACGCATGGGTTTCAACGATGCCCAGTTCAATAAACACACCATCGGGTGTTGTAGCCTTCGGAACCATTTGGGATTCGGGTGCTTCGACTACCGTTAGCGCTCACAGTGCCTTCGATGAAGCGGTCATCCTCAACTACGCCCTGACGGATGATGAGATCGCAGGCATCTACGCCGTCCAGAACGCAGCCACGACCGCAGCCGACGCCTACTTACCTGTCGTGACCTACGATTCGGACTGGGTGTCCACAGCGAACATGGAGTTGTATTACAAGCTCGACGAGGCTGCCAGCGCAACCGGTGCCGATAGCATCATCGACTACAGCGGCAACGGATACCACGGAACGCCTACGTCTATGACGATGGGTGCTGCGGGACAGGTGGGTACGTGTGCGACGTTTGGCGGTGGAGACATAAACGCGGGCTACAACTCGCAGCTTGATTTTGAGCGGACAGATTCGTGGACGATAGGCTTGTGGATGAGGACCACTACTGGGGATACCTCTTTACTGTCAAACTGGGCGACTGTCGGAGCAGCTAAACGGGGGGTACTCATTTGCATGCTCAGCACCGGCGAAATCAGACCGCACTTTGGTGACGGTGTGTCGGGAGGAACATTGATCTACGGAGACACCCCTCTAGCGTACAAGGATGGAAATTGGCATCATGTTGTGTGTACATATGATGGCACCAGTGCGAATACGGGCCTGGGTGTTTATATCGACGGGGCAGCCGTCACACTAACAGGTCTTTCTGGTGGGCCGCTTACTGGGGATACTGCCTCCACTAACGACTGGCTGGTGGGGAACTCGCCTGACACTCCCAGGCCATTTGTGGGCGACCTCGACGAAGTGTTCATCTACTCACGAGTGCTTTCCGCAGCGGAGATCCAAACCATCTACCGCGTCCAGTCCGACAATTATCACACCATCGGTCTGACCAAGGGACTGAAAACACCGTTCTACAGCGGAACATTCGACACCGCAGCACCGAATGGTGTTGTCTCACAGATGGTCATGGTGCCGAACTACACGTCGCTTACAGTCGACGCGGGCGTTTCGGTGACACCAGACGCTTGGGACGGATACAAGGGCGGCATTGTCGCGTTGAAAGCTACGGGAACGGCTACGATCACCGGCAACATCGACGCTGACGGAAAGGGCTACCGTGGTGGTGCTGGGACAAGCGGTACTGGCTCTGGCCAAGACCGGGGCTATCAGGGCGAATCCATCAAGGGTAAGGGGGTGCTTTCACCCACCGCTAACGACGGCGGGGGCTCTGGAACGACATCTACAGGCAACCAGAACTCTGGCGGCGGTGGCGGTGGGTATACCACGGCAGGGGGCATTGGGGCCGGAGATCCCTCTGTCGGTGTCCAGCCCGATGTACCGGGTGGGACCGTTATTGGCAGTGCCGATTTAGGCAAGCTCCACCTGGGCTCCGGTGGCGGTGGCGGTGGGCACTACGGCAGCGATGGTAGCCTAACAACCGGTGGCGACGGTGGTGGAGCAGTCTACCTGGCAGCCGAGACGATTACTGTAGCGGGGACGGTTAAGGCTACAGGAGGCGACGGTGAGGTGTCTGGTCACCATCACTCGTCAAACTCTGGCGGTGGCGCAGGCGGCTCTGTTTATTTGGCAGCGAATACAGTTACTGCCGGGTCTAGCTTGGTTACTGCTGCCGGTGGTGCGGTAAACGGTGCGGGTAATGTGACCACCAGCGGTCAAGGCGGCGCAGGCAGTGCCGGTCGCATCCGAACCAACTACGCGAATACCACGGGTACAACAGATCCCACAGCCTACGCCGACGCAGTTCCGGCTGCGATGACCGATCAGTTCGATCATTTGGTTATCTTCGACGCACCGTCCGACCCTGGCAACTCCAAGATGTTTATCCAGGGAGTCAGGCCCAACGCGACATTCGATGCTGGCGCGTTCGTGGTGGACGGAAACCATCTGTCCGCTGACTGGTTCGATATGACGGGCTGTGAAGGTCTGTGGCATCTGGACGAGACCACGGGAACTGTGGCGACAGACAGCAGCGGGAATAGCAGGAACGGAACCCTTGTCGGTGTTCCTGGCTTCACCACCGGTAAGGTGGGTCCAACTCCGAAGGGCTATGAGTTCAATGGGACGAGTGACTACATAAGTATGGCGGGGGCTCCCTTTCGATTTACGACGGAAGCCTTTACTTTTTCGCTATGGGTAAAACCAAACGCTAGTCAGAACTCCTATGCTAATATGTTTGGCTGCTTCTCTGCCACGAATGGCTATTTCTGTCGTCAACTGTCGACGACGACAAACACGTATCGTTTCATGTGTGCAGCCGGTTCGATCTCTTGGGGCTCCAGTTTCACATTGACGGCAAATGTGTGGCAGCATCTTGTGGTAGTAAAATCGGGCACGGCTTCGACCGTCTATGTAAATACCGCCTCTGTTGCGACAGGCACGCATGCTGCGACTCTGGGAGCAGCCAGCCTGGATTTCAACATCGGGAGAGAGAGTAACGGATCTAGTTACTGGACTGGACTAATCGATGAAGTAGCCGTCTTCTCCCGCGCATTGTCCGCAGCCGAAGTCAAGTCGATCTACGACTACCAAGCACCCGCGCCACTGGCTTTTCCAGACAGCGGTGCGCTTGATGCTTACGTGTCGATGGCAAACAACGTAGGGCTCTGGCATTTCGACGGGGGTGCGACCGATAGTTCTGGGAATAGCAGGAACGGAACGGTGAGCGGCGCAACGCAGGTCACGGGACATGTAGGGGCGAATGCGTATAGCTTCGACGGGTCGAACGACTACATAAGTATGGCGGGGGCTCCTTTTCGATTTACGACGGAGTCCTTCACTTTCTCGCTATGGGTAAAGCCAAACGCCAGTCAGAACTCACACGCTACTATGTTTAGTTGCATGAGTTATTCCCCGCATCACGGCTATTTCTTTCGTCAATTCGCGGGGGCGACAAACACGTACCGCTTCCAGGCTGCGGCTGGCTCGACCTCCTACACGTCCAGCGTCACACTGGCAGCAAATGTGTGGCAGCACGTTGTGATCGTAAAATCTGGCACGGCGTCCACAGTCTATGTGAATGCTGCCGCTGTTGCGACGGGTACACATGCTGCGACTCTGGGGGCCGCCAGCCTAGATCTCAACCTCGGGAGAGATAGTACCGCAATCAGTTATTGGACTGGGCTGATCGATGAGTTCGCCGTCTGGTCCCGTGCTCTCACAGCAGTCGAGGTCACTGCGATCTACAACAATCAGCTTCCGGTCGGGAACCCGCGACTACACCAGGCGATTGACGACACGGGAGACTTGACGACCACGAGCAAAATCATCGCTCCAAGCGCAACCTCCTGTAAGTTCGGAATGCAGAACGCGACCGACATTAACGCTGGATGGGCACCGGGGACCATTATCGCGGTGGATGCAGTCGCAGCCATTCGAGGCGACGGCTCTATCACGGCAGCCAAGGTCGACATCGGAGCTGTGGCAGGAGGCGAGACAGAAGGGACATCCACGGCGATCTCCCCAAGTCCGAAGATCGTCACAGCCACGGCTACAGTAGACCCGGATGGCGCGGGGGCTATAACGACTGCGATCCTCGGGGGCTTGACAACGAAAGTGACGGTGAGCTAGATGCCGAATGAAGGCATAGCAGAAGGGCTAGTCGGAGAAGTCCTTTACTCATACCTCCCGGCGATGGTGGACAACGCTGTCGGGGAGGTACTGTACGCCTTCGAGCCCCCGAATCTGCACAATGTGCTTATGGAGGTGCTTACCTCCTCTCCTGTGTTCGCAGTAGGTGGAGCAGACCAAGTCGTTGCTCCAAGCACACAGGTCACGCTCAATGCTTCCGGGTCGGTGGGTGCTTCTAGCTATGTCTGGGCACTTACAGTAGTCCCTGGAGGCAGCGGCCTCTCTACGGGAACTATAGGAAGTTCAGCCAGTGTGAACTTCACACCAGACGTAGTTGGTACGTACACCGCGAAAGTCTCCGCTACAGGCGGTGGTGTAACAGATTTCGACTATGTAGATGTAGTAGCAGCTGTCGTTGCAGTAGCAAACGCAGGTGTAGACAAGTCTACTCAACCTGCGGTCCAGGCAACTCTGGACGGGTCTGGCTCGACTGGTACGATTACTACTTATGCTTGGGCTCTAACAGCTGTTCCTGGCGCGAGTTCCTTCTCTGTTAGTGCTTCTTTAGGCACTGCAGCCAGTGTTAATTTTACTCCAGATGTCGCAGGAACATATACGGCGAGACTCACAGTTGATGGTCCTCATGGAGAGTCTGTAGATACAGCAGACATTGTTGTTGCAGCCTCTTCATCTGCAAGCAAACAGCGATTGATGGGGATTGGGATGAGCAAAAAAGCTTTGATTGGTACAGCCTGGGGAACCGGCTCTTTACTGGGCTCACTGGCCGAAGACGAATAAACGACCACTGCTTATTTTTCTATAAAGTATTTATTGCTAAATATAAATTAGTCCTCTTCCTCGCTAAGACTGCCCATTATTTTATTTTATTTTATCTTATATCCTGCGAAGGTTGGCCCAAGGGGGCTGAAGGACCTATGCAAGCTGAGTCCTGCAAGTTCTCGTAACTTAGAACTCGCAGCACTAATCACCGCGTCAGCCGTGACCGATACCCCATCAGCTACGGTTAGCTGGACGGTGTAAGTGCCTGTGACATCGGGAGTAAAGGCTGCCGTTGCGGTGGCCACGCCAACGCCGGTCTTACTCTGCTGGTCGTAGATGTCGGTGATCTCTGTCGGTGAGAGCACTCGTGTCCAGATGGCAAGCTCGTCCATCCTCCCGTTGAAGTATTCGTTGCCACCGGGAAAATCACAGCCGAAAACAAGCGCCTCAGTGTTGGCGGTGAGGCTCCACGCGACGGTATGAGTGGAGTCCAGCACGCCATCGACGAAGAACTTGACCGTCCCAGCATCCCAAGTCACTGCGACGTGCTTCCACTCGCCAGTCGGCATGACTGCACTGGACCTGACGTAAGTGTTCCACGGATTTCCGCCTGCGAAGAATTGCAGCTTACCAGAGCTATCGCTTGCCATCTGCAAGCTGTAGTTGGCCGCCGAGCCCGTGCCCTTCGTCACAATCCCCGACCAAGCACCGTAATCGTCAAACCAGACCCACAAAGCGATAGTCAGGGCCGAAGAGGCGTCAAGCTCGGCGCTGTGTGCTACCTCGATGTAGTCGTTCGACCCATCGAAATTGTAACACTGACCAAGCTTCCCCGTTACGAGTGTCGCGCCATTGACAGTGCCGTTATTGGTGTTGCCACTGGTGTCGTCAGCATCGCCGTCGAAGTGCCACAAGCCAACATTGTCGGTCATGTCTATCGGGGTTGCAGCCCCACTATCCGGGTATAAAACCGGGTAATTGAACAGCGCCGAGCCGCCTGGAAGACTCGTCCACTCCCATGCGTAGTAGTGTGTGTACTGCGATCCCGTGCCGTCGAACGTCGCAAGGACTGTCGGTGCCCCAGAAATGTCAGGCAGGACCGCGACGGGACTGGGCGGTATGACCGCAACCTGGCCGACAGTCCCATATAGCGCAGCCGAATATGACGGCGAGTCAAGGACTGCGACCTGGGCTACAGCCCCATAGAGCGCAGCCGAATACGAGGGTGAGTCAAGGACCGCAACCTGGGCTACAGCCCCATAGAGCGCAGCCGAATACGAGGGTGAGTCAAGGACCGCAACCTGGGCGACAGCGCCGTATAGGGTGGCGCGTGCCACTAGGCTGTCACTCGAAAGCCAAGCTCCATAGCGTCGATGGCGGTAACATCAAGCGCCCCACCCGCAGCTTTTACCGTGGTGGAGATCTCGGTGGGGGTAGCTCCAGCGCCGGGCGTTGTTGTCGCATCTGTGATCGTGTTGGCGAAGTTATCCTCAGACATCTGCAAATCAGTGACGAAGGTGTCTTTCGATGCATTGCACCGCACCGTCATCCCCAGCACAGCAGCGGGTGCGGTCCCGCTCAAAGCGTCGAAAGCAACGTCCATGCGGAGTGGCTTGGCTGTGACCGCGTCGGTCGTCTCCACTTTGGTCGCCGTATCCTGGCTGTTTGCGATGTCGATGTCAGCCGCCGATCCGGTCCACGTCCCCGCATTAGCGGAAATCGACGCCACATCCAGCGCACGCACATAGATGTCATCGCAGACATTCGGAGGCTCAGCCTCATCCCTGGTGACGACCTGCGTGGTTGTGTCGATAGCCGTGATTGTGTCGCTGATGTGGACGATATCGTCGAAGCACGTCGCATAGCTGATGCCCGTAATACCCCCCGAGCTGTTCGTGCTGTTTAGGCCGGCACACTGAATACCGATAGACTGACTTGGCGGCGAAATGGCGCTGTGAATGCACTCGTACCAGTCCGACACCGCTACACCATTGAATAGGGCTCGGGCTACGTATCGGTTGTCTTCCCAGAACCACTCGATGCCAAAACGCATAGGCACCTCCCGATTCATTACGATCGGGAGCACAACCATCGCTGCGTGTCCGACGTACAGTGTGGCGTTCCAGGTCGAACCGCTGGCCCCGCAGCTGATGTGGGCGATAGCCCAGCCAGTGTAGACGGGGGTCGCCGTGCCGATGGAAACGCCTCTGGGCGCCACATACAGCGGACCATTGTTGTACCCATTCCCCCCGATGTTGTCGACCATAACCGTAACAGCAGCGCGCCCGGAGACACACGCTCCTGCGTTGTTATCCTCGGCCCAAATCGCGGTATCATAATGGCCGGTTGTCGATAGATAATTGCTGGTCCATGTTCTATAGGAGCGCGCACCGGTAACAAACCCCGCAGTCGGGCTGGTATTAGCCCAGGTCGCAAAGTTGGAGTTATTGGCGCTGTTGCTGGAATAGATCCCATTCGCAGCCCACTCCGCGTGATCCCACTGCTCCTCAAACCCGAACATATGGATAATTCGATCGGCCATATCACTCGCCCCCAAAAATGGTTTGGATCTCAGCCAGCGTCGAAGGCGTCCAGTCAGCCGGGGCAGTCCATGGCCCCAGCTCCCCGTCGGTCAGACCTTGGGGGCTGTCAGGGACGCTGACTCCGAATTGCGTCTCATTGCTGGCGATTGTCGCGAGCCCAAAGGGGCAAACGGCCAGAGCAGAGACGACTTCACCCTCGGAGAGCATCCCCCATTCGGTAGAGATCACCTCATCGGTGTCAGGGTCTAGCGTCTTATGGGCTGGTGTCAAAAAGTAAGTCATGTGTTTCCTCTCCTGTCTTATATAAATAATGTTACCCTAAAGTAATAGAAATATGCGTAGGGTTAAAATAAAGCAAAATATCGCCAGCAGAGCTACTCTTGACACAATGCCCCATTACTCGCACAACTTCAGAAGCGTCTGCTGGTTGTGTAAAATCAATCTTTCCGGCGCTTCCATCGGATAAATAGGCTGGTGCGCCAATGACAGCTACCCCATCATAATTAGCAGTTGCTAGTCTAACAAATCCATTGAATAGCATTCCATAGCCTGCACCCGAAGCAGAGCCCATAGCCATAGCCAACAAGGAAGTGGAGCCAGCAGGTGTGGAATCAGCTTGCGCTGCTGCCCAGTCTCCCGATGAACTCATAAAATATACAGCACCACCAGTAAGTCCAGTTTCGTTGCCTAATCTTACGGCAAAGCCGCTATGATCACCAGTAGCTGCAAAGTCGCCCGTAAAGCTTGTAGGATCTGAACCCGCATTCCATCTGATATTGTGCTTTCCTACAATGCTAAGCTTTTTGAGTTTGCCTCTAGAACGTCGAAAACTACCCATTACTCATGTTTCCTTTAATCGGTCAAACCAGAACCCGTAAGATAAGCATCGGACATTCTGGAAGTTGGAATATTTGTTATTTCTGCTACGATCTGATAGCCTGCAGCGTTACCTGAACTATTCTTAATATAGATTTCTTTTGCTTTCACATTGAAAGTGATTGCGTCTCCATCTGCTAGGGAGATATAATGATTGCCTGCATATACACTTCCTGCGGAAGAACTATTGAAAGCAACAAAGATCTCATCATTGAATGTACCAGATGTAAGAACTGTGATTGACTTTGCAATCTTTGGAAAACTAATCCTATGTTCTTGACCATCTGCGATAGTTGAACCAGTAATCCAAGGAATACCCGAAACTTGGTAAGAGCCTACATTATGTAGCCCTACGCTGTATTTATCAAAAGTAGCCATTATTTCTCTCCATTACACTTACTAAATAGTTTCATCCCATCAAAGCTTTCCAATTTTTGCCTCCCATATTAAAAATACCTGAAATATCTACGCCAGGATCACTGGGGTTTTCATTTGCGAGAGGATTTGCTGCCATTGTTTGTGGGCTTTGCTGTGGTGGGGCAGGTTCAACGCCTTCGAAAATATCGACACCACCATAGGAATCTTTACCAATCGCATCTAATAGCATCTTGCGCTCTGCTGCCAAGTGTTCTCTTTTCTTTTCTACTCTTGGTCTTGGGGCCTCGCGCACTACTTCTTCTCTGATGAGAGGGGCTGTGTTTAGGCCTTTTGCTACTTCTGATACAATACCAGATAGGAGCCCCTCTTCTAGAAGAACCTCCCTGATACAGTCTTTAACCATTGGCTTGATTAGTTTCTTTAACTCTGATCTTTTCATTTGTTCCTCAAAATATTATTTAAAATACGATTGATCTTATCTGCTTTTGTGAAAATGTTTGGTTCTTTATGTTCTCGCATATTTTGTTTCGTGGTCATAAATGCGCCAGGAGTAGAAGGCTCGGAGACGAAATCAAAGCAGATAAGCTGAAAATCATCTTCTACAATTGTTTGACCCTGTGATTCTTTAACAGAACCCAGACCTCTTGAAGAAATCCCAAGAGTTACTCCAGATTTTGAAAGTCGTCTTAGAATATCTCCAGATGGTGTATCAAGGATTTCAACCTTGCCCATCAAGGCATTTCCGTCCCACCACATATCTGTAACAAGGTGGGAGGCATTCTTGAGGTTGATAACAGAGTCATCAGGGTGATCTAGTTCCCCTAGTGCTCTACGCTCTTTTACAAGCTTCCAGTAGTTTTCTACTTCTCTTTGGAGAATACCTTTAGAATAGACTCGACCATTGCCGTTAGGAGTGTCAAACTTCTGCATACAGCCAGACATATAATACTTCTTTCCAGAAGTCATATCTCGCTTTTCTTGTTCTGTTAAAAAGTCTTGACACACTCCCCCGTCGCAGAGTGCATAATATTCTCGTAAAAGTTGTTTTCCCACTAACCCGTTCCTCTCAGCATTGAATTAATTTTATTAAAAAATGCCTGCTGGTCTTCAGAGCCGCCATAAAGAGTTATCCTCAGAGCCGGCCTTCCGGGGGATGATAAGACAACTCGACGGCCTTCAAGGCCTTGTAGTTCTCTATCGGCATATTCATAAACATCTTTTAGTAACTCCTGATATCCTTCGGCTCCTCCAAGAAGATCTTCCAATTTATAATAATCTTTAGAATTTACTGCGATCGTACCGGGTGAGAGCTTAATAGCTGGCACAACACCAGAAGTTGAACGAGGTCGTGATGGGCGAACTCCTCCGACTGAAGCGACGCCGCCGAACACTTCTCCAAGAGCAATAGTCATTTCTTCCCTAATAATACTTCTTAATTGTGATTTTGTTAGTTTCATATTGTTTCTCCAAACGACACTAAAAGCGGGCACAACCCGCTTGAGTTAAGATCCGCTGCAACAGCGGCGAACTTCTGGAATGTTTCTACGTCGCATTATCTACTCCTTTGTTTTGTTTTACCTTTACCGTTCTCACTCTATTCTTGGCGCCTTGATTTGCGCGCCCATTGCCCTCTATCACTCTGCCAATCTTCTTCAGAATGCTTGGATCCATGGCCTGAAAGTTCGTCGCAACGTCCTTCTCTTATAGCTACTATATGCTCATCGCGCAACCTGTGTCGCCCCTTGATTGTACGAGCAGCAAGTGATTCGTCCTCTGCCAGTACTGTTTCATACTCAATCTTATCGCCGCCCCCATAATAACCAACACAGTATAAATGTACTGGTGTTCCGCCAGGGTTGACCGCTTGAACTTCCCATTCCAGAACTTTCTCTAGCTCTTCCTTGATAATCTTTTTAAGTTGTGTCTTTGTGATTTTCATTTTTGTGTTCCCTTATCAACTCTTATGCCTTCGTCACCAACAATCATTGAAAGAATGTAAGAAGTCCCGGCTCCGACAAACCCACAAATGAAAAAGTTTGCTATGGTGTAGTCAAAGGTAAATAGTTCTGTCCAAGGACTAATGACAAATAAAAACCAGCCTGCGTGGAAACCAAAACACAAAGGACAATGAAATAACTTTCCAAAGCCTCCGAGCCATTCTTTGCTTGGTCGTATTTTATTGAAAATGCTAGCATATACGACAAGAAACGTCAAGCCGTAGCAAGCAAGAATAAACCATAGTAGCTGTATCATATCAGTCCCTATCAGTAAGTATAGCTTTGCCAGTAAGGACCATAGCTGTAGCCGGGACGAATAGAGCCCTTCTCTTCTGCGTGGGGCACTTCGCCAAGCTCTGTTGATTCTTCTTCATCTGGCTCTGTGAATCGTTCTTCTCCCATCTCTTCGAACTTGTCCATAAACTCAAAGTATGGTCGCTCTTCATCAATCCATCTAGAGACGTTGAGGATAGCCATATTAATAGGGTCTAGCTCTTGAGAGGATAGGAGGGTACCTTCCATTGACCCATAGACAGAGCCGCCTTGTACAGACTCAGGATCGATAAGTCCTTTTTTCGTTAGAAAGTCAAAAAGGCGATCTTGGGCGCCATATACCAAAGATGACATTAGGTCTTTCGCAATCGCAAGGACTTTTTTCTTTTCTTTCATAATAATGATATCAATGTCAGAATGGTCAGAGATATAATAGTCACCATTCATTGACCTTCTTAGTTGAAGTTCTATTTCTGCAACAGGAGTGCTATCGACTCTCTCTTGTGTTTCCTCTCCGTTTACTGTAATTTTGATAGCCATTATTCAGAGCACTCCTTAACTAGTGCTTGTATTTGCATCACTTTCTCTAGCATGGGCTCGCTAATCTTTTTTGTCTGAAACCTCTGCAGAGTCTCTTCTACTTGTTTTAGCTTTTCTGTTAGTTCTTGGTCTTGACTGATCTCTTCATTTCCAAAGAGCTGGCTTACCTCTCCTTTGAGATGGCCGATTGTTTCGTTCATATAGACTTTGAACTCTACTCCCGAATCATTGAACAATAAGATATAGTTGCTTAGAAGCTCTTTTTGCTCTTCTAACAACTTACCATTGTATTTTTTATTAAAGTTTTCAACAACAGTCTTGAAGACAAGATTATCAACATGAGGCATTGCTTTCGCTTTATCTACATTATTTGGCTTAGCGACCATAGAACCAATAAGTTTTCTCTCTAGCAACACTCTCTCTTTTACACTAGGCTCCGAAGAAAACATTTGAGATATGGTGGCAAGATATCGATAATTTGAAACAAAATTTCCAAATGTATGTTTGCCCACCTTCTTGTTGATGGTATTTATTAAAGAAGATTGTTCATTGAAAATCTTCTTTTTATCAAAAGTTTCATACCGTTTCTTTGTTTCTGTAATTAGTCTTTCTGCTGTGTAAAGATCTGTTCTCTGGGTTTCGCTAATTGTTTTATAAAGCTCCAACTCTTCTGCGAGGATTGTGCCCTTTTTAAAATACTTCTGGATTATCGAAACAATAGTATTTTTCTCGGCAACTTTGTTATAAGCTACTGCCTTTGCCAACTCTTTAAGCAAGGACTCGTACAAAAACGCAGTATTTCGCTTCTTATTGTGTTTCAGTTTCATCCTCAAGCTCCTTAGATTTTCTCAAACTTTCTAGCAGTCTCTTAATCTCATAATTAGTTTCATGTAATGAATGTTCTGCTTCAGAGAAAGTATCACTATAATTAGGCTCTTGGCTTTCGAACATCCCTTTCGCCAAAGAATCTAAGCCACCGTAGCCTTTTTTACCTGGAAATATTGCCCTTGGATCGACATAACCGCCCGCAACCGAAGAATGATGTCTCTTTACTGCTCCCTTAGGCCGCTTATCTGTTTTCACGGGATAGTACTTCTTGCCCTTTGATCGAGGAGTATAGTATCCATCCTTCCGGCGTCCAGGCTCTGCGAGAAGAACATCATCATCTCCAGCCGGCTCAACTGCTGTTTCTGCATCAGCGGGACCTTCTGGCTCAATATCTCCGCCAAGGTCTCCACCAAGGTCTCCACCAAGGTCTCCGCCAAGGTCTCCGCCAAGGTCTCCGCCAAGGTCTCCACCCATTCCTCCACCAAGACCAGCTGTTTGTTCTTGCATAGCTTCTGCAACGGCTGCGAGTTTTGCATCATATTTACGATCGTAATAAATTTCACGTTGATTGCGAAGAATCTCTTCATGAGACATGTTGAACAACTTCTCAGCAACCCAGCGTCGAGAAAAGAACCCCTCTGTGGCGGCAGATGCAACAGAGAATTTTCTCTCCCAATGCTCAAGTTCTTGAATTTCTGCAATCTTTGAAGGATTATTAAGGGACAGTTGAAAATTCAATAGATCATCGCCAGTATATCCCATAATATAAAGATGAATAATTCCCACCTTTTCCAGTTCCGAAATAGCTGAGCGCTGCAATCTCTGAATTGTTCTTGCAAACCTGATGTCTTTTTGGGCAAGAGTTGTCTTATCTTCATCTGCTCCTTCCGCATTCGTAAGATAAGATGCTGGAACTTTAAGAGCAGAGAATAGTTTGTCTCTTAGGTATTTGACATCATCAATATCACTAGCATGTGCGCCGCCTGGGAGGGGTTGGATATCTGTTGCCGAGTCTCCGCGAACTGGAATAAAGTAATCCTCCTCTACGGACATTGGGTTATAACGAAGATCAACGCGACCAGTAGCATCATCCACAATCGTGTTCTTTTTCATAGAAGCAATAACTTTCTGCATATATTGCTCTACTTCATTTGGTGGAATCTGTCCCACATCTACTTTGATAACACGCCTTTCAGGAGCGCGGACAATGCGGTAAGCCATCATTGCGTCTTCTAACAGAACAAGCTGGCGAAAGATACGCCGAGCTGGTTCTAAGACAGAAGTACCATAAGGAGCATACTTATCATTTCCGAGAATGCGGAAGTGAGCAACTTGCCAGTTTTCCAAGGTTAGGCCGGCAGTATTCCATTGAAATTGAATATAGTTTGGGTTGGTTTCATCTTCACCTTCCATTCTCTCAACTTCTGTAGAGGGCATGCCGATAATATTCCTGACACCATATTTATCATCAATATCAAGATAGAGAAAATAATCTCCATACTTGCACATCGATCGACACCAGCCAAACAGATTATGCTCAACTCCCATAATATCATGATAAAGAGATTCCAATACTGCTTTGATCTCTTCGTTTGAACACTCGATGTTTAGCATTGGTTGTAAAGAAGAATGAGTTGTCATCTCATCTGCATAAATATCTAAAGCAGAAGCAATCTCTGGAGTATATTCCATCTGTTCAAAATCTATATACCGTTCAGCACGATTGTGCTGATTCATTATTGCTGCTTGTAGGTTGTATGCGTTCCTGGATCGCGAAGTCTTAAACGCTTGGCCGCTAGCAGACCTAAATCGACTAGCATATTTATCAAGCTGATGCCTTCTGAGTCTGCGACCAGTTTGTGTACGCCTAGTAATAAGAGGACCAGAAAAGATTCTGGTCAGAGTCTTAAAAAGCTCATTTGTTGGGTTTCTTGGATTGTTTCTCTGGTCTGCCATGTTCTTATCCCTTAATTAGCCAAATAAAATCTTGATAATTCTTCATCTCTTTTTCCATGTTTTCATTATATACAGGACGCTTATGGCCAGACATTCCCGGAATTGTTGTATGAAGCCTTGTATTATTCAACCTCATCGCATTTACCATTGCTCTCTTATATTGTAGGTCTTTCTGATTAACGGTAAGTGCTGTGTCTCTTACCCAACAGGCAATAGCCAAAGCCATAACCAGATCATCGTGATAGCTCCTCATTGCCTCGGCCTTGTTATTGTTCCAGATAAATGTTTTGAACTCATTGATTGTCCTTGAAGAGTATATGGTAATTAGTTTGTTCCTGATGAATTCTTCCATTTTGGCGATTATCAGGGGCCTAGTCTTTGAGGAGGTCGTGAATCCTGGAACAGAGTTTGTAATTGCTTGAGCTTGGAGTTGGTCGATATACTCATGAGTGCCTTTTATTGAGAAGTAAAGGTTTGGATATTCTCTGTCTTGAAGTTTCTCTAAGATCGATATTCCAAGACTATTGTTCTCAACAACCAATAGACATTTCCCAAACTCTCTCCCCGTATGATCCAGTACGCTAGCAAATTGCTCAAGCTTAGGCTTTCCTCTATATTCCCCTATAATCTCCATGGTCTCAAGCTTTATAACATGGAAGACAGAATAGTCTGTAGCATCTCCCCTAGCTACATCTGCAACCATCAAATAAGTACAGGCCGGGTCATACTGCTCCCACAACCATAGATTGCGATCAAATCCTGTTCTATAGGTCGGTTCCTTAATTGACTCAACTAGGCGGTTTAAATCTTCAGAGTGGATAACTGTATCGCCAGAAGCATTAAAGTTGCATTCAAGCTCTTGAGCAATCTGTCTTGCGGACATGTTCCTTGTTTCTTTTTCATACCACTCTAGGTCTCTCTCTGGGTGGACATCCCAAGGTAGCACAGAAAGATGAAAGTCATTTATATTCTGCTCTGCTTCTGTGCAGGTCTTATGAAACCAGTTCCCGACTCCATTGGGAGTAGATAAAGTAATACACCGCCCACCGGTCGATAGAGTGGGATACAGCCCTGTCCACAGATCATCTAGCCCGTCAACATGGCCTGCCTCATCAATAACCAACAGGGACAAGGCTTCCGAACGACCTGCATCACCACTAGTCGATGCTGCCTTAACCTCTGACCCATTAGTGAGGACGAAAGAAGTCCTGTTATCAATCTTGATTTCCGCAATCTTGAGAAAGGAAGGAACATTCTGCATGATGCCTTTTACTTTTTTGACCAAGTTTGCAGCAGTTTGGAACTTAGTTGCAACAACTAAAACATTCTTGTCGCGGTAAAATAGAAGCAGCCACACAATGTATGCAGCAGTAATGGTTGAAATTCCCAGCTGCCTCGCTTTCAAAATAACATTAAAACGATAATCGTTATAACTTTCTAACAGATCATCTTGGAAAGGATAAGTCGTAAAAGGAATAAGCCCCTTAAGAGGGTGAGAAATCTTTGCATAGTTGTTGATAAAATAGACAGGATCTTGACCACACTTGACTATTTCTTTAATAGCCTGTTTTCTATCTATCTGGCTCATTATTCCTTACGTTTGTCGTTTTTTGCACGCTTGCCAAGTCCGCCCTGATCAAGAAACTTTCGGAAACTATCCTCCAACCGGTCTTCTGATGGAGCCTTCTTTCCTTCTGTTTCTCCCATACCTCCAATCTCAAACTTCTTAGAAGCCTGAACCCAAGTGCGGATA
>Ga0080013_1001088_pt1 | contig 36908 bp, 71 predicted proteins | sample ETNvirenome_6_85_FD_69236 | JGI IMG/M metagenome (GOLD analysis project Ga0080013, IMG submission 69236) | Marine viral communities from the Pacific Ocean - ETNP_6_85 (SPADES assembly) (version 2) | ecosystem: Environmental > Aquatic > Marine > Oceanic | place: Pacific Ocean | collected 2013-06-19
TATGGTGATCTCAGCGAAGAAAAGGCTTCAGAAACGATATATGGTTTATTGCAATTAGACTCCTTGCGCTCTTTAGCACCAAAAGATCCTGACAATCCCGAATCGGAGATGGAAGAGGTGCCCGAGCCGATTGATTTTTATATTTCCACCCAGGGCGGCCTGGCGACGGAAATGTTTTCTGTCTATGATATGATGAGAAAGGTTAAGGAAACAACCCCGATCCACACTTGCGGAATTGGCAAGGTAATGTCTGCGGGTGTTTTGCTGCTAGCGGCGGGTACCAAGGGCCAACGTAGGATTGGCAAGAACTGCCGTGTTATGATCCACGGCGTGATCTCCGGCCAATCAGGCCATCTCCAAGATGTCGAAAACGAATTTGAAGAGGCAAAGTTAACTCAAAAGCTATATGTTAAGTCCTTGGCCGAAGAAACTGATATGACAGAGAAGTATATCAAAAAGCTGATGGACAGAAAAACTAATGTATACTTGGATGCACAAAAAGCAGTTGAATTAGGAATAGCCGATATTGTATTTTAAGGACTAATTAATATTATGAATGATGACAAAATTAATTTGTTAGTTGACAATTATTATGACAAGAATAGATTTAATCTTGACAAGTTAGTAGAAATGGTTGAACAAGTTCGATCATCTTTGCCAACAGAAAATTCACTACTACCCCGCACCGCCAAGAATCCGGCGCCGCTTCAAGAGCTTGCGGGCGCCCGGCAGCGAGATCGAGTACTTCGTTTGCCCAATGTAATACCGACTGAAATATCGGTGGGCCAGATGCCCAACAGCACTGACCGGCGACAATTTGAGATTTGGATGAGCAATATTGGGATGGAAGGGCCCGGAGAAAAAAGCGATGTTAACAAGAAGCTCACAACTATTACTGGATTCTTTGATAACTTGGACGCTAGATTAGAAAACGCTAGCACCCCAGAGCTGCTATCTTATCTTATGTTTCTAAACCAGTTTGTGTGGATGATCAAAGAGTTTAATGCTGCAGTCGCGGGCTTCCTCTGGGAGCCTTTCTTGGCTGCGCTTTTTGGTGGAAAGTCTGAACAAGTGCCAGCGTCCAAGGGCGACATTGCAGATATTAGAATTTGGACCCGTGGTGAAAAAAATGCACCGATTAGTTTGAAGATTCTGAATGAAGCAGGAAGCGTCAAGGGCAGCTTTACAGACCTAGTTAAGCACTTCAGAGATACCAAGGATTCAAATCCTGAAATGCGTTACGTAGTTGTTACAAAGCAGCAGACTAAAAAAGAAAAAGCAGTTTCTTCTGTTACCTTTTGGGAATTTAATATTACACCAGAAGAGTTTTTTAAGTGGATTGGTCATGTACATTATGTTGAGAAGTTAGTGCCGGTTACTAAAACGTTTTCTCTTGCTACCGCAGGCAAAAAGGCTTGGCTTAAAATGGGCTCCCGTGATAAGGTTGGGGGAGATGGCACCTACGTTTGGATTCGCCACGCCAGCGCCGGGAAGCAGCTTAAAAAGCGTAAAGGTCGGGACACAAGCACCATGATGGGCGCAACTGCCAAGTGGCTTCGCTTAGCCAAGATTGAGGAGAAAGGCATTTCTATAGACTCTAATATTGCGGCTGCTGTTGACTTGCAGGGACTTCCTGCCGAGGGCTCAGTCCAGATAGATGATTCGTTATCTGCCACCATTGCAGATTATGCTAGGGGAGGAGGAACAGGTCCGGCGTCAGCTAAAACGGGACAACGACCGGCAGCACGAGGGAAGTCGGTTGCAGGCGCAACGGTTAAAACTGATTATGTAAAGTTTGAAGGAGAAGAGGGCCTTTTTGCAGATTCGAAAACTACTAAATTAATTTGGGGCAAAACTAAAATAGATCCGGAAACGAAACAACCAATGCCCGGATTCGGAATCGAATACTGGTCAGGCTTGGCACAAGAGCTTAATGATCCCAAACAGTTTTTTGCGGCTGTTTCAGGTCGGGTAGAGGGGATCCCTCCTGCCCCCGGTTATGCGAAGAGCAAGGGCCAAGATGCAGCCCAGTTTGATATTAAGCCGAATCACTATAAGAATCTTGGCGCCAAACTTGGCGTGCTCAAGGTCACTACAAAGTCCGTTGAGGATGCTTTCCGTAAGTCTGCAGAAAAAATGAATGAAGATTTGGTGGATATGTTTAATTCTTTAGCAGATCTGACTGATAATATCGGAAGATTCTTTCTGACTGATTGCGGCGGCGACAAGTGTGACGAAGCAGACGCAGCAAATAGAAACGCCGCTGGCCAGAATGCAATTGAAAATGCTCATGAGCTTGAGCGCACAGTTCTCTCTTCAGTTCGTAGAGAAACACAAAAAGATTAGCTTAATGGTCAAAAAAGTGAAAAGCAGCCTTAAATAAATCGTTGACTTTGCCTATAATATCCTTATATTGCTAACAAGAGGTGGTTTATGCCCAAGGTTTATGCGAGTCATAGGGACTTACAAGAGAAGATATTAAGTGGCGTCAATAAATTGGCTGATAATGTGGCCTCCACATTGGGGCCAAAGGGTAGAAATGTTCTGCTACACAGGAAAGAAGGAAAACCTATCATTACAAAAGATGGCGTTACTGTCGCTAACTTTGTAGATTTAGACGATCCGGTAGAAAATGCAGCAGCCCAAATTATAAAGCAGGCCGCCTCGCAAACGAACGCTGTCACCGGGGACGGCACGACAACATCCACCGTGCTTGCGCGAGCAATTATCACCCAGGCACAGAAATATATTGCTGCTGGGTCTTCACCTGTTGAGCTTAAACGCGGGATGGACAAGGCTGGAGCGGAGATCACCAACAAAATTAGGGGGATCTCGACGTCAGTAAACTCAACAGAAGAGATTGAGCACATCGCAACTATCTCGGCTAACGGAGATGAGACAATCGGCAAGTTGATTGCCATGGCCGCCGACCAGGCGGGTATGGATGGCTCCATATCTATTGAGGCCGCACGCTCGCTGGAAACGACCTTAGATGTTGTCGAGGGCTTTCGGCTTGATTCTGGTTATTTTGCTCAAGCATTTGTTAATGATGAACGCAGAAACGCAGTCGAATACGAAGACGCGATTATTCTTGTGACTGACTATAAGGTTGACAATGTGCAGGACATTCTGCCGGTGTTAGAGTTGGCCGCCAGAGAAGGCAAGCCTTTTATTATTGTTGCAGAGGACGTCGAAGGCCAAGCACTGGCCGCACTAATCATGAACGCAATGCGCGGCTCGATGAAGGTTGCGGCCGTTAAAGCCCCAAGATATGGTCAGGAGCGCCGTGATATAATGAAGGATCTCTGTCTATCAATTGGTGCTAATTTTATCAGTCGCGAGTCTGGCAAAAAACTAACAGAAGTTAAACTTGTCGACCTGGGCCAGTGCAAGAAGATTGAAGTGTTGAAGAACCAGACTACTATTGTCGATGGGCAAGCAGACTGGGATCTTGTTGAGAAGCGCATTGAATCTTTAAAGGAAGAGATCAAGCAAACCGAAGATGTTTCTGAATGTGAGCGCATACAAGAAAGAATTACCAGGCTTGCATCCGGTGTCGCCATAATTAAAGTTGGCGGCGTCACAGAAGTAGAGATGATCGAAAGGAAGCACCGTATTGAAGATGCGCTTGAGGCAGTTAAGGCTGCACAAGAGGAGGGCATTGTCCCAGGCGGCGGCGTCACTTTGCTTCGCTGCCTTGATTACAAAATAGAAGCTGAAAACGACGATCAGAAGTTTGGTTCTGAAATCGTTAGGTTAGCAGTTGAGGCTCCCGTGAGGCAAATGGCTCAAAATGCTGGCGAATCACCTGATCTAATCATTGATAAGATTATGAACTTGCAAGATGTTAATGGCTGGGACTTTAGGCGAGGCCAGGTTGTTAATATGATTGAAGCTGGGATTATAGATCCTGCCAAGGTCACTAGGGTAGCTATGCAAAATGCTGTTAGTGCCGCTTCAACATTAATTAATACTAATTATTCAATAGTGGAGGAATAAAATGAAAGTAAAAATTAATTATTCAATAGACTTCGAGGACGTCCCAGTAGAAGTGGAAAGGTTGTTCAGTAAGGCAACCAAAAGCTATTCTGACGAATTAAAGAAGCTCTTCGAGGCGAACGTAAATAACCCTACGGAGTTTGTCGAACTAATAGAAAAGTTTAGGCTTGCCAATGGTGATCTTGATAATATTTTAGCCGAGTGCCAGGGGATAATGGGAGGGTACTTGCAGGCGTTGGTCGCTACCAACGTGAACGCCGCCACAGAGGTAGAAGAAAATGAAGCCGAAGACGGGTGAGCTAGTTTATGTGCCATCTGAAACATTCTTATATAGAATGGACGAAAATGCGATGGCTTATGATTTTCATAAATTAGACGCGCCTTCGAATTTCCTCTTAGTAGATCCCCCCGAGGATGAATTTTTAAGTGAACATTACTATAAAATCTTTTTTAGAGAAGATGATGAGTGGTATGTAAAAAAACAAGATATATACGAGGTATAAAATGAATAACTTAATTCCGTTAACGGAAGTTTTTTTAAAGAGCAGCGAGTATGATTCGGAAGAGAAGACGGTGTTAAAATCTTATTCTTTGCGTAAGATTTATATTAATGCGTTACAAATCTCCCTCCTGCGGGAGGACGAGGCGTTGGCACTGCTGGCGAATCAAGGCAAGCTAATTGACGGTATAGACAAAAGGGCGCGATTTTCTAAGGTTTTTCTTTCAATGGGGAACACCGGCACAACAGCTTTTAGCGTTGTGGGCGAGCCAGAACAAATTTTCAAAAAAATGAGGTCTAAATAACATGGAAAAATATATTATTTTTGCTAAATCAACGTGCCCCTTTTGTGTAAAGGCGATCGAGTTGTTAAATGAAAAACAACTTGACAGCAAAGTTATTAATTTTGATGATACGGAAGGCCAAAAACTTCTGGAGTCGGTGAAAGATACTTTTGATTATCGCACGGTGCCCATGGTCTTCGCCCGCGAAGGAAATCAAATTGAATTTATTGGCGGTTACACTGACTTGGTTGAACACTTATCAACAGATGGGTGACGAGACTGTAACATATTCTTTGCCGCTGGAAGCCTTAGACGAATTTTTGGGGGAATCTACTGCTCAATATAATATAGGAAAAGGACTTCTGAAGCAGCACTTTTCTTCAGGCAGTAGCGTGATTTCAGAAGATGTATTTTATTTATTGTGCGGCTTTGTTGCTGCAAATTATGAATTGACTGTTGCGATTGACAATCTGATGCTTGACCCCGTGATGGTCGAGAATGAAGAGGCCCCAGGTGTCAAGCAAGTAATGCTTTTAGACGATTCAATAACTATGCTGGAGCGTTTGATGATTGGCCGTTATTATTTTGCCGCCGAGCTTAATAAAAATTGCGTTTCAACTTGCATACACTGATTATGAATTATTTAATAGGTATATTATTTTTTGCTATAGCAAATATTATGGCTTGGTTTCAATTCAATTCTCAGTTTGTGTGGGGGTGGTGGGAAGACAGGCCAATACTCACGAACCTTATCTTCGCAGTGCCAGTGGGCATATGTTTTTGGTATGCGGTGCGATACATTGTCATTAGTACAGATGAGTTGTGGGCTTCTAAACTCGTTGGGTTCGGAGTTGGAAATATAGTCTTTGCAGTATTAACATATTTTATTGCTGAAGAAAGTATGCTGACTCCTAAGACCATGGCTTGTTTGTTTCTCGCGACAATTATCATCCTAGTTCAAATATTCTGGAAATAATTTAATTTTTTCCTTGACTTCTGTTTAAGCGTCATTATTTTCTGGGTGTATTGCAGATATCGCTGAAAAGGATGTTTGCAATTTGCTTGCTTAAAAAAGGAGAAATATTATGAGTAACGCACTATCAATTCATCGAACTGGCCTGCTGGGCCGAAGCGTCTTTGACGACATTTTTGATTCCATGCTGGATTTTCCGGCGCTTGTTAATCGTACTACACAGGGATATCCAGTTGCGGACATCTACAACAACGAAGATGGGGGCACTGTGCTGGAGTTTGCTCTTGCTGGTTTTTCAAAAAACGATCTCAATGTTGAGATTAAACCAGACAAGAACACCATCTCTGTCAGCGCGCAGCACTCGGACGAAGAGGCTGAAAGCAGCCGCCGAAGGATCGCACGCCGCAGCTTCCAAAAGACCTATGTCAATTATGACAACAACCTTGACTTGTCTTCAGCGACTGCTGAGTTTGAGAACGGGCTTTTGCAAATTACCTTGCCATCCAGGCCAGAAACTAAGGCTTTGAGCATTAAAATTAAGTAACAGTGCAAAAGTTATAGCTTTTTAACAAATATTGACATATTTATTGTTGAGGCGGGTGTGAATTATTTTTCGCACCCGCCTCAATACCCTTGTCTGGAAGGCGTTGTATATGTCTATTGTAACGAAGCTCTGCTACATAGCGACAATTTTAGTCCTGTATCTGATGGGCTATACAACTGTTCAGGGCCTAGTACAAGTCGGGGAATTTGATTTCTATACCTCGGTGGATTCTTTGCTGCCGCTCATACCCGAGTTTGTGTGGGTTTATCATTCGATCATTCCGGTGATGTTTATCACCATGATCGGTGTTGTGAGAGACAAGTCGTTATTTTTTAATATGTTTTGGGCATGCCTTGCCGCTAGTATTGTGCTGAATATATCGTATATACTGATGCCAGCTTTTTACCCCAGAGAAGCGTTCGAGGTTCAAACATTATCTGAATATATACTTGAAATTACAAGACAGATGGACGGTGCACAGAATACTTTTCCGTCCGGTCACGTTACATTTTCTTGGTTGATATTGCTTGCGGCGGCGGAAGCACTTACAAATAAAAGTATGCGTTTAATTTATTTTTTGTGGGCCATGGCCGTGACAGTTTCGACCCTTGTTTTGAAGCAGCATTATATTGTCGATGTTTTTTCAGGAATTTTACTAGCATATGGTGTCTTTTATTTGGTGAAACGTCTAATGTCGGCTAAGTTATCACTATTTACTAGTGATGATGTTTCAAATGCCAAAGGATGGTGAAGGTCATCCGACCTTCTGGACTATTTGTTTGGTGCTGGTCATCTTCGTAGCCATTTATATATTGGAGGAGTGCTATTGATAGTCGTTGAGACAAAGGAACTTAAAAGGCCCTGCAAGCCTTGCGACAATGTAGCGGTGGGAACTAATATTGGCCACCGTCTGCTGGAAATGCTGGCCGAAACAAGCGATGGCGTTGGTCTGGCTGCAAACCAAGTCGGTATTGATTCTTGTGTCTGTGTTATCAAGGCAGATAAGCCGCTTGTTCTTATCAACCCCAAGATCACGGGCAAGTTCGGTAAAAGTTTTTTTCAGGAGGGTTGTCTGTCGTTCCCTGGTGACTATGTTATAACAGAGCGTTGGACAAACATTCTAGTAACTGCCGATAATCATACGGGGGAGTTAATTTTTTCCTTCGAGAAGGACCCACTGGAGTGTGTGTGCGTCCAACACGAGATTGACCACTTAAATGGCATAACGATGCACGATCGTCAAATAGACATGGAGATTTTCAATGGCAAAAAATAATATCTATAATAAGATCGCCAGCCCGAAGAAGAAGACAAAGCAGGGCATGGGCAAGTTCAGCAGAAAGACACACGCCGGCGGGGAAACATATTATGATAATGTGCGATCCGGTACGCCACCCAACAAGGCCCGCCGGCGGCGCAAAAACTATCGGGGCCAAGGTCGATGAATGAAGAAAGACCATATTTACAAATCCCGATGCCATCCCCCGAGGATTGGCACGCATATAGAGAGTGGGTAAAAAGGGAAGAAGAAAAGGCAAAAGAGGATAACGAAGGCGAGAGCGTCGTTATCATCCAAGTTTGATATTCGAGGATGCAAAAGAATGAGGATCTACGAACCCAATCCCAAAAATAAAGTTGTGCGAGACGTACTGCAAAAATTATATCTTTTGCGTCAAGCTATTGATTGCGATAGCGTGGCGAAAGATATTAAGTTGAGTATGTTAGACAAGATTGCTGATATGATTAAACAAATGGAGGAAGCATGATTGCTGATGTGGTTGTTGGATTACAACACGGAGACGAGGCTAAGGGTAAAGTTACCCATCACTTATGTAAAGAGGGTAAGGAATTTTATACTCACGTTTTGAGGTATAATGGCGGCGGCAACGCAGGCCATACAATTTATCACGAGGACCAGAAATTTATTACTCATTATATTCCAGCAGGAGTATTTCATGGCATTAAAAGTATTTTAGGAAGTGGGTGTGTAATTAACGTCCGTGATTTTTTCTCTGAAATTAAGATGCTTGAGGCTGGTGGAGTCGATACTTCTTTAGTGCGTATCGCGAAGAATTGCCACGTCATTACCGAAGATCATCTCTATGAAGATGCGAAAGATGAGAAGATCGGCACTACTAAAAGAGGCAACGGTCCAGCATATCGCGACAAGTATAATCGCAAGGGACAGTTGGCTGAAAGTGTGCCCGAACTGGAGCCCTATCTTATTGATTTGTATGAGGAGTTTCACAACAACGGCACCGTCCGCGTTTTGTGTGAGGGTGCCCAGGGCTATGGCCTGGATATTGATTGGGGCGATTATCCTTACGTCACCTCAAGCCACTGCACCGCAGGTAGTGCGACATTGAACGCTATCCCCCCAAGCTGGGTGCGCCACGTCTGGGGCGTGGGCAAGGTTTATGAAACCTATGTAGGCAAGAAGAATTTTGAACCCAACGATGATGTGTTTAATTTGCTGCGTCATTATGGGAGAGAGTATGGGGCAACCACTGGGAGGCCCCGACAGTGTAACTGGCTGAACCTTGATGAGTTGGTAAAATCCGTTAGAATTAACGGAGCAACGCATATAGTCTTGAACAAAACTGACGTTCTTGAGGAGGTGGGCCAATTCAAACTTTACCACAACGACAATGTTATTACGTTTGATGGTGCGGAAAAGATGTATGAATATATCAACAAGAACTTGGGCGCAGGCCAGTCAAGGCCCCCGCAGGTAATGTATTCTGGAACCCCGCACGGACTATAGATGTACAAATTAAAGGCTGGCGATTTACTTTTCGCAAACGGTACTTATGGTTTAGTCACAAAGGTCAGGTCAAAAACATTTCAATATTATTCCTGCCACTCTAATCCAGATATGCCGGGAGCATTTATGAATGCTAAGAAAGAGTTGGCCTATAACGCAATCGACACCGGGGAATGCAAACATTACCTCGGCAGCACCAAATACAGGAGGAAAAGATAATGACACGCAAGGATTTTAAGTTAATATCAGAAGTTATTGCTTCCCTTGACGACAAGGATCAACGTAATTATCTTGGTATTGAGTTCGCGAGACGTCTTCAAAAGATGAACCCTCGTTTCAACACCAGGCTTTTTCTGGTCGCTTGTAAATGCGAGGGCAAGTGAGGTATATTCTAGTGCTGGGGTTCGCGTTGTGCAGTTGCACAATAAAACCGCAAGTTATTGAAATTGCTGACCTTTGGGAGCCCAACTGGCTCTTTGATTGCCTCGAAAGTGGCACCCCGGAGGAAAAGTGCGAACCGCCACTCAAGCAGGAGTATTGTCCTGCACATTACAGGCTAATGGTTTATGAAGGTCGGTGATTTAGTCTGCTACAAGGTGATAGACGGCGACCCAGATTTGAGTGATAGGGCAATTATCACCAAGGTTGTTGAGAAAAGCGATCACGTCGAATACTATGTCAATTGGGTTGACAACCACGGGTCGTGCAACTCGGATTATCATGTCCGCTATGTTGATGAACTGCACTTAATTTCCGAAGCACCTTGACCTTGATGTCGGGGTGGCTACATTATGAATGTGAAGACTGAATATAAACCAGGCACCCTAGTCAAGGTGTGGGATAATTTTGAGGATAAGTGGTGTCATGCCCTTCTAATCGAAAATTATTCTCCGGGTTTGTGGGAGATTAGTTGTCTTGGTCGCACGTTTACGGTGCGAGAGAAATTACTTTGCCCGACGGAGCAGTGACATTGAAAGTATTATTTTTACACGGATTTGAATCAGGACCGCAAGGATTAAAGCCAAAGTTCTTACGCAGCCAGGGGCACGAGGTCCACGCACCAAGGCTCCCAAAGCGTTCTTTCGCTGATTCTGTTCGCATCGCACAATCCAAGGTTGATGAGGTGAAGCCAGACTACATAGTGGGCTCAAGCAGGGGTGGCGCAGTTGCGATGTCAATTAACCCGCACGACGCTAAACTTGTTTTGATTGCGCCCGCCTGGAAAAAGTATAATGTTTCTCCCAACTTACCTGCTAATGCCGTAATTTTGCACTCTGCTGACGATGACATAGTGCCCTTGAAAGATAGTTTTGGTTTGCCTGCACAATTATATGTTTGCGGCGATGACCACCGGATGAATGATGAAGGAGCCCTCTACAATTTGGAGACTGCTCTCAGAACTTAAGCGTGAGGCCAAGATGGCTATTTGTATTTCTTGTGATAATGAATATTCTGATAAGCGTCGCAAGCTGGGTTACAAAACCTGTTTGGAGTGCGGCGGCAAAGCAGCCAAGAAAGAAGCTGCCTTCAGGGCAAAATGCACCGCACCGGCTTATAACAAGGGTTGTTATATGTATGTTGCTTCAAAGAGGATGGCGAAGGACGTTGGAAGATAATTGGTTCCTTTATGTTTTACTCTGCGCTGATGGTACTTATTATACTGGTGTGACCACTGACACAAGCCGGAGGTTGCACGAGCATAATTATTCACAGCGAGGCGCTAAATATACATGCCGCCGCAGGCCAGTTAAACTAATATATTCAGCAAGTTACGCCAACCGTTCGGAGGCACAGAAGGCTGAATATAAATTCAAAAAATTAACACGGACACAAAAACAAGGAGTGATCAATGAAGCCGGGTGATACCGTACAGCTTTCCAAAGAAGGCAAAGAAAAGACAATTACTGATGGAGATGGAATCGTCACATTGTGGTGGGGTCAGTATTTTAATAGGGTTGGGTTTATTAGTGACATGACCTCTGATAAATTCCCACAGTGGGAGGGTATCGAGGAAGAGGGCGAGTATGTCGTATCTTGGCACCTTGACCCAAACAACCCTTCATTTTATGGATGCGAAATTATGAAAGAGCAAGACCTTGTGCTGTTTGACATTAAAAATTGCAACCTGGACCATAACCATGAAATTGTTGACGAAGATGTTTATGTCGGAAATTACGATAAGGATGCAATCGCGGATTGGCCTTGGGCCACACGATGGCTAGGGGAGGATGGTATGGTACGCACTTACGACACGGAAGGTATCATAACTGATGTTGAGCCGCTCCACCCGAGCCATCCTCTAGGCGCTGCACGGGATCTTCAAGAGACAATCGCCAGTGAAAGTCGGTGACCACATTAAAGTTCTTCGCGGGGTGCACGCGGGCAGGAAGGGTATCGTTGCACACACACGCGGATCTCATATTTCCGGCTACGTGATGGTGCGCCTAGAACGCTTGGTAAATAATCTGCCTGTTGCTGGCTTGGGCCACCCTGAAGACTATGTTCATATATTTATCTCAGACCTGGGGCTAGCCAGTGAGGGTAGGTGATTTGGTACAAGCCAAGGGCGAGCCTGTCCTTGGAATTATAATTGGTGAACGCCGCGTCCAAATGTCTTATCCGGCTGAAGGCGAAGAGTTTGATGTCAATAAACATTATGATTTTCAGTATTTGGTGCGATGGACCCAGCCCCCCGGCGAGGTAAAACTATTGTACAATGAAAGTTGGCGACCAGCAAAAAGATTAACTTTGTTATCAAACCGATAATTTTTTACTCCCGCCCGTGTGTGCCTATAATTGAAGTATGAAGATCGGTGATTTAGTAAAGACAAAGTGTTTCGGCCCATCAGCAAAAACGGTTGGAGAAATAGGTGTGCTCGTTCGGCGGTTCCCTCGCATCATCGGTACATGGGAAGTTTTCTTCAGTGGAACCGGACAAACTCATCTTATCGCTCAAGACGGTCTGGAACTTGCTAATGAAAGTCGGTGATTTAGTTTTGCCGAAAGAAGAACATAAAACGAAAGGTGTTGATTACGGCATCGGCGTTATTATATCTATGTATGAAGAAGAGTTCGACGGTAAAGAGTGGTGTGCAGTGCACTGGAAACACTCAGTCCAATACTGGGAGCCACATGAAATGGAGCTTGTAAGTGAAAGTCGGTGATTTAGTGACGATGGATCTCACCGGCTGGACTGTCGATGCGTGGGGAATCGGACTCATTTTGAAAATAGAGCCAGATAAATATGCTCACATTTTCTGGTCCAAGGTTGGCGCGAGTTGGGAGCCTCTTGATGATTTGGAGCGTATGAATGAAAGTCGGTGATTTAATCAGAGATAATGCCGACAATGAAATAGGTCTAGTCGTCAGCGTAGTTGGTACCTATAATAATGGTGAAAGATATATAGAGGTCTTGTGGCCGCGCCGCCCTGGCCCATTGAGGATGTCGATGAGTGCCTACGAAAGCGGCTGGGTTGAGTTAATTAATGAAAGTCGGTGATTTGGTAAAGCACTTTGTGGATGGAGCCTACGGGGTTGTCATCAGGGTTGACGAGATTGAAAGCTATGACTATCCCTACCTCGTTCATTGGTTGGACGGTGGCTGCGACTGGTTCGACCCTAACGCTATTAAACCTGTAAATGAAAGTCGGTAATTTAATGCGGAAATTTGTTGGTGATATTTTTGATGACGTCGGGTGCTTTTTTGCTCGATATGACCTTGACCGAACAGCATTCTGTTTCTATAGTTTAGCTGAGTGGACAGACCCAGACCGAGTGGAGAGAGATTAATGAAGGTCGGTGATTTGGTGCAAATGGCACCCGGTGAGTCTATCGGCTTGGTAGTATCACCACCGCACTTTAGTGTCGATGGTATCGAGGTGGTCGAACTGTCTTATTGGGATGGTCCTTACTTGGCATGTGTCGATGATTGTGAGGTTGTAAGTGAAAGTCGGTGACTTAGTAAAGATTATCTATGATGGTACACTGGCAGTCGTTACAGAAGTAACAGCCGAATGGATTTACTTGCATGATGAGCGCTGGGCCTTCAAAGCAAACAAGTTGGAGTTGGTAAGTGAAAGTCGGTGATTTAGTTAAGTATTCTTATCACACAAAAGAGAGTACGGGCATCATACTCCGCTTTGATGAGGACAATGACCCTGTAGTCAGGGACAATAAAACTGGAGTTATTGCAGCCGCTTGGCGCAAGAAGGTGGAGGTCATCAGTGAAAGTCGGTGATTTAATTAAGTTTCGACGCACAGGTGTCCTCGCTACTATAGTGGATAAGACCACTGCGGAAGAGTACGGACAATATATGCTTACGATATTTGTGCATGGTGTTGCCAAATATAAGAACCCCAGCAAGGTCACCATGAGTTGGCTCGACAAACAAGTGGTTGTCGTACAATGAAAGTCGGTGATTTGGTAAAGTGCCTGACGGCGCGCGACAGCCTTGGGCTAGTTAAGTATACCGACTGCGATGGTCGCCGCATATGGGTGACGATGTGCGGTGGTCGCCACAATGGTAATACTTTCCCGTATCGAGAACACCAATTAGAAGTGGTGACTTGACTTCTGCTTTCTGGTCCCTATGTTTAGAATATGGAGCGGCACTACATTAAAGACGCGGACGGTAAGAGCAGGGTCAAGCCTTTGACTGGCGACCTTGTAAAGCTGGACGATGTGTATGCCCAACGTCCAGCCTGGTCGAACCTTGATCTCGCTGGAACTGACGACGTTGGTATTGTTGTTCGGGCGACTGGAACTCGTGTTAACATCAAGTGGTCCAATGGCCAGGAATCAACACCAGAGAGAACTTGTGTCGAGGTATTAAGTGAATATCGGTGACTTGGTGGTACGAACCTACGGTGAAGGCCAACGCCCAACAGCGATTATCGTTGGCTGGCATAGCACTGGACGGTCCAGGCTGGCAAAAGTAATGTACACCGGCCAGGACAGGGTTGTCCAGATTAGCACAAAGTATTTGGAGGTCATTGGTGAAAGTCGGTGACTTGGTAAAGCACAAGAATTACAGTGAGTTGGGCGCAGGCATCATCACGAGGAAGCCCAACTATATGTTTTGTGAAGTGTTTTGGGGTGCTCTTGTTATAGATCAGTTTGGCCGGTCAGCCCACAGGCGCATGGAGCCTGATGCTGTTTTGGAGGTCGTCAATGAAAGTCGGTGATCTTGTTAGGAAAACATACTGGAAAGACGACATTGGCATAGTCATTGAAAAGTGCCCCAACCCCACCAAGGGTGGGCTGTGGTCGTGTGTCCTATTTGAACACGGTTTTATGTATGAACGTGAAGCTGAATTGGAGGTTATCAGTGCAAGTCGGTGACCTTGTTGTACTCTTGAACGACCCAGAGGTCCACAGGAATAATCCATATATTGACCCTAACACATTGGGTCTTATAGTTGAGTGGACATGCCACGGAGACAGCGGACCTTTGGCGTCTGCCTGGGTCCAGTGGCAGAATAGTTCCGATTGGGATTGTTTGTTTGCGGAAGACTTGGAGGTCGTAAATGCAAGTCGGTGATTTACTCAAAGAGATCGAGTATCCTGAAGTGGGCTTGTTGGTAAAAATCAAAGACGATACGTGTCGGACACCATACGGTATATTGTGTCCTAGTGGAAGAATTGAATGGTTCACCAAAGTATACATTGAGGAAAAGTGCGAGGTTTTCAGTGCAAGTCGGTGACCTAGTAAAATTCGATTATGTCAATGGACATACTCGTCATACGAATAATAAGCTGGCCCTTTATCTTGGCGACTGCCCTCTTCACAGGCCCGACGGCGTTGTAATAAATAATTTTATGGTCCACATCATAGGTGAGGACGTACCGACTGTGTGTGATGGCTCGATGAAGAGATGGCTTAGGGAAGTTCAAGAGTGAAGGTCGGTGACCTAGTGAGCATCAAAGCGAATGTCGGCCTGGAAGGTTCTAATTGGGGCAAAACAGGCGTTGTTTTGAAGATTTATACTACAACCCCCATCGCCGGTAGTGGCCATCCGTTGTGTGACATACATTTCATAGATAATGGCGAGCTTCGACTTGGCATGTCACAGGCATTGTTTGAGACTCTCAATGAAGCCCGATAAGTCAGCGAAATCTCGCGGAAATTTTCCCCCTACAGGAGACAGTGTGAAGGTAGGCGACTTAGTAGTTCCATCGGCATTTTCAAAGTATAAAGAGTTTTACCCCCCAAAACTTGTTATTGCAATCAAGGAGCGTGAAGGTAAAAGTACCCTCGTGTTGCTTGAAGGGGAAGAGGTGTCTCGCCCCGCGAGAGATTTGGTTGTTGTTTCCTCTTGACCACCTATTTATTGTTCCTATAGTTAATTTGAACCCGGAGCACGGAGTAAAACGTGGCTTATATTCGAGACGAAGATGGTAATTACAAGCGGACAGTCCGTTGCGGTTCCTGCTATCAGATGGGGCACAACAAAAGTTCGTGTCCTGAGCGCAAGAGCGAGCTAGCCGAGAGTGTTAAGACTCTCACGGCGAAGGTCGCTGCCGACGACTACAAGGACGACTGGAATCGTCGTTGGGACAGGGAGCGTCTGGAAGAGAACCAGAAAGAGTTGGACAAGCTGCTCTCCAAGGGAAAGGGCCGAAAGTGCTCCTACTGTGAAGAGTCCGGTCACAACCGGACGACTTGTTCGCCGCGCAAGAGGGACATCGCAGAGACGGTCGAGGAGATGACGAGTTTCCGCGAAGGTTTCCTTCAGCGTATGTCCGATATCGGTCTTGGGGTCGGTGCCATCGTTCGCAAGTCCCTCCGGGTGTCGGGCGGCAGCGGCAACGACACTGTGGATGCCCTGGCATTCGTGGAGGATATCCGCTGGGATGTGGTCACGCACACTGACAAGGTTGCGGCCAACTCATGGAATGTCAATGGACCAGAGATTCTCAGGCTACGCATCCTTGGTGATTATCAAGACCGTTGGGATAACCATATCGTCCATCAGAACGGATACGTTCCGGTCGATACTGTCACTGCTGGCTATGAGTTGACGCAGGAGCAAATTGACCGTAGTAAACAATATGGTCGTATGGGCGTCGAAGTTGTTTCTGGCGTCGATAATGTCGTCCCGTCAGATACCTTTCTGCGACCCGACGACATCCGTGCGCGCAGTATCGCGCATGTTGATGACAAGTAATTTACTTTTGAGTATCCGTGCCTATAGTTAAGGCATCGCTAATCTAATCTGCTTCACACATGAGGTGTAAAAGCTATGGAAGAGAAAGGTTTGAATGATCGCTTGAGGTTCTTTCTGAACACGATGGACGTCCCGCCGCTGCGGCGAGATGTTACGAAGCCAGAGAACGTCCGCTGGCTGAACCGCAATCTCGCGGTCAAGAACGCGGAGCATCCTGACTTTGATTCAACAATCAAGCTGCTGCGTAAAGCCATGGTCAGCCAGTGAATCTCAAAGAAGCAAAGAAGCTCCAGCCTGGTGCGCTCGTTCGCATGTCCTGGGGGTTTATGAGCGCGCAAGGTCTTGTGTTAAATAAGGTTTACGTCAAAGAGCGTCACACGGCGAAAAGTCTCAGCCAAGAGAAGGAAGAGAGATACGACGTGCACGTTCAGTGGCTCGACGTGGACAGGATGGCACCATGGGATAGGAAGAAGACCCACGGTGGTCTTGGTCACTATCAAAGCTGGGAACTTATGGTGGTATCACATGCCCCCAAGTGAGTGGTTTTACATTGAAAAGTGGAAGAAGAATGATGAAGAAGAAAGATATTCTGGAAGCGGTGATGTTCTTTATGACGATGACGACTTTACTCTATGCGATGATGTTCCTATAGTTAAGGAGAACCCCGAACAAGAGAAGTCGGATGACTAAAGAAAGTCGAAAGCGAACACGGTCCTCGCGCAAACGTCGCCGGGAGCACCCCGCGACTGCTAAGGACCGAGCAGAATGGGCACGCGAACGACGTGCCCTTGTCGGCACCCTCATCACCCAGGAAGGTTTCGAGGCCGCCCTGGTCGTCGAGCACGTTAGAGGCTCACAATATCTTGTTCGCCTGCCTGATGGGCAGGAAGTATATATGTCACACAAGAAGCAGCGCGGTCAGGCGCATCGCGACCCATTGACGGCTGCTGGCTGGAGGCTCTGGGAGGAGCGACGATAATGGGATACCGTTCACAAGTTGTATTGGCTGTGGCACCTGAATTGGCCGGGGCATTCCTTTCACTCTTTGCAAAGAATAAGGAAGTCGAGGACTTATGCCGCAACGCGGATAAGTTTGACTCCGGCTATGAACAAGAGGGTGACTACTTCATGCACTGGGATCATCTCAAGTGGTATGATTCATTCCCTGAGATTGCCGACATCATGCACTTCATCGAGTCGGTGGAGTTGGATGACATGAGCGAGTATGGTCTTGGCGATGCTCCCAAGATTAAATACCGAGACGGCACGATGCACGATTGCAACTGGGATGATTACATAAGGTTCATTCGCATTGGCGAAGACACGGACGATATGGAGGTCAAAGGGTATTATGCCTCAAGCGATATTTGTATCAGTAGGGACATCAGTTTTTAATCTTTACCCGGCTGCAACCGTACTTATAATTTAGATGTACCCCGAAACACGGAGAAGGTGATGGGCTACTACGGACGACGATACATGCAGGCAAGAACCCCGCGCCAGAACAACCCTGAGTTGGTCGAGCGCATTGAGAAGACTGCCGCTCGTGGTACGTCGATGCTCACTGACTGGGAGCGCAACTTCCTTGGTTCGCTGCTCGAAAGTGCGAAGAAGTGGGGCCGCCTGACTGCCAAGCAGCATGAGGTCTACCAGCGCATCGAGAAGAAGACGGACCCTGAAGTCCAAGCTGCGATTAAGTCCTGGCGCGAGAACTTCACGCCTGAGATGCGTGAGCAGTTGGTCTTCGCCGCCAATTACTACAAGGCGAACCCTCCGTACTACGGAGAGGTGGCGCAGCGCATCTTGACGGACGAGAGCTACACTCCGTCTGAGAAACTGTTTCGCAAGATGGTCCAGAACCGTTACGTCCAACGCGCGTTGGCTAATGCCGCTGCTGGACCTAAGTTCGCTGCTGGTTCGATGGCGATGGTGCGCGACAACGACCTGACCCGCGACTACCGGGGTCGAATGGCCCCATATCGCAACCAGATGGTCATGGTCATCGCGGTGGAAGAGGACGTGAAGTCTGCCACCAAGGGTGCCCGAAAGATTACGGTCCTGCCCGTGGGTGGCACCGAAACGATTATCACTGAAGAACGCTGCCTGAAAGCAGCGCGCATCTAATGCGAGGCTCCGTGGTGGAATTGGTATACACAGCAGACTTAAAATCTGTCGCCCCTATGGGCTTACGAGTTCGAGTCTCGTCGGAGCTACCAACTAAATTAAAAAGACTGTTTACTCTGCTGAAAGAGTAATTATAGTTAAGGTGTCGGGGATACCGACACAGAGTTCAACCAGCCTTCTGAAAGGAGTTCACAATGGCTGTCGATTTCAAAACTTTCGTTTCTGTCGCCCCCCACGTTCTTGCGGTTCGCAAGCCGCTTATGCTCCGTGGACGACACGGTGTTGGCAAGTCCGAGCTTGTCTACCAGATTGGTCGCAACATGGACCTTCCCATCGTGGAGCGTCGTGCGTCTCAGATGACCGAGGGCGACCTTGTTGGTCTTCCCACGACCGATGGCGACGTGACTTCCTTCTGCGCTCCTGATTGGTTCGCAGACGCTTGTGGACGCCCGGTCCTTCTCTTCCTTGACGAAGTGGACCGTGCGATTCCTGAAGTGCGCCAGGGCATCTTTGAGCTTGCCGACTCTCGCAAGATTTTCGGCAACGTCCTGCACCCGGACACCGTCCTTGTCGCTGCCGTCAACGGTGGTGAGCATGGCTCACAGTATCAGGTGGGCGAGATGGACCCTGCCGAGCTTGACCGTTGGACGGTCTTCGATGTGGAACCCACTTGCGAGGATTGGCTCGACTGGGCTGCGAGCAACGTGACTACGGTGGTCTGGGACTTTATCAACCAGAACCGTTCGCACCTTGAGCACAACGAGGACTTTGAGCCTAACAAGGTTTACCCCTCCCGTCGCTCGTGGAAGCGTCTGAACGATTGCCTGGAGACTGCTGGTTTCGCCACTGAGCATGACCCGGCTGTCTACCACCTCGCCTGCGGTTTCGTCGGCTTCGAGGCTGCGGTGTCATTCAATGACTTCTACAAGAACTATGAGCGTCAGGTTACGCCTGAGATGATTCTTGACGATGGCAACATCGATAAGACCAAGGACTTCACTATCACGGACCACTGTGCCCTGATTGAAAAGATGGAGTCGGTCGAGGCTTTCGCTAACACCCTGACTGAAGACCAGTGCACCAACCTGGCGACCTACTTCGTCTCCTTGCCCTCCGAGGCAGTGATGAAGTTGTGGCAGGCTCTCGGCAAGGGTGACTCTGCCAACATCGTTGCGTTCCACAAGACGCAGACTGCTGACGGCACCAAGGTGGCTGACAAGCTGGTGACCATCCTGACTGGAAAGTAAACAACAACCCCGCAGGGAGGCACAAGGGATAAAACAGGTGCCTCAACATTGTAAGGAGCAAGGGTCGAACGACATCGAGGACCCAATTTAATTAGTTAGGCGCGTTTTGCTTATGTTGCGCCGGTTATCAGTAACGAATATAATAAAATAGGATAGCATGGTTGCTCTGTGAATTTACAACCCTTTGTCGTTCATCTCTTTACTCTTCAAATTCAGTTACTATAGTTATAACGTACCCCGATTACGGAGGACATCTTGTCCGACTTCAATCTAAATGACCATGTTTACAGGCTCCTTCAAAACGAGCCTTTCTTTGCTGCGCTCTCGCGCCGCATCGACAAGAAGGTCGGACCTATCCCGACTGCTGGCGTCCGCGTCAACGAGGAAGGTCACTTCGAGATGCTCTACAACCCCGACTTCTTCGATGGTCTGACTGACGACCAGAAGTCCGGTGTGCTGGTGCATGAGTTCTATCACCTTGTCTTTGAGCATGTCACGGGGCGACTCCCTGATGAGCTTCAGGCTTGTATGGCTGGTGACAAGCCCAGCAAGAAGGAGCAGCAGTTGTTCAAGTTGTGGAACATCGCTGCTGACCTGTCTATCAATTATCATATCGGCGCAGACAACCTGCCTGAAAACTGCTGCATTCCCGGTGGTAAGATGTTCGAGGACATGCCCGGTGATAAGACTGCTGAGTGGTATTACGACCAACTCAAGAAGAAGATGAAGGAGCAGGAGGAGAAGAACCAAGAGAACGGTGAAGGCGAAGGCGAGGGTGGCGAAGGTCAGCCCGGTGACTTCGACCCTGACCAAGCTGGACAATTCGACTCCCACGACGACTGGAACCAAGGCGAGGCTACTCCAGAGGAACAAGCTGCCATGGACATCGCGAAGGAGCGTCTCAAGGAGGCTATGAAGGATGCTGCCAACGAGGCTTCTCAGCGAGGCTGGGGCACTGTGGGCGCATCCTGTCGCAAGGAGATTATGGACCGTATCACTTCCAAGGTGGACTGGCGTAAGGTTCTCCGATACTTCGTCAAGACCTCGCAGCGTGCGAACAAGAAGTCCACGCCCAAGCGTCTGAACCGTCGCTACCCTGGCATCCACCCTGGTCGCAAGGTCAAGCGGACTGCCGAGATTGCTATCAGCATCGACCAGTCGGGCTCTGTTTCCGATGTGATGCTGGCTGCGTTCTACTCCGAACTTAACAAGCTGGCAGACATCGCGTCGTTCACGGTGGTGCCCTTCGACACAGAGGTGGCTGAAGACCACGTCTTCGTCTGGAAGAAGGGTCAGAACCATCCCCGGCAGCGTGTCCGCTACGGTGGCACCTGCTTCGAGGCTCCCACTGACTGGGTGAATGGACGTGCCTTCGATGGTCACATCGTCCTGACGGACCTTGAGGCTCCTAAGCCCAAGGCGTCCAAGTGTCAGCGGATGTGGATGACTGACAAGTACCACGCTGAACATCCCTACTTCAAGACTGCCGAGCGAGTTATCGCAATCGACACGGAGTAGTGAATCTGGTGTGCCTCAACATGGTTGAGGCGGGTATGGGTGGGTTTAGTTCTTTATTTGTCTTTTCAATATGTCAGCGACTATATAGCTGATTCAGGAGGAATTAACAATGGTTACAAGCGCAGCAATTATTCTCACTATGTTCTCTGTTGGCATCATCAAATACGGGTGATGTATGCAAGATAAGGACAGGTTCAATTCAGACTACAACGGGTGGTCCAACAGGGCAACGTGGAACGTAGCCCTCTGGCTCGGCAACGACCCTCTCTACTACGAGAAGACCAAAGGGCTGGAGATACACCCACGCGCCTTCCAGGGCTTGTGCTGGGACCTTTGGCCCGATGGCGCGACACCAGATGGTGACAACTTGAAGGACGTTAACTGGTATGAACTTGCCTGGTCCATGGATGAGGAATAACTCTTGGATATGATTAAGAAACTATTACTTTCGGGCTCTGCCGCTATCAATGCTGCGGTGCAAACATGGGAACTTCTGGAGAGGCAAGAAGAGACAGTGCGCTTCCTGCGGGCTCAAGAAGATAAGCCCACAGGTCAAATTGGGTTTAAGGTGGAGAACATCACTTCTCCCCTTGACTCAGCCTAAACCGTTCCTATCTTTTAAGTGTACCGGATGACACGGAGATTGTCAGTGATTGTAAAGTCAGAAAGGAAAGCACTTCCCGCACACGTCACCAAGTCCATGAGCCTTTGGCGCATGGGTATCGGTGGGATGCCGAAAGGCTACATCGTCTTTCACCGTGATTGCGCTCGCCTGGAGCTAACGCGCCTGCAAGACAAGTACAACCTCCTCGTCCACGGCGACCCGACCCTTGCCAGCGATGGCTGGATGGACGGGATGCGGGTGCTACAGGCTGTGGTCGAAACCCCCACGGGTTCACTGCTCAAGCTCAAGTGGCACGACAGCAACCAGGGATTCATGGCGAAGTCGCCTTCTGGTGGTTCTTCTGCACTCATTGAGAAAGACTTGGCGTAGGAGGAAGCTATCATGGCACGCGATATTCACAACCCGATGCTCTGGCAACAGGCTGCTGACTACTTTGAGAACGAGGTGATGCCTGAACTTCGAGTCATTGAGGCTCGACAGTCTGGCAACCCGGATTGGCCTCTGCGTCGTGAGACGTGGAACGATTGGACCGACTCGCTTTGCAAGGATGGTCAGATTTCCGACTGGCAGTACGCGAACTGGTCACAACCCCCAAGCTGCTGCTGATGAAAGTCGGTGACTTGGTAAAGCACAAATACTACAGTGACTTGACGGTGGGCATCATCACGAGAAGGCCCAACTACATGTCCGTTGAAGTGTTTTGGGGCTCCCCCATCTTCGACCGGATGGGCCGCGCCACCATGGCGCGACTGGAGAGCGATGGTGACTTGGAGATTGTCAGTGAAACCCGGTGACCTGATAAGGCGCAAGACCTATGGTTGGTTTGCCGTTGTTCTGGAACGCATCGACGATACAGTCGATGGCGACTTCATCAAATTCGTCTACGTTGACAACGGTGAACTTGACGGTGCCAGCACATCTTTGTTCGAGGTTATAAATGAAAGTCGGTGATTTAGTAAAGATTCCAAGGGCTTCCATCGGTATTCCCGCTGGTGCTATGGCTCTGATTGTGGACTGCGGGATGGGTCGCCACCCCGCGTCTTCAACACCCGTCTGGACTGTCCATCTTATTGACAGGCCACAATACCCGCGTCACTTCCTTCAGGGAGACTTGGAGCTTGTCAGTGAGTGAACTACGGTTTCAGGTTGGCGACCTCGTCGAGGTTGTGCCGTCGAAGCAAGTTGAAGGTGAGCCTGTGTTGCTCGCCATCGCCACAGGGTATGACGGACGAGGCTGGGTCAAGGTTGCATTTGTGAGCGACAAGGTGCGCCAGGCGACCCCTGATGCGTGGCAGCTTGCTTACCCGTTTGGCAAACTTCGTTTAATATCAAGAGGTTAGCGCAGTGAACAAGAAACAAGATGGGTTCGCGGACATGTTGTTCAAGGTGATGAGGTTGCCGAGGGTAACCCTCCCCGACGAGTTGAAGGACGGCGCGTCATCTTTGATGACCGTCGGGCAGGAGAACGAGTTGTATTACAGTCTCGTCCTTCAGGATGCAATCGCAGAACTATGCCAAGAAAAGATACTTGATGTCGAGGCATAATTTTCTTCTCGCCCGCCCACGAGGCATAATTTTTTTTTCGCTCGTGTGCACGTAAGGGTTGATTGAGCCCAAACGGTTCTTATTGTTTAGATGTGGGAGACACAGACCAGAGTTCGCGACCGGATACGGACGAACGTGGTTGCGTAAGCGTGACAAGCCATCCCCGGTTTTTGGTTTGTCGCAGGCTGTGTCAAGGCGAGGATGTTGGGTGACCTCGCCAACTTTCAATTCATAAGAGACAATGCACGTTTTCAAAGCACCAACTCAAGAAGTTCTTGACCACCTGGAAGAGGGACATGTCGTTCCCGCCATCAAGATGTGGCGAAAGGCCAACAGCGTTCGACTGGACGACGGGTCATCGGTGCAGCCGAGTCTCAAATTGTCGAAGCAAGTTATGGACGTTATTCGACACGAGGGCATCCCTGCCGACCTCTTGAACATCGTGGTGACTGATGACAATAGCATCACAGTAGTGACAAGGGAAGGGTAGCATGGTAGAGGTAGGCGACTTGGTAAGGTACGACGATGAAGTTGCGCTGGTGTTAGCTGTCACCCGACCCTACGCCCGCGCCGAGGAACTTTGGTTGGAGTGTCTTTGGCCCAGTGGGACCATCGAGGGTATTGACGCAGAATACGTGGAGTTATGCTAGCAGTGAAACCCCAATGATTCCGAGGACTTAAAAAGATAAAGAAAGTTCAAACCCCCCTCTAACTCCCCGATATTAAAGGGAATGTTTCTTCAGATAAAAGCACTTTACCCCTTGTCTGGGGGTTTGTGGTGCTTATTATTTAGATGTAAGAGAACTCGACTTCTCAGGAGAACCTGCTTTGATTAATGCCCTCACTGCTCTCGCAGCCACCATCACTATCCTCTCGCGTGAGGACCAAATCAGTCACGCTGACGCCTATCGCAAGACCGGCGACAAGCGTGCCCTCGATGCCCTCATTCGCTCCAACGTCCGGTTGGCGCACAAGGTCGCGAAGAAGCACGTCCGACGTGGCGTTGACTTCAACGACCTCCTCGCCGCTGCGGTCGAGGGCATCATCCATGCCGCCAACAAGTACGACCCCACCAAGGGTGCGAGCTTCACCACCTACGCTCGCCAGTGGATGGTCGCGAAGTGTCAGGAGTTTGTCCAGGCGAACGCTGGCATCGTCCACGTTGGCTCCCGCACGTCCAAGCGACTGTGGTCCGGTCTTCAGAAGGCACAGAAGGCTCTCGGTCCCGATGCGACCCCGGAAGCTATCGCAGCACACATGGGCCTCGATGTCGATGATGTCCGCAAGTGCCTGACCTTCATGACTGCTCGCGGCACGCGCCTCGATGCCCCCCTCTCTGCCGATGGCGGCACCGTTGCCACCGTCATCGCTGACAATGCCATGCGCCAGGACGAGGCTTTGGAGCGCACCCAGAACTCTGAGCGCATCCTCTGCGCCATCTCTGAATTTGCGGGCACCCTCAACGACCGTCAACGCGAGGTACTCACCGGTCGCATCATCCATGAACTCGTGGGCTCCGAGAAGCGTGACGCCACCACCTTCGGTGTCTCCAAGCAACGTGTTGGTCAAATTGAGAAAGACCTGACCCGTCGCCTGGCGTCCTTCCTCACCCGCAACCTGGGCAAGGAAAGCGTCAGCCAGATGCTCTCTGCCTGCGCCTAAGAGGCACCGGTGATTCAAATCAAAGGTCACCTGGCACCTGCCATCATTCACCTTCCTGGGGCATCCTACGCTTGTGCTGGGGCATCCTGGGTCGAGGTCGAGGCAGGAACAAAGATAAAGCACATCACAACCGGACCCACGCCACCCAAGGCAGAGACATTCAAGGTCGAGGGCTCGAAAGGAAATTCATACACAGTGACCAAATTGCTTCGCGGTAAATTTTCCTGTTCCTGTCCAGGGTTCAGCTTCCGTCGCAAGTGCAAGCACATCGAGATTGTGCGGAGGTCACAATGAAGGCAAAGAAATTACCATTCAAGGCACATGTCGGTGACCTAATCAAGTGGAGGCTATGGCACACCAGCCATGACAACCAATATGCCTTGGTGATTGACACGCGCCGCATAGAAGCCGCAACGGGTGACCCACTCATTAACCGATATGACATTCAGATTGTCAATCCGCATTATGCCGATGACGCACAAACGTCTATTGCCGACCGGGAAATCATCGAGGTCATATAGAATATGTCAGCATCAATAGAACATACACCACGAGGCAAGGTCTATGTATTGAATTATGTTGAGGGTTCAGGCGTCTCAGCCGTCATACATAAGATACCCTATGGCATACTGACAGTAGCCCAAGGCAATTGCCACGAGTTTCTTCAAGCAGGCATATGCGCTTGGGTTGAACCTATCGAGAATAGTGTTGAATATGCCAACATTGTAGACCAATGGTTGTATAATCAGAAGCATCCTGGGTAGACAAACTAACCAAACCTAATCATCTGGAGAGGTTAGAGAGTTACGTTGGGTAATAAATATAAGGGCAATTGATAGGGTATACAATAAAAGGTGTAGTAGAGAGTGCATAGAGGCACTTGGACTTAGTATATACGCACCCCTTTTCCCCCGTCTAGCCTTTACTTGATATGCCACGTGCCTATATTGTATATGCCAGAGGCCCATAATAATATGCATGACGACGACGATAGCGGCGACATAGACGAAGGCAACGACGCTGTAACCTATGGAAAGTATACGGAATACGACAACGTATACGACTTCACCGAGTTTAAACTGCATCAGCTAATAGAATATGCCGCGTCAAAGGGTAGGCCCGACGTCGCCGCATCGATGCTGGAGGCATTAGATGCATATATGCTTGGCAATATCGATATCGTATTCATCGATGGCTGGCCCCATGCCTCGCGCCAGGTACTAATTGACGACGATGACTAAGATACGTAAAAATAAAACCCTAATGATTACAGGAGGTTAATTTAACTCTAGCTTGGCGGAGGTAAGCAATATTACGCGCAATATGCCAAATAATGCTTGACTACGCTTAAAATGTGCTTTATTTCGTGCTAAACTCGAAATGGCAATTGCAACGAAAGGGGTACCCCCTCCCCCCTACCCCCCTAATGTATGTGCCAGTAAAACGCCTGTGGCACATTGGGGACTAGATACGTTCATGCAATGCGTGAGTAATTTCCCAGATTTTGAACTTCTAGCTAGCCTTAGTTAGGGATCGTCTTTCTTGGCAGAGCGGCTGACGTTCCTGCGGCTAAGGGCCCATAGCCCATGGCAAGCTGCGAACACAATCCAAGCACCGAGGATATACGCGATCATAGTAGAGTCCAGTTCCCTGTGCACGACGTAGTCTTCTAACGTGTGGATCCAGTCGACATCTGGGAAGAACTCGATAATTACTGATCTCTTAGTACGTGCCATAGTGATAGGCCTATAGCCAATACAGTAATCAGAATTCCAACGTATACTATCATCTTATAGTATATAGTGTTATGGGCGCGTTACGAACCCCTATCTGGGATACCAGGAGCGCAGCCTAGGTTGCGGCGTGGAATAATACGCCTTCCGCTTCGGTTCTTTGTGGCCTTATGTCTGGTAAAAATGCGCCTTTTGCCGCGCATGGCGGGTACCACGGACATCACTGCGATTAACGACAGTGCGACCCATAACAAGAGAACATAGCTCATTGTGTAGCCTTTGGTAAGGTATATGAATATACTTTAATAAGGTAGGGACAATAGGGTGTTTGGTAAATGGCTAAAAGAAAAAAATTTAAGGAAAATTTTTCGAGTTTTCGAAACTAATTATATCTATAACGCCACAAGTTTATTCAAGGAGCCGGCATATGAGAATCACCAAAGGAAGACTTAAACAGATCATTAAAGAAGAATTGGCCACTGGAGGAGACGGCGAAGCAGAGTGCGCTGAACTACAACAATCTTTTGATCACGCCTATAATATGTTCCAATCCGGCGATTATACGGAAGACCAATTTGCTGAAATTTCGACAAACCTCAAGAAACAAGCTGAATTCTTGGTTACTAGTGGTCGTGTTGGTGGCTGTCCTATGATGACCTCGAAAGAACTTGAAATGAGCGCACGGCCCATTTCAAGCGTGGGGGGTGCCGATGTTGGATTCCTGACCGGGGCCCTGGAAGAGGCGAACTTGGGTATATCGGAAGAACAACTGGCGCAGATTATCAAAGAAGAGATCCACAACCTAAAAGAAGATTTTGACTGGCGCGCCGGGCCGGCCCTTGCGGCAGAAGGCATTAAAGAGGCCGTTGGCGACGTCGCTGGCGGGTGTGAAGAGTATATTAGCACAGTTTTGAGATTTTATGAGTTGCACTCTAAGGTTTCAAAGTGGCCGAAAGATTGGGGGTTCCTCCTGGGCACTGAAGGTTTAAACGAATATGAAGCACTGCTTAGAAAGCTGGGCGAATATTCCTATGATAAAGATTTTGTGGCTGGTTGCGATGAAATGCTTATTGCGAAAGCAAAAGAAAAAGGATTTTTAAAGTGAAAATCACCAGTTCCCAGCTAAAAAAGATTATCAAAGAAGAGCTTGAAAGAGAAGACATTGCAGAAATGATTAATCTTCTCGGGCAAATAAGCAAAAAGTTGGACAAATTAGATGGTGTTGACGCGAGCATTGACTATATGGCTAGTGCAATAACAGGTGTGGATCCTTTTACTATCCAAATGTATCAAGCCAGCGGACGGCGAGTTCCGCCGCGGCAGATGGCAAAGGCAGAAAGTACAAAAATTACCAAGCCACTATTAAAGCAGATTATCAAAGAAGAGCTTTATGTCATTCAGAACGGCCGGGATCATGAATCTAACTTCTATGATAAAATGGAAGAAGGCGACGTTGTCCAAGGCCCGTGGGGAGACGAACCACCAGAAGAGGCGCATAGTAACAGAAAAAATGCAGAAGTCGCAAATAAAATTGAAAATTTCATTGCCACCGAAATGGATGAGCTTTATGGCAACCCGTCTTACTGGACTGATGGCCAGGTCGAAGCTTTTGATCAGATTAATGAGTTGTTGAATGTTTTATTTCCCTCCGGAGAGTGAATTATAGCCCATGGAGTATGTATGATTGGACCCAATACTGGAAAATCTTGTAAACTATGGCGTTCTTGGGCTGTGGACAGCCAGTTTGTTGTGGAGCAACCATATAACAAAGAAAAATTTTCAAAGTCGTTACGATGATTTAAACGATGAACTTAAAGAGGGCGTAAAAGAAATTAAAAGATTGCTTGATTATATAACAATTCGGATGACATCAATTGAGAATGCGTATGATAACTTGGAAGACGAACAAAAAAGCACAAATTCTCGTATTCTTACAAATATTAAAGAGAGCAAAAATGTTGTGCAGCGTCAAGCGCACACAACTCAGGACATGGTGCGGGCGGTTCAGGACATGATACAGAGCAAAAACCAAGAAGATATGCTTAAAAGTCAAATTCGAAGAGTTATTACAAAAGACCAAGTCCAAAGGGCGGTCGAAAAGGAAAAGAAAAAATGAAAAAATTTCTTCGCTGGATTTTTATATTTGTGTTTATTTCGGCAGGCTGCACTGACAGTGGCCTTGGGTCCTCTGTGGCGCCTCCGCCGCCCGGGGGACCTCCACCTCCACCGGCTGATGTAGAAGACGTTGTGGGGCCGATTGCGGGCCCTGTGGAGGACGAATTAAGCCTGCATAAGGTTGAGCCCTCTTTCGGGCCTACAACAGGATTGACCCAGGTTACAATTATTGGAAGTGGTTTCCGCGGTGGTTTGTTGGTTTCTTTTGACGATAGTCTCGCAATTGATACCTTTATATTGGATGATACGCGGATTGTTGCATTGACGCCTCCGCTCCCGCCAGGCTTAGTAACTGTTAAAGTATTTGAAGCAGATGGCGAGGGCATAACTACGCTGGAAGCGGGCTATTTATACCAAAGTCCCATCGAAATCTACGAAGTCGACCCCTATGAGGGGAGCGTATTTGGTGGTGAACCGATAATTATCACTGGACGCGGCTTTACCGATGACATGAGTGTCATAATTGGCAGTCGGCCGGCTATTATGACAACCATAATAGATGAGAACACTCTTTCCGCCATAACACCGAGCGCACCTGAGCCCGGGCCGGTAGATATATATATTTCTAATAAATCTGGCACTGCGGTATTAGAAGACGGATTTAATTATTTGCCTGTAGAGGGCCTATCTCAGACCGAAGATTTTCAATTATATGAGATACAGCCGGCCTTTGGACCCGTTGAGGGGGGTGATGAAGTAACATTATCTGGTGTTGGTTTTGATTCGGGTATGATAGTTTTTATCGGGTCGCTTCCTGCTAGTTCTGTGACTGTGGTCGATGAAAATACTATTACCGCCACGGTTCCGCCGGGATCCCCGGGCTATTCTGACGTTCGTGTTATTAGAGAAGACTTCTATGATTCTCTGCCAAATGGATACTTATATGAATCCGAGATGCAACTCTGGGTTGTCACCCCGTCCGAGGGCAGTTTTGCGGGGGGCACGACAGCTTTTCTTATAGGAAGTGGGTTCCCGCCAGATGCTACTGTTTTATTTGATGGCATCTCGGCAACTCACGTCGACGTTGTTTCTCCGACGGAAATTCAATGTAAAACTCCCCCTGGTGAGGTGGGCGCTGCTAATGTTGCTGTTATATCAGCCCAAGAGGGCGCACTTGTATTACCGGAAGGGTATACATATTATAACCCTGCTTCTTCGTTTGGGGGCACCTGGGGTGATAATATCGAAGGCGCCGTGAATGTTAGTGTTATTGATGCTAGCACCGGGATGGGCATGGAAGACGTGTTTGTCATGCTCTGGACTAGTCCCGAGACTCCCTTTCAGGGCTATACAAACTATAATGGGCAAATTACTTTTAGCGGGGAGGATCTCGATGGTGAACAGATGGTGTCTGCTTCAAAAACTGGATATGCCTCTGCTTCTGTTATAGAGTATGATGCTGAAAATATTACACTATTTATGTATCCAACGGCCCCGCCTTCTCCGGCGAGCCCAAGCGGGATAGAGCCTGGCGTTTATCACGGTAATGTTATTAATACAGCAAAATATGTTCCAATCCAGCTAGGCAATTGCAGCACAAAAACCGATGCGCCAGGAATGTTATGCGAGCCGTGTGAAACAAACTCGGATTGCACAGGCCTAAACTGTACTGATATCCCACTTCAGGGAAATTATTGCACCTCTCACTGTGTTAATAATAATGATTGCCCAGAGGGCTTTATATGTTTGCCCATGAACGGCGTTGTTGAACAGCAGTGCGTGCCTACAATCGGGCGTGTTACTGCTTTCTGTGACTTTTCTAGAACTGGTATATTTGGCTATGATCACTTGCCGGATCCGGGTATTGAAGTAAATGAAGATTATAGCTTTGATATCACGATGTTAAGCGCCAATGGCAACCCAATGTTTGGAGAGTTTGCAATTTATTGTTGGGGCGGGATTGTTGATTATGACACGGGTAAGTTTACGCCGTATGTCCTCGGCGTGGATCGTCACGTGTTTTTTGAGCCCGGAAGTCAAATTTATGACGATATTTACCTTAATACGCCCCTGAAAGACGAGTTTTCAATAAAATTTGATGAACCTCCGCTTAATCCAGACGGGCCCCACTTTATATATGCCTGGGTTTATTTAGATCTAGGAAGCGACGGCGTTATTCGATTTATGAACTTTATGACCTCAAATGGCACCGATGGTCTGATTTTAGATAATATGCCGCAGGCTCTTACCGGGGCGCTATACGACACTAGCTATTCTATTCTGGGCGGCGCTTTTTCTGCAACTCCTGACAATACTCCTTTTTCTCTCACCCTGCACCAGAAAATAAAAGATGTAACTGAACTGTTATTGGGGCCAATGCTGCAGGTACCTGAAAATATATCACCAACGGATGAAGGTGCTATGGGCGATGATTATGTAATATCTTGGACGTCGTTGGCCGGCCCAGAGCCTCATTTTAGTTACGCTGAAGTATCGATTCCAACAATGATGCCGTGGGGGCTCGAATACATCCCAGAATGGACGATGATAAATGATTATTATGTAGAAGACATTTTCTTGCCTGATTTCCCAAACATCGAGGGAACCCCGGGTATTTCTGCAGGAGAAAAATCATTATTAGTGATAAGAGTATACAAAAACGGGTTTGACATTAATAATTACTCTGGTATGGATCTTAATACTATTACCTGGCAATCGTGGGCACTTGATAGAATTAGCTTTACCAAGGATTAAAATATAATGAAACTCTTATTTGAAAATTGGCGACAGTATTTAAACGAACAAGACGTCTCACCCGTTACTGGAAAACCTTATCCGGGGGGCGTTGGGCCAGATCAGCGCGAGGAATATGACGACTGGGCCAAAGGTAAGTTTTCGCCCTCCGACATTCCAAAAGTCGACGTCAAATATGACCCCGAGGACGATTGGTACGCGGAGCGCGCTGGTAAAACAAAAGCCGCAGGAGAGAAAAGCTTAAAAACCCAATTGCAACTTTCTAAAATGGAAACTGTTGGCGATTTAAAAAAGGCCATCCGGATGGCCAAGATGGCTAAAACAAAAGAAAAAGCAAAGGGTTTTATTGCAGATCAAATAATAGGTTTAGTTCCGTATTTGTCGTATTTGTCCCAAGCTAAATCTGTGTTTGATGCCGTGAGGGGCTTTATCAAGAAATCAGACGAAAAACCAACACAGACAGCACTGGATGCTCTGAATATCGATGACGAAGTTTCAGCAATAGTTGACGATAGTGTTGAAGACAACTTCCTCAAGTGGGTGGAAAGCCGCATGAAAAAGATACCCGATGATACGAAACTTGCAGCACTAGATATGGATCGACTTTTACAAAAATTTCTAGTGCAGAGATACGACCGAAGAACAGTATCGATACCCAAGGGAAAGGAATAGTGAAGCTTCTATTCGAAAATTGGCGAAAATATATAAATGAGCAAGCCTCCGAAGAGGAATGGGCACAGCTTAAACAGTGGAAGCGCGGTGAACGCGGCGAAGAATTTAAACAGGCGCGAATGGACGCCAATATAGAACACAATTGTGAAGCAATACGTAATATGTCTCGACCCCATTCGAGTATATTGGATCAATTCAAGGCCAGTTTAAAGTGTAAAGAGCTTTTGGGCGCTCGGCGGGGAATGGAAGCGTCCGCAGGAAAAGAGGCATCAGTTTTTAAAAACAATAAAATTGTTAAAGAAATAGGCAAAGGTTTGTTTGGTCATGTTTTTTTATTAGACAATGATCATGTTTTGAAGATCTTTTCTGGCGGCGTGAGAGGCGGCGATAGTCGAGCGGGCCTTCAAGGGGAGCTAAAGGGCTATCAAGAATTGCAAAAAGGTCAATTTGAGGGATCCGCACTGCCAATTGATATGGCTGTATACGAATATGGTACTTTTGGCGTGGTCCTTGACTCTTTCTTTCGTGATGGAGAAATAGCGATGCGTGAGGAAGCCGACGCTGTAAGGTTTGGATACGCAGAAGTAGGAAAAGTTCAACCTTTCATGGATTGGGCGGCAGAACATCACGGACCTCAGAAAGCAGAAGATCTGCATACATATTTTTGGCAAAATGTTCTCCAGGGAGTGAGAGCCGCTTATGTGCTCGGTGATCTACCTGAAATCAGTGAAGTTCCTTCCAAAAAAGAATATATTGACATCATTTATAATTTTCTTTTAAAAGGCGGGTCGCGGCCATCACATAGAACGGCCTGGGCGCCATGGCAAGGTTGGGAAGTGGAAGGGTCGGAAAAAGTTGATCCTCTGGCTCAAACTGGAAAACCTGTGGGAATGGGAACTAGTGCGGCTGTAGCTGATCTTGAAAAGGCTATGGCGCTTACAGGACAGGCTCCTCCCGGTAAACCGAAAAAAATTAAACCAAAAAAGCTAAAAAAAGGGGTCACTCCTATGCCCAGTTCTTTAATGACGCCAGAAGGCACGAGAATAGTAAAATCTTATCTAGAGGGTATATACCGCTTATCTGTTACTCATGGCGACGATCAGTTGTTTGGTAATGTCACATCGGATGTACATCCTGGTAATTTTGGTATCTCTTATCAAACTGGCGAAGTAGTTATATACGACCGTTAGGAGTTTAATGGGTGAAATTGTTATTCGAAAATTGGCGTGGCTTTCTAAACGAAGTATCTTATGACGAAGCAAAGAAGAGTTTAGATTCCAAGAAAACAAAAAAAATAATCAAAGCCTACAATTTTGACCGTGGTGAAGAGCCTGGAAAAAACTTATTAGGCCTCTTAGATGTTTTTAAGTACAATATGTCGGCGCTGGTCCCCGATGATATTGAAGATAATCAAAAAGGCACGGCTCTACTTTGGATCTTGGGTGTTATAAGAGATAATAAAGAATTGAGAGATAACGTGCTTGAAAAGATTTTGGATATCCCGGGATCTATGCTGGTTCAAGGTTTGCGGCGTGGCCTTGAAAAGTTTTTTCATTATCAAAAATTTATGGGCGAGAAAGACCTTTTTAAAATAAAAGACTTTGGTCACCTGCAGGCTATAGTCGACCGTGCAACGTCAGATATTGAGGCGCACCAAGAAAAACAACAATATATGGACGTCGAGGAAGGTACTGAAGTTTTTCGCGATGATGAAAGGTGGTTTATCGCTGCCATTCACAACAAGGGTGCATCGTGTTCACTTGGCAAGGGCACCGATTGGTGTACAGCAGCACCCGGATTGGATTACTTTGCTCAATACTATAAGCCTGAAGACCCCCTTTTCTTTTTTAAAGACAAGGTGTCCGATAAAAGATACCAAGTTCATTTTGGTAGCTCCCAATTTATGGACGAACAAGATGAGCATGTTAGCAAAATGGCAGAAAAAGACTTGGTTGGCCTCATAAAGCAAACTGATGCGGGTAAAAAATACAATCAAACAATTGTAAGCTATGAAGATACAATTATTGCATATGGGACAGACGATCCAGAAATGCTGGAACAATTGGCAGCAAAGTATTTGAATAACGATTCGGAGGTAGCAGCAGATATAAAATCATCGGTAATTAGAAATACTTCATCAGGCGACAAGATATATCAAATGCTATCTGATGATTCGAGTATTTCAACGCTATATCACCTTGTTGATGAGAGTCACGATGAACCGTTTCACCAAGCAGAATCCCGGGTGCCATCTTCTGTGTTAGAAAAGATAGCCCAAAGAATAAATAATGAACCTGAGTTGCGGAAACAGGCCACCCGAGGGACGATGAAGGACGCCCCATCGATAATAGCTAGCCTGGCTAGAAGTAGAGGAATATCAGCCAATATCATAGAAGAGATTATCAAGTTTTACATTACCAACGCAGAAGAAGGGGAGACCACGCCGGATCGGGGCACGTTGGGGAGGTTTGCTGTTGAGCGCTTGTTCGAAAGGCGCGGGCCCGGGAACACACGACATAGCCCCGCTGAAACTATGATGACGGAAGATCAATTAACAACGCTAATAAAGGTCGCGGCGTCGGATCCCAACAGCAAAGATTTAACAAAAGTCATATTGAACTTTGCTTTTAAGTCTCCAGACATAAGTGTGGGAGAAGAAGCGCCATGGAAGAAAAAATATCCAGAGTTGGCTGATAAAATGTTGAATATTGCTTTAAAAAGTCCTTCAAAATATATAAGAGCAGAAGTTATCCAAGCTGATTATGGCATTCCAGAGGAGACACTTTTAAAAATAGCAGCGACGGGTGAATATTTCTATCACAGGGCTTTAGTTAACTCTGGCGCTATGATTAAATTTAGATCTAGTAAAAAAGTTTATGAAGAGATTTTTAAAACTTTGGATGCTGTAGAAAAGGGGGAAAAAGAATATAGCTCGCGCACGTTCGATCCCAACCAGCCCGCCTTTGACGCGCCGACGCGGGCGGCGAGGGAGCGCAAGGCTTCCGATTGGCTAGCCGGAAGATTAAAACAAACGATGATTTACCGGGCGCGCGTCTTTGCCACTACGGGCGATCACGGTGAAAATAGAGATGTCCAAAAATACGTTTTAGAAAAGCTGGCTGACGACAAAGATTCAAACATACGCGGTAATGCGTTGGCGAAATTACGCGAATATCCATTTGGGCGCACGGTGGGTGGAGCACGTATTACCGAGTCTATTAACTTTAAAAGATTTATAAGGGATTTGATATAATGAAACTTGATATAATGAAACTCCTATTTGAAAATTGGCGTAACTACCTAAACGAAAAACGCTGGGCGGACTATGATTTGGATAAAGGCGAATGGCACAATGTGCCCTTGGAAGATATTAAGGCTGCCGCCGACGAAAGAGGGGGTGAAGTTAATCTTGCTGATGAGTTATATCAGCTAATTGACACGGCTTACAAATCAATCGGAGGGCACTTTAAATTCAAGAGCCCCTCAGACTTGCCCTCTAACTACCCGGAATGGCTTGCTGTAGACATCGACGACGATTCAGAGCCTGATGCACTGCGTGCAAACAAAGATGCGCCTGGGGGCACAAAACTCGCTGTTTCTGGCCATGATGGCAGTAGACCGGGAGTTGACGCTTATTTGGCAAAGACAGCAGAGCTTCTTGGCCGGCCTGGATATTTTGCGGAAATGTCAAAAGGAATTGCTCATATTATGATCACGAGATATAAAATTCCATTTGTTGCAGATCAAGAGACGGTTGAAAGGGCGGTCGGAAGGCCTGTTAATTGGATAGGATCGCATCCAGAAGGAAAATACCCAGGTTACGATGGTTGGTATACAAGAGGCTTTACTGGTGCGGAGAAAGCAGAAATGAAGATTGTGCTTGGGCAACCTAATTAATTTTTTCTTTCTCTTTCGCACTTAAGCGCTTTGAAAATAGCCCAAGATCCTATCGCTGATAGTGTAAAGGTAAACAAACATACATCCATTATAAACCAAAGCATATCTTTATACTATTTAAATATATGAGAAAACTCATTATTTCTTTAATAATATTATTATTTTCTTTGCCGGCAATTGCAAAATCTCCGAAATCTAAATTTTACGACTTTAGTGATCAATTGATCGATGGCGAAAGAAAAACTCCGACTGCTTTGTATACAGATGTTAGACAGCAGGTAAAATTTGATCGCTTGTTGTCTTTAAAAAAGAGCTTTCTTAGGAAATTGTTTAACACGTCTAAGGAAAGAGTATTTAAGTAAAGAACTAATTAGTGTGTGGCAGGTTTGAAAAATATTTTAAAACCAAAGTTTCTTACTCTTGTTTTATGTCTTTTTTTTGTTAGTAGTTGCTCTAGTTGCGTTGATTATTATGGTGATGGCGGCGTGGGCGACGATGGCACTATTGTTGAAGACGGTTGGTGGGCCGACCCAGATCAGACTGTAGATGTAGAAAAAGAAGTTACTCAAGAGTACAAAGACGAGTGTTACCAAAGTCAATTTTTTTATTGCCCTCCGTTTAATGCTATTTGGCAACAAGAAATTGTAATGGATATCTGCCAAGAACCGCCGGTTGTGATATCGATTGGCGATTGCGCAGAATTATTTGAGTGTGATCCAACGCAACCAGCCCTTGGCATGCAAGATTGCATCGATGAGAATGGATACCCGGGCGAACAGCAAATAT
>Ga0080013_1001089_pt1 | contig 36906 bp, 60 predicted proteins | sample ETNvirenome_6_85_FD_69236 | JGI IMG/M metagenome (GOLD analysis project Ga0080013, IMG submission 69236) | Marine viral communities from the Pacific Ocean - ETNP_6_85 (SPADES assembly) (version 2) | ecosystem: Environmental > Aquatic > Marine > Oceanic | place: Pacific Ocean | collected 2013-06-19
TTACGGGACTTACCCGCGAACGAAACGAATGCCGAATACATCACATGGCCGACGGAGCCGAGTTAATCATGAGCGAAGAAATCCAAGACCAAATCGACGAAATAAATCAAAAGCTCGACCGAGTGGCCGAGATACTTCTGGGCTTGCGCGTGGCGTTCGGAGATATGCCAATGCCTGAAGTTGAAAAGGAAACCGAAGGTGGACCTGACTAATATCAAACTATCTATCGGAATTGTGATCGCGATAATAGCCCAAGCATTCGGGATCATCTGGTATGTCGCAACTCTGGATTCAACGGTTGGAAATCTTTCGTCTACCGTTGGAGTTATTCAGGAAGAACAAACCACCGTTGATATCGCAGTGTTGCAAAACGACATTGAAGCACTCAAGGACAAAATCGCCATGACTCAGGAAATGGCTAGAATGTACACTGTCGGGAAAGCGTTCGACTCGTCAGACTTAGAGGAGGCGATTGACGAGCTTGAAGAGCGGATCGAAGAATTAGAAGACGAGTTGGGAGATGACTGATAGAAATTCTATTGGTCATTCTTCTGTGTTTGATAGTATGGGATTGGATGGTTGAGCATGGCACGATTGCAATTTTCTGGAAAACTGGACGGAAGCAATTACGACGGGATGCCCGTCAGTGGGCGCGTCACTTCATTTTACGGGGTTGTTCGACCCGAGCTAAGTCAAGGCAAGGGTCACAGCGGTGTAGATATTGCAGCCGTTGAAGGTACACCGGTTTTAGCACCAATGGATGGAGTGGTTAATGACAAATTCACAACAGAAGAAACGGTCGCGTGGCGTCAAAACGTGGCTAGGATTTTCGGTAATTGCGTCATGCTCCGCCATGTTGATTCTGATGGCAGTCTCTTGGGCTTTACACTATATGCTCATTTCAGTGGTCACCCGCAAGTTAAACGCGGGGATCGAGTCAAGCGAGGCGACCTCTTAGGCGTCATTGGTAGCACAGGCCAAAGCACTGGGCCGCATCTTCATTGGGGTTGTACGGTTGCAGACAATCCATACTTCAGTCGAAGCAAAGGGTTGAACGATGCCTTTAACTTTTTAGAAACCGATACCGAAGCCGTCTCAATTAAGCAAGCAAATTATGACGAGCAACAAGCCAACGCAAATGACCTGATTGATTCAGGGCAAAGTATAATGAATGATCTAATCGACACGCTACAAGGCAAGGTCGAAGATATGGGAGGTAACTGATGTTACAAGATAAAAAAGCATTAACCGATTTAGGTGAACGCTGTGTGATGACATTTGCACAAAGTTTTCTAGCTATCGTTACAGCGGGTCCGATGGTTGGAATGGACGCTGATATATTCAAAGCGGGGGCTGCGGCGGGCGTCGCTGCCGTGTTATCAGTGCTCAAGTCTTTTGTTGCGTCTAAAAAAGGCGATGGAAGTGGTAATATTCTTACATGAAGAAGCTGCTTTCCTTTTTAGCGAAAACCTTTTTCATACCGCATGTACGTCTGGGGAATTTGCGATTCCCTACGTTCAAAACCCCCGAAGGCAGGTTACGATTCCCTCGAATCGGTGGCTACTCCCCAGACGTACACATCCCATCAATGTCAATTCGCATGAGCGGATTGAAATTACACGGCGGGATTCTTCGAGTAGGTTTAACCGGAATGATTTTTGGCGCTGGAATAATCGCGTTAGCAATTTTTTTTTCTATTAAAGGTTTGAATGCTGCACCAATTTGGCCTGAACCGGCTTTGTACAATGCGTCTCTAGTTCAACCGGATCGTGCAGTTCAAGTGGGTAAAGATTGGGAACAATTTTTAGATGATCAAACTCCTGCCGAAGTTCGTGCGCTGCAAACAATGACGCTTCAACTAAATTTATCGTCGGCTCGGGCGGGCGATATTACGTTGACGGGTCTGGATATTGGTAAAGCGTCGGGCTTGACCGATGCGATTCAAATAGTCGGTTCAACAGGCGGCGGACATAACCTAGTCTGTGATGAGATTATTTTGGATGGCCTTGAGGCGACAATACTTCATTTAGGGAACTCAGAAATTTATGTGCTGAATGTTACAAATGTGATAGCTGACGGATTATCTATTAGTCCGACATTATCGAGTACACCTAAAGATATAGTCGTGCAGTCTACCAGAGGAACCGTATCGGTCCCCGCTGTTACTAACTCAACTTATGACCGAATAATCATTGACGTACAAACGGCTGATGGGTTTTGCCGGAAATTAACGCTCAGTAATATATCGGCATACGGAGCAGGAATAAATCTTGACGACATTCACGCGGGTACGCTGACCATTCAAAATTCGATTATTGGAAACGGAACAGGGATCGACACAGCTAGTTTCACAATCGCCAATACGACAAAAATCAATACTCTGAATGCTACGAATAACGTCGAACGACCCGTCTCGGTCCAATGACCTCTGAGGAACCGAAAGAGCCAATCACGGAGAAATCTGGTGATGTGAAGAAGCCGTCGAACGGCACTACGATAACCGGCTCGCAATTATTGATCGCAATTCTATTCACGCCCTGCGTAATAACTTGGCTCGTATTGGCTGCGCGGATTATCTGGTCTGCAAGTTCAAATCCTGAGACGCTCGATAATATCGAAGGATTATTAACGGCGCTCGCGGTTTTGACAATCCCGATCAGTCAAGGATTATCAAAATTGTGGGAAGCGTACGGAAATGAGACTCACCCGACAAATAAAGACGAATAGCCCCATTTTTCTCTGAAATAACCGCTCTGTATGGCCACTCACGGCGTTTTAACGATAGGGGTAAGGTGTTTGTACCTGTAAGAAAAAACGGGAGCCGCAGAATCTACATAGAACAAAGGTAATAGTTTTTTGTAAAAGGAGCGCGGCCCCCGTCATACATTCATTATACTATACTATTTCTAGGACAAAGGGAGGTTACATTGTCATCATGGGACAGCCGCATTGTGCGAAGCGGCACAGAAGCACCAGAGCAGTTATTAGCAAATCCAGATAATTGGCGGATTCATCCGAAATATCAGCAAGAAATTATGACTGATATTTTAGATCAGGTCGGATGGGTTCAAAACGTAATCGTCAACGAACAGACGGGGCATGTAGTTGACGGCCATCTTCGTGTCTCAGTTGCTATTTCAAAAGGCGAGACAGAAGTCCCTGTCGTGTATGTAGATTTAACGCCAGAGGAAGAAAAATTAATTCTATCTTCACTTGACCCGATAGCGAGTCTAGCGGTCACGGATGATGGAATGTTGTCGAGTTTGCTGGACAGGGTCGATGCTACTGGAGCATTATCTGACATGCTCAGTGAATTAGCTACAGAAAACGCTGATAACCGGTTAGAGTTTTCAACTCAAACTCCACTAACGCAGCAACAAATCGACGACAGAAATGCGAAACTACTCGGTCAGTTCGACGAACCAGACAAAACTAGAAAAGTGAAATTAGTTTGTCCTGAGTGCGGATCAGATTACGAGATGCTACTTCATGAGTTGCTGCGAGCAGATACGGATTGGGACGTTGACTGAAATGACTCAGAATGAACGGGACTATGCGAAATTCGCTAAGTTCGTGAGTTCGTACAAATGGCGACCGGCCAAGACGATGCCAAGTAATCCGCATGAGTACGTTATTAGAAAAACGCGTCCAATTAAAGCTTACGAAGCTCATAATGATGAATTTTTAAAAGCCATGAATATTATCAACGAGTTCGGCTATCAAAAATGGTATGGACGTTGGTACACATGTTTAGATTATGGGCCGCACCGGTATTGGATTAACAATGACAGGCAAGGCAATCCGTTGCTTATGAATAGAGCTTTGAATTAAATGTCAGATATATTCATTCGGGATTTAGGGTCAGGGAGAACCATTATTCCAAGTGAATTAAAACCGGTAGTAGAGGCAGCAAAAGGTGATGGGGTTATCGAACAAATTGGAAAAACTACGACATTGTATGCAGCGTATGAACGCGAACAGCTTGTAGGTATGTGCGGGGCTATTTGGTATTCAGGATCGGCTAAATTTAAAAACGCGGTTGTTCTTCCTGAATATAGGGGACAGGGAATATATCACCAAATGATTCAATACAGGCTAGCACTAGCTGTCAAAAAAAACGTCAAAACCATTTCAGCAATTTGTACAGAAATGTCCCTGCCGACATATATCAAATATGGATTCGAGCCGATTAGATATTATGAAAATTGGAAACTGACCTATGTGAGAATAACGTTATGAAGGCAGCCGTAATAACTATTCCAACTCGCCGAGAGCCGTTGAATACGCTATTGAACGTGATCGAGCCGGAGATCCCCGATATCACGATTTACTGTGACGACCAGTTCCGTGGACATTGGTGGAATTATTCTCGTATGTTCAAAGAAATGCTGGAAAATGCTGACCAAAACGAACCGGTTTTGCTCATGACTGATGATGCGATCACCGTGTCAGGATTTCGTAAAAAATGGGAGTCAATTCATTGGCTGGCGCAATCTGAGATTTATTCGTTATTCGGTAGACAACGTCACTTGTTCAAAGAGATAAATATTCAGAGAGGTTATGTTACTAAGGTTCAACCACGGGGATTTTATGACCAAGCTGCGATTTTCATAAATCAACAGCAATTACCAAGCCAAGTTGAGAAATGGTTTGAGACTGAAGATTACGAAAATCTTACCCCACGGCTTCGAAAAATACGAGAAAAGAAATCGCACTTTGACGTAGTCATTCAGGACTATCTTGTTTATCACGACATTCCGTGGACCATAACAACGCCTACTCTATTTGATCATCAAGTAGTCAAATCGTCGTTGGGACACGATCATATAGGAGGCTCACCGAGTTATATCGGCAATGAAAGTTTATAAAAATCAAAACGTATTTCAGGCTGCATTAGATCGTATTCGGTGGATTTTCTCCGAGTTTCCTAATCCGGTGGTGGCCGTCAGTGGTGGAAAAGACTCGACTGTCGTGTTTCAGTTGTCAATGCTCGTTGCAGAAGAACTTGGGCGATTGCCACTGAAAGTGTTTTTTCTTGATCAGGAAGCTGAATGGCAAGCCACGGTTGATATGGTCAAGTCGATTATGTATGACGAGCGTGTTGAACCGTATTGGGTGCAGGCTCCATTGGTTCTATTCAATGCAACAAGCTCGACCGACCAATGGCTGAAATGTTGGGACGAAAGCAAAAAAGATATATGGGTTCACCCCCAAGATCCCATCTCAATTAAAGAAAACCATACTGGTGAAAAGCGGTTTGCCAAACTGTTTGATGCGCTGATGGAATACCATTTCGACGGTATCAAAACGTGCCTGATTGGTGGAATGAGAACAGAGGAAACGCCAAAGCGTTTCCTGAGCTTGACGAACAAAGCGATTTATAACGGGCGAACATACGGGAAACGCCTGTCCAGACGGCAAGAGCATTACACATTTTATCCAATTTACGATTGGTCTTTCTCGGACGTATGGAAATCTATTCTTGATAATGAATGGGAATATAATCGGCTATATGATGCGCAGTACCGGTACGGTATTCAGGTGCGAAATATGCGAGTGTCCAATGTTCATCATGAAACTGCCGTCCGGCAATTGTTCTATATGCAGGAAATAGAACCTGAAACACATAATCGACTGACCAAGCGATTAGCCGGTATCGACATGGCAACAAAGTTCGGGGAAGATGATTATGGCGTGGTTGATGAGTTGCCGTTTATGTTTGAGACATGGCGGGAATACCGTGATTATCTACTGGAACATTTGGTTCTTGACGACGAATATAAAAAACACTTTCTCAAGCATTTCAAATATGCTGATGAAATCTTCGGCGAGGATTTGGGCGACCGGAAATATAAAGTTGCCATTCAGGGCATACTGAGAAATGATTGGGAAGGCATAATGCTGGAAAATTTAAGGCTTAATCCAAAATACATTCCTATTCAAAAGAAGAATCGAGCATTGCGGGACAAAGCTCGGGAAGAGGCAAAAAATGGTCTGCAAATCACTTGATAATCACCCTGTAAATAATGTTCAATGGGTTCCTATTGAACAGGTTACTGCTAACGATTACAACCCGAATGTGGTTGCAACCAACGAACTTCGTTTGCTGTATGTGAGTATAAAAGCCGATGGATATACTCAACCGGTTGTTACGGTACGCGATGAGGAAACAAATAAATATGTGATTATTGATGGATTTCACCGATATCTGGTCATGAAAGAAAATACAGATATTCGGGAAGATTGCTCAGGTCTATTGCCGATAGTGGTATTAGAAAAAACAATGAATGAGCGAATGGCTTCGACAGTCCGGCATAATCGAGCGCGTGGAAAACATCAAGTTACCGGTATGTCAAACATAGTATTTTCCATGTTGGATAACGGCATGACTGATGAAGAAATTTGTTCGCAAATGGGCATGGAACCGGACGAACTGCTCCGTTTGAAATATGTAACCGGATTTGCAAAATTGTTTGAAAACACAGAATACAGACAATCATGGGAAACACGTCGTATGATACGACTACGGCGCGATTATGATAGAGATCAAGATTCGCGTGGAGAGGAATTGTCAGAATGGCAATCGGAAGGCCGTCAAAGCTAACGCCTGAGCGAAAAAATAAGTTCATAGGTGCAATTCGCAGTGGAAGTTTTTTGAACACTGCTTGCAAATGGGCTGGAATTTCTGACGCGACTTATTATCTGTGGATGAAAAAAGGCAGGGAAGCCACTCGTGGTGAATACCGTGAATTTTTTGAAGCAGTTCAAGACGCGGAAGCTCAGGCAGAATTAAACGCAGTTTCAAAATGGCAAGAATTTGCCGGAACTAATTGGCAAGCATACAGGGATTTCTTACGGTATAGATTTCATGAGAATTGGACAATCGCACCTACGCAAGTCGAATTGACTGGAGCGAAAGGCGCACCAATGGAAGTTGAGTTCAGCATTGAGCGAACTACAGGCCGCGACGAAGAATAAATCAGTTTTAAAACTGCCCGCCCTGTACCCTGCGCAATCAGAGGCGATTGAGTGTCCTGAGCGTTTTTCTATTATTGAAGCCAGCACTAAATCCGGCAAAACTCTGGGATGTTTAATTTGGCTAACGGGGCAAGCATGGGAACACGGGGCTGAAGGGCGTGTGTTTTGGTGGGTTGCACCGGTGTTTCAGCAAGCCAAGATAGCATTTAGGCGAATGGTACTTGGATTAGCTGAGGCGAAAATGCCTGACGGAAGTCCTACCACTGGATACGCTTCAGCTAATCAGGGGTCGCTTACTATTTCTTTTAGAAATGGAGCAAGAATAGAATTCAAAAGTGCCGATACTCCTGACCGATTATATGGTGAAGATGTATATGCAGCGGTAATTGATGAGGCCTCTCGAATGAGAGAAGAGGCGTGGACTGCTGTTCGTTCTACTTTGACCGCTACTCGCGGGCCGGTGCGAATAATCGGCAATGTGAAAGGCCGTAAAAATTGGGCGTATCGGCTTGCACGTCGAGCAGAACTTGGAGAGCCGGATTGGAAATACTCGAAATTAGATGCGTATGATGCTGTTGAAGGTGGAGTTCTGGAAAGCGAAGAAATTGAATCTGCTAAAAACATGCTCCCGATTAACGTGTTCAAAGAATTGTACATGGCTGAGGCGTCCGATGATTCTGGTAGCCCATTCGGATCGAATGCAATCAATAATTGTATCGGCCCTATGTCGAATAAGCCCCCGTATGTCTGGGGTTGGGATTTAGCCAAATCAGTAGATTATACTGTCGGGATCGCTTTGGACGAAAATGGAGAAGTTTGCAGATTTGAGAGATTCCAAAGGGATTGGGAATATACTACTGATACAGTTGCTCGCTTGATCGGAGATGATACCGCGCTTGTTGATGCGTCCGGCGTAGGTGACCCGATTGTTGAGAAATTGCAAAAAGCAAATCCCAACACAGAAGGGTTCAAATTTACTGCCGGTTCTAAACAACAATTAATGGAAGGGCTGGTCATGGCAATTCAAAGCCAAGAAATAAGATACCCAGATAATGAAATTCGTGTTGAGCTTGATGCATTTGAATATACTTACAGCCGAACCGGTGTTCGGTATTCTGCTCCGGAAGGAATGCATGACGATTGTGTATGTGCTCTGGCATTAGCATGGAAAGCATATAAAAATATTCCGGTAGGGTTCGGCTTATGGTAACTAAGATGCAGATGCGCTGCGAATATTGTGGGAAATTATTAGCGGAGATTGCTACGACAGGGACCGTGATTAAATGTACTCGATGCAAGCGGATTAATAAAACATGAAGCGTTCTCCGATGAAACGCACTGGACGGTTGAAACCTCGTTCTAAAAAAATGTCTGAGAAATATATTGACCGGCGAAAACTGGTTGGAGAAATGCTTTCAGCGTTTCCAACATGCCAAGCTCAGGTTCAAGGCGTATGCCGAAACGTGTCAGTAGATATTCATGAACTTTTAGCTCGCAGTCAGGGTGGTTCGATTCTGGATAAAGAGAATTGTCTGGCAGTATGCCGGATGTGTCACTCATGGATAGGCGATAATCCGGCAGAAGCCACTATACTGGGATTACGTCGAAGAAGATACGGAAATGGATAATTTTGGGGAAAATGCCGAAAAAAGAGCCTTCTGTATGGCCGCTCACGGCCCGAAAAGGGTGTCAGTAAGGTGTTTATACCTTTAGAAGTAGGTGAGAAATGTATGAATATAAAGTCTTTCTGGACAGGATTGTTGACGGGGATACTGTTGATGTTCACATTGATCTCGGTTTTGATGTCAGACTGACCGGACAGCGAATTAGGCTTTTCGGGCTAGATACTTGGGAAAGCCGAACTCGTGATCTTGAGGTAAAGGCCAAAGGATTATTGGCGAAGGATTTCACGAAACATATGTGTGAAGAAGCTGAGCAGATTATTTTGATTAGTCATGAGCGCGGAAAGTATGGCCGGATTCTAGGGGAACTCATTTGCGATGGAGTAAATCTAAACGATGCTCTCCTAGAAAACGGCCACGCGGTGAAGTATTACGGTGGAACAAAAACCTTGAAAAGTTAATATTTCTTTGCATACTTATTTTCTAGATATAGCTGCCTTTCTACCAGCATTTCTTGAATTTCAGTCCGGTGGGGATTAAATACTCCAATTCCCCAGATTTTCTTTTTGAGTTTCAGCAAGTCGATATTATCTTTAGTCTCCGCAAGATTCTTCGTGATCCACGAACTCAGTTTGTTCTCCATAGTCATAGGCCAGCTTCCCCTCGATAAATTGAAATATAAGTGATAGTATCGCGACTCCGGCTATTGCTAAAGGGATTATCCACATAATTACCACGCCTTTTCTGCCCAATAGGCTTTTTCTGTGCGATACATTTGCTCAGGCGAATTGTAGAATTGTGCCAACTCAGGATCGGTATTGATTGTAGCGATTGCGTCGATAAGACGCTTGCCGTATTTGGTGTCGGCTACGCGATGCAATTCCTCAGTCGGAATAATCCATGAATTACTCCAAAACCCCCATCTTTTAATTGTCTTGAAAGCTCCGCGATATGTCTGGCGCTGGGCTGTGCTGTAGCTTACCCCTAGAACTTGCGCGACTTGGTCGATACTGAGCCACGCCGTATCTTTTTCATGCGTGGTAACAACTTGATGCGTGGCAAGGCTGACGCGATTTTCGTCATGATTGCAACGACAGGTCGAATATCTCCCGTGCAGTTTGTGTTCGTATGTCATTTCTCTACTCCTTTGTTCTTAGCTTTAACATTTGTAAAGCCAACACGCCCCCTGACCGAAGTCAGGAAGCGTAGTGGGTCAACAAACTACTCTTCACTAGTTAGTGGAAGAATGCTTGGAAGTTCTACCTGTGGGCCGAAAAGTTGAGCATTGCCTAAGTCACTAGGATGAGCCTGAACTAATTCGCTCCAGCCGATACCAGCAGGAATGTTGCAGTAACCTTTCTGCATGAACTCCTGAGCCACATTCTCATGAACTAAACCGGCTCTGCGATTTGAATGTCGCCCGCCTTTGGCGATATAGGTCTCGTGACCTTTAACAGTGCGTGGTTCATAGTTGACCAGAAGAACTTCCATATTTGAACCGGAACCGTCTTTCTGGAGATATCCACTGAGAGTCCAGTTAAGATCCTGCATTTCGGTGATAGGTGCGTCGGCGAAGGTGTCGTGCTCAAGCTTGATGTTCTCAAAGTAGAAAATAGAGTCCACATTTGAAACAGTCATTTCAGCCAGTCGACGCTGCGCAACCATGAGCGCAGTGAACTTGATATTTTCTTCAAGTTTTTCGACCTCTTCCCATGATTGCAAATGGGCTGGAATTTCATGCCGAACAACTACCTTGAGGTGACCGCCGATGCGGCTCTCGTCAAGATCATACTGAATAGCTACATCGTCCTGTCCGGCACGATTATCTACTTGGGAAAAGTCCACGCGATACGTGGAGATTTGAGTCCCGTCATATGATATTTTTTTATTTGTATTAGTCATTTGTTTACTCCTTTGATTAACTAATTACCTTTATGAATAAATCATATAACACGGGGTATCCAAAGTCAACTAAGTTACTTACACGAGTGATAGGTTTGAGCAGGTTTTACAAAATCCGTATTTTCGGCTCTGAAACCCAATCATCCCACCGGTGGAGAACCCTCCGAACATATTTCGGACAAGGAAACGCATTTAGTTTTTTCATTTCGTCTGAGCGGGGCCAACGATTTGATTTGACTTGCACCAGTTGAACATCAGTGGCGCTAATGGCGATGACATCCCACTCCCCTAGAGATGCCGCCGCCCGTGTCACTTTGTAGCCTTTTTCTTTGAGATAATCCATCGTCCGGTATTCGTTACGATTACCTTTAGCTTTGCGATTAATCATTGAACGACTTCTGCATATATTGATTGTGTAAGCCGTGTGGCAATTTAGCATCGACTGCTTTTGCCTCAGCTATAATCTGCCTGATATATATTGGCCGCTGAGCTTCTCCGACGTATTTTTTCAAAGGTTTTTGGTCTTTGTAATGAATCCAGCTTTGAACAAATAAACCCAAAATTGCTTCTGCATCCCATCGGTGTGAAGTGGACGCTTTTTTCACTTCTCTGGCAATTTTCCGCAACCTGAAATGTAGCTTGACCGGTGGATGATGTTCGTCATGGAATGGCCCGTTTACCATTTCATCGAAAAAGCTAGTCACTAAATCTGAGTTTTCTTGCGACCACAGATAATGACAAATCGCGACCACATTCAGCGGAGCGTTTATTCCTTTTGGTCCAACAACTTTCAGTGAAATTTTTACGGATTCTTCAAGCCCCCTATGAGCTTTCAAAATGTTTAGCCCAACAGGGTTCGACGGTTTAATTCGCGTGATTTTGTCTTTTTCAGAAATAAGCATCTGGTATAGAAATTTAGATACCGTCGCAATTTTGTCTGGATTTGCTCGCCCGTCTGACTGGAACGTGTCTTTCAGCGTTCTGGCTTGTCCCTGATCTATATATTTGTAAATTGTTTCAGGGAACCCTTTGAGAACTAATAATTTCTGAGCTTTACCGGTGTTGGCGATTGCCCCAAGCCGATGATTCCCATCGATTAATTTCCCTGTATTAGAAATCCTAATAGGATCTAAAAGCGTTACAAATTCGTTTGACATCATTGCCTGAGCAATTCGATCCTGATGTGCAGGAGTTTCGTGTCTGTTTAGAACTTTGCTAGATAATAGATTCAGCGCCCGTCCGCTGGTGATTGTTTCTATGCTAAATGTGATTACATACTCTTTTCCTTCAAATTCGATATAGCTCGTGCCTAAAAACGAATTATCTGTTTGTTGCGTCATTGCTGTCATGTCTGTCATGCGTTCCTCCAAGATTGCATTTTGATTGTAATTTTCATCGGTGATTTGTAGGTTGTCTCCTGTCCCTAATCGAAATATTCTTTGACTACGTCATAGCAACTCCAATTCTCTAATCCCAATGGACTTTGCCACACTTCAAACGCGGCTTGCATGTTCTCGTCTGCCAAGAAAAGATTGTACCGGCGAGCCAGTTGAGGCCATACCTCGATATTTATTTGGAATACACCGATGCTGGTGTAACCAATATCTTGATCACCTATTTCTTGCGTTTTTACCATGTTTCCAACGGTCCCAGATTCGCACTTAGCCATTTCCCAAAGCAGGGTAGAAAAAGCAGGGTCATTGATTATGTAGGAACGCCAGCTTGTAGTCGCCATTGCGCTCATGAATTCGTTATATGAAAGGAGGTTGTTTCTGGGAGTTTCAGGTTCTGGTGAATAGGTATGTTGAGTTGGAATATTCGGTGATTGTATGGAAAATATGGTCGCGACAGGAGCGACAGATAATTGGATACTTCGTAATGTCGCTTCAGGAATCGCTGTTGCCACTGGCGTAATCGTTACGGGTGTTTGTACCAATTGCGGCGTTGCTATCGCGTACGCCGGTTCTGGAGCCGGTCTTGCTTCGTTTAAGGGCCGTGACATGACCGCAAAATAAATGATTAGCGATCCGATTATTATCGTCGCTGCCTGTGATCTATACCCTGACATTCTTTCCACCTGTACGCACTTAGCCGCGATGCTGTTCGGTCTCCATACCGGTCAGCAGTCGCGCCCAAGCTCATTAAATTCGTTGTTATGATTGTTTGTTTACCGTCACGAAGTCGCCGGTCGATTAATAGCGTCGTGCGTTCTTTACTCCACTCAGTAGTTCTCTCAGCACCTAAATCATCTATTACCAGCAGATGATAAGAAGCCAACTCATTTTCATACTGGCGGCTATTTTGATTGTCGGAATTGTCGCCCATACGTTCCCGCATTTCGTCTAAATAATGTGGGAAATAAATGAATTTAGCTGGCCGTATTTCTGCCCCCTCAGATTCCTGCTCTAGCCAGTGATGTAACAGCCCGATAGCTGCGTGAGTTTTGCCGCGTCCCACCCGTCCGAACATTATCAACGACTCACCAGCAACCACTTGTTCTTGGAGCGTCTGAATAAACGTGGGGTCGAAATCTAATTGAGATAAGTTCCAATCTCTGTACGCAATAGGAACTCCACAAGCGCGAACCCTATCGGCCACACTGACGCATTTCGGACAAGGAAACGATTTACCAAAATAGGGATGTTTCTTGTCGTCGGACAACCTGACCCGCTTATCGTCATGGCAATACGGGCAGGAATAAATATCAGCTGCAATAGGTTTATTTTTCAGTGCTAATAGTTGTTCCTCATTTATTGACCGGACACGCTCTTTGAAATCTTCCGGTGGTGTTCCAAACAATTCGCTCATGTGTCCGATTAAACTGCTTTGCAGTTTTTTAAGATCTTTATTCGGTTGGCTTGGAGTAGGAGAACTCATTTATTTTCCCTAATAAATTACTATTTACTTTTTTTATATTGCTTTCGTTATGTACCGCAGGGATACGGCTAGGGGGCCGCAGCGGTGCAGACAACCCCAGCCGCAATTCGTACAGATTAGACCGCTGTGAGCCATCTTCCTTGTAACGGGAATGTTTAATCACAATGTCCTGCGATACTAATTCGGTCATGGCCCTGTCCACACTGTCCACCGAACAAGACAAGATAGTAGCCAGTCGCCTCCGGCTAGGGAAGGCGCCTTGCTTACCATCATGCCGTTGCAAAATACCGAATAATCTGACTGCACGATCCGACAACTCGCCGAATAATATCCACTCTGGCACGGTGGCAAATGGTCCGGTATCTGTGTAAATATCAGACACTGAGTTGACTCAGATTAACGGTTTTAGTATTGCAATATCCGCCCTGCTCATTTTTCTCAGGACATGAATAAAATGGGTCCTCAATAGGATCGCCGCTTTTATATTTAGTGATTAATCGCATATCGACATTGTGAGTGCCGCATTTCGGAGCAGGAACAGCTGGCTTCTCACCGAATGCTGCTGCACTTGCCGCCTCTGATATTGGGGTGATGTTGGTTTGTGGGGCTGCGTCATTATCCCACTGCTTTGTTGGAACCGGTGCGCTGTTAGTGCAGATGTCACATGTATGTGAATACAAATGTCTACCGATACCGAACTTGACGGCGGCCCGCTTGAGTGCATCGCTGTAGGCAGCTTTTAGCGGCTCGTCTTTCGCATTGACTGGATACCCCACATCCGAATGAGTCACTGAATCATCGCCCATGAAAGTGATGGTTAACGTGCATTGAACTGCATTGCTCGGCCCGTCGATTACTTGATACGAGTCGGACCAATTAATCCAACCAGCTACCGAATCAAGACGATCCATAACTTGACGGGCGTCGATATACGCGACCTGCCGCCCTCCCTGTGGGCGATGTTTTATTTCATCCGCAGGGAACTCCTGCATAAACTCGAACGATAAATTGTCTACTACCTGTTCCACATGTTCACTAGTCATAATAATTAACCATTTCCTTTCTACTCATGTGATTGTCCAAAAACCTGAGAACATCGGTACAAAGCGCACAATATCCGCGAATAGTATCGCAGTCACACTTTGAGTCTGGTAGAAAATACATACCGATACGTTTACCAGTACCGGTTTGAACCATAGTGGTTTGAATGTTCCACCCGTCCCTACGAAGCTCTAAGATCCTTTGCCCTAAATTCACGGTACGAAACCGAGTGAGGGCCATTAGTTTAGTCAATTTCACGCCGCGCTGCATTGCATAAAGAATGTAATCGTTTTGTGAATTTAACTCGGTCTGAAATTCTAGCTGTTGAGGCATCATCAAATATCTCCTATAGTCAGCTCGAACTCTTCTAATAAATCGTGATATTTTGGGTCACTATTTATTTTTCTCTGCATACTGATAACCCGTGTCAGATACTCGGAGATGCTCAGCCCTCGCCCGTGAGCGGAACGCTTTACATCATCGACTAGCTGAGGGGATACTTTCTTTATATTAAATTGAACATACGTTTCAACTGTTGTCATGTTTCTCCTGTCTTGATTTGCTAAAGTGGTTCGCCGTCGGAATTAAATCCCTCTCGAATACGGTCGTCCCGTCTTTCTTCTTCTGATTGTGGGTAACAGTCCAGACACCCGATACTACTGACCGGACCGCCGCACCATCTGCACTCGTCTGAATTATCCATTGATTACCTCCTTTCTAGTCCAATAGAACCATGTACGCTTTTGGATTATTTTCGCGGAACCAGTCACATCCGGCGGCTACTGTGTGATAGTCAGCAAGTGCTTCTGATCCTTTGATTAAGTCATGAACCGCTACTTCTACCGGAGTGAGAAGTATGGTTTCTCCTGTATATGGATTGGAAATATGCTCAGGCTCTTCTCCAACCCACAGTTTTGTCTTGATTAATTTGTCGATGTCTACCATTTATTTCTCCTGATTTGCGAACTCGTAGAAGTCCTCAGCATTTTCAGCACAGTTGATTGCATGGTCGAGCGCGTCACGTCTAGCGAATGATGCACCGGTGTACCAGCAATTCGTCCAAGAGTGATTGTAGAATTTGCCACCACGCAACTGATGGTATTGAAACACGCCGCCAGTTTTGTAGAACTGGATAGTGGTGTCACCGTCAAGGCCACTCCCACAAAAAACCAGAAGGTCCATATCGTCGTAAATTAGCCGATATACGTCTACATGAACGAGGTCCTCTGTTATGAACTCGCATACGAGATTACCCTCAGAAATGACCATGTTGGTCAATTCTTCCTCATAGATGTCCTCGAACTCCACGCGGGAATATGCGTAGGCGAAATGCGCCTCGTCTATTTTTTTAGCCCACTTGGTGATTATTTTTGCGTCTGTGTCGATTTGCTTAGTCATGATTTTTACTCCTTTAACCTAACTAATTACCTTATGAAGTAATCATAGCATACTTTTGTAACTTGTGTCAACTAAGTTACTGATGATTCTGTTCCCAACCTTCACTAACTATTATTTCAAGAACTGAACGTGGCACGATTAATGAATTGTGTTCGTTGACTCGGTCGATGAACAACGCAATTTTCTCGCCGTCTCGTTCAGTGAATAGCACCTCAATATGATTTTCAGAAACCGGTTCATGAAAATTGAGAGAATGGTTTAGAGTTCCCTGCTTTTCTTTTGTGGCGAATACTTCGTCACGCTCAGTTCCTATATCTTCCAGCCGCTGTTCTTCCGCTAATTCTTCTAATTGTGAATTTCCGTCGTGACTCATTAGATACTCCTTAATGATTTGTAGTGTTCCCACATGAAATCTAGTTCACCTTTTTCATGAGCTTCGTCAAGTGAATCTCCACAGGCGTCTTTGATTATTTCGTTTAATGCGTCCAGAAATTCTGGTGAGTCCAGAAGATCGCAAAACGCAAAAACCTCATTTTCATTTTGCATATGAAGAATTTCGCCCTGCTCCATATCCTCGATTGTTCCTGACTGATGTCTCCGTGCGTAGTCGAAAACTGTGTCTTTGATGTGGTCTACTAAAAGTAGTGATGCATCCATGATTACAAACTCCAATTGATGTCAGCGAGCATTTCGCGCCTGATATTTGCGATACGCTCTCGATGTTTCTCTGGTATCTCTTGCTTTTCTCCGAACACCTCTTGCCCCCATACTTTTGTTTCTCTAGGTTCAACGTGAGGAATTTCCGGCTTGACTCGAACACCGGACAGCCATTCCATATTGGCGGCTGCCAGTGTCAGATGTGTCCGGATGTTGTTTACTTGATCGCGAGTTTCTTTATTTCGAAACTCAGGCAAAGCCTGTAGTTCAGCCTCGATACGGTGTATCTCTGCTATTTGATGCTCTAAGTTTGACATGATGTTTACTCCTTTTACTATGCCATTACCTTTATAGATAAAGGATAGTTCATGAGATAACTTATGTCAACTAGGTTAGCCCCTGATTAGTTCTTCAAGTTGAGCGATTACGTTCGCTCTATTGCCTTTCAGCTCGAATTGCTTTTTCGCTCTGCTCAGCATTGATGGTCCCTTGAACGTAATTCCTTTTCCTTCGAGTTCTATTGCTTTCACGAATGCTTTTATTTGGAAAGTGGTGATATGCGGCGGGGTGTTATATGGAGCAGTTGCCCACTCGAAAAGCCCGACTGAATTATCTCTATTTCTATATTTAGCAAGCCATTCTGCATGTGAATCTGAATTATCTTTGTCTACTTGCAAGTTCTTGTAGTATCCCATTACCTCACCAGCTTTCTGCGAACTAGCCTAAACTCGTTGATTTCTTTGTACATGATTACGACGGTTCTGGCCGTTTCGACACGTTTCCAATTTGCCTCAGATTGATCGTCAGCCCAACGCAAAACCGAATCTTCGTACTCCAGCAGCGAGAGCGCACTTCCCTCCGAAGTACGCTCTATTTCGCTACTGATATGATCTCGTCTTTTCTCTCTGATTGTTAGCCCGTTCATTAGTCGATCCTCCCATCGTCGTACCATACTGAAACTGGTTTTGTTCCTTGGAAATCGAGCAGCGCGTCACCCAGATAGTCCAGAACTGCGCGACTGCTTTCCCATGCCGATATATTTCCTTGTCCGGCTTGAGAACGAATGAATGCTTTGAACGGCGATCGAATATGAATGCCTTTTCCTAAACAGCAAGTTCCCTCGTCTTTCATACCTAGCCGAACCCATTCGTCATACCAGATTTTTTCTGCTTGAGTAACGATTGCTAATTCGTCCTCGAATAAATAATGTCCGTTTTTGATTTCCATGATTTGTTACCTCTCCCACTTTTCTGGATGATCTAGTCGCTGTTGAACCGCGTTACATGCAGGACAATTATTTCCTGTTGGATTACATGCACGAATTTCCCATTTCCAGTCGGCGTCGGCGAATTGCAATGTCTGGCCCTCCATGAAATACCAGCCACGAATTTCACCGTATAGAACCGGCTCGCCGTCTACGAATAGAACGGTGTCGTCGGTGATTACTCGCTCTGAAAAGAGGGAATACAGTGCGGCGTATGCGTCGTCGAAAGTGACAAGCTCACAGATAGAGATGTCAGTCCCGATAGTCTCAGGGGGAACCATAGTCTCCATGAATGTGACGATGTCCTTATAGAACTCTACGTCTTTGATGTTGTCTGTAGTCATGATGTTTTACTCCTTTACCTAACTACTACCTTTATGAAATAAGGATAGCACGTCTGGCTAACCTGTGTCAACCAAGTTACTGTTAGATGTCTCCAGTCTCACCCAGCTTCTCAGAACAGTCATGGCAGATGATCATCATGACTCTATCCGCTGTATCTGTGCTGTTCTGATACTCAACTGCTTCGACCCATTGCCCTTCGGGAATTGTGTTGTGGCAAGTATCGCAAGGTGAATCGACTCCGTTAAGAACCGGACTCCAGTCACTTTCATGCCATCCATTAGCCATTCGAGATCTCCTCTCTTATTCACATTCACAGGACGCAAATTTACATCCCATAAATGAAGCTAATCTGTATTCTGTTTCACATGCCATGCAAATTAACTTTCCTATTTTTTCTAGCTTGACTTCGTCGACATAATCTTGAATGCCAAGTTCCATAGTTAGTTCGTGTAAATCCATTTCTATTACCTTTCTTTTTCTACTCCATAATTTATGAAGCTATACCGGCCCACCACATCCTCCAATGTGATGAGCCGACTAGCCTCACGAATTAACTCCTAAGTAACAACGAGCGTTGTTCCGTTGCTGAGCAACGCTTTGGGCGAGTTGCGATACGTGACTTTCCAGCTTTTGGGCGGCTTAGCTTTTTTCTCTTTACGCGGATAGCTCATTGACCTGCGATCTGTTCTCTCAGTAGCTGCCATTCCCAGTGGTGTGAACATGGTATAGAACCAGTTCCCAATTTGACGAACTCGTTGAGCGTCGCGGTCGTCACCGGTTTCGATGTCGATTGCGTATTGCTCAGCGAATGCCTGCATGACGAAGTCATAGTCCAGTATGAATTTATCTTGCTGCTCGTCTGCCGGAAGGCTCAGTCGGATTAGATCCGAACTTTGCGTTTGCGAATAACTTGCGTCCGAGTGAAATGTCATGGTTTCGCTGATATGCAAGTCGACTAACATAGGCCATTGAGGATTTGCAGTCTCGTCGATATTGCGAAAGCCTTTAACCGGCGCACCCATTTGAACTGTATTTGGATACTTGTTCATTAGGACGCGCTGGAACGACTTCTCGGTGTAACGAGATTGAAGGTCGATAACCGCCTCGATCTCATACGTCAGTTTTTCGAAACCACAAACATGATTACGAACTTTTGGCTCCACTCGGTCGGATTTAAAACCGGCCCCATTTCGCCATGTATCGATTGCAACTGGTTTACAGGAACAGTCGAACTTGTTAAAAGACTCAGGTGTGAATGTGAAGTTGATAACCATCATCCCATTTTGGTAATGAGTGATTGTCGTGTCAGCTTCTCGAACATCCCAATACTTGCAAGGTCCTGAATACGGATGAGCCAGAGGAACCGAAGTCACCTCGTCCCACTCGCCGTTTTCGTCCATGAATGGAACTACGGTCTTGCAAGGAATTAGGGAATGAGCACCAGTTTCTCGATTGATAACGGTGGCCCATCCACCTACTTCACTCGATTTAGTGCTTTCACCTGAACTTTTGGGCATGTCAGCTTGAACCCTGTTGCTGTCTTTTGATAATGGCATGATTTACTCCTTTACGCTATTACCTTGATATAATCATAGCATGCCGGTTATCCAAAGTCAACTAGGTTAGCTAGATAGAGTTTTCTCGGACTGATAGGGGGTAGGGCTTGACAGGTTTTTTCTCAGCAATCATAATAGATTCAAGTCGCCTGAAGCAGATGTGCGCTCAACTGCTGACGGGATGTCTATGCCTAGATGGTGGCCGTTCGGCTCAGAAGATGTGAAACAACCTACCGAAGTGACTGGCTCAGTTCCAGTTGGATTTGGCTTTGGTAATGCTGAATCACCGCCTCATGATTATGCCGGATATGCGAATAACGGATATGCGAAAGACGAATTGGTCTACGCATGTATCCGTGAGTTATCGACTGCTGTCACTGAGCCTAACTATCGGGTACTATTTGAGACGAATGGTGAACCTGTTGAAGCGCCTTACACCAACCCGATATCCAGCTTGCTCTATCATCCTAACCCTGACCAAGACTTCTATAACTTCATCGACCAGTTGGTAGTCCATTTGAATATTGCGGGGAACGTCTATCTTCATAAAGGTCGGAACAATGCTGGTCAGGTTGTTGAGATGAGATTGCTAAGGCCCGACCGAATCAAAATTAAGTCTGATAAAAACACAGGCGTAACTCAATACGAATACTCTCTCAGTGGTGGGACATACACAATTCCCGCTGACGATATTTCTCACATGAAATACACCAACCCAACGAATGACCTGTACGGGTTGAGTCCACTCACCGTATTAGCCAAGACGATCAATCTAGACCTAAGCCAGATCGAATATGCGAAAGCGTACTTCATGAATGCTGGTGTACCTTCAGGAATTCTCAAGGTGAAGCGTCGACTTCAGAACGAAGAGCAAGCTGATACCATTCGCAACCGGTGGCGTTCCACTTTCGGTGGTCCCGCCAATTTGCACCGACTGGCAGTCATGGACGAAGATGCCAGCTATGAACAACTCGGATCTTCTATGGCTGACGTTGCATTCCCTGAGTTGCGGGATACTGTCGAATCGCGGATTTGTATGGCCTTCGGCGTACCACCGATACTGATTGGTTCAGTCGTTGGTCTTAACAGGGCGACATACTCCAACTACCGCGAGGCGCGACAATCCTTTTTTACTGAAACACTGACCCCATTGAGTTTGCGGATAGTTCGTTTTTTGAATCACTGTTTAGAATATGAATTTCCCGATCAAGGCTACATCGATGTTGACTTCAATAATGTGGCCGCACTGACAGAGGACGCTGATAAATTAGCTACCCGATTGTCCGTGGCATGGAATGACGGGCTTATCTCTATGAATGAAGCCCGCTCTGCTATGGGCTTCGATCCGATCCCTGCGGGGGATGTTCGTAAGGTGAGCCTACAATCGATCGAGATTCCACTCGACTCAGTAGCGCCACCACCTCCTCCACCGGCTGAACCCGCAGAGGACCAGACAACGCTACATCTCTCGTCGGGTGAATTAAAGGCGCTACCGAGTCAGCTTGATACAGACTCACCCTACGAACCATTATCAGGAGTTCCAGCTACTACGGCATTCGCAACAGCCATGATAGACATGCGGATACAGGAAGCTGATTCACTAGAGCCAAAGCTCAATAAGTTTTTTCGAGCAATGACTAACAGGGTCGACGGGGTGATGGGTCGTTACTTATCTGGTGAAGCTGACAGCAACACACTTGTTTCGTCGTGGCGTGTGAACAAGGCTCCACCGATTGCCCTTGATGCTGTTGGCTTGGTTGGTGAGCTTATCCCCAATGTTGCTATGACTGACCTGTCCGATACACTTCGGCCCTCCTATGCCCGTATGATTAAGGGAACTTTCGCTGCTATGAATAAAAACCGGTCACGTCGAGAAAGTCAGCGAGTAGGCCCATTGGAATTTGACCCAAAGAATCAAAGCGTTCAGCGACTCTTGTCCACTCCATCACAAAGCGCCAAAGAGATTGTTTCATATACTCAGCGGCGTATGGTGTCTGCTATTTATCGCGCGTCAGAAAAAGGGTACACGACTGCTCAACTTGCTAACGGTATCCCCGAAGAAGGATTTACCGGTATCAAGCAAATTGCCCGAGATGCTTACGCTAATCGCACTAAGGCTATAGCTAGGACAGAAACAGCCAAAGCGCAGAACCTAGCGACTATCACCTATGCGAAGGAACAAGGCATTGAATATGTGCGGGCGTATGACCCAGACGGAGATGAAAACGATAAGTTCGTGCCTGATGGCGATCCCTATGGCCGGACTTGTGCTGAACGTCACATGCAAATTTATTCAGTGTCAGATGCCTACGATATTGTTGACCACCCGAACGGGTCATTGCAATGGTTCCCTGTGGAACCTGACTCAAAGGACGTTCCGACATTGGACGGCATAACACCTGTAATCGAACAAAGCGCTGAAATTGAAATAGTGAAGGATCTGACATGACAGAATATAAAACATTCGAGGTAGCTGAGGTCAAGGTAATTGACGAAGCTCAAGGAATAGTTGAGGCGCTGACTAATTCAATGGGGCTTGTTGACTCTGACAATGATGTCATTGATACAGGCGCGTTTCAAAACAGCATAGCCAACAACATGCCCGTCACTGTTCTACTCGGACACGATGCGTCAAAGGTGGTGGGGAAAGTCATTGATGCCCGTGAGATCAACACCGGTTCAGGAACTGCCAAGCTGTACAACAAAATCCAATTCAACCTAGACACGCAACTCGGTCGGGACACGTTCAGCAATGTGGCTGGCGGTTATTCGAAGGAATGGTCCGTTGGGTTCAACATACCTGAAGGCGGGGCTGAATTTGCCAACGTCGACGGGTTTCGCCGCCGATACATTAAAGATGTTGATTGGGTTGAAGTCAGTAGCGTTATCCGTGGCGCGTCACCAAACACGGGAACACTCAGTGCGAAGAGTGACAACAATGAAATAACGGAACCTGAAACGGAAAGCGCCGACGACAGCCAGCCGATAATAGCTGAGGCCTTTGTGCCGTCCACGCCGGAAGTCAGGGAGCAAGTTTTGCGAAAACTTGAAGAACAGAGAATTCGCCAACTCACTCACCGTTTGAAAAATAGTATTAGCAAGAAAGGCTAAACAATGGAAACCACAGAGAAATTTGCAAGAGCCGACGCTCTGCGCAAAATGTCTGAAGAATCACTCGAAAAGGGTGAGCTTGATCAGGCAGAGAAGTACGCTGAAGAAATGGACGCGCTAATGACTGAGGCTGAGAAAGAAGCCGATCTCACATCGCGACTTGAGAAAGCTGCGTCATTCGACCGCAAGCCAATCAACACTGTTCCTGTTGCTGACGACGATGTTGTCGAAGATGCAAAGAACTATCAGCGCGGTGATGGTACATACCAAAACCATGTTGACTCAAACTATAAGCCAGCAGGTTATCAAAAAGATTTACCAGCTATGGCTCAGACTTCTTGGGTTCAAGGCAAGATGGGTGACAACCTAAAGGCTGAGGCCGCGTTCCAGCGCGACACTTGGATGAAATGGTTTACATCAAAGTCACAGGATGAGTTCTTCCGTAACGCTTCAGTTGAAGAGACGAAAGCGATGCAGGAGGACACCGATAACGAAGGCGGCTACTTCGTTCCCGAGGAGTTCATTAACTCAACTTTTGTTATACCAGAAGCAACAGGCGGTCAGCTGCGTGATGCGTGTACGGTGCTAAGAGTAAATTCCAAAGATGGATATGTTCCAACACTAGACAGCGTTGCAATGAGCTATCTGGCTGAGGAAGCTGCGTACACTGGAGCGGAACAAACTCCGACAGTTGGACAGGTCTCATTCGGCGTTTTGAAGATCGCGGGACTTACCCGTGTATCTGACGAACTGCTTGCGGACTCAGTTCCAAACTTGCCCGCGCTACTTTCTCAAATCTTCCAATCCGCCAACGGCAGATTCCAAGATAAGGAAATTCTGGCTGGTAACGGGACCGCTCGTTATAACGGGATTGTGAACGGTGTTGACGGTGCGGGCGCATCAGTAGGCTATTCGACTTTAGCAAATGCGACTTCTGTCGTAGCTGCTGATATCGTTTCCGCTTATTTCGATGTTCCACAGCAGCATCGTGGCGTTGAGACTTTCAGGTGGGTATTCCCATCTGCGATATCAGCGCTCATAAACGGTATCGGCACGACTGCGGCTGGTGTTCATGCGATTGAGTCGCTTACGAACGCGCCAGATGCGTTCCTCATGGGTCGCCAAGTTATCAACGTCGATGTGAGTGGTCAGCCTTTCGGCACGACAATTACATCAACCGAGAAAATTGGTGTCGCTGGAAATATGTCGGCATACTACCTGTTCGAAAGAGCCGGAATGAGTATCCGCCGAAACGATAGTTTGTACATGGGTAATGGACAAGTGGGCTTCTTCGCAACAGCAAGAAGCGATGGTCGTATGGCCACCGCTGAAGCTTTCAAGATCCTACGCGCTGCGTAGTTCGTAGTTAGATGGGGTGGGGCTGAGAAAGTATACCCTCAGCCCTGCCCCAACAGAAAAGAGGAATTATGCCGAAAGTAACGTGCCTAGAGCCGCTTGGAATTGAAGGTGGCGAGACTTACAACGCTGGCGAAGAATACGAAGTCAGTGCTGCAATTCTCAAGGAATATGGTTGGGCATTTAGTGCTCCGCCTAAAGCGTCGAAAAAAGACGCCAGTAAAGCTGAGGAAAATAAGTAATGCCGCAACCCGTAACCATTTATCATACCTACGCATCCCTAAGCGATTTTAGGGATTACCTAGCCGGTACGTCGTATTCGTCGAATTGGACGGCTGACACAAATGCGCTTCGGCGTTTGTTGTTTCAAGCGTCTAGGCGAATTGACCAGCGCGTGAATGATAATTCGTTCGGGCCGTTTACTGCGACGAGATATTACGATATTGGGAATGGCCCATACTCTGAGAGACTCGGCGCTGCTGGACTAAAATCCAGCTACCTTAGAAACGACCCGCGCCGGTCGGCTGCCGCGCTTGGCATACTTCCGGCAGCGGTAATCGTTAATGAAATACCCTTTGGGGCTTGGGCCAATAGCATCACCAGTGTGACCGCCTACGACGATACCGCCCGCACTACCAATGAAACATTGACGGAAGGTTATGCGAATGATTATTTCCTGCTTCCGTATAACTCGATCCCGTATTGGGGTTTCAAGTTAAATGAGGACACGGCGAAAACGTTTTCGGGTGGCCAGCAAACACTAGCGATTGCTGCTACATGGGGCTGGCGAAATACCACGAAGTCGGCTACAACGTTGAACGGTGCGGTGTCCAGTACAACCACGACTAGCATCACGGTCACTGACGGTTCTACCCTGTCAGAAGGTAATACGATATTGGTCAACGCTGAACAAATGTATGTCGAGTCAATATCAACTCATGTGCTCACAGTTGTTCGTGGGGTTCATGGTACAACAGCAGCAACTCACTCGAATAGTGACGCTGTGGTGTATTACACCTACCCCGAAGATGTATTGCAGACGTGCTTGGATCTGGCGCGGGTTGAATATCGCAATAGAGATATGGGTGTTCAGCAAACATTTGGGGGAGAAATTCCAATTGCGTTTCCAACCAATGAGGCCAGAAGTATTTTGAAAACTCTTGACCCATATGTGGCGTATGGCGATCTATCAGGAGCAATTTTCTAATGGCTAAAAATACCGGTAATGTTCAAGTTGAATTAAAGGGTCCCCTGAGCACAAAGAAAAAAGCTAACGACGGATTAAAACGTGGTGTTAAAACAGCGTTGCGGACTGTTGGTAAAGAAATGCAAGAAGATGTCCGAAGCCAGTTGTATTCAGGGCATGGTCTAAAAACCGGAAAGTTAAAACGTCGGGTTATGTGGCACATCTCAGATGAATGGAAAGACCCTCGATTAGTTTTAGATACGGGCTTATTCAAAAAAGGTGCGAACGTAGAATACGCGTACTGGATTGAAAATGGTGGCCTGCATCCGCGATGGAAAACTCCGAGCAGATTTAAGGGCTACCACATGTTTCGCAACACCATGCAGAAATTCAAAAAGGATAAGCGCATTGCAAAGGCGTATGACGCCGGATTGAAGAAGGAACTAAATTGAGCCGCTCAGGAGTTCTATCAACAATTGATTCGCTTTTGAGCGGAGTTTCATCACCGTCGTTTATCTCGGTGTATCAGGGCGAGCCGTTAAGCATACCGGCTACCCCATCCGTTGCTTTTTGGATTACGTCCCATGAGGAACTTTTTACTACATTAGCAGATTCATCGACATCAACTGAATTTACTATTCAATGCTATTGGCGTATGCAAAGTTCACCGAATGTCCGAGAGACTGTTGAAGGTGAAGTGTGGGACGCAATTGTAAATATCAAAACGGCATTACGGGGCGATTCAAACCTGTCGGGGAATTGCACTGACTCAATGCCACAAAATGCAGACATAGGATTTTCGGAGATTGGCGGTATCGCATATCGCACAGTCACGATTCCCTACAGCGTAGAAATATACGGAGAGGTTCCAATCGTACCATGACAAGAAGAAGATCAGATAACGGACAGTTCGTTGATGTGGGCAAGTACCGCGCCATCGTTGGAATTAGTGTTGGTGATGAAAACTTTGAAGCAGGTAAAAACTTTGATTTCCCTGCGAGTGTAAAAGAGAGCACGATTAAGGATTTGCTCAAAAGAGGGCGCATTGCCGAAGTAGATGAGGATGGAGATATAGATGGCGAAGATTAATGGACTTGGTGTCCGAATTTACGCAAACGGGTACGACCTAAACACGGATGTCAACGCGCTATCAGGTATCGGAAGTACTCAGACATTGTTAGACGTGACTCCGTTATCTAAATCAGCTACCGAGCGGATTATCGGGTTGACAGATTCGACACTTACTGTAAACGGTTGGTTTGATAACGCGGCGGGAATGTCCCACGATGCGTTTGAATCCATCGCCGGTGATTCAGAAGTTATAATGACGATGGGAACAAGCAGAGGCGATGCAGCCTGCGGTATGGTCGCAGATCAATCTAGTTACAACATAGATAGGTCACAAGGTTCAGCAATCGCCACGACTGTCGAGTTCTCTACGTCCGACGGTAATGGGCTGAACTGGGGAGTTGTCCTTACCGACGGACCAGAACAAACAGATTCATCAGCAGCCAATAGCGCGTCGGTGGACAATGCAGCTTCGACTAGCAATGGTGCTCGCGCTGTAATTTCCGTCGAGTCGATTGCGTCTGGAAGTGCTGTTATCAAAATACAGGAATCAACGAACGATAGTGCATGGTCGGATATGATGACGTTCAGCACAGTGTCGGCTCGTACAAGCGAAGCGACGAGCATGACTGGAACGGTCCCTCGCTACCTTCGTGTACAGACTACGGGCACGTTTTCGAACCTCGTATTCGTGGTTCAAATTGCAAGGCTTTAACTCAGAAAATCTGAGAGGAATAGGAGAAAACTAGGATGGCAAAGCAGAGTGGATTGGGTGATTACCTAGCTGTCGATGACAGTGGTGGTTCAGCCCGAAATATCAGTAATGATGTGACGAACGCCACGTTCAACAATGGCACATCATTGCAAGAAATTACGGGAATAGATAAGAGTGCAGTCGAAAGATTACAGCTACTCGGCGACGGAACTGTAAGCATTAACGGTGTATTTAACTCGGCTTCAAACCTGAGTCACGACGTATTCAAAACACAGTCGGGAACAAGAACGGTCACATACGCGGTTGGTGGTAACAGTAGCTCTAATCCAAAATTGGAGATGGAAATGCTCGTAAGCGCGTACAATTTAGATCGTGCTGCCGATGGTTCTTTGACATGGAGCGCAGAGTTATCGCTTCAGTCGGGAACTGTTCCAACATGGGGCACGGTATAGGAGTCAACGAATGGGGTATTTAATACCGGCGGGAGAAATCGCTGTCAAGCTAGACGGTGATTACGCAGGGGCTGAAGTTGTGCTTAGGGGTAATGTTCCCTTGAAAACATTTTTAGCTTTCAGCCCAACGGACGAAGCACAAGTCGGCGAGACGTTTATAGCGTTTGGCGACAGCGTGTTAATCAGTTGGAATCTTGAGGATGATGAAGGTGAGATACCGGCTACTGGTGAAGGCATGTTACGACTGCCCGCCAGTTTAGCCAGTGAAATTATGGTCCAATGGAATGATGCAACTGTAAACCCTCCGGTATCCTCCACCGAGTCGAGCGATTCAAGCACGTCGGTGGAGGAACAGCCAGAGATGGCTCTGTAATTAATGAGCCATCGGAATTAAGAGATGCAAAAATGGTTGATGGTCTTGCTCAGCGGTATGGTGTAGTTCCAAGCGCAATTCTTGAGGAAGACGTAAATATGCTCCGGCTTATAGCGATTATTTCTGCATCGGAGAGTAGCGATGGCAACTGAAGCCAACATTAAAGTAAAGACCGATAGCACCCAAGCTAAAAAAGGTCTTACTGGTGTAGTCGATAAACTTAAAGGAATGAACACGGCGGCGCTTGCCGCTGGTGCAGCGTTCGCTGCGGTTTCAACAGTTGCTTTCAAATTTGCGGCAACAGTTACGCAGGAGTTTGCCGATGCTGGTGACGCCATTCACAAGATGTCTGGCCGAACCGGTGTTGCGGCGGAAGATTTGCAACGGCTTAATCATGCCTTCGAATTAAACGGAGCCAAGATTAAACAGGCGGAACTTGGATTCAAGACGCTGAACAAATTGCTGTATGATGCTGCGCTAGGTACGAAAACATCGGTCGAAGTATTTGACGCACTCGGACTATCGTGGCGTGAAATGGCAGCCGCCAGTCCGATGGAACAGTTCAAAATGCTTTTCAAGGCACTTGATCAAGTAGCGGATCACACGACTAAGGCTACACTGGCGCAATTAGCTTTCGGTAAAGCGGGGATAGCGATGCTGCCGGCTTTGGTCGATGGATATGCTGGACTTGAAAAAGCGTTAATGCGAGCCGATGAATTATCAATCGTTTTAAGCGAGAGTCAAATTCAGGCTGCGGCAGATCTAACCGACGCAAAATTCGAAATGTCTGAAGTCTGGGCTAATTTCCGTGAAGAAATTGGTGCGAGACTTGCACCAGTGTTTCAACGGTCGTTTGAAGGCATGAACGAAAAAATAAGAATGTTCCGTGACTGGACTTTGAAAGCAATGGATAAAATCCAAGAATTTATGCCAGCTATCAGACTTATTGGATCAATGATAAAAGCCTATTTTGCTCCGCAGCTATGGGCGGCTAAAGAAATACTAAAAGCTATTTGGACATTGGTAGAACCGCTTGTTATCGGATTTAATAAGCTCGCTATAGCGTTTGAAAACAATGCTGCAAAAGCGGGTGAAAGTTCTGTTTGGATTGCTCGGGTTGCAAAGGTTATGACAAGTCTGGGAAAAGTCTTCAATCTAACTTTTTTAGCTGTTGGTTTAGTAGCTAAAGGATTTAATCTGCTGGTGGAGAATTGGCGAAAAGTTGCTGATGCATTCGAGGGAACGGTCGAGTTCATTATGAATGTGCCTGTCAAGATTGCAAATCTCTATATCGGTATGTGGCAAAAAATAATCAACGGGTTTGTAAATTTTATAAATACAATTCACGACGCTATGCCAGATTGGATGAAAGACCTAACAGGCACAGAGGAACAGCTTCTCGACATTAGAGATTTCCAACTACCAAGAATTAACGAGCTAACGCTCGATTGGGTGGACGGCGTAAAGATGGTTGAAAATCAAGTGCATTCGTTGAATGACGCTATCGCGGCAGGTAATGGAATGACGTCTGAAAGACAGCAACGGCTAAAAGAAATGGCCGATGTAACAACTGAATTGGGCGAAGCAGAATTAAAGGTAGCCGCTGAGCGAGCAAATGATTTAATCGCTATCGAAGGTTATGAAAAAGCTGTCGCAGGTTCAGCTACAGCTACTAACAAATTAGTCGAACAAATCCACGAGCAAATGGCCGCAAAGATTAAAGCCTCTGAAATAGCAAAAATTGCAGCGGATAATGATCTAGCCATGATTGAAGGGTATGAGCAAGCTACAAAACATGCGGGTTTCTATTCTAACTATCTACGGGACGCAATCTATAGAGAGACTGATGCGAAGGTAAGAGCCGCAGAAATAGCGATAGCGGCAGCGGAGGCCGCAGAAGAAGCAGAGAAAAAGTTAGCCGAAGAACGATTTTCTCAAGCGATGAGAAATGCAGACGATACGCAGAAGCTCGCATTGGCGATAACGAGATCTATTGAGTTAGCCAGAAAAGAAGGCACTTACGACCCGACAGCCCAACAGCAAATGTATCGGTATGCAGGAGAACGCGGACAGATTCAACAATGGTATCGGGGCGCAGAAGGGCAACAGGGTATGTGGGGCGCGATGGGCGGGGGAGTTACCGATCCGCCCATTGTAATTAATGTGAATGGCACTGTTGTAGATCCATTAGAAACGGGCAAGAAAATAGCCGAAGCAATAAATACAGCTTCAAAAGCTAACGGGCCAATTCTTGAGGCGGGATCAACCCAAACATGAGCGTAGCGATGCCAACATTCACCACCGAGATTCGGTTTGCGGCAGGAGCCAGTTCCACAGGCTTTTCATTAGGCGACGCGATTCTTGGTTATTCCACATTAGGGGAAGCAGCTCCATGGGTTGACGTATCTTCATCGGTTCGTAACTTATCGATAAACAGAGGGAAGCAACGAGAGCTTGATGAATATTCTTCGGGGAGTTCTAGTGTCACGTTAGATAATACAGCCCGACTATTCGATCCGAATAATTCAGGTGGTGCATATTACGGACAGATAAAAGTTGGTCGATGGATGAGGATTACAGCCACCTACGATTCAACAGACTACCAACTCTATCAAGGGGTGATTCGAGATTGGGCATTTAATTACAATTTCCCGAATGAGTCTACAGCAATTCCGAGAGCAAACGATTTTATCTACGATCTCAATAACGTAAATATCACGGCATCAACATCAGCAGCCCTCAGCGGAACTGTCATAGCTGAGATATTAAACGAAGCCAATATCATTCCGCGAGATTTAGACGCAGGACAGGAGACGTTCCAATCGGTATCGTTGTCGAACGCCAACGCGCTCGGAGCCATCCAAATAGCGGACAAGTCTGAGGGTGGTGGATTAAGCGCGGTGTACGCAAATACCAGTAATCAAATAGTGTTTGAAGATCGTCAATCGTTAACCTCCAACACCCGAAGCAATACATCACAAGCCACATTCGGCGGGTCTGCCTTACCGGTTGCAGATATACAATTGGAATACTCTGGGGATCTAATTAAGAATGATGTAACGCTCACCCGTATCGGAGGGTCTGCTCAAAATAAAACGGACGCAGATTCTCAGAGCGATTATGGTATTCGGAGTTTTAATTTAACTGGTCTGTTCAACAATTCCGATCCGAACGTAGCTAACATCGCACAAAGTTATATCGATTCATTCAAGGAGCCGGAGCTACGGGTTCGTAGAATCGTGCTGCATCCACGTCAAAACGATGCGGTTATGGTTCAGGCGTTGAGTCGGCAAATTCGGGATCGAATTACTGTGACCTATGATCCGCCACCAAGCGGAACAGTCACCGAAGAATATTTCATTTCAGGTATTCAACACCAAGCAAGCGCACAAGATTTTCAGACGATATTCACATTGGAAAGTACGACGGGCCGAAGTCCATATTGGTCGCTCGGCACGTCAGAACTCGGCACAACGACTACACTAGGATTCTAAGGAGAGAAAAATGGCATGGACTGATGGAGCGGATCAAACAACTGGAACGGTGATAACCGCCACGATATGGAACAACTATCTGGGCACGGCTGGCAGCATTCAGAAAACAGCCCCCGCAGTTGTGACGACCGCAGGGGACATCGTATATGCGACAGCAGATAATGCCATCGCAAGACTTGGTATCGGTTCGGCGCGGCAAACGTTACAAACCAACGCGGCAGCGAATGCGCCCGAGTGGGTAGCCAGTCCGCAATCATTACTCGACGCGAAGGGGGAGATACTCGGAGCAAGTGCAGCGAACACGTTGGGCGCACTGGCAGCGGGGACGAATGATTATGTGCTTACAGCTGATTCATCTGAAACACTAGGTGTCAAATGGGCTGCGGCTGGCGGCGGCGCTTGGACATTAGAAGGCTCTATCACAAGTGAGCAAACCACCACTAGCACAAGCGACACGGTGATCGCTACTATTAGCAGTCTGAATATTCCTGCGGGTAAGCCAATAATGATTATCGGCCAAACGAGAAACAGTGGTGGTACGGCCACGGGCACGTTTTTTCTTGGAATGAATGGGTCGGCCATTGGTAACTCGTCAAACACTAACACGAGTTATGCAAGCACATTATTTTCGTCGGGGAATAACGGTGTAAGTTTATCGGTGGTGTATCTCGGGATGAGGGGCTCTGATTACGTAGGTACAGGTATCAACGCTATGGGCTGGACCATGCGTGACGGCACAGTAGTTAATTTAACCAATATTACTAACGGGGCGGCGCTTCCGACTGCGGCCATAACGAGCATAGACGTTCGGGGTAATACATCCAACGCGGCAGTAACAGCAATCGTGGGGCCAACCTATGTATATTCAATGGCGATTTCGTAAGGAGCTAACCGATGAGATATTTTAGACAAAAGACAGACGAAAAATACGTGACGGACCATAACGGAACGCTCGTAGCGAATGACACACCAAGCACGCCAGCAGCGGTTCAAGTTGCCGATATGGAAGCGGCTCTGAGCCTGTCAGCAGGAACACTCGAAGCGGTGGACCATGATTCAGCGCCGAGTCCATCGGGTACGGTAGCAATTCCGCAGCCGACTCGGGCGTGGAACGATAACGACCGAAACGAACGAAATAAAAAGCTTGTTGATTCAGACTGGACACAGGCAACAGATTCGCCTTTAGCGTCTGACAAAAAAACTGAGTGGGCGACCTATCGGCAGGCGTTAAGGGATATGCCGACTAATTATCCAGACGCTCATGAAGCTACATGGCCGACGGAACCGAGTTAATCATGTCAGAAGAAATCCAAGACCAGATTGACGAAATAAATAACAAGCTCGACCGAGTGGCTGAGATACTGCTTGGCTTGCGCGTGGCCTTTGGCGACATGCCAATGCCTGAAGTAGAGAAGGAACCTGAAGGTGGATCTGAGTAATATCAAAATGTCGATCGGGATCGTGGTGGCGATAGTGGCACAGGCCTTCGGGATCATCTGGTACGTCGCTCAGCTGGATTCCACAGTTGGGAATCTTTCATCTACCGTTGGAGTTATTCAAGAGGAGCAAACCACCGTTGACATCGCAGTCCTGCAAAACGATATCGAAGCACTGAAGGACAAAATCGCCATGACTCAGGAAATGGCTAGAATGTACACTGTCGGCAAGGCGTTCGATGCGTCAGATTTGGAAGAAGCGATTGACGAGCTAGATGAGCGTGTTGATGATCTTGAAAAGGATAACGAATAATAGATACACTATTGGTAACAATTTTAGTTTTACTGATAGTAGATTGGATCACTGAGCATGGCGCGTTTACGTTTTTCTGGAAGCCTGGATGGAAGCACTTACGACGGAATGCCCGTCAGTGGGCGCGTCACTTCATTTTACGGAGTTGTCAGGCCAGAGCTAAGTCAAGGCAAGGGACATTCGGGTGTCGATATTGCCGCCGTTGAAGGGACACCGATTCTCGCACCTATGGATGGAGTAGTTAATGACAGGTTCACTACAGAAGAAACGCAAGCGTGGCGTCAAAACGTGGCTAACATATTCGGTAATTGCGTCATGCTTCGCCATGCTGATTCTGATGGTGGTCTCCTGGGCTACACATTATATGCTCATTTCAGTAGTGACCCGCAAGTTGAACGAGGGGATTCCGTCAAGCGAGGTGACCTCTTAGGTGTTGTCGGTAGTACAGGCCAAAGCACTGGACCACATCTTCATTGGGGCTGCACGGTTGCAGACAACCCGTACTTCTCCAGGAGTAAAGGACTCAATGATGCGTTTAACTTTTTAGACCCTGACACCGAATCCATTTCAACTAAGCAAGCAAATTACGATGAGCAACAAGCAAACGCAAACGACCTGATTGATTCAGGGCAAAGCATAATGAATGATCTAATCGACACGCTACAAGGCAAAGTCGACGACATGGGAGGTAACTAATGTTACAAGATAAAAAAGCATTGACCGATTTAGGGGAGCGATGTGTGATGACCTTCGCGCAAAGTTTTCTCGCGATTGTTATGGCTGGGCCAATGGTAGGAATGGATGCTGACATATTGAAGGCGGGTGCTGCGGCGGGTATCGCCGCCGTGCTGTCGGTACTCAAATCATTTGTCGCTTCTAAAAAAGGCGATGGAAGTGGTAACATTCTTACATGAAAAAGCTACTTTCGTTTTTAGCGAAAACCTTTTTCATCCCTCATGTACGTCTGGGGAATTTGCGTTTGCCAACGTTCAAAACCCCCGAAGGCAGGTTACGATTCCCTCGAATCGGTGGCTACTCTCCAGACGTACACATCCCATCTATCCGATTAAATATTGGAGCGATGAAGATACATGGCGGGATTCTCCGAGTAGGATTAATGGGAATGTTTTTCGGAGCGGCTGTTATCGTATTGGCGATATTCTTTTCCATCAGAGGATTGAACGCGGCTCCGATTTGGCCTCAGCCCGCGCTGTATAACGCATCGCTTGTTGAGCCAGATAGCTCGGTACAGGTTGGCCAGGATTGGTCGCAATTTTTAGATGATCAGACTCCTGCCGAAGTTCGTGCGCTGCAAACAATGACACTTCAACTAAATCTATCAGCAGCGCGAGCCTCTGACATTACACTCTCAGGTCTTGATATCGGTAAGGCGTCAGGACTAACAGACGCTATTCAGATTGTCGGTTCGACAGGTGGCGGGCACAACCTGGTTTGTGATGAGATTATTCTCGATGGCCTTGAGGCGACAATCTTACATCTTGGCAATTCAGAAATTTATGTGCTGAATATTATAAACGTAGTGGCAGACGGATTATCGATCAGCCCAACATTATCGAGCACCCCAAAGGATATCGTCGTACAGTCTACCAGGGGGACTGTTTCTGTCCCTGCGGTTACAAATTCAACCTATGACCGAATAATTATCGACGTGCAAACGGCAGACGGGTTTTGTCGCAAGCTCACCATCTCGGATGTATCTGCGTTTGGGGCGGGAATTAATCTAGATGACATTCATGCAGGAACCCTCACGATTCAAAATTCAATTATCGGAAATGGAACAGGGATCGATGTGGCTAGTTTCACAGTTGCCTCAACAACTAAAATTCAACAGCTAAATGCCACGAATAACCTAGAACGCCCCGTATCAGTTCAATGACCTCTGAGGAGCCACACGAGCCCATTACAGAGATATCTGACGATGTGAAGAAGCCATCAAACGGCACTACGATTACAGGTTCCCAATTACTCATCGCGATCTTATTCACGCCCTGCGTAATTACTTGGCTTGTCTTGGCCGCTAGAATTATCTGGAGTGCATCAAGTAATCCCGAAACACTGGATAATATTGAAGGCCTTCTGACGGCGCTCGCGGTGCTAACAATACCAATCAGTCAGGGCTTGAATAAATTATGGGAAGCATACGGTGAAGAAGGCCGCAGAGTAAATGACGATAAATAAAGGGAAATGAGGAAAATGCTGCGAATTAGTAAAAAAACATCGCCCCCTAAAGCCCATAGGAGCCCGCTAGCGGTTTCAGCAAGGTCTCTAGGCCTTTAGAAAATCCCAACATTTACCAGGGGGAAGTGATAATGAAGCGAGTAGACAAAAAGGTGTTGCAAGGCGACGAGCAATTATTCACGAAATATAACTGGATTTCAGCCGACCAATTATCGGGTGAGAACAAGGTACTGAACAGCCCTTTATTTCATTCGGCCTTTAATTTAATTTTGGAAAAACATACACCGACTCACAGCACAGCTTTCCTATCGTTATGCACAGCGACCCGCCCGTACTCGTTGTCGAAAAAATGGAAGAAATTCATAAGCGAATTTGAGAACAAGGCCGATTTGATTGTGGTATCCAATGGCGGATTTGTCCCGCGTGAGTTTTGGTATAGCTATCCGTTCCTGAATTACGATGCGGGTGAACATCAAAATGACGATTTGTACAAGACCGTGATGTATGACAGGATGATAAAATTTTTCAAGACTCATCGCTATGAGTATGTGTTGGCCAATTTCAGCCCTAAACAAAGAAACCAGGAGCCAGCCGAGCAGTCGCTGGTCAAATTAAAGGCTGATGGGTTCATCTCAGATTTCATGGTGATACCAGACAGCGATACTTACCAAGAGGCACGATCGCAAGGATGGGTGACGGGCAGTATGTTTCCTGACCTGCATCCGATAATATTTAAGGAATTGAAAAGCTGTATTGACAAATACCAACGAAAATAGTAAGGATTTCATATGTATGAATATCGAGTATTTTTAGACAGAGTTGTCGACGGTGACACGGTTGACGTGCATATCGACTTAGGCTTTGATGTGAGATTAATAGGGCAACGGATCAGGCTGTACGGGCTGGACACCTGGGAAAGCAGAACCCGCGATCTTGAAGTCAAGGCCAAAGGATTATTGGCAAAGGAATTCACCAAGCACATGGTTGAAGACGCCGAGCGGATAATTCTGATCAGTCACGAGCGCGGGAAATATGGGCGGATACTTGGTGAGTTAATTTGCGACGGAGTTAATCTCAATGATGCGCTGATAGAGCATGGCCATGGGGTCAAATATTTCGGCGGAAAAAAGACACTCAAAAGTTAAACAAAAAAATATGGGGCGGTGGTAGAAGAAGGTCACCACCGCCCCATTTGTTCTAGCCTGCTAACGCCTTACGACGCCGAACGCTTGAGCCTATGCCTAGACAAGTGCAAACTATTGTGTTGATTATACATTGTAGCTCCCATATTGAGTAGGATATCCAACAACATCTTGATTACCAGGTAGACTGTCGAACAATTCTAGTTGTTGGGATTCGGGGAATGAATAGTGCGCGTATCGACGACGCTTGCCATCTGGCCCTTCCACCAAAATATATTCGACTGAAATTATCCCCTCGGCTGCTAGTTCTCGCGCCTTCCTATCACCCGAAGTCCCAAGCCATCCGAGCGGTGTATGTACCTTCTGCACATCCCATGAGGGAACTGGCCGCCCCCTAGCACTCGAAATAATGGACAATACT
>Ga0080013_1001090_pt1 | contig 36889 bp, 43 predicted proteins | sample ETNvirenome_6_85_FD_69236 | JGI IMG/M metagenome (GOLD analysis project Ga0080013, IMG submission 69236) | Marine viral communities from the Pacific Ocean - ETNP_6_85 (SPADES assembly) (version 2) | ecosystem: Environmental > Aquatic > Marine > Oceanic | place: Pacific Ocean | collected 2013-06-19
GTTCTAGCAGAAGCAAATGCAGCTGTAAATGTATTAGAACCACCTGTTCCACCGCCACCAGAACCTACAACTCTAATTGCTTTGTTATTCTGGTTTGTAATTCGGGTCCAACCAGTGGGAGCATTATTCTGATAGAACAACATTACTGTTCCACTAGGAATAATACCCGTCAGTTCGTTATATAGTTGCCTACTAATATTAGTTGTTGCAGTTTGAGTTGTTGAAGTACTGGTAGGAGGATATAGATTATCTAATTGAACAATACCTTGGACTGTAGTAGATGATTTTATTAGTCTATCATTATTGACAGTTCCTTGTGACAGATTTGACGCGTCAAGATTTGTCAGGTTGTCACCTCTACCAGCTAGATTACCAGCAGTTAGTGTATTTGTTGATGGGTTATAGATAAATTGTCCACTATTGGAATCAATATATGGTCTTTGATACCCAGCAGCCTGATTTGTACTGAAAAGAACTTGATAATTTGTATTGTCGTTCCTCTCATCTACATTGATAAGATCAGCCTCATCAGCAGTACCTGTCAGATCTCCAGTAAAGTTGGTTGATGTAACTTGAGCCAGACCAAAAAGTGTATTGGTGGATGGATTATAAGTAAGGTGAGCGTTGTTTGTGTCAATATAAGGTCTTTGATATCCAAAACCATTTGTAGTATTGAAGAGGATCTGATAGGTTGTGCTATCATTCTTTTGATCAACATTAATATTGTCTGCACCAGTTGCAATACCAGACAGGTTACCAAATACCCTATTGACAGTCAGATAGTTGGTAGATGGATTATACATCATCTGACCATCTTCACTATCAACGAAGATGTTTTGATAGTTAGAACCAATACCCAGAGTAGGAGTAAATGGTACCTGATAATTTACGTTATCACTCTTCTCTTGAATACTTACAAAGTCTGTACCTGTAGATACACCAATCAATGCGGTTTGATCTTGCCTTACAGTGAGAATACCAGCACTGACACTGAAGTTTGGTCCCTTCAGGTTGTTGATTGTTCCAATACCTGAAACATAAATCTGTTCAAAGTCCGCTTGAGTATCACTGTCGAAGAACTGAGAGACTGTCAGAACACCAACAGTATAGGTTTTATTATCATTATCAACATAAATCGTACCACCCATCCCTGCAGTGTTTGATGCTTGATAATACAGGATGTTAGGTGCATTGAACGGAACCTTAAACGTAACGATACCCACCTGGACACCATTATTAACAACCCCATCGTTATAGATGTTGTTTAAATCTGCAGTGGGTTGTCTCTTAATATAAAATGGGAAACCACCACTATCAACATCAAATCGATATGTTTGTCCTCTTATAACATAAATTTCAGGGTCATCTTGGTTCTGGGTGAAACCAATACCTGGAGGGTCTCCTGCGCTCAGGAACTTAAATCTATCTCCACCAAATTCTTGAATTCTGAATAATGAATAAATTTCTGCATTATTTGCGTCTAATTTATTCTCTACTGTGACATTGGTAAATCCAACGGTACCACCAGCAGCAATCTGGCCAGAAAGTGATGTACCTCTGATATCACCAGTTACTGTCAGGTCACCATAAATGAACCCAGCTGTATCACCGATAGATACTGGTCCAATAACTTCTAGTGTATATCTAGGATCGGTTGAATTAATACCAACGCCAGGGCCATTAATATCTGTTGCATTATATTGTGTGTGGAAAATAGTTCCTGCAACACCTACATCAATACCACCTACAGCTGTGGTAACTCCAGATGTAACAAGTCTTTGAGCAGTAACAGTAGTTCCTACTGAAAGACTTTGACTTGTCTCTTGATCACCAATAACTACAAGTCTCTTGTCTGCATTAGTAGTCCCAAGACCGACTCTATCAGTATCTGGATCCGCATAAATTAAGTTTTCATTTACTTGTAAGCCATTCTTGATGACAAAATCCTTATCAATTGCCATTTATCTACCAGGTCGGTTTATGTTATTTTTATTTATCAACTGGCAATTGTCCCAAATTCCTTCCAGACATTGCTAGTGGTATAAACCCAACCAACAGATCCACCATTAGTGGGGTTGGCATTATATACAATATCACCAGGTGTTCCTGCTTCTGTAGGAATAGAAGTACCAACAGTAATCTTGCGGGATACCTGTGCGTCACCTTGTAAGAAGAGACTATTGGCTTCCATCCCTTCCTCAGAAGTACTTACGATCTTTTGAGTGAATTGAACGGGACCATTAAACTCAGAGAGAATGTCACCGTTACCACCACCATCAACCACCAAGTTCCTATTAACCTGAACGATTGAGGAATCAACATAGTTGAAGTCAGTACTGTCATCACTTGTACCTTCGGTGTATGGGTCTTCTCCTTGAACAGTTTGAACTGGAGTATCAAAGACTTGTTCTTTACCAGTGGTTGATGCAATTCTCTTGTTACCAATGTAAAAGTCGCCTCTATCATTCATACCGGTGTAATTAACCACACCACCAGACATTCTTTGAGCCTGGACGTTGATTTGTTCCTCCAGTGTCAACTGTTTTGTCTGTTTGAGAGGTAGGGCTGTAGAATAGTTACCAGGACCATAACCAATATATTCAAATGTATGACCAGAAGCTCTAATAATGGAGTTTCTTCTGAACTCCATGGGATAGAGAGTAATTCTAGTAACAACACTACCATCTACATGAGTATTTGCAATAGTACCATACACACCTCTGAATACTTTGACTTGAGTTGTTCCAGCAACACGACTTACAGTCGTCTTAATTCTCATGATTTCATCATTGACTTGTATATGATCTCCAATAAGGAAATTATAATCAGTCATATTATTGATGTTGATACTATCAGTGGTCTTACTTGTGACAGCAGTGGACAATGTAGTTGTAATACCCGCATAAATGGGTTGTTCTCTACCATGAAGTCTACCATTTCCTACAACAGACTCACCTGAATTGTTTTGAATACCACCACTATAAATTCTAATAGTTCCGGTAAGAGGAGGGGTGATAGTATTGATACCTACATTAAGAACAACTGTCGATAGTCCAATCTTATCTACACAAGCAAAACTCCCGTTATAGAATGTAGCTGCGGTACCAACAATTCTGACCGAATTGTTTACTCGGAAAATATTAGGATAGTCGGTAGTAACCGTGGCAATACCACTATTTTTATCATACACAAAATTGGATGTTGTGTATGATGGACCGATAACAGAGAAACCCCCAGGAGATGCAGCTGCAATACCTATACCTTGAGTTGCAATACCGGGTCTTGATGACGTATTCTCCGCTGTTAAAGGAACAACCTCTACCTCTGTAATACCAGAGATACCTGTAACTCTATACTCAGAATTCATCTTTCTACCATCAAACTGGTTGATACCAGAGATATTGATGATGTCCCCTCTGTTATCGAAGATCTTATTGATTGTGCCAGTAGCTTGAGTACTACCTGTTGTTGTAGCGATACCGACGACGGAGAATGTATCACCGGGTGCCCATGCAGTACCACCATCCATAATAGCAATGTCAATAATTTCACCAGATGATGTGCCGTCAACAGTTACCAGTGCAGTAGCATTTCTACCAATAGAACCAGATCCTAAGTTCTCTAGTTTTGCATTATAATAGTATTGGATGGTATTAGAACCATCACCATAACCACCACCAACATTATCAATAACAGCCTTGGTAACTCTATTCAGTCCGTGATCGTATGCAGTAAAGACAGTATATGCTGTACCGACTGAATTACTTATAATGTCAGTCAAACCAACACCAATACCCGTGTCGGTATAGATTTCCTCCAATGTCTCACCAGTCAAACTATTGACAGGATCATTGATTACAGTTCTACCAATATTATCAGGTGTTGCGTAACAATCAGCAGAAGGAGCTGTAGATACAGGATTATCTCTATCTAACTGAGGATAGAGGAACTGAACAGGTTGTGAGAACTGATATTCATCAGTATTAAATGGTGCTATAGTTGGTGCAACATCTGAATTCAACAGAGACATATAGTAGATACCATCTTGCTCACCATTCTTATATTCATTAATGGTCTCTACATTATAAGCATAGTAATCTTTTACAAAACGCGTTCTTTGGAAAGTTGGAAGAGCTGTGGTTCTTTGAGAAGTGTTGTTGGTAAATGTGCCAGGATTGGAGTAAATCTGATTGACAGAGAATGTCTTAGAACTTGAGATACCAGTAACTTCAAAAGTACCGTTATATCCTGAGTTTTGGCCGCCAACAATACTGTTTGCTACCGCACTAATAAATGCGTGTAGTGATTTGTCAGGTGATGTGCCAACATTGACATTGAATGTGGTCAAATTAACTACAGAGACTACTAAGAACAGATTAGATACTGGATCGGTTGATCTTGGATAATCATGCTGTGTTGCATAACCATCACTAGCACATGAGAATCTGATTGTGCTGTCTAAAATCTTAACTTGATCCCCATTTGCCAGATTATGTGATGATGTAGTTACAACTTGTAGAATACCTGTATTTGGATTATATGTGGTACCCGTAGTTGCGGTATATGTAGTATTGACTGTACTGGTTACATTTTTGACAGTAACACTAGAACCTATAGACAGTCCATGAGGTAATTCAGTAGTGTAGAATGCAATACCGGACTTATAATCAACATCAGCAATGAAACTAAAGTTTCTCATCTGAGCATCATTGCTCATGGTGACTGAACCAGGGTTAAACTCAAGTTGAACTTCAGTATTATTACTACCAGTGACGTGAGATGACTCCTGAAGAACGTAACCATCAATAGGTGGTCTAGCAGCTTCAGTCCCTACAGTCTTAGGAATGACGAACCTCATCTTATGGATTCTGTCCTCTGACATTCTTGAATCCTGAGTTCTGGTGATGAATGTTCTTGGTGACGCATCACCTAAACCACCAGAAACAAGTTTTACATATAGATTGTTTTCAGTAGAAGCAGAAGATACATTTACATACCACTGACTCTGTGAAGTGTCATACTGAACTGGGTGACCTATATCACCAGGATCTTTATCACTTACTCTACTTTCTACAAACAGAGTATCTCCTAAATTGTTAATTGTGATTTTATTTCCAGACAGTGAGTCGTTAAATGACTGTGCAACCTGGATCTGATTGCCAGGAAGACCATCTACAATAGAGAAGTATAATGTATTTGTATCAAAACCATCAGGCAATCTACCATCATTAGAGATAACCCTTATAGACTCACCTTGCAATAACTGGTGAGGCTCAGTGAACATGATAGTATTACCGGTAATACTATTACCAGTTGATACATTTCTACCAACTCTTGATACCTTTCTACCCGATACCTTCTTAGTAGCATATTCTGTGTCTTCCATGACAACTCTTGCCCGGAAGTTTGTAGGAATACCACCTACAGGAATAATAGTATTGATGAGCTCATCATTGCTGGCACCAAATCTATAACCTTGAATGGTTGTATTTGGTGGGTCATTCTGACTAATCTCATTATACAGATATAATCTAGCAGTATCTCCTACAGATGTTGTTTTGGCAATATCTAGTGATGAGAACTCAATTGTTGATGATGCAGGATTGAGTGTCTTTGGTGGAATAATTTGAGTGAGATAACCTACATCATCTTGATCAAATGCTTCAGAACGGAATCCTTTTGCTACCAGTGCAATCTGACCAAAGTTTGAGTTAGAGTTAGTAACAGAAAAGTCACCACCACTTTCAGTTACAAATTGGTTGGCATAACCGATAGCAAAAGTGGACACCAACTGAATAACACTATTGTTAGACGCTTTAATGTGGTAATTGGTGTACTTGGGTTTATAGACAGCGTTGATATTGGTGTGGAGATTGGGAACTACGACAGAATCATCAAATGAACCACTCTGCGAGTTATAGACCACAAATGAATTATCATCAACCTGAAGACTAACTCCCGTGAATTGTGCCACAACCATAGACTTGAATCCATCGGCCTTTGCACCATCAGCGTGCATGCCACAGATACCATAGATGGATCTGATAGAACAGTTAAAGATGTATGGAGATGCAGATGTAACCGTATCAGTAGACAACTCTACATTGGTTCCAACTGGATTGGGGAGTGGATCTCCTGGAGTAACTGGAACAACATATTTGAATCCGGTTACACCAGCATTGACAATTGATTGAGTTACGTCAGTAACCAGGTAAGTACCATTATATCTGGTGTCAGATACATTATTAATGATAACGTTGGTATCAATGTTAAGACCAAATATCGGTGTGGTCAATTGCACATCAATTACATTGGTTGGTGTGGTACCGTCACCAGCTTTAATACTATTGATACCTGCAGATCCTTGATCAGGACCAACAATTCTAAACTCATCAATTCTAGGTTGAATGTCTACTTTAGGACTTGGATAATCAGGTTCTACTTCCCTACCACTTGCAGGACCGTAAGCAATACCAACCTTCTCATAATACATGTCCAAATCAGTACGATGTGTTGCGTAACTAACAAAATCATCTTGAATGTTTACAGAATTTGTTCCATCAGCATATTCAAATATAGTCAGTCTGTGGTGTGAGAATGTTGGATCAAAATTAGTATTAGTATAGTCTTTATAAGCTGGCTTATTTGGATCGGCATCCTTAGTAGTGAAACTATTGAGGTAACATCCACCAGTAACTCTGAAAATTGCAGATCTTTCAATCAGTTCATTTTCTGGATTAGGAACATATAATGGGCGGATTACAGTCTTTCTTAAATCCTGTCCAACAATTGATGTACCACGGGGAATGACAACACCACCATGGATACTGTTTAATTTGTAAAGAATGTTGTTGGTGTCAAAGATGTCAAAATTTGATGTAGTATTAAATGGAGCAAAATCATTAGAGTTTATACCACTTCTCAACAAATACTCTGAACCAGAGATGCCTGTAGGAATCCAACCAGGTCTATTGTCAATATGGTGATCACCAGGAGCAAGACAAATAGTGGTCTTCTCAAATCTATCGTTATCTACACCCTTCTGATATGAAAATCTAGAGGCCTCTATCAGTGCTCTTTGTAGAGTAGAAAATGGCCGTGCCGCCGAGTTACCTTGGTTTTCAATACCATCGGTTGCGTCTAGGTTGTTGGGATCAACATAAAGAATATTTCCTTTTACATTCTTAAGAAAATTATCTAATCTTGATAGAGGCATCTGTCTCGCGCTATATCTATTATTAGATATTTATTACATAAAAAAGGGACCCTTTAAAGGGGCCCCCATAATTACAGAGTGCTCTATACGTTATTTAATCATATTATTATCAAGTAAATACTCTACTGTAGTTGCAACATCATTCATTGCAACTCTTAATTCCTCACTAGTTCCACTTTCTTGTAAAGTTGCATCTTCATCTGAGGTGAGTGTCTACCTCCATTCTTCCATATCATTAGAATACCACATTCGTAGTAGCATCGTATCATATCTCCTACCATCTATTAAGTATTTAACCATCTCTATTATAGGTGGGTGGATGAAAATTACAATATTCGTTAAAAATAATTTTCATCTCTTTTAGACTTAAATTGCAATGTACTGCTGCTTTCGGTAAATTCCATTTTGCCGAAAACAACATTTCCATTGATTCTCTGGTTTCTGGTCTCATATAAAAAAGTAATAGTCCCCAAAAATACCTGGGGGTTTTTTCCCGGCTTTATGGAATTTAAGTGCTGCTTTTGGTCAGGGGTTCGGCATAAACCACACAATCCTCTGGTACCAATGCCCTGACCACTTCAAGAACATCCATGAATTGTTGAGTACTCTCACACTCTACTTCTTTGGTCTCACCTATGTCAGAATACAAATAAAACTTACGAAGACATGTATCAACTACGACACGATTAAGATAACCATTTTCAACGTCGTTAGTGGGTTGGCTCATGAGACTCCTATGTTACTCTACTACTATACCTGACCTGGTGGTCCAGGTCAAGTGGGGGTGTGCCACTATTAATATGGTCCACCATAAGCGGAGTTTTCAAGGATACTAACAAGACTTTCTAGGTCCGTAATATTTTGATTCATCTGACTTGTAGATTTACCTAATGTCCACCTATTCACTGAAAATCCTTTTTTGTGTCCTTTGAGGGTACTTGCATTATTATTTGGTGTTGTCAAACTACTTCTACTAGTTGAAATATTCGTGAGTTGGGCGTCAATAGTAGATTTTTCTGAGGCCCCACTTGAAACATCAAAAACAAATACTCTTCCTGTAGAATTATTCGTCGTGTCTGAATTGACGATACTTCCACCACTTAAAGAGTTTGAATAGAAAGTATTTGCGACACCCAGACCACGATTACTACTGTCTAGGATATTAAATTCGATAGGTGAGAAGGGATTCTCCACACCCATATTAGGTGGCTCAAGATTGGGGTAAAATGTCTCAATCACAACATCATTGTAAAGTTGAGCAGATCCCACAAAATCAACTGAACTAAGATCAGTGAATGCAACACCAGGATGTGCACCAACAAAAATTATTTGTCCCGGGACAAAAGTACCACTCACAGTATGAATGACGACACTAAAGTCTGTATTGAGTGTAGGGGTTCTTGAAATTGCAACAATACCTGTTCCGCCACTAGTGCTACTTACAGCAATTCCAACGGAGAATGTTGGAGTTGATAAAACATTTGCGGCTAAAAACTTTAGGTTAGTGCAGGTTTCATTAAAAGTGATTGCATCGTTGAATAAATTTTGAGTTGCTGTTTGTGCGTCAGAACTACTACCATAATACTGCTCGTGGTTATAGAAATTAGTTCCATCGGCCGTACTTAAAATAGTTCCTTTGGCTGTATTGACATCACTAATATTACTAAATGTAATCTGATCAATTGCCTGGGTCGGCGCAAACATTTGATCATATCTAAAGGTATTGATACCTAAAGTTGTCTCTCCACTATTGATTGCGAGCAAATCCTTCTCGGATTTAATCTGAGAAGAAAATAGTCCGACCAAAGGGGTAGTATTTGGATATGATGTTATTGCAAATCCCATTATACTCTCCTATCGTAATCGTATCCTGCAATAGAATATTGACTTGAATCGCCAGGATAATCCGCAGGTGAATCTCCATCATATTCTACATATAATTTCTCACCAAGTCTATTTCCCATAATGTAATAGTGACAATGTATTGGACCACCTTCACGATTTCTAACTTCAATCTTTCTCCCCCAACTAATAGATTCAACAAATAGTTCTTGATAAGAATTGATAGGTGTTAGTTGAACTGTAATTGAATCGGGATCAACTAATCCATTCCAGTATTCTGGAAGAGTAATCGATGTTCCTTGTAAATTACCTCTAATATAAATTGGTCCACTCTCAGGACCCTCAACACAAATATGTCTAATTCTCTTTCCTTTTTTGTTGGGAACCTGAATATCAAATCCTTTCGATGATGCCGGTAACTTACTGTTGATAGCTGTGGCTATATCACCCACACCTGTCAAAATCATTGGACCATTGAAAGTAAATAAACCGTTACAAATTAGGTTTCCTGTAGTTGTAATATTTCCAACCGTGAGAATATTTCCAGTTACATTGGTCTGAGCTGCAAGAACATTAAATACGGGAATATTACCGTAGGATGCCTCAAGTGTCATCTGTGCTGTTGCAACAGCGTCACAATGGAACCCAACATAGTCAAAAGGAATATTGTATAGATAGGCACCAAGATCTTTGTTAGTGAACATACCCTTATCTGAATTGATCAGTGTATGCCAAATACCCTCTGTTGATGATGCGTCATAGTTATAACTTCCTGTTGCATACTGTGGACCGGCAAAGGTTCCAAAGTGTTTGAATAAGAACGGGAACGGAGCTCCGACCGTATTAAAATTACCTAACATTATGTTTTCACCTCGGTTTTAAGTTTAGGAACATCGTTTCTTTCTGCAAATACATGATAATAGCAGTCAATTGGAATACCTGATTGGGATCCCAATATAATTTTGTTGTCTTGAACACCTCTTACTATAATGTTTTGTTGAGCACCAATAGGTGTGAGAGATACTGTAATAGACATTTCATCTACTAAATCTCTCCACACCTCAGGGAGAATAATCTCATCAGTACCTCTTAATCTACCTCTATGATAGACACCAATTTCTGGACCTTCTAGACAAGAGTATACCAGATTATAACCCTTTTTCTGGGGATGGGGAATAGAGAAGTTCTTGACCTTTGCCAATAAAACCTCTGTAATAATCAATTTACTTCTAATGTTTTCGGAGATGAGAAGTTTGTCAACCTTCAAGAAGCTTTTGATTCGTGCATATGTCTTTGCAATAAATGCATAGAATGGATATGGTTTCATTTCCATATTGGCGTTCTGTCCCGCCATTGTTGCACCAAGTTCAAATGGATTGACAGTAGTAAATTCTAATGGAGTGCCAGTAATTTGTGGTCCTTCAACATATGCAGAACCACGCACTTCAAGAGGACCTCTACCTAGGATCTCTGGTTTACCAGAACCAACAAATAATCTTTTACCTACAAATAAATCAGGTACCTTCATTTTTTAAACCTCATCTCATTTAGATATGGACCACCTTTTGATCCAAGTACACTAGTTGCTCCGTCAGTAACATCAACTAGACCACCATACACATTCAGGATAGCTTTACCAATTACTTCAACAGTTTTTTCTGAGAAAATTTTGGTTGATACTTTAGATGATATACTAATTGTCGGTGATTCTATAAGAACTTTCTCGTTACCGTTGATATTAACGACACCATTTTTACCATCAGCACCTGATGCAATGATGTCAACATTGACCCCTGCGATCTTTACTTTACCACTAGGGGCGTTTAATACCAGGTCACCACTCTTGGCTTCGATATACACACCAAAGGATCCATCCTGTACATTGTCACCTGCCTTGACCTGAAATGAACCTTCAGATCTGCAGATTGTGCCATGTTTTCTATGGTTGTCGCCAGTGGCGTCCATAGAAATGTAATGATTGAGTGACCCACCGTTCCTTAACAGTACAGCAGAGAGAACATTGTCCTGTGTAATGTGACCGAATTGTAACTCACCCTCTGCAGTTCCATACCTAACAGTATGGTAATTTTTTAACTCTGCCATTAAACCTTACCTACACAATCGATAACAGAAACTACTTTGTCCTGAGTTTGTGGTTCTTTGAGTTCATCGGAACCAACTCTATCTATACACAGTTTAGGTCTCAATTGAGCATTATAACCTGTTTCTGACCTAATGTAAAGTCTTGGGAACTCAGTGAACCCTTCACCCTGTTCGGTGACCTTAACAGACACCACTCTACCTTGGTCATCAAACTTAGCGACTGCCTTAGCTCCGATGTCAGGTTCAATCACTATCTTATCCTCAAAGTTATAGTTGATACCACTATCATCAATGAATATTTTACACAGATATAGGATAACAGGATAAGAACCAGTATTTTCAGTAGGATATATACCAGTTGGTCTGGAGTAATCAGGTTTGGGTGATGTGAATACACCAGGTCTGGATATAATCACGGGATTACCTCCAATAATCTCCTCACCTCCACCAGTACCACCAGTACCACCAGCACCATCTGTATCTGCACCAGGTTGAGGTTCTGTCACAATAATAGTCCCTGGTGGGATTGTTACCTGATCACCAGGATTGACAACTAATATATTACCAGGTGGTCTAGGAGTTTCGTAATCTCCATTCTCATGCTTCACAATCGTATCTTCGGGGTCACTCCAGGTGCGACCGCCACCACCCGTACTACCATCAGGTGCAGGAAGATAACCTGTACCAGAATAGACAACCTCAATATCTACAACACCACTCTGTCTGTTACCATCAGCGTCAGTGTAGATCTCAACGATTGGTCTGATAACTGCACCCTTTCCTTTACCACACTGATCTTTGACCTTCCCAAAGGTTTTGTTCTTGTCGTAACCGAAGCCAAAACTCTTCATGTCAATACCTAATACCTCTCCTGCAGCACCAATGATAAGGTTACCTGCAGCACCAGAACCTACTCCAAAAAACTGAGCTAGAGGGGGACCACATGCAATAGGTCCGAGACCACATCCAGATACGTTGAATGCGTCACTAAAATCTAATTTGAGTAAGTTCTCTGCACCCACACCAACATTCTGTACCGCTGTCTCAAATCCTTTGGCAAAGTTCTTTGACCTACCAATGATACTTTCAAGGTCACCCTTAGATAATTTACCAGGACCAGACAAGATGTTCCACTCATTTACAGGAGAACACTCGGGCTTCTCTTCACAACTAAGGAAGGAAAGAACATCAGTGATGATACCGAGGATGTCACCAGCAATACTGGTTGCTTGTCCCACCAATGAAGTGATTGCTCCTAGTGCTTGAGTGATGGTGTCATGAACATTCTTAATAATTTTACCAAGTGTGTTACCAATCAAACTCTCAGCCACACACTCTGCAGCGTTGATAACTTTCTTCGCTGCATCCTTAAGGAAGCTTCCCATCTGATCCAACAGCTCACCAATAAACTTTCTAAACAGACAAGCAATCAGGTCATTGATAGTCTCTACAGCTGTCTTAAGTGCTGGTCTTTCATTAGGGAACAACATGAAGTATGTCTTCTTGAGTTCTTTATTAATAGTATTGATGACATACTTTTCTATCTGTGTGAAGATCCACTTCATGCTACTGGCAATGAACTTCGTTGCCTTTTCAATCTCCTCGTCAATCTCTGCTTGGATGTCACTAAATCTATTCTTTACAGCACCAGAATATTTGTAGAGTGACTTCTGCAGTTTCTGGATTTTGGCAATACTGTTCTGAATCTCTTTCTGTATCTTACCAGTGGGTATAGGTTCACAACTTTCTGTCTCTGGTATTGCAGAACTCTCATCCTCTGCATGGACTTCATCAGCAGCATTGATTTTAGAGGTATCTCCAGTAGCTGACTCATTCACTGTCTCATTGTTAGACTCACCAGCCTTGTCACCCTGTGCTTCGGTCTTACCCTCTGTGGTTTGAGCACCCTCTTGTCTGACAATCTCACCACCTCTATCTACATTCAATGAAGTAGATGATACATAATCATTCTCGGTGTAACCACTGAAGGGAATGAACCTTGCCTTGGTAATATTTTTACTGACCGCGGCATACTCATTGTTACCAAGGATACCCATGATGACTGGCATCTGAGCATCCTCACCATCCATGAAGAAACCAAAGACAAAATCACCCTGTGCAATGTTAGCTGACTGTGAACTAGAACGACCACCACTACCAGAAGTGACAGGGTACATTACATATGCAATAGGTAGTTCTTCATCAGGTATCTCGTCAATATTTGCGGTGTGATACCCCATGATACGAACACGGTATCTTTGAGAGAATCCCCTTACCTTACTATTATTAGCTACAGGATAACCAGGTATATTATCTTTCCAAGTTGATTCAGGAGCCACCTGGCCCATCCACCAGATGAACCCATCTCTTCCTACAAAGTATCTTTTAAACATTCCTTGTTCTATCATTTTTATCCTAACCTTTTACCAAATGAGTCTCTGACAAGAGCCAATCGTGTGAAACTATCGCGTGGTGTTACTCTGTGGCACACACTTGCTACCATATATATACCTCCTGTTTCGGGGTTGGCATCTGTCTGTTTAGTACCAGATACCTCAGGGAAGGTACACTTCACCACATCACCAGCCTTAATACTAAAGTCAGCTGCGATGGTCACGTTGATCTTTATTGAAAACATCTGATTATATCTCATGACTGACTGAGCCATGGTGTTCTCAGCATCATAGTTAGGATCAGTTTTGGCTGACTTCCACTGATCTAATTGATCGTTACCTGTTCCATTAGGCATTGCACCTACATCAAACACATGACTCATCAATCTTGTAGGTGATTGTGTGAACTCTTCAGCAACCGCATTAGCAGCAAACGTCTTTCCTGCTTTACCTAAACGATCAGGTTGATACTTATACTCTTTGACATAGTAATCCATAGAAAATGGATTAAAATAGATTGACCTACTGTTATAGGTGCCCAGTGTCATATTCTGTTTCAGATCAATGTCACTATCAATAGAATAGCTCAGAATATTACTATCATTACCAGGAGTTCTTTCACCTGTATTGTTGAATATAAACTTCTTAGATGGTTCCTGTTCAAACATTTTATCAATGGACCTGAAATTAAGCCCATCTCTTGTCTGATAGAACAAGAACCCGGCTCTTGATCCAACATCCTTATCAGGTACGGCTTTTGATGCTAACCATGTACAAGTATAGAATGGTTTTCTATCATTACCGATGAAATTATAGTTGAGTGAGGTATTATCAACATGTTCTATCTCTCCGTAAATGGTAGATAGAATCTGCTTGACATGTTCTGATATCTTCCCCTCAAACCTTTGCATCACTCTCTGTTGTTCGTTGGCAAAGAATTCCTTTGATGCAAAGTCAAGGAAGAATACATCCTTAGATGTACCAGGGTCAGCATCTCGTACCCTGTTTACATACAATCCTCTCTTGAACGTGAGTTTATTACCTCCATTATCCTCTACAGTAATATCAGTTCTCTCTCCACCTCTTACTGGTAGTGAATCCAATACACCCTTGGCTGCTCTTATTTTATCACCTTCTGATTTATATCCACTATCAACAATAACCGCAGTGGCTGTTACATTGTTGGACAATACATTCTCAAAATATCTGAACTCAACTACACCACCACTTAGATCCAACGCATTACCTGATACGTTAGATGAGATTTTAAATTTTTGAATATTACCAGGTGATGCTGGATTATTTTGTGATGACATTATCCTTGCTTATATAAGAACCCTAAAAGTTGAGATTTGTAATAACTATTTAATAGTTGCTGAGTGGAGGGACCACCCATATTCAATCCTCTACGACCACCTCCTCCACTCATTTGTTGTTGTGGAATGGGGATAGGTACTACATTACCTCCCCTTTGAGACATAGGATCGTAAGAAGTACGTGAACTTACGGAGTCAGCTTGATTAGATGATGGTTGGTTTGGAGATACCTGTGCTGTCTGTGATCGAACCTGACCATCTACCTTACCCATGGTCAATAGTTTCATAAATGGCTCTGGATTAATGGCGGGACCATCCTTTCCACCCTGATAAACCTCATAGTGTAGGTGAATACCTGTGCTGCCACCAGTAGTTCCCATCTCACCGATAGGTTGACCAGTGTATGCCTCACCCATACTTACATCTATGGTTGCCATGTGTGCAAACATATAACTGTAACCAGTCTCTTGAGATGTGATGATTACAAACTTACCGTAACCATTAGGGTCATTACTTTTCAAGGTCACCTTACCAGGTACCTTCAGTCCCACATAATAACCTGGACCAGGTGGTGCAATGTCAACACCATTGTGCATTCTATGATCACCATGAATAGGATGCTTTCTCATTCCATATCCACTTGTGGTTTGGAACATAGAAGTATTGGTTGCACCCTTATACATGTCATTGATGGTGCCTTGTGTCGTAACAGTTTGGTTCTGTTGCTGTGCAGGTTGAAAAGGAGCAAAAGGATCGGGTCTTACAGGTTGTGGGGCAGGTTGTTGTGATTGATTATTCTGTGTAGTCTGGGAGGAAATAATACCAGGATTAGACCCTGCAGGTGCTGGTCCAATAGTAAACCCTTCACCAGTTCCGAGATAATTCTTTGCAGCAACACTCAGGTCTAACATATGGTTATTAGCGTGTCCAGCAACACCAGAACCCACATCATTAACTCTAATGATAGCACTCTTACCATTTCTGTTTGTCACCTTTAAGAGGAATGGTTGTTTAATAGTTTTCCCAATACCACCCCAGTTTGGATCCTGTGATGGTTGAGTCATGTTACTAGGTAACATTGAAATAAGAGGTGGGAATGCTGCAGCAGAGAATACATTGGAAAGATATGGTTCACCTGTTGATGTTGCAGGTAATCCTGCAGCAGTTTTAGCACCACTTGCATTGATGCCACCTAGAGATGGATCGTAGTAGCTAGTCTTAGCTCCAGTGATATTAAGATTTTGAACAGAGCCAACTGGACCTGATGAAGTAAATGTCATGGCGGGGGCCTTACCTGTCTGCTGTTGATATTGTTGAGGAGTGACAAATGATAACCCATTCCATACCATTTGTTTACCATTAACCATTTGTTGTTGTCCGGGTTTCAACTGTACCCTTTGTTGAATCTGTGATTGTGTCAGCCTTTTTTGGTCTACTTTTGGTATCAATCCCATTTTCTTTTTCAACAACCCATACAAAGCTTTACCAGCCCAGTCACCAATCATTGATCCAAGGATAGCGCCAGCAAATGTTCCAGCAAAGGGGAACACAAGTGATCCGATACCACCTCCAATCCATGCACCGATACCACCACCAACCGCACCAACTACAGCACGATCTAATGGTTCGCCAAGTAAGAGATCAATAATAATACCCAGCATTCCCCCTATGACAGGGATCCGTTTAAAAATCTTACCAATTTTAAGAACTCTAGCTGCACCCTTACCCAATGCCTTTTTAGCTAAAACCTTCTTAGTAGCTTGTCGAGAAGCCTTAGCTGTAGTCTTACCTAATGACTTCGCTTTTTGTGATGCAATTGGTCTAATAGCACCCTTGACACCCTTCTTTAAAGCCTTCGCTCCAGAACCCACCAAACCCATTGCTTTTGATGCAATACCCTTGGCAAAATTCAATAAACCTCTACCAATACCACCAAACATTTTTTTAAATGCCGGTTTGATTTTTTTGAAGATCTTGCTTACCAACTTACCAGAAGCTTTAACTGCCTGTGACAACCTTTTGAAGGTACCACTTATAGTACCAGCAAATACTGTAGAGACTCCAACAATAACACTCTTCAAAAACTTGAACGGATTTGCAAAATTCTCCGTCAATGATGTAAGAAGGTCTGTTATAGTATCAATGTTGTTAATTGCCAACATTGCGAGACTACCCAACGCAATGTTTGTAAGGAAGTCGAAGATATTAAAATCCTTACCAACAGTCTTTACGATACCACCCAGTATTCCACCACCTTTCTTCTTCTCAAGTTGTTCTTCCTTGGCTTCAAGTTTATCCCTTTTACTCTTTGCACGTGCAGCTTTGTTTAATTCTTTACGAGATTTTGTCTCTGCTCTCTCCGCCCCAACCAGACTCTTGGTTGTCCTATTAATATTGTCTAGTTGTTTTCCAAGAGAATCAAACGATACTTTCTTATCAGGTGTAGATGTGGTACTGTCAGTCTGATTTTTATAGACACTATTAGGTAACTTAACAGTCTGAACCTTCTGGTGCTTAGGTTTTACTTTTGCCTTTCTACCTACATCTTGTGTCTTACTGTTTTTATTTGTAGATGGCTTACCTTCAGTCTTCTTCTTATTTTTACCCGTGACAAACTTCTTAGCAGTACCTTTATCTGCACCCTTGGCCCCTCCTCCCAACAATCCTTTTACTGCTCCCGCAGCTAACATATGTAATGCCATATCTTATCCCACGGTATTATAGATTGATTTGACGACAAGAATATCATGGTTACTATCATCCTCCGCATTAAACGAAGGCACTCTACCTTGAGCTGCTGATGCAGCACTGGTTGCATTTTGTTGGCCTGTTGGGACAGGAAGTACAGTTGTCTGACTACCCTGTGATGTTGCGGGTGGTTCAACCTTTATCTCCACCTTTTGTCTGGTTACCTGTGCGCCCGATGCCTGAGGTGTTTGTAAGTTTAAACCCCTTACAAGTGATTCTTCAAGAGGTGCTATAAGAGTGTTAATCTGATCATCATTTAATCCATTACCCTTCAACACACTATTCTGAAGTTCTGGTGACATATTACCCAGTTCCACCAAAGACATACCTCTATTAGCAAAACCATAGTTTTTTGAGGATTCTGTGGGAAAGGCACCATAATTTGCAGCAAAATGAGCTTCTACAGGATTAATATCATCTCTGCCACTAGTAGGAAGAATGACCCCTCTACCTCTTCCAAAACCAGACTCAAGTGATGCATCCATATGAACCTCAATAACTTCATACCCCTGATCCTCAAGAGCCTTAAGTCTATTCATTTGTTCAACAAATCCCGCATCAGTATTTGGGATCTCATCATGCATATCCATCAGTCTGACAGGAATATCAGGTCCGTATTTTGCTTGTAAGTTTTCTACGGCTCTTCTTGCTAGAACTCTTACTAACTCCATCTCACCGGGAGCTCCCTCACCTGCAGCATGACCAGGTACAATAATGTATCCCTTAGATCCCGCACCACCACCCATACCAAAGTTTCCAATTGGTGTGGATCCCTGTCTACCGAGACCTGGTACCTCACCACCATCAAACATTCCAGGAACCTTACCAAACTTAGGTGTGTTATTCCCACCAGCCATGGCATTAGCAGCAAGAAGATTGTCAGCTCCGAACATATCGACAGCCTTCTTACTGAACATAATCTCACCAGGTTGAGCAGCAATCAGCTGTGTGTCATTACCCATACCTGTGATCTTCATACCTGACCTACCATCAATGGCTCCTCCGTCAAACAGAGAAAGGTTATTAATATTGATTACTTCACCACCACCCTCTTGTTTCTGAAACAATCCAAACCCAGCAGGAATGTTAGGAACATTTGGTATTTTTATATGTGGAATGTTAGGGAAAGTGATGTTTGGTATAGGTATAACCTTTTGAATTTGTTTTAGTGCATTCTCAAGATCTTTTAAACCCGCATTAATTCCATCAATAATAGTATTGGTAGGGAAGAATATGATTGTACTTACAAAGTCAATTATATCATTCACAAATGGTATCAATGTGGAGTTAAGAAAGTCCGTGATACCCTTGAATGCTTTACCGGGATCTTTAATGAAATTAAGGAACCCTAGTACAGCACCTCCCAACAATACATTTGTAAGGAAGTTACCTATCATATCAAAGATACTGGTGACAGGTTTTATTTTTTTCTCTGCAGTATCCTTTACCTTTGATTTTGTTTTATCTTCTAGTTGCGCTTCGGTCTTCTTAAACCCAGCAGTCTCTTCCTTCTTGGCAGCATCTCTTGCAGCTTGTCTTTCAAACTCAAGCTTCTTTTTATTAATCTCTAGAATTTTCTGAAGGTTCTTCTCTATCTCTTCCAATGATTTGGAGAGAGGAAGTAATTGCTGTTGAGTATCCTCTTCTATCTCTGTCTTTATATTGTCAGGACTACTAGTCTCACCAACAGAGAAAAGTAACTTATCGGACTGAACTTTCTTTGGTTTTTGGGTGGGTGTGGGTGTGGTTTTCTTCTCACCCCTGAACCCAGAGGCTGTTACCTTTTTCTTTGGGTTAAACTTACCCTTCTTACCTTTTGATTTCTTTAGTGCTTGTTTGAGAGCTTCAGTGTCACCTTCCTTCTCTTCCTTACGCTTACCAATACCTTGTGCAACAAAATATTCTTTTAAGAGTGTAGCAAATTGTTCGTAGTCTAACTCAGCTTCGTAATCCTCGATACCAAGTAGTTCTAATACTCTATCCTCTATCTCTAAACTATCAACCTTATCATCTTTCTTATCTACAGCTTCAGTGACTACCTTTACTAAGGCACTCATCTTTTTCTTATCTTCTTTCTTCTTCTTATCGTTATCCTTTACTTCTTTTTGAATAGATTTAATCAGTTCGTCTAGACCCGCTGGTTCCTCAGCACTATCCTTCCCTTGCTGCTGAAATTCTTGAATCAACTTCTCAGCAGCTGCCTTCTTACCACCAGTTTTGTTTGCGACCTTCTTACCCTTTGCAGGGCCCTGGCCTCTCACAATCTTCCTAGCCATTCCTTTGCTTCATTTTTTGTTCCTCATCCTCTAAGTGTTCTTGAAGTAGAGCAACATAGATGTCCCTTTCCCAGGGCATCATGTTTTCAATCTCAGTTAATGAATATTTATGGTACTGCATGAGGGCAAAGTTTAACCTAAAGTAATTCTCTAGGTCCATATGGACTAGGGCTACCCGAAAAAACTAGATAACCCTTCCAGAACAACAGTACTCTTGACTTTAGTGACAGGGTTCTTGATCTCCACTGTATGAGATAGTCGTGGCATGGTCTCAAAGAACTTTTCAATCTGTTTGAACTGAGCCGAACTCATCTGCTCTAAGAACTCGATGACCTCTTTCTTAGATACATCTGCAGTAGACCACACCTCTTCCTCATTGTAAATCTTATCGATACAGGTAGCGATAAGTTCAAATGACCTGTCCACACTACTATCTTCAAAGTCGAAATTGTTCTTAATAAATTGGTCCAAAGAAGGATACTTCATCTCCATCATCAGACTATCGTCAAGACGAATTTGTTTATCGTGGTTTGGATTCTCAACAACTTTAATATCTTCAAGGTCAATCTTCACAGGGATGGAGGTCTCACCATCGTCAGGAGCAATGATATTAACTTCAACCTCCTCACCGACAGACTTACCTCTGATATTAAGGAACAAGAACTCAATATCAAAAGTAGGTAATTCCTCTACCTTGATACCTCTTGTAGAGATACAACTTTTTATGACTGTCTTAATGGCCGTCGTGATGTGTTTAGTATCCTCACTTTCCAATGCGAGGACCAATAACTTCTCTTCCTTAACTAGGAATGGTCTAAACTTAATCTTCTGTTTGGTAGAAGGCAACTCAAGTTCATAAGTTGGAGTAACAATCTTTGGTAAAGGCATAATATCTTATAAAGATTTCAGTAATAATATTTAGTTGCGTTTTTTACGTTTTGGTGTTGGGATGCCAAGGTCAACTTCAGTCAAGACTTTAAACTCAATACCATTATCCTTTGCATACCCATCTGCAGCATTCCATTTGGCCTGGTTGATAGCGTAGGTTGTTGCTTCTCTGATAAAAGTCTTCGTAACCTTACCTGGTTTTTTCGTTGGTTCCTTACACTGTTTGGCGGGTTTAATTTCTATAATATATCGACATACCCTACCATCCTTGTGTCTTATTTGTACAATACCATCGGGATAGTATCGATGAACTCTATTATCAACTGGATGAACGTAAGGAATACTAAACTCCTCCGATGCATACTTTATGACAGAATCGTTCCTGTCACACCACTTGAGAAAGTGGAGTTCCCAACTACTTCTATAACATATGTTTCTCACATCCCCCATATATTTTTCAGGATGCAGAGGGTGGAACCTACCTTGATGGTACTTAGAATCCCTGGGCATCAGTTATACATAGTATAATAATAATAAGTATTTAGATGGCGGCCACTCAGAGAGTTCCAAATCCTACTCCGATTAAGACTCATGAACTTAGGAGTAGGATACTGAATGTCGCTACTCCGAATAATTATTTGGTGAGATTTGCGCCACCTGCAGCAGTGCAAGCTTTTATGAAAGCCAGGGGAGAATCTTATACTGATATAGGAACTGACATTGAACTAAGGTGTATTAGAACTACCACACCCGGTACATCATTTCTGACTCACTCCGTTGCAAATGATTATCCGGGTGTAGTAGAAGAAATACCATATAGAAGAGCATACGAAAATAGTATTGATATGTCATTTATTGTAGATAATAACTACGATACACAAGTCTTCTTTGAGAACTGGGTCGATTATATGAGTGGAATTGGTAGATTTGCTACCAGAGAAGATTACAGAGATAATGCTGGTGCAAACTTTAGAATGAGTTATTATGGTGGTGGTACGGAGGGTTATAAAACTAAAATCTTTCTGACAAAATTTGAAAAGGATGTATCAAATCTTGAGAACATCAAGAAGTCCCGTAAGAACAAGAAGGGTCTTCGATATACATTAATAGATGCATATCCTAAACAAATAAATAGTATGGAGCTCAACTACGGGCCCGCTGATGAGTTCTTGAGACTGGCTGTCACCTTTGGTTATTCACGTTACGTAAGCGAAAGAATTAATCTCAAATGAAATCTTTTCATCAGTTTCAAGAAGACTCTACTTCAGATACTCAGGCAGCCATTGGTTCTCCCGGTGGTAATTCTTCTGCTCCTAATATAGAGAATAAGTTTAATACATTTAAAAAGAGACCAAAGACAGGTATAGCTAGAGCTGCTTGGAACAAATCAAGAGAACTGGGTAAAGGTGCTGTTGATAAAATAAAAGGTAGATTGAATAGACCAAAACCAACAAATGATGGCCCAGGAGAACAACCTGCAAGAGAACCAGGTAAAGGTGCTGTTGATAAAATAAAAGGTAGATTGAATAGACCAAAACCAACAAATGATGGCCCAGGAGAACAACCTGCAAGAGAACCAAATACATATCGTCAGAAGAGTCAACAAAAACAACTTCCACCAGGTGCTGAGAAAAGAGCTTTACCACCAAGTAAAGAGAAGAGGTCAATGGTCCAACAGAGAACTGCAGCAGCCAATCAACCACCTCAACACAAACAAATTGATGCAAGACCAGCATCAACTGCCATGGCTGGTAGCAGACAGAGACCAGCTATCAGACCAGGTGCTGAGAAAAAAGCATTACCACAAGGTAAATCCAATCTCTCAAGAGATAATCAGGGTGTTCAGAATGTAAATGTAAGAGTAGAACCTCAGAAAGCTTTACCACCAGGTGGTGCTACAAGACAAAGGATCGCAGCACAACCACAAAGAAAAGCACTTCCTCCTGGCCGTGGATGATCCACAACAACTCTATCTAAACAGTACTATCAATCGTTTTGAAGATGATACGGAAGTCAATCGTATCAAATCTTTGATGGATGAGGAAGAGATGATGATAGAGATTATGACCAAGTTAGATGATGATGTAGATGTAATTCCTGACACAGGACAGTACTTTACGTTTGAGTACAGAGCCAAGACACCTATGATTGAGTATGATAGGTTTCCGTTGGTGGCTGTGACCTCAATTTATCGATGGGGATTCATTGGATTGAACTATCATTGGGGTAAGTTCAGAAAATACACATGGGAGGAGATTATGACTAATCTATACCGTGTATATCCATTGGAACTCAAAACAATGAGAGCCATTCCATATCAAAGTTTCACGATAAATAACTAAAATACTCCCAGTATAATGACCTTAATAACAACAGTTGGTGAATGGGAGGGACTACCAGTAAATCAGGTAATCAATAGTGAGACGGGAGAAATGGAGATCAAGACCATACCTGGTCCTGGCTTCATCAAGGTTAATGTGACTTTAGCTAAATCAAATAAAAATAATAAGTGGGAGTTGGTGTATCCGGATAATTATAGAAGATTGGTCAACAAAGCTCTAAAGCAAGACGGCAAAAAGGAGTTGAGTGCTGAGGACTTTCGGGAAAAATTTTGGACTGATGGTACTACAACATTCAATATTAATAGAGCAAAGATGTTGAATAAAAGGGGCATCGTTACTGATGTTAATCGTGACACGATGGTTAAAAACGGGATACCTTTTATGGTAGGTACTAATGGTATAAGTAATAACTCAAAGGGAGTTTTGCAAACCGATCCCACTATAAAGAATACTGGTGGTGTATTCCCACTACCACTACCACTACCGCCGCCGCCGGTGGGCCCAACTGTAGCTGAATCTACTACGAGAACGAGAACGAGAACAAAAACTACACTTAGATATCCCTTGGAGACTCCAGATAGTCCCTTTGATTATGACTACATTAGTATTCAAGCGTATGATTATAAACCATCTGGATTGGGAACAGGTAATGAGCAATTTAAGATTGATAAAAATATAATGAATGATGAGGGTACTGATTATGGTACGAGCTATGAAACCGTTATCCTTCCCATGCAACCCAGCTTGTCGGAAACTAATGCTGTCAATTGGTCTGATGATGAACTCAATCCTGTTCAAGCTATGTTGGGTAAAACTGCTATGAACCTGATAGATGACAGCTCAAAGGGTGATTGGACAGCGATTGCGAATGAACTGAAAGACCTATATGGCACGGCGATGGGGCTTATGAAAGAACCCACTACGAAACAATTTATACAAGCATACTTTGCAGGTCAAGCTATTGGTGCAAACGTGGTTGGAAGAACCCATGGAATGGTTATCAATCCAAACTTAGAACTACTATTCAACGGTCCTAATCTAAGATCATTTAACTTTAATTTTAAACTAACTCCAAGAAGTAAGCTGGAAGCTGAGAGATGTAAGGAAATTATTAGGGCATTTAAACGTAACATGGCTGTCTCAAGGACAGCTGGTAATCTATTCCTAATGTCTCCCAGGATCTTCAAACTCAAGTATATTTTTAAAGGGGATGGAGATCATCCATATCTAAATAAATTTAAACCCTGTGCATTGACTAACTTCGCAGTTGACTACACACCTGATGGATCTTATTCCACCTTCAATAATGGGTCAATGACACAATTTGCTCTTAACATGTCCTTCTCAGAGGTCATGCCAATTTACGCAGAAGATAATCCAAAAGACGACACCAAAACCATGGGATACTAAATGTCTAAACCATACTTCGATTACATACCAAACTTTGAATACGTTAATAGGACAAACGATGGTCAGAACATCTCTGATTATACCGTTGTCAAGAACCTATTCAAAAGAGGAAATCTAAACCAAAATATCTTTGGTGACTTAACATTCTTCACCAAGTATCATATTATTGGTGATGAGAGACCTGATAATATAGCTTACGATGTTTATGGTGACCAGTACTATGACTGGGTGGTGATGTTATCGAACAATATCATGAACCTGGAGACCGAATGGCCATGGAGTGAACAGGCATTTGATAATTATCTTCTAGACAAGTATGGTAGTTATGAAAAAATATATGAAACTAAAGAATATGAGACTACAGAAATAACTGACAGTACAGGAAGAATTATTATTCCACCAGGTCTAGTTGTACCACAGAACTTTAGTATCACCTTCTATGACACTGGACTAGATCAAATGGCAACTAGATCAGGAACGTTCCCCGTGTCAAACTTTGAGTATGAAAATAGAATTAATGATGCGAAGAGAAATATATTCTTACTTAAACCTATCTACCTAAGTGTTGTTGTAGATGATATTGAAGAGACGATGCCTTACGTACCAGGATCAACTCAGTATGTTTCTGAGAAGTTGGTAAGAGGGGAGAATATTAGATTATATTCTTGAGCCTAATAGAGCAAAAAAATACCGGGAGTTTTTCTCCCGGCATTATGAAACTAAAAGGCGATTTTTGTATCAACTCTCTGCGAGACGGGAAAAATATGACATTGGGTCGTCATCATCAGTCCCTTTACTGACAGCATTATCAGAAGCGTTGAGTGAAGCATCTGTCTTTGAAGATTGATAGGAGTCTTCAAGCTTTCGCATGACCTCCTCTTCGCTGACATTCTTCCGTTCTGTTGCTGCGTAACTATCAAATTCAGTTTCCTCTTGTGCTGTTGATTTGCTGGTGGGCTTATTGCCCAGTACATAATCAAGACGCTTCTTCAATTCATCATAAGATTTGAACTGATCGGCTGCGGCAAATGCAGTCAATGAATGCTGCTTCTTCCACAGTGCTTCCAGTGCATCATCATCCTCAAGAAGAGGAGATACACGATCAAACTCTGAACTATCGTAGTTCCAGTAACCCTGGACCTTTTTCAGTTTCAGTTTAAAGTTGGCACCCTGCCAGAAGTCAAAGGGATTGATAGGAGTTTCGTCTTCAAACTCAGGTTGCATTGCTTCCATGATTTTGTCGAAGATCTTCTTACCAAACTTGTACAGGAATACCTTACCCTCGTTTTGAGGATTGGCTTTGTCCTGAACAACGTAGATGTTTGTGTAGAAAGAAAGCTTACGCTTTTGTTTACGAACCGTATCCTTGTCTGCTTCACTACCACTGTTCCAGAGTTCACGGTTCAGTTCACCGATAGGATCCTTACCACCAATAGTAGTCAGGGAGTTCTCGATGTACCATCCACCGGGACCTTGGAAGGCATGGGAGAATAGTTTGACCCAAGGGAGATCTTCACCATCAGGAGCAGGAAGGAATCTAATGATGGCATAACCATTACCAGACTTATCCATTTCTGGTTTCCATAGGCGGTCATCTTGACCTCCTCCACCACCATTGGTTTTCTCTACTTCTTTTACTAACTTCTGGGTTAGAGACCCCAGACTACTTTGTTTTTTTAGGTCTGCAAAACCCATTTTATACCTCGTATGATTGTATTTGGCTTGTTGGTTAAGTTTGGGTGGGGGACCATAACCACCCCCGTAGTATAGTACCCTCAGGAGAAGGTGTCAAGTGATTTTCTCATGTTGTCTATAATGTTGGTCATATTACTGAAGACATATTTCAGGTCAACATCCCGAGAGAGTCCCATTTGTTGAGCCGACTCCATGAGACTCTTCTTCATCAGTTTAGCTTCAGGATCATCTGACAAACTCATACGAGCATAAAGAACCTCTTGTTTTTTCAACAGTTCCTCCAACATCTCAATATGTTCAAGCTTATCTTCTTTTGTCATACTAGAAAAAAAGAATAACTTTGCATAGATTTGCTCCTGCAACTCTTGTATTCTATTAATCTCTTCCTGAACTATTTCCGATTGGAAAAAACTCATTCTACTACTTCAGTCTCAGCTACTGGCTCTTCTGCTTCTCCATTGTTACTTTCGATTTGTTCAAGAACGTCGATGGCTCCCAAAACTTTCAGGTACATTTCTCTACCTACTTCAAGTTGTTGTTCTAGTTCAGCTTTTTGCTTCTTTAGATTTTCAAGTACAGTCCCATTCTCAAGTGCCATTGATAATTACCTCCTTAAGGATCGATTTAAATTTGAATACATCAATATGTATAAAGGAATTATACTTGTCAATTCTCATTGATAAGAATTTCCACACAGGGTCATCCAATATACTATCGAAGTCTTTTTTGAATCCAATGATCTTATTTAAAATGACCATGGATTCCAAGGATAAGTTCTTCGCCAAGTGTTCCTTGACGATATGTGGGTGACGCTTACCCTCAATCTTAAACATACCATCAAAATCGCGATTTGTAAAGACGTTTTCTATCTCCGATTTAAATGTATATGTAAGTGATTGTAACCTTCTCTTCCAGTCAATGTAGTTCTGCTCTCCGTTACGGACGATCTCACCAATCCATAGAGACTGGGGATCATCACAACTAACAAAATTAGAGACAAAGAATTCAATGACCTCACTATCATCCTTCTGTCGGGATATTTTTTCAAAAAAGAATCGATCTTTACGTTTATAGAAAGATTCTAATGACGCACGTGACCTACCACCGTAACGATGGTAATCATATTTGTCTTTTGTAAAGTGATTTTTCAATCCAAGATAACTCTTGTATACATCAAATGGTTTCACTTTTGGTAACATTTCTAGTTCTTTCATAATACATCCCAGCATTGATAGTCATGCCGGTCATCACCAACCAATACACTAAAAGTAATGCCATACCAGCTGACCACTTTTTACCAGTGTATTTTCGTTCTACTCCCGTAGTAGACCACTTACGAACCATAATCAAATAGGAAGTTTGGCACGAGATGTTTTCTTTAATAGATTAAGATCCATTGCCTCTACCTTCAACCGTTCTTTCAAAGGTTTTGATATAAGTTTAGGAATGGATTCAATATCAATACTATTTTTTTCACAAAAATATACAATGGCATCGACATACTTCATGTCAGCATTGTCCTTGACAATCTTCTCTATCTCTTCAGCAAAAGTCCGACTGCTGTAGAATTTCTTTTCGATCAGTTGATCTACACTTAACTCTTCAGCCTTTGTCATATTCTTGTAATTTGGAAACAACAAATTCTCTAATCCATTCGGTAAGAGTTTTAATATACTTACTCTTGTTATACTGTTCATAAACAACACATTCTCCATCCTCACAGGACATAATGATAATAAATTTTTTGACTGGGATACCCGTCATCTCATATAACATGCATGCATAGGCTGCACATTGTACATAGTAACCCTCGACCCATTTCTCAGGTTTGGGTTTCTTACTTGTCTTAAAGTCAATGACAGCAAGTTCACCTTCATACTCTGCGATACAATCAACAGTACCAGCAACTCCTAACTGTTTAGAGAACAATGATTGTTCAATAGCATGAATATTATCGATCTTATCTAGAGTAGGCTTAGCTTGTTTGAATAAGAAATCAGACAGGGGCTGCACACTAGGGAGTTTTTTATTGAGAAGATGGTGTTCAGTTAGTGTATGCATGTCAGTACCACGACTAGTTGCAGCCTTGGTAATCTTGTTTGCTTCATCTACACCGATTTTCTTTCTCCACTTAGTGAAGATGTCACGATTATGATGACTAATCACAGAGGTAATAGATACTAATTTCTTTCCGTCAGGAGTATCATAGTATCTAACACCATCAATTGTCTCCCTACTCAAGGAAGGGTACTCTATTTCAACATGGTTAAACATTACATACCGAGTTCAAGTTTGGCAATGATGTACTCCTTGACGAGTCCACTTCTGCAGATGTCTTCTGCATTGAATTCAATTGTATCAAAGGATGGCATATTAGTCAAGATACGCATGAAGTCAGCAATACCATTCCTCTCGTTCTGTCTAGTCAAGTCGGACTGAGTGGCGTCACCACAGAACATAATCTTAGAGTTCTCACCGATACGGGTGATCATTGAATCAAGTTCGTGGAAGTTCAGGTTCTGAAATTCATCGACGATAACAATCACATTGTCTAATGTGGTACCACGGATGAATGATGTAGACCAGAAAGAAATAGTCCCCTGTGCCTTGAGATTGTTATACAACATCTCAAACGATGCATCATCAGGCATCTCAAACATGTACTTGACCATGTTCTTGTATGGAATCTGATACAAGGAAGACTTATCCTCATGGTCACCAGGAAGGAAACCAATCTCTCTGGTAGGTACAAGAGACCTGACGATGTAGATCTTCTCATAAGGTGTCTTGGGGTCCAAGACCTCCAGAAGGGCGTTGTAAAGGGTGATAAAGGTCTTACCTGTACCAGCACAACCATACGCAACTAGGTTCTGTCCGTCATTATACCTCTCAAAAAAGGTCTCCTGATTAGGAGTGATAGCCTCTACTTTCTTGATGAAGTCAAGATTGATTGGTTTCTTTCTCTTCATAACTCTCTTACTCATACCGAATGGAACGGGATTGGTACTACCAATACCTGCTTTCTTTTTTGCTGGCATAAAATTAATCGTAATGTTTGAGATTGGAACCAGGTTGTTGTTGCGCTTTATTGATCACATCTTTCCAACCGGGATGTTTTTTGTAGAGGCTTCCAAAGGTCTCACCTAACTCTACACCCATGACGGGAGCATTGTAGGGGGTGTAGTACCTCTCCCATTCGGGATTGTCCTCACGCCATTGATCCCAGTCATGAATACTCATCACAACATCTTTCTCTTCACCAGTTTGTTTGTGTCTAATCGGATATGTTGCCAAAACTTTGACCTCTCAATAACAATGTGTATATTTATTACCAGTCTAGAGCCTCAGCAATGATTGGAAATTGTTTTTTAAAAATCTCCTTACAGGATAACGCAATATCCCTGTGTTCTTTCTGTGTTCCATTTGCTGAACGGAGTTCAATATAATGAATCCAGCTCCGCAAGCTGCCAGTCATATACATTCTGGTTGGTGTTGCAAGAGGAAGTACAAAACGAGCACACTCTTTGGCGACACCGGCATTACACATTTGATTATAAAGACTGTATGCAGAACTGAACAGTGTCACCATCTGACGTTCCAACTTATCAACAACATCTGGATCTAGATCATCAATACTATTCTGACGATTCTTTTCATCCTGACGACGAAGTTCGGGTAGTTCAATCTCACTGGACAGAAGATTGGTACTAGAATACCTTTGAGAAAACTCTTGAAAGGTGAAAGAACGATGTCGTAGGACTTGAGCAGCGAGACCACGGGTAGTCTCAATCTCCAGACTCATGAATGCATGTTCAAAGATAGACCAGTGTTGATTTTTAATGCAATACTTTAGAAGTCCTGCGAACTTCTCATTGTCCTGATTATTGGGATTAGAAACACGAGCACAATATGCTATGTGTTGCTCAGCATCAGGAGTTACTGAGATTAGCTTCGCTTCATTCATTCTCTTTCTTTCTGAGTTTACGTTCTTTCTTTACAAGTTTAACATACTTCCTATCCCCCTCGCTAAAGAGTTCAGGATGTTTGAGTATGTACTTGATTGCCTTTTTTGTCTTCATAGTTGTAATATGCGTTAAAGAATGCGATGATACCATTACCAGACTTGTTTCCTTGCGAGATCCAAGTATCAGCACACTCATAGATATCTTGAGTCGAATATATCTGTTCTTCTATTCTACTACCACCATATCTATTTAACAATACTTTAAGGCATTGTTCTCTGAGTTTCAAACGTTCCTCAGAATAAAGCCAATCACTATTCATCATCTTCATACACCTCTTCATAATCGGGGAGGGGAGGAAGATTCTCCATTAACCCGCTAGTATATGCCTTGACATCAGAATATACCTCAGACTCTAAGGCATCAACCAGGAGTCTCAGATTTCTGACAATGATTTTGAGTTTTTCTTTTTCCATAAAAAAAGGGGACTTACGTCCCCCAGTCTATCAGAGTATTTAACAAGTGACAAGTATCACCTGTTGTAAGTACGACCACGGTAACAAAATGTACCATGGGTTTCACTTGCTTCAACACACATTACATCATAGTCTACACCACGATAAGCGGTGTGACGGATTTGTGCGTTATGAATAGCAGATGCTTTATTGATCTGCGTTTTGATCATTTGAAGGGTATTCATGAGTTTACTCCTAAAGTAGTTGGATTTTTAGGTCCGTTCCTTTAGTCGTTTGCGTCCTTTGTTCCAACTCTAAAGCAAACCGGATCGGTTCCTTTAATGAACAGAGAAATAAATTCCAACTTCTCAGAAGAACTAAGAAGTTCTGACTTATAAACTCCTTTTGCTAACCAGTCATAGTCTTGACAAGACAGTTGTGGTTGTGCTGCGAACAGCATCAAAGGTAGTAACATAGGATCAACGCTCCGTTGCGCGACTTACTTGCGTCCGACTCAACGTCGGATGAACGACAGGTCTATTATAGACCTTATATACTATTTAGTCAAGTTTCTCGTCAGAATCCAATTCCTTGAGCAGGTTGGTGATGGCAGTCTCTGTACCGTCCATCATTTTAATGTCATACAGAGGAGACCTCATATATTTTTTAAGGTTTTTATACTTCTTTGTCAGTTTAGCAACCTCATTAATGTTGACTCTTGGATTATTATACTTTTTAAATCCAGACATTACTTCTTTCCTTTCTTCTTCTCTGATGTTTGCTGTACTCCCCATAGTTTGGGATTTGCTCTACCCTCACTTTGAGTCATGTTCTTAAAGTCACTACGATAATTATCCCAATAATGGTCAAAGATATCTGCTTGCTTTCCTGCAGTACAGATATCAAACTTAGTTGCACCATCTTGAACATACTCTATGAGGTATGCAGTATATGGAAGGGATCGATCCTGACCTTGAGTCGGGTCACAATCTTCATAGAGCATTTTAATACCTTTACCCATATTAAGCACGACCTCCCCATTGGATGTCAGGATATGCCTCAGCAACGATTGCTTGAGTGATGCGATACTTTGACTGTAAGTTCTTGTCCTTCACCATGACGAGGATCTCAGCGTCCTTAGGATGAAGCATCTCAAGGATATTGATAAACATACTCTCACGCTTGAGAGATGTCATCGCATCATTACCACCTTTAATAAAGTTGTAGAACTTGGGCCACTCTTTCATAATTGAGGATCTGATTCGACCCCTGTCATCATCAGTTGCTCCCATAGAGTTGGAACCAGTCCTATCAATACTATCAACTGCATCTTTAATCTTATCAGAGAGACTTCCAGATGTATTTGCGTCATCTCCATAATTGTTATACGGAACATCTCCTTGAGGAAGAACTGAGATAACGCTATCATCAAAGTTCCAAATCAGAACTGCCTTGATAGAGTCGTGGGCATACTTTTGCAACACCTCAATTTTCTTTGCTGTGGTTCTTTGCTTTGATGCAAGTTCAAGCACTTCAAATGTAAAAGGATTTGCAGGCAGTTCGGGTAATGCTTTACTCGTTGTCTTCTTCTTCGTGGTCTGTTGTTGTGTCATAGTCATTTTCAAATCTTACAGCTAAAATTTCATCAGGGATAATATTGCCATTCGTATCAAACATTTCAGGATGGACGTTTACATAACTGGATTCATATGAATGTTGTTTATACAACCATCCAATTACCCCTCCAACCAGAACGAATAGAACAGAAACAAGACAAATGATTGCAATGTCTAGTGCTATCATGGATACCTCTCGCAAATTTACTTTTTTTTAATGTCTATAAAAGTATCAAAGTGAAAGCGTATCTCTCTCTTGAATATTGTGAGAGAGTTATCTAATGTCACTCTTAAACTTTTAGGTGTTTGCTGAGCATCCCTCCTCTTTTTGCGATTTCTAAGCAACAGTTCCACACCCTTATTAATGTGGGGTTCGTTGGTAGTTGTATTTAGTTCATCATTATTCATACATAACTGTTTTCTCTAAGGTACTTGACAGTCTCTGTACAACCTCCTAAGGATGTTTCTCCAAGGATGACTTGAGGAAATGTAGATCCTCTTCCAAACTTACTATAAAATTCAGTTCGATCAAAGTCCCTACCAAGTTTAAGCATGATGTGTTTCAACTCAGACAACTCTAGCACTCTTTGAACTTTAGTGCAATAGGGACAACCATCTTTAGAGTAGATGGTAAAAACATTTTCAATAGACGACATTTTTTCTTGGTTTGTAATTATAAGTTTGTGGGGTTTTGTTTACTGGAGCAGTCCAATTTTTGATGGACTCTTTACGCTCCTCACTAAAAAAGTCTTGTGCTTCATACCATTCCCACACGTCTTTCATTCCCTTCGACTGGTTGCATTTTTTGCAACAGCAGACTGTATTGTGAACCAGACTAGATCCACCAAGTGCCCTTGGTTTTGCGTGATCAATTGTAAGTATTTCTGTGCTGCCACAGTATGCACATTGGTTTCCCCATTTATCCTTAACCATTTTTCTCCACTCTCTCTTTGCATCTGATGATCGACAAGTGTGTAGATTAAACAACATCTCATCGGGGCAGGAGTAGAGCTGCATACACTTTTTTAGCGCACTGCACTATCTAGTATTTGATTACCGTAAGGTTTCCAGGATGGTAAGAACTCCTATAAACAACTGTAGTGCCAGGAGAAAAACAAATGTTCCACTGGATACAAGGGGCATCGTGTTACCTATAAGGATGACAAGTGATGCTCCAAGTGCAATTTTTAAAAACTTTTTAGTCTTTGGCATGATGAGGTTTGTGTTCTCGGTCTAATGGTTGAGACTTAGACAAGTCTCTTCGTGATTGATTCTTGATGATGATAAAGGCATCTTTATTCTTTGTCCAGTCGTGTTTGGGGATAGAATTCATAACTTTCTCATCTGGATCTAAACTTCCGTGCATAAAAAAGAGGGTCGGTTGACCCTCAGTATATCACTCCTTGTCCTTGTTGTAAAGGTCTTCAAGTCTTTCTCTTGAGAGATCGACGTACATCACTTCTTCACCTTCCTCAGGTGCCTCTGGGTGACGTGGTTTAGGTTTACTCATCTCCACATTAATGGATTGAATGTTAGACCACATCATTGTCAACATCAGCGTCTTCTTTACCTACGGGATCAATCTTCCTTTCACCAAGAACTTCTCTCTGTTGTATTTCTTCTAACTGATCTAATGCTTTACTTGACCAGTATACTTCTGCTTCTTTCACACTTTGTGTTTCATCAGTGTTCTTCTTGACTTTCTTCTTCAGTTTTACTTCTTTAGGATCGTCAGAATCAGCTTTAATCTCAGCATCACGAATCTTCCACTCTTCAAACTTAGCATTAAGATCCTCATCCATCGTAATCTCATACTCTTTACAGACCTTGCGCTGGTCTTCCTCACTCACCCAATCATTGAATACCAATGACATAGCACCACTGCGGATAGAACTGGGGCACATACCCACACACAGCATGAACTTCTCAAACAGTTTGAAATACTGTTTGGCATTGAGATCATCAGCAGGAGCAGTAATCAGGAAATGCTCTTCAGGGAGAAAGTCATCATCACCAATGTTAGAACCAAACCCACGATTATAATCACGAGTGTAGGTAGCATCAAACTTGAATTGAACTTCTGCTTCGTAGGTCATTTTGATTGATTGACTATAAAAGTATTATACAATAAAAAACCACCCCAGTCAAGGAGTGGTGTGACAGTTTGAAAAGTGGTTTAGAGTGCTTCCAGATTTTCTACCAGTGTTTTGAGTTCTTGTAGGGTGGCATCATTAATATATTCTTTGTATAAAAAGTTTCAAATTCAGGATCTTCCGCTGCACGAATCTCCTGACTTACGAAATCATAAGCCCGAAGATTAAGAGCCAGGCCAATAATCCCAATGCTAGAGACCCAGAGACCCATGACAGGGACAAACAACATAAAGAAATGAAGCCACCTTTTGTTTGAAAAAGCAACACCAAAAATCTGCGACCATAAACGATTGGCGGTGACCATCGAATAAGTCTCCTCTTCTTGCGTGGAGTCAAAAGCTTTGAACGTATTTGATATATCGCCGTCTTCATACAATTAATCTTAAAAAAATATATAACTGCTGTATATAATATACCATTTATTCTATGCTGCCATTTATTTGTTACAACTTCCTGTTACACAAAAAAAGAGGGTAAACCCTCTTTTGGTTAATTTTAATTTGGATGATCGTTCAAGATGTCGCGACATATTCTTTTACATGTTGATTGACGATCATTACACTCAATTAAACAATTATAATAGTCGTTAATTTCATCCGCAACCTCCATTGATCGATCTAAAGTTTGACTTAGACGGTTGTAATCTTGTTTCCATCCTGCTAATTGATTATGCGAAATAATATTATGCATAATAACCCTCCACATTTACTTTGTTATTTGACCATAATATAAATCTAGTTTCAGGACACGCTTACCTCCATACTTCTGTTAATATTTATCCAAAAGTGGAAGTAACGAAAGATAATGAACGTTTATTGCGTCGATTTGACATAAAAAAAGAGGTCCCGTAGGACCCCTCTCTTAAGTATTCAGTTTTACTGCCTGTGCAGATGCCTGCGAAGTCCCTGCCTCTGATAAAAATTGAAATAGACTCTTCATTTTGTGACTACTTACATCTATATTTAGTGTCTCTATTAATAGACCTTTATAAATGGCCCTGCTTTAAATTTTACCTTTCTAGTAGTATTAATTTTAAACCCACTCATATCACCAGTCTGTCTCGCTACTATCTTTTCTGCTTTAGTTAACCCAGTACGATAAGCAACAGATCCTGCCACATCATATAAGTTTTGAATAAGTCGCCTTCTATTAACACCACTAGTTACACCACCAACTGCCAATCCTACCTCACCAGCTCTTGCTTTATACCAAAGATCCTTAACATTATTGAGTCCCTTTTCACTATTTGACCCACCAAATCTCCCATACTTATCTTTAATCTTGGCAAGCATAGGAGCAGCCTTAGCATTAGGTGTAGTTCTTGCTATTTCTTCCCATAATGCATGAACATATTCAGAAAATAAATTATGCAAATCTTGATTTTTAACATTTAACTTAAGATTTTTTCGAGGATCTGATTTACCCATTTGATTAGTACTATACCAATCAGGGTTTTGAAGATCAAAATCCTCCATAATAGGATCTCCATTATTATCAAGTTTAGGATTTCCCTTATTATCGATTGTCTGGAATTGCCTGTCTTGATAATTTCTCTGTATGGTTCTTACTCTATTAACTCCTTGTTGTGATGTATTTCCAATAATATCGCGTATATTACCCGTACCCATTTTTCCACCACGAGCTGCAGATACTGAACCGCCGCCTGTAGTAGTAAATTCTAATTCCAACTGATTACCAGAAGTTTTATACTTAAGTCGAACATTTTGACTAGTCACAACTTGAGCATTAGAAGGAATACTAAATGGATTTCGATCAGCCTTATCTGCTGTCCACCCTTTAGGCAACTCTATAGTCTCAATAGTAAAATTAATCTTACAATCTTTATTGTCATCCGTAAATTCAATAGTCGGATCATGGGTCTTACCAATAACAATTCTATGATAATACTCATCTGTATTCATAATAGTTTCATGATAACCGCCAGATTGCGGTTTCTTCAAAGAAACTGGAATTATATTACGAGATTTATATGCATTAATAAGTGCTGTATTATATTGAGGCAACCCCCATTTAGCCCTTACAATATTTTGTAAAATTTGTTCTCCTTCCCTATTCATAATCCATATATCAGCTGGATTCCACTTATTACTATCAACACCTGTTCTAGTATTATCATATGCTTTATAGGGACTAAATGGTTTACGCATTATTGCTTTATCATTCCAAACTCTATATTGACCAGTAATACCCATTCTTGATCTTAACTGAGCCATATTCCTTGCAGTAGCTGATAACCAAGTATGCTTACCACCTAATCTTTGAAGGGACCAACTTATAAGTCTTTTAGCATAATCAGACATACCTTTTCTACCTAAAGGAGATCCACTAGGAAGTTTTAATTTATCTTTAACTATAGGAACAAGCCAATTAAGTTTTATTATAGGCCACTTCGATCTATTAAGTTTCGGATATCCATCATCACCAACTTGAACTAAATCACTCCAATGAATTGA
>Ga0080013_1001092_pt1 | contig 36841 bp, 49 predicted proteins | sample ETNvirenome_6_85_FD_69236 | JGI IMG/M metagenome (GOLD analysis project Ga0080013, IMG submission 69236) | Marine viral communities from the Pacific Ocean - ETNP_6_85 (SPADES assembly) (version 2) | ecosystem: Environmental > Aquatic > Marine > Oceanic | place: Pacific Ocean | collected 2013-06-19
TCTGGTGGTGTGGTGCCTAGCTGATTGTGCTTAAAAAAGAGGGTGGGGGGAGTGTTCCGTTGTTAGCTCTTGCGCTTGCTCGTCATCCACGGCTTAGCGCCCCTAAATGATCGGGTCGCCATCGCCTAGCGCAGCCTCCAGCTCAAAGCAGCCATTGCAAGTACCGCACACCTTACCATCAACCGGCGTATAGCAACTGCACGTCTGCTCGATGGGGTAGTCAGCGCCTAGCAATGTGATTGCGCGGCGCTTGCTCTGGTAGACCAGTGGAGCCCTCACGTCAACGCCGTATGCCATGCGCATTGCTTCGCTCATTACTCGGAACCATTCAGCCATACAATCGGGGTAGTTTATCCGGTCGCCTATGGTTGCTCCCATCCACACAGCGTCAATGCCTTGCGCCACTGCTGTTGATACGGCCAGCGAGATCAGTACAGCGTTACGCCCTGGCACAACGCGCGCGCCAGCATTGCCCGCGTCATCGCTCATAGTGCCGAGTGGTATCTCTGTGGTTACCTCTTGCAGTTTGACGCCCAGCCTTAGCGCGGCCAGGCTGGCCGCTTTGCGTTCCTCTGCCATTGCTGGCTGACCATAGTCAACGAACAGCAGCGCGACTAGGCGCCCTTGATTGCTTGCGTGCGTGGCGGTCGCTATAGAGTCCACGCCGCCAGAGAGTAATACAATTACAGTATCAGCCATCATTTGTCCCTCTAAGTTAGTGAACACTTACATACTTCAACCATTGTCGTGAGCCGCCTTATATATATAGGCCACTCAGAACAATGGTTGAAGCGTTAGACCTTGCTAGCGTTTGAACGCCCATATAGCAGTGCGGCGGAATCGAACCGCCGTGATAACAATTCACAGGCCATGTGTTTGTTTTGTCCAGTCACCGCGTTTAGTTGTGTTGGATGCATCGCCCCCTATCCGAATAGCGCAAACTGGTCGCTGCCCCTAGCGGCGCTAGCGAGGTTCTTGCATGCTTGCTCGTAGTACGTTGCCTTCAGCTCAAAGCCGTGGAACCTGCGCCCTTCCTCAAGTGCCACGTAACCTTCGCTGCCGATGCCTGCGAATGGCGACAGCACTAGGTCACCTTCATTACTCCAGAGTTTGAGCGCGCGCCGTATCACATCGAGCTGCAACGGGCATATGTGCCGCTCGTCTTTGTCCTCTCGCGCAGACCGGAATTGCAACGTCTCGTTGGGCTTAATGTCCATCCAGATAGGTGACGCGTACTTCTGCCAGAGCTGAACGGGGAAAGTGTCGTTTGTGTGCGATACACGCTCAGGGTTGTCGCCTGGCTTGCGCATGGTGACAAGGTAATCGGGCAGACCCTGGCGCGACATGCAAGAGTCTTTCTTTATCTGCTTGTGCAGCAGCCCCAGCGCTTTAGTGCGTTGCATGGCTGTCACTGGATCCTTCCATATGACCACCTGCGAATGCAGTATCCATCCAGCGTCAACAAACTCACGCACGAGTTCACCGCGAAAGTCATGGATGCCGATAAAACCATCGCGAGTTTTACTGGCTGGTAGGTCCATACAATGGAACGAGAGCAGCCGGCCAGGCATTGTCACCCGGTATAGGTCTTTGATAAGGAACCTGAACTGGTCAAAGAACTCGCTATGGCTTGCGCAGTTGCCCATATCGCGCACGCTCGCGCTATACGTATACAGGCTAGCGAATGGCGGCGAGAATACAGTGTAATGCACGCTATCGTCAGCCATCTTAGCCACGCCATCCACGCAGTCGCCCCTATCCATCGTCCAGCCATCGCCGCTATTTGAGTCTTCCATGTAAACATCCTTGGTTGCGCTGAGTCCGCCCCAGTCTTCCATCCTGCACATATGCTTAACCATTGACTGCGCCATCACTGCTGCGTCCTCCTCTTTGCGCTGTATGCTGTCCAGCACTGGCCGCTCGGGCTCCGAAAGGACAACATGCACCCTCACTTCGTGCTCTTGCCCAAAGCGCCAACATCGGCGCACCGCTTGGTAGAACCGCTCATAGCTGTGAGTCAGGCCAGCAAAAGCAACGTTGTGGCAGTTCTGCCAGTTCATACCGAATCCAGCGATCTGCGGCTTAGTGACTAACACCCGGAAGTCACCCGCAGAAAACCCAAGCATGCGCTCAGTTTTTGCATCATCGCTATCAGCGCCGGCCACTTGCACCGCGCCGTCTATTGCCGCTGTGAGTGCGTCCCCCTCTGCGTTGAGGTCGCACCACACTATCCATTGCTCATCGCTGGCGTTCACCATTTCGCTGATGATGCGCACACGGTCATCCAGGCTATGGCGCCGCGCCGCGCGTTGTTCGTTTAGTGATAGCGCGACGGGGAACAGCAATCCGTCTTGGGCGTAGTCACTATCTGCGACGTGCTCAACTACCTTCATGTTTGGCAGGTCGAATCCGGCAGAGTGAAAGCCCATATCTGCTGGCGTCCTGATTGCCACAGCCCATGTGGCTACCCACTGCCAGAAGTCATCAACGGCGTGGCCCTTCAATCGCCACTTGCTGGTACTGCCGCCATCATGCACAAAGAATGTTGCCAGCATCTCAACTCTCGACATCGCGCCTAGAAACTCTGCATGGTTGCCGAGTTCCATATGGTCGTTTGGCGCTGGTGTTGCCGTACATGCCAGCCGGAATGGCACTTGGTTGGCCGCTTCAATGATGCGCGTTCTGGTCTTGCCGTCATATGCCTTCAGTATGGATGACTCATCGAGCACCAGCCCTTGGTACTCTGACAAGTTGAATTTATGCAGCTGCTGGTAGTTTGTGATCGTGATACCGTCTGGCGTGGATTCGCCGTTACGACTAACGGCGGCGTCGATTCCGAATTTTGCTGCCTCTGCTGCGGTCTGTTGGCCTACGGCAAGCGGCGTCAGTATGAGCACATTGCCAGGTATATGTTTGGCCCACTCAAGTTGCATGAACGTCTTTCCCAGCCCGCAATCGGCAAAGATGGCCGCGCGGCCTTTCGCAAGCGCCCAATCCACGATACGCGTTTGGAAGTCGAACAGTAACGGGTTGAGCGGCTCGGTCCGTTTTAGCCCCGTTTTAGGTGCTGACATTGACTTTTGCTGGAGCATTTCGTGGTATGCGTTCATAGGTCACCTTTGCTGTTTAGGCTCCGGTATATGATGAGCCTGTTCGCGCCTATCGCGTTGGCTATGCCTTCCTTCATTCCCGCGCTGATGCCGTAGTCGGTGTATACCACCGTCGCTGCTGCCATCGCGTTCCACGCGAATCCTGCCCGCATGCCTTTGGTGCGCTCTTCGGACTTGGTGTCGTCAAGCACTCCAGGCTGTGTGTAGAGTAGATGCGAAGCATACGGCGCCTCCCCTCTGCTCAGGCTGTCAGCCAGGCATCGGCGCGCGTATTCTGTGTGTGTTTGTACGTCGCCAGCATATGGCGATTCGATGATGACTAGCTTCATTTGTCCCTCTAAGTTAGTGAACACTTACATACTTCAACCATTGTCGTGAGCCGCCTTATATATATAGGCCACTCAGAACAATGGTTGAAGCGTTAGACCTTGCTATGCTTTAGGCGCACATTCGCCTAGTATAACTATCAACGCGGCAAGCACGGCATGGGCGATTGTGACCCACACGATTGCCTTGTTGGTGCTCACTTGTCAGCCCTCCATACCAGCCGACCGCCCAGCGCCCTGGCTACAGCGGACAATGAGTGCATTGTTACATTGCCCCCGTTCTCGAGTTTAATCAGCGTCCGCGTTGTGACGCATGCCTCATGCGCGACATCCGCCTGTGTGCGCAGCTGCGATGTGCGTACTGCTTTAATCGTTTTGCCCAGTGCTGCGTGCGCGTCTAGTGTCGCGTCGAATCGCTCAGCCCATGTTGTTAGTTTGTCCATCATGTCTACACCTCTGTTGTTCGGTAATTGGCATCAGGGAAGATTGCCAACAGTTCGTTGATTGCTGCTTCGCACTCGCCAATACTGGCATATTCACGATAGTCATCGCCTAGGTCAGTCGTCCAGTGTCCGTTGTGGTTCCATTCGATTGCGTACATCGTTCTGCTCCTTTGCTGGCCAGAGCGACTGGCCTTGCCTCGTCAGTGCTGGTGCTACCAGCAGACACCCCGCAGGGTGTTTCGGCTAACGCACTTCGTAAAGGTCACTGGGGAATACACAGACTTCGCGGAAGGTGGTAGGGTTGCGGAGCACAATGACGAGCACATCGTTTTTATTGCTGTAGCAGCGCACGGCCTTCCCAACAAAGCCGGCAGGCGCGGGGCCGGTAGTGGTGGAAAGTGCGTTGTTGGCTACGGTGTAAAGGCGGTTGCGTTTGATGCTCATTTTGTTTTCCTTTTGGTTTGGCTTACTGGCCGAAAATCTCAAGTGCTTCGCTGAGCGAAAGCGTGCGGAGTACGGCTTTGTGTTCTGGCTCGCAATCTTCCATCATCTTGGCTGCTACGCTGTACCTGAGCGGAAGCGGGCGGGATGTGGGGTTGCCGTGCTTTGCTGCTATTCGGTAAGTTGCTGCGAGTTGGCCGACTGTTTTGTTTGTTGTGCTCTTCATGGTCTTAATATGAACTATCCTTCACATGTAGTCAACAACTAAATGCACTTTCTTTTACTTTTATTTTGGCAGGTGCGCAGCACACGCTTCAGCATTTGCCCGCTGGGGAAAATTGCCAGTGCTGGGCAAACCCGCCATACTGTGTACATGAAATGTGTTGCGCTGATATCCCTGCTCTTGTCATGCTGCACAGTACACCAGCCCGCGCACAATGCCCCCGCAGACCACACCCAACAGATGCTGTCCGCCTTTCTGATAGTACGCGATAAAGGGGGCAACGCTATAGGCTCTGGCGCATTGATTGACGTTGACGGCGTGCCGTGGATGCTAACTGCTAACCATGTGATTCGTGCGCTGCCCGGCCAAATCGCGTGGGCATGCCATCGGCCAGACTCTCAGCACACATCGGAAGCATGCGCGAGTTGGCGCATATCCAACGCCGTTATCGACAAGCAGCTAGACCTGGCGCGCGTCGAGCTCGTGTCAACGCCAGAGCACGCAGCCCCAGCGCCCTACGATGCCGACTACGGATTCAGTCATGGTGAGCCGCTTTGGCTGCTGGGCAACCCGGCAGGGCTGCCCGTCATGCTCTCGCAGGGCATTTTGCAAGGCTACCGCGATAGCAACCAAATGTATACAACCGCCAGCGCCTGGATGGGTAGCAGTGGCGGGCCGGTGTTTAACGCTGATGGCGTTATCGTTGGTGTGTTCCACTCAATGGTGGGTACTAGCGCGTGGAGTCGGCTATTCATCGATGGCGTCTTGCTGGTGCAGCAGTCGCGCGAGTTAGCGGAAGGGCTGAACTGCTTTAGTCGGTTGGATGCGCTGTTCTGAGCATATCACAGCGCCGCTGCCGGTGCTCTCTGCGCGGCCCGCTTGTGCCCCGCATCCACTCTTTACATGGGCTGAGCCCAGCGCGCACCCATCGCGCTACACTGGACGGGCGCGAATTGCCAACCGCCAACGCTTCAATCAGGCACTCGTCAACGCAGCCAGCGGAAGCGGCAGCGCGCCGCACTGGGCTGAGTTTGCGCCGGAACGTGGCGTATAGTCGAGCTGGCGCAGCGTCTGAATAGAGCACAGCTAGGTTATCCCATCGGCTGGTGCTGGCGTAGAATGTACCGCGCTCAAGCGTTTGATGGATCCAGCCCATAGCTGTTTCGCCGCTATGCACTTGCACAAAGTCAACCAGCCCCTTGGATCTGCCGTCTCTGGTAATCACTCTGATCGCGGTCCACTCATCTGCTGACGCTATGCGCTCGACCTCGCCCCATGTGCGCGGCAGACATTCAGGCCAGGCATGTGGGCTGTGTGCGCCGTGGACAGTGCTGTGCGCCAGCAGCATGACCCACAGCGCTAGCCATACAATCGCTATTCTCATCGTGTGTTCCCCGTTAGAATGCTCCATGCCATCGCCGCCACTCTTGAAACCTGCCCGTTGCCAGTGGCTCGCACGCGGTCCACCCGATTGGCCACCCCATGATCCATTCCCTCAATGGTAGTGACAGGCCACCATTCAGCCGCTCTAGGCTCGGACGCGCCGGCCCCTCGCGCCCCGCTGCACCGCCCTTGTTGCTGCCGTACAGGTTCGCAGTGATAGTCGGTAACATCCCCCACGCGCTCGTGTCCCCATGACTGTCCGGCAATCCCCATTTGTTCGCTCTTAGCGTTGGAAGCAGCGATCCACATACGGTTGCGTCTATGTGGCGCACCCGCGAGCCAAGCTCCCAGCACTCCCCATCGGCAGTCATACCCCAGGCTGGTAAGTCCTTTGATGACGGTGCCGAGTCCACGCGTACGCAGATTCGGACTGTTTTCCGCGAGGACATAGCGAGGCCGAACTTCGCCAATAATTCGGAGCATTTCAAACCAAAGGCTCGAACGGTTTCCGGTAAGTCCTGCACCTTTACCTGCCGCGCTGATGTCTTGGCAGGGAAATCCGCCAGTAATAACGTCAATTGCTCCACGCCATGCTGTGCCGTCGAAGGTGCAAACGTCATCCCAAACGGGGAACCGTTCAAGATGCCCGTCTGCTTGTCTTGCGAGGAGCACACGACGGCAGTAGGCGTTAATTTCAACAGCGCATCTGGTGCGCCATCCAAGAATGTGTGATCCCAGCAAGCCGCCGCCTGCCCCTGCAAATAGTGCCAACTCATCCATCACACCCCCGTTAGAAGTTGTGCCGCTATTTTTCTAACAGCCGCAGAAACTCGCTCCAGCGCATCGCTACTATCGGCTCGGCTCGATCCCACTTGCATACTGCCACCTGCCACCTGCTCTTGCTATCGCGCTCAGCTTGCTCAAGCGCCGCTTTGACGTTTGGCCGCTTGCCCACCTTGCATTCCAGTTCAAGCCCTAGCGATTTGACTGCAACGTCGCTGCCGCACGCTTGGCCGCCGCCTTGTGTTTGCAGTTGGCGCTTGGCTGTGTGACCAGCATCCTTTAGCGCGTTAACCACCCATCGCTCGAAGTTGTGCCCTTTTGTGCGCTGGTATTTGCTCACGCTACAGTCTCCACTGCGCCACTGCTGGCGCTTGATCGAGGCCATAATATACTCGGTTGGCTGGCGTGGCCATAGCAACCACACCAACAAAGGCGCTGTTGCGCATCTGCCATCTGAACACCCAACCGCCGCATTCGGTTACAATGTGGCCCCAGTAATTACGGTTGGCCATGCGTGTGATAGTGCCGCGCATTAGCGGGCGCGCTATCTCAAGCGCAGCCAGCGCATCTTGTTCGAGTGTATTCACTATGGTGCATATCCGAAGCTGCTTTACGTCCAAACTGCCAAACCGGGCGCCTGTCTTCATTATGGTGCGCGTCCTTGTTCCACATTCTCGACCAACAGCGCTGGTTGATAACTGCGTGGTGCTCCGCTTATCGTCACTTTCGCCGCGCGTGCGCTAATATCTGAACGTGGATCGAGCGGTTCCGCTGGCGCTACTGCCCTGCTGCCTAGCCGCTCGAGCTGTGCCAGGCTATTACCCCGTCTGCGCAACGACTGACGCAAGGATTCAACGTGTATTTGTAGCCGGTTAGCCACGGCCTCCGCAGTAACGCCCAGCCCCCGCGCCTCGAGTTCCGTAGCCGCGCGAAACACCCGGTTGTGAGCTGTGTAGTAGCGCGCGCCGTCGATCTCGTACCATTCCGCGCGGTCAGCATGCGCCGCTAGGTGTAGGATGCTATCGTCCGGCCATGGCGTGGCGTATAGCATGGCGATCTTGGTGATACCGTTGCCGCGTGACATGCGCGCCAGGCGCACGGCGATGTCCTGCCCCATGTATACACTGAGGTCCTGCGCGAGCTGGTGCATGTCGCCGGCATACAGCTTGCGTAGCGCATAGTGTAGCGTGCAGTTTCTTATATTTGAGCCGTCAACGTGTTTGTGGTCCTCGATTGTGCGCCCGCTGTAGATTGGCAATCCGCCCTCGCGCTTGGCCATGCGCTTGGCTAGCAGCGCCAGCACAGCGCCCCTTTTAGCAGTCAGGACGCCAGCGTGCGTATATAGCGCCTCAGCAATGTCGCCTGGCTCAGCAGCCGGCAGATCGCCCAGCGCGAGCTCGGTGCGCCCAATATGCGCGACTGTGCGCTCATCGTCAGCGCGTGACAGTCGCAGCCGGCCTATCGTCTGCACGTACTCACGGCGCACTAGCTGAGCGCTGGCAGATGCTAGCGCCGCTGCTGCACCCTCTGGAGTACCGCTCTTGCACAGCCGAACAGCCATCGAGGCCAGAGCCGCGTTTGGCACATAGTAGTCATCGAGCACAATGCTGGTGTAGTGGCTATAGTCGTTGCTGCCCTTGGCGTCTGGCGCGCCAAAATACGTGACCCTGCCTTTGACTTGCAAGCGCCAATCCCAGCGCGGATCTTCAATGTGTAGCCGCTTGTGTGTAACGTGCAGCGTTAACGGGCTGTCATGCCTCATATGGACGGCGTATGCTATCTCTGGCCTACGCTCGATGTTGCGCCTGCTGGCGCTCCACGGATAGTGGATGTGCGAAACACCCTCTGTTATGCAATCCCCTAGATCGTGCACGGTATGGTCTTGGCCTAACACAGCTGCCGCTGTGTGCGTGTCGCCCGTCGCATCTAGGTAGATGACGCACCCAGCCCGCTCGAGCGCTGAGTTACGCTCCGGTATCGGCAGCTGTAACACGCCATCGTAGACAAAGCAGGCGCGCCAGCCGTTAGCGCTGGCCTCTGCCAATGCCTTGGCGGCGCGATGGTCAGGCATTGCTTGCATTGCGTTTACAATGGCGCCTGGCGAGACCTCAAGGTTGCGCATAACCTCAGCCTGTAGTTCGTCGCCGTCGCCTAGCGCCAGGCTGCAACCGCTAGCAACCAGCTCTTGCTGTGTGGCTTTATCTACCATCAGCATCAGCAATGGCATCGCATCGCCAGTTAGCGCGCCGCGCTGCATAATGCGCAACACATGGTCAGAACTGACGGCAATCATCGGCAGAGCCGCGCCGTTAATGGGGCTCTCATCTATAATGACTGCGCCCCACTCCTCCGCTATGGCGTCGCCGTATAGCATGTGATGCGTCATCACGGCGACCTTGCCGCCGTCAAACCGCTTCTGCCTTAGCGTGCGCCTGTAGCCGCATTGACTAGGGCACTCGCCACACATGGCGTTACATGCGTCAGCGCCGCCAGCGCGGAAGATGGCGGCCTGCTCTGCCGTGTAATCGCAGTACCCAGGCTCTCTGCTGCGCACGATCTCCGTGTGCGTCAGCGCCAGCCAGGGGTCACTCGCCACAAAACTGTCAATCCTGTCAGCGAGCTCGCTTCTGAGTTTGTTAGTTGGCGCGGCAAAAGCCACGCGCGCGCCAGCGTTGGCTGCATGCACAGCAGCCTCGAGCGCCGCTTGTGACTTGGCAGAGCCGACGCCAGCAAACACAGCATGCCGCCCGCCTTGCTCAAGTAGCGTTGGCAGCAGCGTTTTGAGCTGGTCTTGTAGGTCCGAGACGGGTAGCGCGGCACGTAAGCCACTACATTTTTTTCCCCGCGCTACCGTCTCATCCCACAGCGCAACATCCATGTCGCGCAACTTGTGTTCTACTACCGCACAGCTAGCGTGTGAGCAATGGAAAAACCAACCGCCGTCTTGCGCCTCAATTAGTACCGTGCTGGTGTCGTTAACTTTTGCTGGCGTGCTGTGAAGGTGCTGTTCTGGGCACTCACAGATCCACCGGTTGTCTCTATAGCGCGAGCCTAGCAGGCCAACCGCCGCCATAAACGCCGGCAGCCCTTGCAACCCGCTGGTGCTGGCGTGGCTGCGTTGTGCATCGTTGACGAGTTCCGCAGCCGTCTTACGCGGTGGCGTAAACTCCAGGCAGTCTGCGTGATCTAGCTGCGCGTCATGCTCTTGCGGTATGCCGTCACGCGTGACAAATGGCAGGCGCATACAGCGGCTTAGATCGCCGCACGCCGTGTCCCCGCTGATGTCATAGCGCGTCTTGAGGTACGCCAGTAGCGACGTGTAGAAATGCGCCCAATGCTCGCGCTGCACTGAGTGAATCAGCGGCCATACCAGCCGATATCCGCCGCTTGAGCGATACCAGTAGGGTTCCTGCGGCAGCCGCTCGATCTTGTCTAGCTCGGCCTCCCACCAAAACTCACGCTCAGCAGCCGGTATGTGATGCGCGTCAACGTCAATCCAAACGCTGTCGTAACGCACGCTGTAGCCATCCGGCAGCTCAGTGTCTAGGTTGATGCGCTGCTGCTTAAAACAGGGTTTGCCGTCAGGTCCGACCACTACATATTGTGGCGCGTGTGCATCTGATGTGTATATCTGGTGTAGTGCGTCTTGGAGGGTAGTCAGCTGAACGGTAGTATGCGCGCTAGTTGAGTATTTCGGTACGCCTTTTTGGTACTTGTCGGTCCAGACCGCTTGACTTACTAACATTTACACCCTAAATTGCAGATGAGGTTTTTGGTCCTCACACCCTACATGGTTCTGCCTTCCTTGGCAAACAGCCCTAGCCGACTTTCGTTAGCTGGGGCTGTTTGACGTTTAGGCGCTATCCTCACGCGCTGCCGCCTCCTCGAGTGCCTTCACCCGCTTGTGCAGCGCCCGCACATCCCTTATCAGCGCCGCAATCGCAGCCGCAAGCTCGCGCTTGGTTTTCCGTCTGTTGATCTTGATTCCCATTCTGCTCCTCGTCATATAGCACCAGTGCTAGTGCGCCGTGCGGTGTGGTTGCATGCTTTACCATATGCCGCTTGGTGCTGTACGCCTCCCAACAGCGCTCGAACACGCTGTAGTAGATGCGATACTCGGCCTGATCATACACGCTAGGCATCAGAAATAATCCTCAACCTTGTCGTTGCGTGGCTGTGCGTCTGCCGCCCGCTCGCCGGCTGCCGCGATCTTGGCAGCCATGCCCGGCGCGTCTGCAATCAGCGAATCCGGCATGCACTTATACTCGGTGTCGCTCATGGTCGAGCCCTTGCGGCTGAACTCAAACAACCATTTGTCCAGCCCGTATTTGCTGCGGCACGTCAGGATGTCGCGGAACAGCTTAGGGCCAACCTCGAATGTTTTGACGCCCTTGTTTGGCACATAGACCGGCACAGCGTAGCGCGTTTTCACCTTCAGCCCTTCATGCACATCAGGGTTATAGTCAACCGTGCTCGAGCCATCCCACACGCACTTGCGGCCAACCGGCGCGCCCACGATAGCGCCTACCACCTTGTCGCCGTCCTTTAGGCGTATGTAGTCGCCTCCGTCTGCGTCCATCTCGTCTGCTAGTTTCTCTGCTGATTCCCAACTCATTGATCGTTCTCCTGTAGTCTAGGGTCGTCAAGCACTATGCTAACGCCCATGCTGCGCGCCCAGCGTAGCAGCATCGTGATTTTGTTGTCGCGCCCATTCTCAAGCCGACGAATGTTGAATTTGCTCATGCCCGTTGATGCTGCTATCTCACTTTGCGTCAATCCATCGGCCTGGCGTCGAGCTCGCATGACTGCGCCCAGTGCTTCAGCGCTGCTAATTGAGACCTGCATCGTTGCACCCTCCTTTTTTTGCCAAGCCCGATAGGGCGTATGTTTCAGCCAGTATCAGCATATTATCAGGTGACGCAATATCGCCAACTGAGACAGCAAACTGCGCTAGCAGTTTGAATGCCTCATCGCTCTTGCCCATCACAGCCATGCGAGTGGCAGCCAAGCCAACCGCCAAGCCTGACGCAAACCCTACGTCCAGTTCGTGCCCTTCGATGTGCGCTGTGCTGGCTGCTGAGCGCAAAACTTGCCGTTGTGCCCTGTTCATTCCACTCCCCACTTTCGCCAATACCACTCGCCCTGGTGCCAGTGCGTGTTAATGCTCGGTCGCTTGCCTGGCCGTATGCCCTGCCACGCTTCCGGGTGTTTGCGATGCAACGCCAATCGCGCTAGCATGCGGTCTTCGATTATTTGCCAGGCCCTGTCAACGTCCTGATTGGGCACTTGGTGCACCTCCGCTGGCACGTATGGCTCAGCTGTTGGCGCAAGCCATATCAAACATCGGTTGACGTCCAGCCCTAGCGATTGCAGCGCGCGCCGGTAAAACGCCATCTGGAACGGTAATCCATAATGTAATTTGCTGCTGTATGCCTCTTGCCCAACGCCCTTGGCAGTGGTCTTGAGGTCACACAAATCGCCTAGCCGAGTGTAGGCGTCAATACGCGCCTTGCATGTGATAGTTTCACCGTCGGCATGCTCGTGCCAGACGATGCTTTGCTCAACCGTACAACGATCCATCATGGCCATGATTAGCGCATTGCTCCTGATGGCCTCAATACTATTGAGCGCCCGCTCCAACTCACGCGCGGTCAGCTTCAGCTTGGCCGTGCATTCCTTCCATGCTTTGCTGCGCCGCGTGGCTGCGTCAACTATAGTCCATTGGCTGCCATGCCCTTCTAGGAACTCGCTGTGAATGTAAGAGCCAATGTCAGCTGCTGGGCTGTCAACGCTGTGCGTTGCCTTGTACCTGGCGAATGACTCAGCCAAGCGCGGCAGTGCTGTTGCGTGCATGGCAGGCCAGGCGTGGTATATGTCTGCTGGCACATGGTAGACGCCCGGCTCAGGGCATGACGGCCCCTTGTACTCGATGACCTCTGCATCAGCAGTGATTGGCGTGCCAACGCCAGCCGCACGCACTTCGCAAACGCCAACGCTGGTAGTAACCGCAGTGCCGCTGTTTGCGTCCTCTAATTGTAGCGATGCCGTCGCCATATCAACGCGCATGCCTGCGCGCGGCCACTCGCCGCGCTTGATCTTGGCCTTGTCTGCCACCGTCAGGTCAACCAGCGCGGCAGCCGCTAGCGCTCTTGCTGGCTCATCGCCTAAATCGACAACGCACAGCGCCGCCAGCAGTGCCGTGTAGTCAGCGGCTGACATGCGCTTGGCTGTTAGCTTGTGCGTGTACGTGCAGAAATGCACATACACTGCCAACGCCCGGAACAGTTGGTGTAGTCGGTTCATTCTGCCACCTCCACAAATCGCATGTGCTGAGAGCACAGCTTGTCAGCGCCCCACCTGATGGCGCCCCACATTTCAACGCGCCATAGTTGGCCCTTGCGGTACCGGGCCGCCATTTCAGGCGTTGGGCTGGCGTGCAGGCCCCACACGCATAGCGATAGGGCACCCTCGCATGATAAGACCAGCCCCGCGCCAACAGTGACACGATCTCCGCCGTGCGTGATTGGCAGTGTGCCCCCGCTGTTGACGTACTTAAACGCGGCAATAGGCGCGGCAGCTAGCACGTAGCCGCCGCAGCCGGAGCCGGAGTCGTAGCCGCCGCCGCCGCAGCCGCCGCCGTCGCCGCCGCCGCAGCCGCCGCCGTCGCCGTCGCCGGAGCCGTAGCCGTAGCCGTCGTAGCCGCCGCCGTAGCCGCCGCCGTCGCCGTCGCCGCAGCCGGAGCCGCCGCCGTCGCCGTCGCCGTAGCCGTCGCCGGAGCCGGAGCCGGAGCCGTAGCCGTCGCCGGAGCCGTAGCCGTAGCCGTCGTAGCCGCCGTCGCCGTAGCCGCCGTCGCCGGAGCCGTCGCCGGAGCCGTCGCCGTCGCCGTCGCCGTAGCCGCTAGCCACTGCGGTCAGCCGCCCCATGATGCGCCCTCCCATGCGGTTGCTGCTTCTGGCGTACAGTCCACGATCTTGGAAATGTCACGCACCCGCATAGTACATGGCGGGCCGATTTTGCTGCCGGTGTCAGGTCCGACAACAGCTAAACCGTAAACGCCCTTGTTTTCGCCATGGTTGGCGATGTTGTAATAGAAACAGTGGCGCGCTTGCGTCAGCTTGATGCTGCCGCTGGCCATTGCCTCAGTGACCGCCTTAGCGGTAGCGTGGCCAAAATAGATGCCCTGGTGACTGTCGAGTACTAAATAAGGCTTCATCGTTCAACTCCCCTGTTTGGTTACACGAGGAAGTTATCCGTGGGTTGTGTGGCTGTCAATAGCGAAAGTTTAGTTTTCTATGCCTGACGCTGTGTGCCCCTGCTTCGATCGGCATGTGACGCGCAGCTCGATCCAGCCGCCTGCCACTGTGACCAGCTCAACGCGCACATGTTCCGCGTCATCCGGCAGTGAATCGGCAATGTCTATGTGTAGGTTGAAGGTGTATGCGTCATCCAGCATCGCGGTAGCTCTCGCTGAGCACTGCGCGCAGGCCGGTGTCAGGGTCTAACACTATCGCGTCCAGCGCTTTGGTTGCTAGGCACCATCCGTTTTCTGTTGCCCATCGATTGCTAGCGCTCAGGCATGGCAGGCCAAACGATATCACGCCGTGCTCATCTAAGCCGCGCCTGTGGTGCAGGTGCCCAGTTACCCAATAGCGGTTAGGGCAGTTTGACCAGTGCTCGCTCGCCTCGCTCGCCATGTGCCCAGCTAGATCGCGCATCTTGACGCCGTCGCCATGTGTCGCACCGATCAAGTTCCGCCCATAGGTGTGGTAGCTGCGCGGCCTCCTCGAGCGGTCAACGCTGACGTGTGGCTGCTCTCTGAACCATGCGGCCAAAAAAAGACCAAGCGCATGACTGGCGGCGCGGTCGTGGTTGCCTGCCATCCACATGAGCCGCACGGGCGCGACCTCAGTCGCCAGCCAATGTACGTAATCGCGCGCGAGCTCGCACCCGCCCTGCAAGATCTGGGTATATGTGCCGTCAGTCTCCTGTAGAGTGCCGCGCGTTGTGCCCCTGGCGTAATTGTCAACGTCGAACCAATCAGAGCCAATCGGCACGAATATCTCTTCAGGCGTGCCCAGGTTGCATGCGTCCGACAATATGCCCTCAGTGGTGCTAAACAACCGCGCGCGGGCGGCTTCCCGCCCGTAGCTAGACCATGTGTCGAGCATGTTGGCGTGTTTGCCATAGTGCAGATCGGTCGGTCCTAGCACTAGGCAGAATTTGCTCGAGCTGGCTTCAGGGTGAACAGGGCTGACTATTGGTATTGTGCATTCGCGCAACACGTCGTTGATGGTGCCGATTGTCTCTTGCTCCCATTGCCGCCAGCGCATAGCGTCAGCTTGCGTATGCCTCCATTTTTCCTTTTCAATGCGCTGGTGTATGGCCTGACGGCGAAGTTGGTAGGCGTCATCTGCGAGTTCGTCGTCACTGCGCTGCTCTACCTCCTGTCGAGTAAACGGTTCGTGGTCATGCGTCCATCCGTGGATCTTAATGTAGTGCTTCAACACATGCCTGGACATGCCGTGCGTGCGCGCCATCTGGTTTACAGTTGCCCCGCTGTCATCGTGGTTGCTGTAGTCGCGCAGCATCTGTTTGTGGTCAGCGATTGAGCGCACCACTGGCCTGGCCACGCGCGGGATGTGCGTGATCACTGTCTGGGTGTCCTCGTTTACATAGTACGATCTGACGATTGCCCACGCCTCTGGTGTGGGCTCTGGCAGTTTGCCAAGCTCTGGCGGTAATTCGCCTGTACGGCAATAGCGGTTAAGCGCTAGCGCCTGCACTGGGTCCAGCCCAGCGCGGCGCACGGTCTTGCTCACCTCCCAGTGGCCACGCTCGATGCGCTTGCCCCAGTGCTCTGCAAACTCATCGATCCATAATGGTTGTCTGCCCATCGTCTTCCCCCACGTCGTCAACCACATCAAGCTGCAATGCGCGTGCGACCACTCCAACGCGCATCGCGTAGCGCGTCTGCCGCAAAGCCCTATCTGCCGCCCTGTCAGATCGCTTGGCCTTGTAGGTGCGGTACCCCTCAACAATCTCGCCCCGCGTCGGCAGTGGATGGCGTGTACGCAAGCGCCGCGCCACCCCGCTGCCGCTGTTGGCAACGCGCGAAAGTAACGCTGCGCACTCAACAGAGTCAATCCAGCTCCTGTCGTCGTCCATATATGCGGCAAACTGCGGGCGCCAGTATCGCTGGATCCACTCACCCGCCAGCCAAATATGAAAACGGCCGTCTTGTAGCAGCTCTCGCGCCCATTGCTTCCACGTCTGCCAGTGCTCAGATCGCAGCATCTTGTTATAGTGGTATTCGAGCACCCGGCTTGGCAAAGGCGGCGGCCCCCAGTGGCTGTATACGCGCGTCAAAAAACCGCTGTCAGCATGCACAATGCCAAGCCCTCCATAGCCGCCAAGCGGAAGCCCTGTGCCATCCAGCCATCGCTTGCCTTGCTTGTGTGACACGCCGTGCCAGTTGCTGCCCGCCGGATCGTCTGGCGGCGCGTCCGTCAGCTGCGCTCTGTGCGTGCGGTAGCCATCCCAGTCAATCCCCCAGTTGGCTACGCCTAGCATGAGTGTGAGCAGGGCCATCTCGTCAGCCCATACAATCTCACGCGCTAGCCGCCAGGGGATGCGCTCATATCCGCCGCCGTGCTGCCTGCGCTCAATAGCTATCAAATCCGCAATAAACTCATGCCGCGTTGGTAACAACAATGCCCCCGATTGAGTATGCGACCACTACCGCAAACAGCGCGCTGACGAACTTGATCGACTTTGGAAAGTGGCGGTCTAGCACCTGCAAACACGCCACGGTCAACAGCAGCTTAGCCGCGATGAACATACCGCCGCTATGGCGCAGCGCGGCGCTCAACAGCGGATTCAATTCCGCGCCTAGATTAAACTCTACGATGTAAAGCGTTAGCGCTGCGTCAATTATAGATAGGTACAGCGCTATGACAGCGCGCCCGCTCAAATGTCATCGTCCGGCAGTAACAGCTTTTGCAAGTGGCGCACGTCGGCTTCAATCGCATCGCTGTTTGTGTGGCAGCGCGTCAGCGCTGCTGACTGGTCGTCCAGCCTATCATTCAGCTGGTCTAGCACAATCGCCCATTGCTGCTCGAGCTGTTGCCGCACCTCGTCACATCGGTCTTCTGCGCTGTGCTGGATGAACAACACCAGCGTGACAGCGCCTAGCAGAACAAACGCCGTCGCAATGATGGCGGCCTTCAATGTCCAAGCGGATCGGGCTGTGGCAGGCTCGAGCTCGCGCACTGTCTTGTCATACTCTGATGCGATCTTGTCAGCTATCGCCAGGCGCCTGGTCATGGCTCAGGCTTCCATTCTAGGAGCACAGATTCGACGCATTGAGCCAATGGTGTCCCGTCGAATATACACGCCTTGATGTCGAGCTGGACGCTAGGCTCGAACGTGTCGCCAGAGCCCGCGCTGAACTTTGCGCAGAACTGACCGCTGGCGCCACACCCGCCACTCAATAACAGAATCATTACAAGCACTGTTCGCAACATTACAACACTCCCCCGATGACTCCCGGCTGGCAACACCCCTCTGAGCCTAGCGCCAGCAACATAGCAAGCGCAATCAGCGCTGTGAGTAGGTATAGGCGCCGGTCGTCGCTGCGTGTCACTGGTCTAATCCTGGTCAGTAGGTCCGGCATCCGGCGCAAAGTCGTTGACGATGTGCTCAGCGCATTGCTCGAGCGTGGCCTGTTGGTCTGTGTTGATGACGCCAAACGCAGTTAGCGCGCCGAAGAGCGCGGCCAGTGCGATGGCAATAATCGACTTTAGCGTTTGGCTTTTCATTCCGCCTCCAGTAGCGCAAAATCGGAACATTCAAGCATCCCCTTTGACTCTTGTAGGCTCGCTGAACATCCCTTAAATTTCAGGTAGACACGCTCCAGGAAAGCCATCACAAGGTCATAGCCAGGCGTACCACCCTCAGCTACAATCTGGACCTCTGCGGACAGCAGGCTCTGAATTTCAAACTGAGCAGCCGCGCCGCTGATGCCGATCTGTTGCAGATAAATATGGTTCCCCTCGTCAATGGAGCCACCCCGCGCACGGGCGGCGGTCAACGCTTGGGTGAAAGCGGTCTTGATGTGGAATTCCTCTTCCTGTTCCTCGAATTCACGCTCTGAAACATGATCGCCTGGGGCCTTACCCATCGACGCCATAATCGAATCGTGTTGCTCAATCATCGCCGCGATCTTACGCACAGCAGCCCCGACCACAGGCAGGGTCGCCTCAATCTGAGACATCATCGCGTGTGCCTTGATGCACAGCAATTCAGACTTCAGCTCGTCGCCCTCCTGTCCCGCGTCCCGCAGGTAAATACGCTGTTTGATTTGTTTCTTTTTGAGACTAATTTCGGCCTCATGGAGAGCTGCCGAAGCCCTGGAAATCTCCGCTAGTATCTGACGCAAGCGTCGGACGGGCGTGGGCTGATTTACAGTCAGCAGATTGTCCATGAATTGAGATTGGCGGCGCTGATAAACTGCGGTCTGCTTCACGAGAGCAGGCATACGCTCATTCAGTCGATCCATCATGGGCGCATGTTGTTCTAGCAGCCTGTTTGCCGGTAGGGTCAATTCGTGTGGAGTAATCGCGCCATCCATTACAGGCCCCCGTGTATATCCGAACAACCAGCCGATTCGGTTCTAGTAACGGACAGATCCCCAAAGTCAGTCGCGTTGCCAGTACTGGCAATGGTCACATAATCGATAACGTCGCTATTCGAACCCGTCGTACCACCAGCAAATAACGCCCTGGACGTACTTGACGCCCCGTTTACCTGGTAACGAGCAACGGTTAGGTCGCCAAAATCGGCTGCGTTACCTGTGGTCGCGATGGTCACGTAGTCGATAACGTCGCTATTCGAACCCGTCGTACCACCAGCGAACAGAGCACGTGTATGGCTCGCCGCTGCGGCAAACCAATGACGCAGGACAGACATATCGCCAAAATCCGTCGCGTTGCCAGTACTGGCAATGGTCACATAATCGATAACGTTGACAGCATTTCCACCTCCAAATATTGCTCTGGTGCGGCTCGCCGCTGCGGCAAGATGCTTTCTCGCAACGGTCAAGTCTCCGAAGTCCGTCGTGTTGCCTGTGCTCGCAATGGTCACGTAGTCTATGACGTTGATTGTTGAGCCGGTATCGCCTCCAGCGAACAGTGCTCTCGTGTTGTTTGCGGCTGCTCCTGTGTACCGTTTCTGGGCAGACAGGTCCCCAAAATCCGTCGCGTTGCCAGTACTGGCAATGGTCACATAATCTATGGTGTTGAGTCGTGCCCCGTTAGCGCCGCCAGCAAACAAACCTCGAGTGCCGCTCGCCGCTGAAGAGTGCCCAGCCCGAGCAACGGACAGATCCCCAAAGTCCACCGCGTTAGATAGTGATGCAATGGCAACATAATCGATGACGTTGGACCAGTCCGCGATGTAGCCACCAGCAAACACTGCTCGGCCTATCCCACCGGTCGTGTTGATAACCTCTACCGGGCCAAATGTGGCACCGATAAGTAGCTCCGTTGTAGATACTGCTATTCCTGCCGATTGTAGGCCGATTCCACCTATCTCGATTGTCCCCGCAACGCTGCTTGGGTAGTACACCTCACCAGCAACTAGGCCGGTGAAGCCGTCGAGAATACCGCTAGTCTGCACCTCACCAGAGGCCGATGCACTGATTGCGGCTGTCGCAAAACCCGCCACCCACAGAGACGCGCTAGCCAAGTCCGTGTCAGCCTTATACGCTGTGCCAGCGGTTTCGCTCCCGCCAGCAGGGGCGACAAAAACAAGATCGCGGTTTGCTATCTCCTCCCCCGCAACCAATGTCGTTGTTGTACTCGTAGGAGTAGAACCGCCAAAACCTGTATATCCGCTCATATGTTAGCCATCCACTAAAAGCATTTGCACCATTGCCGAAACTACGGAAGCGGCGCTGTGTGCAGCGAAGCCGCTCATTAGCTAGCCTGCCGCGCGTATACGCTGACCTGGTATGCTGGTGTGCCGCTGTCCGCTTTGATTTGAAGTTTGTTTGTGGTTGTCAAATCCCAGTAGGTTTGCGCCGGAAAGTCGAAAGCCGTCGTCCCGTTGGCTTTGCACACAACGCCATCGCCGCTTGTGCCTTGCCGCACCTGAACGTCAATCGACGCATCGAGGTTGTGTACCAGATAACCAAACACAATGTATTCGGTGGAGCCGTCAAACGTGTCGGTGTCCGCCCAGCTCGCTGTAGCTGTGGCTGTGGGGTCACTGTTGACCTGTAGTATCGCGTCGTATCCTGCTATTTTCGCCATTCTAAAAACCTCTGCGCAAATGGTGATTCCACTGTAATATGTACGCTGTAATTCTGCAAACCTTCAACCATTGTTCTAAGTGGCCTATATATATTAGGCGTGTCAGAGCATTGGTTGAAGCGGCTCATGGTATGTCACCCGAAGCTAGCTCATCGCACTTGATCGAGTATGTGTACAGCTCGCCAGTCTGCCCGCTTCGCGCTTTGATAAACACACGCACGTCAACGTAGTGTCCGGCGCCTGGCGTTAGCGTCAGCGTCTCTGATTGTGTTGCGTAGCCTGTCGATGCTGTTGCCACGCCGGTACTGTTGCCGTCGCTGGTACGCAGCTGAATGCCTGCATTTTTGACAACAGCGTCCAGCGTTATCGATGGCACATAAGCGCCAACGTATATGCGGACCTGCTCAGTCGCTCCTGTGAAACTCGTGCTAGTCGTGTCGAAATGCACAACAGTGATCTTATTGCTCTGGCTGTTCAGGTTCTGCGCGCGCTGCCCATATGCAAAATTGCATTCGCTGGATGTGCCGCGCAGACCGAAGGCCTTATCACCGGCAGTCTCACCGCTGTTGATATCGCGGCCTGGCCTGTAGTCCTCAATGTTTTGCGCAACGCTGGCGCTGGGGTAATCAATAGCCATCAGCGGTTTACACTCCTACTAGCAAAGCCGCAGCCAACCACTAGAATATGGAAGTGGCTGTTGATATCCGCACTCGCTGCCTTTACTGTAACGCCCAGGATGCTCGGGTAGTTGATGCCCGTCTCTGGTATCTCGAGCTCAACAGTATTCAGGTAGTCAAAGTCATGCCGCCCGCTGGCTCGGAAGTCCGCGAATGCGTGCATGCCGCGCAAGCGGTTGTTAGGAAAGCCGCGCCGCAGTAGCGCTATGTTTTGCGCTACTGCCCTGTAGTTCGCATCCTCGCCATTGCGGTATGAATGAGGCAGCAACAGCGGTGGTTCCTGCACTTGGTTGGCTGCGTTCTCAACGTCAACGCCTGGCGTCGGTAGTGCGGTGTCGTAGGCCTTCAGCGTCCAGATTAGATCGTTTACAGGATGCGCTATAGAAGACGCGGGTATTTGCCTCACTACATAGAATGATACTATCGCGCGATAGCCATCACTCTCAATCGGCACTGGAGTTATCAGACCGCTGGCGCACATCAACTGGTTGTTTGTTATGGTCACCGTGCTCGCGTTTAGGTATTGCCCATACTGCTGTGTTTCTTTGGCCGCTATACCAGGGAAACAGCCAAACTGCCGCACTCGGGTGTTAGCCATGCGCGATGCGGCCTGCACCAGCGCGCCAACATTCTGCTCAGCCACGCCTCTACCTGTGCGGAATTGTCGCTGGTCTAGCTCAAACTGTACTGGCGTACCCTCGAGCGATACGCCCTCAACTGGCAAAACGCCGATTAGGAACGATTCGTATTCTGGCGCTAGCGCGATGGTGGTCACATCAAAGCGCGGCGCTGGTGGATGTGTGACAACTGTGTTGTCGGCGTCACTGAACGACGCGACTTGTAGCCAGTCAGAAACCTCCAACTCTGTTGAGCCCAGCGTGGCCTGCTTAAACACAATCGCAACCTCTGGCGGGTCTATCCACTCAGTGAATGTGGCTGTGACTACGTCATCGCCTAGCAGAATAGAGCCATCTGACGACATCGCGGTGCCGTCGTCGCCGGAGCCCTTAGCGCTGGCGGTTGTGTCAATCTCGGACGCCACCCATATAACAACAGCAGTCCAGCCGCTATGCCCGCCTGGCACGCTGGCGGTCAGGCTGACAGCGTTGGCAGCGTCTGCGCTATCGAACGTGTGCCCCGCTGCTGTAGCGCCCCACTCTGCTATGTCAGTTGGCGGCTTTGCGTAATTGCTGGGCGATGTCATTACGCCAGCCCATACATGTACGTCAGCGTTCACAAGTGCCGTGTGTCTAATACGCACGTCAACCGACGCCCAGCGCTCTTCGGGGTGTAGGTAGATATAGAAGGGGCCATGCGCTGCCGGCTGCACTGCGCACATACGCCACTCAGCGCCCTGCGGAGCGCTCCAGCCAACGCGCGGCCTGCGCTCATCGTGTATAGCCTCAACATTGTCGCGCAGCCGTTGCAGCGCGTGCGCGTCTAGCGGTGCGTCATCTGTCGCCGGCCAGGCTGAGTCGTCTATGTAGCGGAATGCCATTGCTCAAATCCCGTATTTGTAGCTGATGTCGGAGTCATCGCCCAGCGTTGATGTGCTGCCGCGCGCGCCTCCGTCAGCGCTAAAAGCGAAGTCGAGCTGTGTGCTACTGCCGTTGTCTTTGCAATCGTCAAAGTGGGCAAATGTGATAACGTCAGCCGGCGCACTGGTGTTTGGCGTAACGCTCGAGCCGCCGCTATCACGGAAGGCGGCAGGGCTGCCGCTTGGCGTTGACGCTATCACGATGTCATTGCCGCTGATACTCTTGATGTACGTTGGATAGTCGTTGCCCTCGTCACTGCGTAATACGCTGTGTTCATCTAGCAGCACAATGCTGTCGCCTACGCTGAACGTGGCAGCGTCAACCGCGCCGCTAAACTCAGCGCCCTGCAAGGTCATCGTCTTTGTGCCGCTATCCCATGCGCCAACGCGCCCGCTGGGCGCGATCTTGCCCACCTTACGCGATGGCAGCAGCATCAGCGTGACTTTAGTTGTGCGCTTGCCGAAGTCTGCCGCCGTGGTTGTGACGATGGCGTCTAGCGCTGTGTCTGCTGTTGTCATGCGCGCGCCAGTCTCTGGCAGGCGTATTGCCTTGGTTGTAATTGTGACGATATCGCCAATGTCGGCTGTGTTCCAAGCGCTGGGCGCGAGCTCAACGTCTACAAAAGCCACCTGGCTGGCTAACAGCCGCATACGATTGGCGACAAAACTATAGGCGCGGCTGAGCTGGTCGAAATCCTTGTTACGGTAGGGCGCGTTTTTAATCTGCTGTTGCTTGCCAACGCGCACGCCGTTGTTGCTAGGGTAGATGGTGGAGCCGTCTGGATTGCTCACTTTGATAGGATGCCCGCTGCTGCCGTCAGGCCACGGATCGCACTCGATCAGGATTGAATCAAGTGGTCTGGCCTTAGCATATTGCCTGATGCCCTGAATGTTGACCATGTTGGCGTCAGTGATAGCCAACACAGACTCGCCGGCGTATGAGTCCTTGATGCTCAGCGCTACATAATGCCCCTTGCGGTTTGTGCCGATCGTGTATCCCCAGGGCGCGAGCAGCCGCCAGAACACGTCATCAAAGGACTCTTGTGTAACGCCCAAAAATAGCATGTTGGCTTCTATGCCTGTCAGCGCCTCAGCCATGCGCTCAAAGCTCGTCTCATCTACTCGAGCGATTGGCACGCCAAGCGCAAAGTCAGGCGCTAGCGTTGGGCGGTCATAGTCCCGCCCGCCGCCTGTAGCGTTACCGCCAGCCGCCGTTGATACTAACAAGTTTAACGCGATGTGCGCGGGGTTGCTGCTGATTGTGCTGTCATACCCAAACACATTGTAGTTACCATCGCGCGCGCCGTTTGTGCCGTCGTTTAGCGAGGACACTATTTGCAGACCGAAGCTCTCTTCGTATTCGCCGCCGCTTGGCATGGCTGGCCATTTTCCTGCGATGACTCGGCCAGGCTCCCAGCCAAGCGTTGTGCTGTAGCTGGCAATGAAACACATTTTCTCCTGTGGCAGCCACCAATAGCCGCCGCTTTGGTGGAAGCGTGGGAACGGGACGGCGTTGCCCGTATCAAGGTCTATGTTCCAAGACTGGTTTAGCAGTGGCGCGCCGTCGTGCCATGTGAAATTGAACGTGCCGTCGTCGGGGCTCTCATCGAGTAGCGCTGAGCCAAAGCGCTCAACGATGGTGATTGTCGGCTCATGCAATCCAGCAGCTGGCGGCGCGCTGACAAAGCCCCGCGCGATCTCAACCTCCGCGCCCGCGCTGCTACCAACGCGGTCTACTTCGTATATGATAACCTCACGCCCTACAAACGTCGGCGGCGCGTCAATATAGATTAGTGAATCAACAGCATGCTGGGCGGCAGTGCTACCGCCAAATCCTCGCGTAACGCCAACTGCCGCAGGGCTGGCAGTCACGCTGGTGATCTGCATTGTTTCGGTGTCTGAGTAGATCGCCTGGTTGACAGCCAACGCGGCTGACGGGTCAACCTTCAGCTGTAGCGATGAATCGCCAACCAGCGCAACAGTATACAGCGAGTTTACCGGCTGACTGTTTGACCGCATTAATACTGGCACGCCAGCCGATAGGACCATCGTTACACGTCCGGTCGATGCTTTTTGATCTTGCGGATCCCATCTTGAGCCCACGCCCTTCGGCGGCTCGCGCAGGATGGCGCCATATTGCGCCGTCGCGTAGTCGGGCACTGTTGGATAGCACATTTTGACCTGGCCGTCCTCATCAGCCCATCCCTCAATAACCACAACATAGCATTTTGCGGCCACGCTCATGTGGCGACCTCCCGGCCATCAACTCTTGTATTCCAGTAATCTGCGTTGCTGAATGGCTGGCTGCTGGTGCTCAGCGGATCGCGGTACAATGGCGATGAGCCAGGGATTTTGTATGGTCCGTCATAATCTGCGATCGTGTACGCGGTGATCGCCTTGTAGTAGCGGAACTCAAGACCGTTCTCCACGATGTCGATATGGAACCGCTCGAGCGATGCGTTTGGATCGTTCTGTGTCAAACCTGATTGGTTGGCCCTGTCAGCGTTGGCCGCGCCGCGCTCCCTAATCAAAGCGGTCGGCACATACTCAACCACTATGTTCGCCTCCTCGTAGGTGCGAAAATGCACGATGTCCACAAATCCGCTTGTGCTCTCGCTCGCTGACGCTGTCATCTTCTGAGTTACCGCCTCATCGTCATAGGCAGGCGCCGCAGGGTACCAGCCATAGCGGTGGACATAGTCCGAGATTATAAACGTATATATACCAGAGCCCTGATCGGCACCATCGGCAAACCCCAGGATTCTAGGGTCTAGTGTGAACAGCGGATTCGATATGTTTAGGGTCCACGTTGCCAAGGCCGATGTGATCACAATGCGGCCCCCCGCAGTTGCTGAGGATGCTCCGCTATTTACATTGGCGATCTGAACCTCCCACGGCGCGCTTGATGAAAATGCGTTGTCTAGCTTTGACTCGAGTTCAAGCCCGAAATCAAGCGCGCCGGCTGCGGTGCTGTCATCCAATGAGAAATAGTATAATCCTGCGTCGAGCGTAAACGAAAAACCGCCCACATGATCGGTGTTGTCGGTAATGTGGATCTGGTTGTTTGATGAATCCAACTCGAACCGCGACAAGAACCTACAGTTAGCCATTGCTCACCCTCGCTTCGCCCATAATGATGGCGTCATCTCGCAGCCTGCTGATCTCTCTGCGGGTGTCGTCAGTGTTGAACACAGCGCCAAAGCTCTGGTTGACAAAGATAGCGCGTCCGCCCCTGTCGGCTTCTGGCCGCAGTCCTGTGAATACATCCTCAGTTGTCGTCGCGCGTGCTCCTGTCGATGCGCTAGGCTTGGCTTTGCTGCTGCCGCCCAGCATGCCAGAGAATACGCTCGCGCCAATCGCCAAGCCCAGGAATGGAAACATTGCGCTGACGCTGGCTTGTGCCGCCGCTGCCGCTGTGGCTGCTGCGCCAAGCGTGTCAAACATGCCAGCGAATACGCCACGCACTTCTACGGCGCCGCCCATCGCGGCACTGCCCAGCATTTTGCCCATCTGCATACTAGCGACCAGGATGGAACCCGCGATGCTATCGCCAACATCAGCCCACGCCTCTTTCGTTGTGCCTGCTATATCGGCCAACCGCTCGAGCTCGTCACCCACTGGTGAGAATGCATCGCTCAGGCTTGTGCCGATACTGGCAAACGTCTCGCCCACTTCAGGTGCTAATTGCATTAGCGATTGCAGCAACTCTTCTGGTGTGGCCTGCTCGCCCAGGCGAGCCCCGCCGCCCATCCCGCTAAACTTGCCCAGCCCTAAGAAGCGCTGGCTGCGTGCAGCGGCGGCATCGGCCTCGCGCTGCTTTTGCTCCGTCAGCCGTTCCCGGTCCCTGAGGCGGCGTGCTCGATCTTGCTCTGCTTCTGCCGCAGCGCGTAAGGCTGCGCGCTCTGCCTCCTGCTCTTGCCGCAACTGCTCTGCTTGTGCCTCGAACATTTCTTGGTTCACGCGTGCGCGGCGCTCTCTTTGCCGATCAACCACATCGCGCGGCCCTGTTCCTGAAAATGGCCACGCGGCGCCACGGCTGGCCGTGCGGAAGCCCAATCCCCTAGCGACCACGCTAGGCTCGCCATCGTCTTCGCCCGTTGCTGCTGTGACAAGCAGCCCGCCCAGCGTTGAGATTGATTGCAGCCTAATCAGCGCGTCAGCGTAGAAGCCCAGCAGCCCCAGCGAGTCAGCAAAGCCTTGGCTTTCTACGAGGTCGATCATGCCGCGCAAGCCGCTTGTGACGCCGTCAAACGCATCACCCTGTAACGCGATCTCTGTCAGCGTGTCGCCTATTGCCTCCTTTAAGTCGCCCCAAAGGTTGGCGTTTTCAGCCAGCGCTTGCGTGACAGGGTCTAGCTCTGCCGCCGCGCCGCCGTATGCGTCAGTGACAAGCTGTAGCGCTCGCGCTGCCGCTTCGCTCTGGTCCTCCATTGTGCGGAGCTCTTGCGTGAGCGCACGTTGGCCTGGTAACAGAGTCTCAATCGCTGCTAAGTCGCCAGCGTACAGCTTGGCAATCGCTAGCGTTATTCGCGCTGTGCTCTTGCCAAGCCGCTCTGATGCGTCCTGTACCAGCCTAGTCGCGTCAATAACCTGGCTAATCGATTGAATCGAGCCGCTGGCCATCGTAGCAAACTGCGTGGCAATGCGCCGCGTTTGGTCATCGCCAAAGCGGGTGACCTCTTGCTGTGTTGTGGCGAAGTCCTCTAGCGCTTGCACTGCCAAGCCGGCAGGCTGCACCAGTCCGTCAAACGCGCTGGCCATTTGTGCAATACCGGTGCGCTGGTCTGCCGCCATCTGTACAAGGGTCATCACGCCTTGTAGCACTCTGCGAAATGCGAAAAAGCCATTACGCGCCAAGCCTACAGCCGCGTTGACTGACACAATGGCCGACTGCATTTTCGAGAAACCGCCGGCACCTTTTTTAGTGTCCGCCAGCATCTTCTGCATGAGCTGGTTGTTTTGCCGCACCATGCCTTTGATGGAGCTGACCGCCTTAGCAGTCTTAACGTCAACGACGATCTGAACTTTCGCTTTGGGTTTAGCCATTGTTGCGATCCCTAATGCTGTGCGCTCGCGCGCTGCGCACTGCCTCTATCGCCTGCATGTGCCATAGGTCTACGTCGTGCAAAGTCAACGTCTCCCAGTTGGCGGCCCGCATAGCGCTGACAATGTGTGGCTGGCCTTCAACGCTCAGCAGCTCGCAGGGTTGTTTACGCTGTGCGCCGCTATACTCGCCGTTACCCTTAGGGCAGGCGCGGAAGCCCCGCACTGTGGTCGGGCATGTAGAGCAGTCATACATTGGGCGCCCCTCGCCATCTGTGGCCATTGCGATGCCTACAGCATCGCCTATGGCTTTTTTTCCTCAGCGCCCAACTGACAACGCAGCACGAACAGCGCCCACAGACTAGCCACCTCGCTAGGCGTTAGCGATGCGTTGACCTCATCGGTTGGGAAGTCGCGCTCGTCGTCATCGATAGCAATCAGATGGTGCGCGATCTGCTCAACCATCTCAGTGATTGCGTCAGGGTCTAGGAAAAAACTGGAGTCATTAGTCTCGGCAGCTTTGGCGATCTCGTGCAGCCTTGGCAGCCAGCCAGCCATAACGCTGGCCGGTGGCCGCCTGAACTTGATCTTGTGCTCGTCGTATTCAACACGCACATTTTTTGACCGTTTGAAGATCATTAGCTGAACCGCAGAATTAGCGACGAACTCTTGTCAGAGCCGCTGCCGCCGTCGCCGGCTGTGTGCCTGTGTGCGTTCGCCGTGAGCTGGTACGTGTTGGGCGCGCCAGGCACCCGTACAGGCGCGGCTGCTGTGCAGTCATACAGCAGCACCTCAAACGTGCGCGAGCCCGCAACCATCGTCACGGAAATATCGCCCAAGGTGGCCGCTGCCGTTGCCCCCCAGTGATCATAGAATGAAACATCCTCGGCCTCAACTTCAGCCGTAAACGTGATGCCCGTTGTCGTCCAGAACGATGGAAACTTGTTATACCGCGATCCACTCCCAGCAGCTAGGTTGGGTCGCATGTTGGGCGTTGCGTTTAGGTTGACGCCCCAACTACGCAAACACAGGCCTGTATTGCCAAAATACGAGAATGGGTTACTGTTGCCCAGCGATACGATCGCGGCCTCAGTATGGAATGATGGCGAGGCAATGGCGCTCACGTCTGTGGGAGCTGCGCTGTATGCGCCATTTCCCGAAAAATTAGCCATCAATCGCTGGTCAGAGCTGTGGCTCAACTCAAGGTTGAACGTACATCCGGCTGCCTGGTATTCGGTTCCGTTTGTGTGCTCCTCAAAGTTGAGCGATACGGGTTGCGGTGCGCCGTTGTAATCGTTTGGTATGAAATACTCCACGTTCGCAGCGTTCACATCCTCATCAAATCCGCACGCCTCAAGCATAGGGCCTAGCTCTGGCGCAGAAGTAGCGCCGCCGCTGCATTTGACCTCATGGCTGAACGATAAATCCCACCAATAGCCGCCCGCCGCCGCTGGCAATTCTGGCTCCATATGGTGCCGCAACACGGTGCGCTCAATTGGCGCCGTTTGTCCGGCGAGCGTAAATACAGCGTCACCGCGCTCAGGCTCGAGCACGTCTGCCGCTACTGGCTGTAGGTACGTGCCAGCAGTTGACTCTTGTTTTGCGTATAGTAAACCATCAATCACCGGCATTTTACTCGCTCCTCTTTACCTTCAGCGGGGGCGCGAGTTCGTAATCGATTCCCTCTTTACGCCCATCAAGTATCGTTTGAAACACTACGCCGTATTGGCCCTTTGTTATGCGGTAGCCGTCAACTGTCATCGGATGCGCTGATGACAACCAAAGCACTCTCTGTCCCTTAGCCTTGCTCATTTTTTAGCCTTCAGAATCCATTGCTCAACCATTGCCGCTATTTTCTCCATCGCGCCTACATCCTTGATTGCGCGCACACGCGGCGCGCCTGGCCTGGTGTGCGCCTGCTTAACGCTGCGCACAAGTCCGGTCATTTTGATGTGTTTCTGGTAGCCGCCGCCCTTGCCGCGTCCTAGCGGCATGTCATCATTGACGTAGCGCGCGGGGTCTGTGCGAGACTGTGGCGTTGACATGTATTCTGCTATGAGCTGCATTGCTGGCTTGGTGCCCCTTGCACGTAACGCCATGTTGACCAGCTTCTCTTCGACTTCGTCTTGGTACGTGATAACTGTGTACTCTGTCTCAACTTTTTTCCGCTTGGCCATTATGTCGCCCTATCGGTGCGCGCATGCACTAGCGCTGTCACGTCAACGCGCTGCATGTTGCGCGCATCGCCGTTTGCGTTGTTTAGCTCAGTGCCCTCAACGCCAATCCAGTACACGCCGCTGATTGCGCCCGCCTGGTGCGTGCGCGTCAACGCCATGTCAACAGCGCGGCCCCAGTAGTGCGCCAGGTTGATGCCTGTCTCGTCAACGGAGTGCGCGTCCATAGTCACAGCAACCTTGAGCGGCAGCCGTAGGTTGCGCTTGTGCGATAGCATGTCCTCATGTTCAGCCACGCCGTCCACCATAATGGCGACGTGTGGGCGGGCGTATGGGATAGGCTCGTCAATGTCATGCACAACGGCGATAGCGCTGAGCGCTGGCAGCGCCGGCCCGCCATCGCTGGCGATGTCTGTGATCGCCGTGGGTATGCGAGTAGTCAGCTCCGACTTGAGCGAGTCTAGGATTGACTGTATGTCAAACGCTACGCCCATTATCGAAAGCTCGTACCCTTGCGCCATCGAGTGCGCACGTGGTTATCAGTGAACGATTCGACGACGTTGGTTGCGCCGGTCTTCTCGCCTAGCCGGTGGTCCGGCATGGTGCGCAGTTCCTCGAGATACTGCACCCACTCGTCAACCAGCTGTTGTGTGTAGTCAGTGTGTTCGCGCTGATTGCTCAGCAGCCAATCACAGGCAACGCGCGAAGTGACTTTGAGTCTAACCAGCTCGTATAGGTCATTAGATGCGCTGGCTGTGACGCCGCTAGGCGTAATGCCAACACCACGCAGGGCTGCGCCAATCTCTGCGCTGCGCTGTGTGACCCATGCGGTGACTTGTGTGGATGTAGGCGCGCTGTTTGCGTCAATGCCGCCTGTGTGACCCAAGAAATTGGCAACCTCTGCCGTTGTAATGTCGTAAGTCTCAACTGCCATCGGCGGCCTTTTGCGCTAGGGGGTCAGGTTGGCTATTTCAGCGCGTTGAATGAAGCCTTGGGTTTGGGTTGGGTTTTCCGCTTGGCCTTCCTCACCGGCTTAGGTGCTGGCACTTGCTCCTCAAAAAATTGGGAGCCAACGCGCTCACGCTCAGCCAGATAGAAGGTTCCGAACTCGTCAGGGAATCGCCAAACGCCGTTGATGTCCTTCATGCGCAGGTTCACAAGGCGAGCTCGGAACGTATTAGCCATTATGCTGTCGCCCCAGTCAGGCGGAAGCCATATTCTGGAATTACAACGTAGCCGCCGCAGGTGTAAACATAGTAGCCAACTCGGCGGTGTCCGCGCTGCACTCGGCTGACCGTTGCAGCCTCACCGCTCATGCCCTTGTGGGCAAACACGATGCCGCCTGGCGAGACTACAGGGTTGTCCGAGTAGTAGAAAATGTTCACGTACCCAGCGTAAATGCTGGTCGGCCCCACAAACACATGGGTAATACCAATGCCGTTCAGAGCAGCCAAAGCAGCCTGATCGCTATTGATGCCAACGCGGTCAACGCCGCCGCTATTCATGGCGGTGTTCATGCGCAGGTTGAGCCATGCCTCGCGGCTGACTGCCATTGCGTTGGGTCGATGGCTAACCAGCGAGTTCTGTGCATCGAACAGCACGAGATTATCAACTAGATCGCCCAGGATGTCGGTCGTTGCCGTTTTCCACGTTGCGCCAACTCCAGCATCAGCTAGTGTCCAAGGCGTGGTTGAGCTAGCAATCAAGCCGCCCATACGCCGCTCGAGCACATCAGCTAGCTTTGAAGCGCCGCGTTGTGCGCCGATGGTGTCCGGGTCTTGCCCGCGCAGGCTTGGATCGTTGGGGTCCAGAATTACTTCCTTACCCCAATCGTACAGCGTAACGCTGCGAGTTTGCAGGCTGCCGCCCTCTGCTACCGGCTCCGGCGAGCCAACGCCGCGCCGCCCGTCTGCATTGTCGGATTCTGCATTTTCGAGGTCGTAATGCACAACCGCCGCAGTGTCGTCGCCAACCGCCAAGTGCGAGCTGGCCGCCATGGCGATGAAGTCGTCTCTGGAATTGAGCCACGCCGATGCAACAGGGCTCAGAGCATAAAGCTCAGCCGCGCTACCCGTAGTGCCTTGTGAGTAGGTACTAGCCATTTGTCATGCTCCTTTAAGCCACCGCTTCGTCAGTAGGGCCGGTGTATTGAATGAGGATACGTTCCCCGTCAGCGCCGCCCGAGAGAGAAAACGCAAGGGGGATGTCTGCGCTTGTGTCCGCAAGGTCAAAGTCACTGTCGGTAGTTTCACCTGTGAGGTACTTGCCGCTGGTGATAGTCGCGGCAGCCAATGCCCACACAACGCCGATGCCAATGACAACTCGGTCAGCCGCTGCGCCAGTGCTGCCGCCGTTGATAACAACGCCGCCCATGTCACCATCGCCCAAAGCGCCGCGATCTTCGCCGGCTGCGTCTGCCAGGTAGTAGCGCCCGTCGCTGTTCTTGCGATAGACAAGGCGGCCCTCTTTCCCCTTCAAGTCCTCACCGGATACCGATGTTCCGTTATCTCTGAGGATTGTCTGTGGAGTGCTCCAACTCATTAGACTGTCTCCTGTTTGGCAATCCTCAAGATTGCGCTGTGGTAAGAAATACCCTCATCAACAGCCAGTTGACGGGCATTTGTTCGAAGTTGTTCTGCTCGAGCCATATCGCTAGGCGCTGGCTCTGGCGGTTCGTCGGATGTCGCCATCTGTCCGGCGCCCTTTGCTGGCGCGGCAGACACGCACGCCAACACGGCGTCAAAGTTCTCAGGGTCTTGCGCGCGCAATAGCTCAGCCGCCGGGCCATCGGTAATGCGCCCGCTGTTCATCAAGCCGATAATCGCAGCGTGATTGGCCTCCGCGAAGTCAACAGCCTCGCGCTCAGCCGCTTGCTCGCGCAAGGTTTTAAGCTCATCGAGCTCGGCCTGTAGTTGCGTGCGCTCATCTGTCAGCACACTAATCGCAGCGTGCGCAGCCTCTAGCTGTGCCGCGTCAAGCGCCTCAACTGGCACCAATTCCGCGTCGGCGGTTTTACTCTTGCCGAATAGCCCCATTGTTGTGATCTCCCATCTATCCCAGTCGTCGCACAAGGCGCTCAGCTGGTATGTCATATCTACTGGGCCTGTGCCCGTGCTTGCTGGATCGTACAGTAGCGCAACTCCGCGCCCCTCTGCGCTTGCGTATTCCACATAAACGCGCTCGCCTTGCTCATCAAATCCGCCAAGCTCAACGCCGCAATCTGCGCACTCGCGAAGCGGTGTGGGGTTGTGCGCGCGGTTAAACCAAGGCGCATCACATGATGTACATGTGGCTGTTCCGGGGTCGCCGGTAAACTCGATGCTCGCGCGTGGAATGAGGCCGCGCCCCATCTCCGCTAAAGCAGTGTCGCCGTCGATGCTGAGCTCCCCAACGATGGTAAGCTCACCCGCCAGGTCCACAACTTCAGCGCTCAGGATAGCGCCCTGCAACGGATGCGGATCAGCGTCAAACGGATCGCGCTTGCCCACGTGCGGTCGGTGCTCGTAGTTGATAGGTGTGCCCGCCATGCTGGCCGCTACTTCGCCCATCGCTGCTTCGCTAAGCCGCACAATATGACGCAGCCCGCTTGAGCGGTATAGCGCGTATGTAATACGCACTGGCCCTGGCGCTATGCCGTCAGCCGATGTATGCGCTAGCTCGGCAGCAGTGCCGACGCCAACGCCGTTTACAACCGCGCTCAGTATCTCTTTACTGGGTAAAGTTTTCATCAAGCCGAGTATCCGCGATTTGTATTTACAATGTCAAAAATTCGCCCCGGCCCTCTGCGCCGCGCGATCCTTGCGGTTATACATCCAGCAATTCCATAGCGCGCCCCACAACGGCGTCAACCTGCTCTGGCGGAATGACCTCGTCGCGCACCATCTCGAGCATAACGCGCGCTCGGTCAACGTCGTCTTTGCTGTTGGCCATGCTGCGCGCTACCAGCGTTGGCACGCGCGTGACGTCCCATCCGTTACGCTCATAGATCGGTTGGATAACTTCCTGCTGAATGTTCACGCACAGCTCGCTGAACTCACCCGCCAAGCTGCGGTGCGTTGCGCGCATCATCTCGGAGCCAACCGCTCGCGCGCCAAATGCGCTAGTGCCCAGCGATTGTAGGGACTCGTCTAGCCCTCTGCTGAGTTGCAAATCATATGCGCGCAGGTTGACTTCGAGGTCAGGCAACACACTACCGCCATACTTGGCCTCAATCTCTGTGCCTGGCGCGTGGATAAGGTAGCGCCGGTCAGCCTCTTGCCAATCCTGTAGCGCGCCTTCTAGCTCTTGAAACTCAGCAGTGCCGCGCGTCTCATCTGTGGTCACATCAATCCAACCCTCCGAAAACAAGTGGAGGCTGGCGGAGTGCATAGCGATAGCATCGCCCTTGGCTTCTATATAGTAGTGTATCGGTCGCAGTGCGCTGACGCCCTCTGGATTGCGACCAGTGCCGCAGCGTGGGAAGTGCGCCAGTTTCTCGCGTGGTATCCATACCGGCGCGCTGCCGGTGCCCCTTTGGAAGAACCCAACCATATGGCCGGACTCGCCAAAGCCCCAGCTCTTGACTGTCATAGGGTGGATCCACACCAGGTCTTCAAGCCGCCAGGTTAGCGTTTTTTCTTCAACTTCCCACACCTTCTCGAGCAGCGAGAATCCAAACTGCTCGCGCGTGTAGATGAGCCGTATCAAGCCAGCCATGCCGCCAGGCAATGACGCCAGCATGTCGCGCGCTAACTGCGCCTGCTCCAGCTCTTGCGTTGTGGCGTTAGGCGGATCGACAACGCGCACATCGAGCGATGAAGCGAAGGCCGCGCGGCGCCAGAGCCCTGTCGCCACTATCGGGTCCCTTCTGGCGTCAACCTCGTAGATGCCAGGGTTGGGCCATAGGCCGCGCGCGCGGTGCGGCTTGAGTTCCCAATTCTGCTCTGCGTGGCCGTCGATGTAGCCGCTTGAAGACTGCACTGACGTTAGCTCTTGCTCGGTCAGTGGCTTAGCGGTTGGCGTGTGTTGCGGCGGATCGAATGTAAATACGTTTGCCATGCTGTAGTTTTACTATACAGCGTATTGAGTTGGCAAAGTTTCAAGCTACCTGGGCACCAGCCTCCTACTATGCCGCTGCGGCGGGCCTAAGCTGGTGCCGCCGCCGCCTCGCCTGGTAGTCTCCTTGCGGCCAACGAACTGGCAGATAGCATCTGCCATAGCTAGATCGTCGTGCCCTTCGCCAGCCTGTACCTTGCCGTCAATGTCACGCAGCTTGCGCAGCTCGTCTATCAGCAGGCTGCTACGATAGATCACCGGCTCGCTGTCTGCGCTACCCTCAACGCCCTGCGCCAATGCTGACAGGAAGCGTGGCCGGCTGGCTCTGCCGGTGACTATGCCAGGGCGGCGCGCCTTGCGCTTGCGGCCTCGCGTTTGCTCGAGCACTGTCTCGCAGTAGAGCGCGACGTTGCGCCTGATGAGCTCACCGATTAAACCGATGGCGTGGTTCCGCTCGATGGCGCATGTGTAGCGATGCTTGCGCCCTTTGACTAGCTTGTCTAGCAGCGTGACGATGGCGTCAGCGCACTCGCTATCCAACGCCTTGCCGTGTATCTGTGCGACCTGCTCAAGCGTGTCAGCGTCACGCACAACGATGGCCTTATTATCGCGCCCGCCGAATGCCGCGTTATCGCCGCCCAGCACTATGGCTCTGTCACTGGCTGCAAACTCTATAGGGTCCACCCAATACCAACAGCGCAGCAATGGCGCGGCGCGCTCGCTCAGCACTGGATCGCGCACGTTGGCGGCTGCGTTGTCTAAGTGCTCAGCCAGTAGCCAAGTGTCACCCGCTGGTGTGGCAGCATCCTCCAGGCTCTCAGGATTCTCAGCGCGTGCTTGTATTTGCTCAAGCCTGGTGCCTGTGCAGCGCTCCATTCTGCGGAAGGCCACCTGCTCCTTGTCTAACAGGCCATCTTTGACTAGCGCACGTTCTGCCAATAAATCCTCTGTGCGTATGCTCTTGGTGAAGTCGTTGTGCATCACACGCTTAAAGCTGGTGCTGCCCCTGGCCACGCGCTTGAGCGGGTCGATGTACCATGCCCAGAAATGCGCCCTATCGAACGAGCCGATACCTTGCTGGGTTAAACGGTATTGCACTGTGTGCCAGTGCTCCGGGTCTGAGCTCGGTGTTGTCTCTGCTAAGATCCAGCCGCTAGGCGGCACGCTCTTAGCTGCTGCGCTGAATAGCTGTATGGGGTATCGATACTCCCGCACTTCTGACAAATGCAGCCCGTCAATGCGGCCACTGCGGCCGACTTTTGACGCTACCGCCGCGCTACTCCCCGCTGTGGCTAAATCGTATCGGCTGTTGCCTATCTTGAAATTCCAGCCGGTATGGTATGGCGGCGGCCCAACCCAATGGCGCGGCAATCGCTCGAGCGCGAAAATGATCTGATTGCGCACCTCTGCCAAGATGAGCGGGTCTTTGAGCTGGAACACTGACACGTAGCGCGTACCAGGGAACCGCAAGCCCGCCCATATTATCATGGCAAAGCACAGGCTGCTCATGCGTATACGCCTGCTCTTGACTACGATATCGCGCCCGCCTTGCGGCCTGCCGTCATCGCCAACGCGGAAGCTAGCGCGCTGCTTCAGGAAATCAACCTGCATGGGGTTGACGGTGTTGACCGGCACTGGCCCCTTGCTGTCAACGTCGCTGATGTGCGGCCAGAATACATAAGGCAGGAAGCCCTCAACCGTGTCAGGTATGGCCAGCGCTTGCTCTTTGTGCTCAGCGATGTCTACCGCTTTGCCCCGCAAACACTCGCGTGTGAAAGCTAGAATGTCTCGGTCAAACTCTATGACTCACCCATCATAATGCGCGCGATCTCAACCTTGACGGCCACCTCTAGGGCTTTGACCTGCGCGGTCGTCGTGTCTAGGTCTGTGGTCATTGCCATCGCTCGAGCATAGGCCACGCTCAACCGGGGGTAGTTGTCCACCACATCCACCACCTCGCACGCCTGCTCAACTATCGCCGGCAGCTCAGCGCGTGCCGCGCGGTCAGCATGCTTTGGCTTGCGCTTGGATGCGCCGCGCTGCCGCTTGCGCTCGTGTGTTAGGAAGCTGGCCACTGAACTGGCGGCCATGCGCACGCCGCGCTCAGTCAACCAGGCGTGTATGCGGCGCGATGTCCAGCCCTCTTCATCTGCCAGGCGTAGCACCTCGAGGTTGAGCCCAGCTTTGCGGATTGGCGATTGTCTACCTGCCATGTGTTATGCTCCTGTCGGCAGCATACCACAAAACGGAAAGCGGTTGTACTGCCGCCAAACGCGTGCGGGGTCTACAGTGGGTTGGCCCCGTTGTAGTGTCCTCCCCGGACGCCAAAAAATGTCGAAAAAACGGCGGTGGTGTGG
>Ga0080013_1001093_pt1 | contig 36834 bp, 58 predicted proteins | sample ETNvirenome_6_85_FD_69236 | JGI IMG/M metagenome (GOLD analysis project Ga0080013, IMG submission 69236) | Marine viral communities from the Pacific Ocean - ETNP_6_85 (SPADES assembly) (version 2) | ecosystem: Environmental > Aquatic > Marine > Oceanic | place: Pacific Ocean | collected 2013-06-19
CTAGGACGGCTGATCCGAAAGCCGTAGCCTTTTCGCGTATCCCTCCCGTATCGCCCATCGTGGCCCTCAGATGCCCGAGGGCGCGCGAGGGCGCCAAAGCGATAGCCTGCGGACATCCCTGGCGGCGTACGGGGCATCTGAATCGCTGATCACGAGATCCCCCGTGTCCTCAGCCACTGCGCCGCGTCCATCGCCGTCCCCGCCTTCTCTTTTTGTAGTAGTGGAGCACCTGATCTTGGTCAGCGCGTCGGCGCCCCCATGCGGTAGGCAGCGCGTCGACCCACTCGGCGAATAGCATCACAGCGGACTCGGTAGGCTCAATGAATACCGACCCGTACGCCTCCCAGCTCCACCACCGATACAGCTCCAGGATGACGTGGTCGGTGATCTGGTTGCCCTGCGCGATGCGTAGATCACGCTCAAGGTCGTCGAGCTTACTGAAGTCGGTAGTCATGGCTGACACGTCCACGGCGCCCAGCCGTGCCCCTGGTAGATGTGCAGCGCCACCTCAGCCGCGATGACCGGGTCGAACAGCAGAGCAGGGTTGTCCTCGTAACCTAGATCGACGAGGCGCCACTGATGGTAGCGAGGTTGGATCTGAAGCCAGCCATAGGACGAGCCCCCATCACCTACAGAGCCGGGCGTCCAGCCAGACTCACATAGGCCGACCGCTGCGAACTCCACCCAGAGCAGTATGGGCACCTGTGCCTCGCTGAGCCATGTCCAGGGCACAGCGAGCTGAACAGGCGTTGGCGTGCGGGTGGGCGCCGTTGTGGCCGTGGCCTCAGCCCTCGTCGGCTCCACATGTCTCGTCGCCACCCGCGTCGCAGTTCGGTGTTCGGCATAAGGTTGTCCTCCATCGGCGCAGGACGCCAGCACGAGGGCCAGCGCCGCGATTGCGTATCTCACAGCACCTGCGCGGCGCATTTGCCGCAGACACCCGCGCGGCGGGCAGCCTTGCCGCAGCGCGGGCAGGAGTAGGACTTCGCGACGCCACGCTCGCGCCTCGTCTTGCGAGCGTGGCAGGGCCGGCATAGACCCTGGAGGTTGCGGGCGACCGCTGTGCCGCCGCGTTCGGCCCGGATGATGTGATCTACCTGGAGCACCCCGAGCGCCCGGCACTGGGCGCACCGGCCTCCCTGGCGGGCGACGACCTCCATCTTAATTGCGTGAGGTACGAACTTGCGGTCACGGTGCTGCGCGGCGTGTCTCGGGCACCTCGGGCCGCTGTAGGCGGGCGCCGAGCAGTCGACGCAGATTTTACGACTAGGCATCGCAGCGCAGCTCCAGGCACTTGGTGAGCCAGTCGATAATCGGCGCCGCGCGTTCGGTGACCTCGTGCCACGTATCCCAGGTCGCCGGGCGCCATTCCCAGCGGTCGCACGCCTCGCAGAATCTAAATCGGATCTCCATCGTTTCCTCCGTTGCCTCGTCGCCGGTCATGGCGCCGAGTGCCCTAGATCCTAGCCGATCGCCGGGACCCGGTAAACGACCGACTGGACTTGTACGGCATTTTGCCGTATATTGACACTAGAGAACAACGAAGGAGCCCCCAGACATGTCCCTAGGAAAATACGAAAAGACCGTCCGGAGCCAGACACACACACACACATGCTCAATCTGCGGCGGCACGATAGAGATCGGCACACTGTACGCATGGACTCCCGAGCAGCCTGAAAATACCGCCCGACACATCGCACCCGAGCAGTGCGACGGATACAAACCCCCTGTGAAAATGGGATGGAAGGCCCGCTGCCGCCTCTATACGGTAGACCAGGGATGCCCGCTCCACGGCGAGTACTGCGGCTAAATACGACATACCCACAACAGGAGAAGATCATGACCCAGAACACGATGAGCCAACCGCCCCACGTCCACAGTTACTCATTTGCCGACGAGGCCGAGCGTCCAGTCTCCCTGGTGCCCCCATGCTCATGTGGCAACGTACTCAAGACACCCGAGCAGGAGGCCCAGGAGCGCCGCGAAGAGCAGGAGCGCCGCGAAGAGCAGCTCCGCGATCAACGATACCTGCTAAACCTCGACCTCCGCTCGATCCTGAGCCACCAGGGATTCGGCCTCGAGAACGCGCCGCTGTACCTCACCGACGACGGCTACGACATATACATCCAGAGCAGCGCCGAGAACTCCCGCTATCTAAGCGGCGAAACCACATACGCGCAGCTCCTGGAAATCGTCGCCACCTGGAAATTCACCTTCGCCGAATGGATGGCCCGATGAGCGCCTGGATCGTAGACGACCGCCACATCGACGCGATGCTCAGCGCCGCCATGAACTACAGCCGCCGCAGCGGCTCAGTATTCGCTTGGCTCAAACCAGCCGCACCAGAACCCGATGGCTATCAACGCGGCGACCCGTGGGGGCCTGCGGCGGTGGAAATAGCCATCAGTCGCCGCCAGGAGCTGACCACGGCCAACGCCTCCAACATCGGGCGGATGCTACTGCTCGAAAACTACCGCAGCGTGAGCCACCGCTATAACGACGACCTGGCTCTGCCGGAATACATATATCGCCACAACAGCGACATAGATGCGGTTGGCATCCTCAAGGCGATTGATTGCTACTCATACCAGAGCTGCGAACACCCCGGCTGGGAGGGCGGCAGCGCATACGCATTCTGCGAGGCCCTCCGGCGCAAGGCGATCTCCCACCTGCCGGGATACGACGTCGCACCGTGGGGAATCACGTAGGCAAGGCTGCGACTCATAATACGACGACCCACAACAACGGAGGAAATCATGACCCAGCAAGAACGGCACGCCCGCTACGCGGCGGGCAACGAATTCCACAACTCGAACACCTGCGTCGCCTGCGTTAGCCACGCGCGGCAGGCGCCGGCCCTGGAGCCGCTGAACCGCACCGCGACGCTCCAGCGGCTGAACGCCCGCATTCGGGCCGAGCTGGAGGCAGGCGGCGCCCCAGGCGATCTCATGTGGGTCACCTCGTCCGAGGACGGCACCGAGATCATCATCCAGGACGAGAACGCGGGCACCGTCCTGCACGTCCACGAAATCGCCCACGTCGAGCACGTCGTCAACCAGTGGCTTGGGGCCACGTCATGACCCCCAGCCAACTAGCTGCCGCCATCACCCAGACGCTCGCCGAGGCGACCGACCTGCGGCACGGCGAGCGTCTATGCCTCGGTGAAGCGGCCAAGATCCTCAACGCCCTCGACCTCGGCCCGGTGCCCTGCTTTGAGTGCCGCCGCGCACCGTGCGCCTGCACGCCCTCAGAGGGCCAGCACGCCGCGATCATCGAATTCATGGGTAGACACCCCGGTCAATGGCCTACGGCCCACATAGCGACCGCTCAGCGCGGCACGTTGGTGCTACGGCGCAATCAGGACGGCGCCGTCAACGTAACCGGCGTCGGGTCGTACAGCAACCGCCCCTGGTTCGGCAAGATCGGCCATGACGGCGTGTTCCGATCCAGCAGCAACGCGCACCGCCTCGGCTGGGCCGACGCGATCATCCAGGCCCTCAACGACTTCGCCCACGACCCCCAGCACATGGTCGCCGCCTACGGCCACCAGACCGACCACTGCTCGTTCTGCCAGACAGAGCTGACCGACGAGCGCAGCACGGCGGCAGGCTACGGCCCGATCTGCGCCGACAAGTACGGCCTCCCTTGGGGCACGGCGTGAAGATCCACTGGGGCACCCCTGGGTTCGCCGACTGCTCACGAGTAGGCGCCACGACCCTGGATGTCGACGCGGTGACCTGCCTCAATTGCAGTTACTCCATCGACAACCTCGGCGGTGAGCCCAGCGATGAGCCCTCATCGTTCGAGCCTCTTTTTGACGGTAACCGCGACGCCGCCGCGGCCCGGCACGCCCTGGAGATCCTCACGCGGGCCGAGGTGCAGCGGGACGACCCCGACCCGATAGAAGTCGGCAGCGATGAGCGCCTGGAATTTCGCGTGTGGGCCTGGGAGTTCATGCACGGCCGAGACATGAATGACCGCGAATGGTGGAACGCCAACCATCGTCGTTTATACCGAGGCGAACATGAGCAGTGAGGCCGACGACTACAGATGCCCGGCGTGCGGCGTCCTGGTGCCACCCATGACCGGCGTCTGCGTCGGCCCTCACAGCCCCAGGGAGCAGCAACGAGCCCGCGCCGATTATGACGAGTATCAGAGGCACGACACTGAACGACGAAGCGACCAGCGGCGGCGCTTCATCAGGGCCGCCGCCCGCCGCGCAGCGAGGAGAAACGAGACATGATCACTCTACTCATCCAGTGCGCCCTCGTCGGCGCCGTCATCTTTTACACATGGAGTACGATCCGATGACCGCCACCGAACTAGAGTCCACCCGCCGCCGCCTGGGCATCACCCAAAAACAGATGGCCCTACGCCTCGGCGTGAACCTCCGCACCGTTCAGCGTTGGCTAAGCGGCGAGTCGCGCGTCCACCCGGCAGCCGTCGATACCATCAGGAGCTGGAGGGCCTAACCGATAAGCTCAGGGCGCAGGGTGCCGGGCGGTTCGCCGTGGGCCAGCATCTCGACGAAGGCGACCAGCTCCTGCACCTGCTCCAGAGTGTCGCACGCCGCCGCATAGCCGCCCGCCTGCCCTATATCCACGAGCGTGGCCCTCTGCAGCGGCGTGCATTCGTCCCACGCCGTCTTTTTCGACCTCGGCCCGTGCGGCGCCTTCAGCTCGATCGCGATGAATCGCCCGGCGACGCTCAGCACGAGGTCGGGAATCCCCGCCTCCTGATACGGCCCGCCGTGAACCTTGAAGAACCAGACATCCGGCTGATCCTTGAGCCACGTCCGCACGGCCCGCGTCAGGTCTGCCTCGCTGGTCATTTGTTCCACTTGCCCCACTGGATCATCAGCGCCGCCATGTCCTCGGGCGTGCGCGGGTCGGATGCTTCGGCCCACTCGGCAAAGCCGGGCGGCCCTCGGTACTCTAGTCGCCCTACGAAGATCGACCGGCCCTCGACGCGCGGCGGCACGCTATAGGTCACGACTTCACCCACTTGTGGTTCGACGCGGGCAGCGGGCGGCCCTTGTGGCAGCACTCGCAGAGATTCATTGTGGCCCCCTCCACTGCCCCAGCGGCGTCATATCGTTCGTGTCTAGTTGCCACATTATTTCCATTTTCTCGCTGAGCCCGGCGTGCGGGCGTCGTCGTCTATCAGGGTGGATGATGCGTTCCGCGATGCTCGCGAAATCGACGATGTACAAACGGTTCGCCCAGGAGACCTCGACCCCGTAGCGCGTGCCCCCTGTCCATCGGAGCCAGAACACGAGGTAAATAGGCTGGCGCAATTTATAATAAATCTTCGTGTATTCACCTTCGGCTGCGCGGTTCAATCCGACGCAGCGGTCAGGTGGGATCTCGAATTTCTGCCGCGCTCGGTACATCGGCGAGTTGATCGTCTTGAGGTCTGCCAGAATGTCGCGGCGCCCTGGGAACGCGACCGTAAAATCGAGCGCGTACCTGTCCTGTTGGTTGTTCGTCCTCCATGTGCCCGGCACGTCGGACAGGTGCCCACCGTTCAGCATCTCCAGTAATTCCAGCTCGCGGCGCCGCCCTTCGCCGGTTCGGTCTATGTAGGTCATGGCAGGCGCACCGCTGCAATCTCGGTCGGGTGCCCGATGAGCACATCTTTTCGCGCCCGCGTCATTCCGACGTAGAACTGACGGATCGTCGCATCGCTGTATTCGCCCATCCCTCCCTGAGCCCTGCTGAGGTCGGGGAACAGCGCCACCACGTCGGCCTCGCCGCCCTTTACCGCGTGGATCGTCGACGGGATGACCAGCGGCTCGTCGATGTCGAACCCCGCCCGCTGGATGCGGTCGCCGTATGCTACCGCGCCCTGAGCTGACTTTTTCGCGTGGTCGCGGAGCCACTGCCCGTCGATACGTACGTCCGGGTCGATTAGATGGTCGGCGAGGTCGACCGGCGTGGACTCGGCCTTGTCGTTGCAGAACCGCATCGACTCGGCGCCGTTCGTGAACACGCCGCGCACCCGGACGATCGCCAGCAGGTCGGCCAGCCGTCCCACGTCCCACGCCTGATCAGTCGCCGTGAGACGCCCAACGCGGCGCACGTTCGCCGTCAGGGGATTCCAGTACGGGTCGCCCGTGCGGTACGGGTTGTGGAACGGCACGCCCGCCTCCTGGAGCGCCTTCGTAACCGGGCGTAGCTGGTAGTTGTTGGCCGTGAGCACCATGATCGACTGCTTCGACCGGGCGACCGCTTCGCAGATGCCGACCAGCTCATCCTCGGGTCGCCGCGCGGTCATCTCGTGCCGGTGCTCGACGCGGCCCATATACCCATCGGCCCGAGGCGCGAACGGCTTGGGCTCGCGGCGGTCACCGAGCTGTTCGATCCAGTCCTGGCTGTAGGCGTGGACGGCGCCGGGCAGCCTGTACGACCGATCGAGGTGGATCTTCTCCATGCCCGGCCAGTTGATGACGTACGACGGGTCAGCGCCGAGGTGCGAATAAATGCTCTGGTCGTCGTCGAGCGCCAGGATGATCTCGTCCATATCCTCGGCCCACTGCCGGATCAACATTACCTGAAGCGGCGTGAAGTCCTGCGCTTCATCGATCACGGCGAAACGCGCTCCGTTCGGCGGCGGCAGGCGCTCGGCCAGCGGGCGCTCCAGCAGGTCGGTAAAGTCGAGGGCGCCGTGCATATTTTTGAACTGCCGCCACTCGGGCCAGAACCGCCGCGACTCGACGTGCTGCGCGTACGTGAACCAGTCGGCCTCGGTGAAGGCGTCCAGGGGTAGCATGAGGTTTCGCATCCGGGCACAGTCCGACAGCGGTGCGTCGCCGCCCTGGCCGATCTCCCACCCTGGGTATTCGTCGTTCCACTCGTCGGTGATGGTGCGCTGGCCCCTGCGCCGGTTCTCAGCGCCGATGACAACCGGCGCCTCGAACGTGCGGAACCCGAACGAGTGCAACGTGCGGATGCTCAGCTCAGGGTCGAGCGGCGTATCCGGCCCGGCGAGGGCGAACGCTGCGGCCTGGGTAAACGACGTACAGATCGTCTCGCTCGGATGATATTGGCTCGGAACGCGGGCGTTGATCTCGGCGCCGATCCGCGTCGTCTTGCCCGTGCCGGGCGGCCCGAAGATGCCGATCACTCTAGCAGTCATCTTTATCTCCCAGGCGTTTTTCAAAATCGCGCCAGCCACACCGGCATTTGTAGCGGCTCCCCCACTCACCGCTGCAACCTTCGGCGTGGCGGGCATACTCCATCAGCTCGGTGATGGTGGCCTGTAGCGCCTCGCTGTCTTGTGCGGGCTCGGCAACCAAAGCCCCGAGCACGTCTGGCAGTTTCCACGTACAGGAGCACGGACACGCCCGAGGATGAACCTCGTGCGGACAACGACCACATCGAATTCTACTAGCTGCGTTGTTAGTCACTAAAATCTCCCGTCCAGAACCGGAACCCCTTGATCCTCTTGTGCCGGAATCCCATTTTGTACAGGATGCCGGTGATGTCGTGGCGGCTAAATCCTTGCCTCTCCTTGGTCGCGTAGAGGACGAACGGCATGAGCCGGAAAATCAGCACGCTGCCGTCGTAGTAGGCGTCGAGCTTGCCCTCCTTCATTACGCCCGTGAGCACCGTCAGGTTCTCGGCCATCTTGAGATTCTTGTCGGTGCGCGAGTGCTGCGACCCTAGCCACTGCCGCAGCAGGTCGGCGATGTCGTCGGCGTCCGAGCTGGTCACAACCTCCGGGCCAGCCGCGTCGTAGATGGCCCGCGCGTACGTGCGCCACTCCTCCGGCACCATCCGCTCAATCGGGTAGCCGGTGCCCGCGAACAGGATCGGCGCCGTCTTCCCGTAGCTGAACAGCGCCGTCGCGTTGAGGTCGACCGAGACTCCCGACTCCAACTTGAACACGATGAACACGTCAGCGCCCCGGCGCTCCTTGTGCATCGATGCGACGTGGGCGGCGTTCCAGAATCGCGAGGCCCGTACGATCTGTTCAGGCGTCGCCTTTTTTAGCTGCTCCACGTCATCCCTGCCCTCCGAGCAAGTAATTCAAATGCGTACGCTGCCTGGAGCGCCACGACTCCATTTCCAAGCGCCCGAAGCTGGTCAGTCCGGGCGGGAAGCCCATTAGAACCTCGACAAATGCTGGGTTTAGGACCCGGCCATCCGCTCCAGTCTCCGTCGGGCCCTGGTGGAAACTCTCCGCCTCCCGTTTCAGGTTCCGGCCCTGAGTGCTGCCTGTCTCCGGCCCCGGCCTCCGTCCGTCGTGTGCGCTCGGCGTCGCCCAGCTCTTCGCCTGCCCCACTAGCAATAGTTCGTCCTGTCGATCGCCGCCCCGGTTCGCGTGCCCCCCCGTCGTGTCCGCGACCGATGGTGTGCCCCACTGCTTCGCCGCCTCCCTCAGTGCGGGGACACCGTGGTAATATCCCTGGAGTCCCGCGTCCGGTGTGCGCCAGGATGAAGACGCGCTCGCGCTTATGGGGCGCGCCGACTTCCGCCGCTGATACGACATCCCATTCCGCATCGTACCCCGCTTCGGCCAGGTCACCGAAGACGAGTTCAAGTCCGCCTCCAGAAATGAGCCCTGGGACGTTCTCCAGGAAGACGTATCGGGGTTGTACATCGCGAATGGTTCGCGCAATGTCTGGCCAGATCCATCTCTCGTCGTCTGTTCCTTGTCGCTTGCCGGCGTGACTCCACGGCTGGCACGGGAATCCCGCAGTGATGATATCCACGAGTCCACGCCACGCTGCGCCGTCGAAGGTTCCAACGTCATCCCAGATAGGCGCCTCAACCACGGCGTCTTGTTCCATCGCCGCGACCAAACAGGCGGCGCTGAATGCTTCCCTCTCCACGTGACAGACCGCGCGATATCCAGGCACGGCGAGCTCGACTCCGAGCTCGAGACCTCCAACCCCGGCACATATAGCCAATCCATTTAGTTGCTCCACTCGATGTCCTCGGGCGGCGGTATCGACTCGCCGCTGGTGCCCGGTGCCCATCGCTTCGCGGTCTGGGCGAGCGCCCGCACCTCGTCAGGGTTCAGCGGTGGCGTGCAGTAGAGCCGGTTGACGGCCTCCAGCGTGGCCTCGATGACCTCTAGGTCGGCGAAGCGCCCGCCGAGCGCCCTGAGGCGCCCTGACATCCGCACCAGCGTGTCGTTCCGGTCTCCCTCGCCGATAGGGGCGGCCTCGTAGATCTTGGCCGTCTCGGGGTTCTTGGCGAACCGCAGCCAGTCGGGGATCTCCAGCATGTCGGTGTCTTCGGGCGCATACTCCCAGACGTACTCGCCGCCGCTCGGATGTATCGACGGCGGCAGGATCACATAACCGCCCGTGGATTTCACGTCGAGCCCCGGCCCCGCCTTCGTCATCGAGGTGCTGCCGAGGTAGTAGTAGTGGACACCACCGCCGCCAGTGAGCACGTTCACTGTGTCCTTGAACCCAGCGCCGTGCTCATGCGTTAGCGCCTCCAGCGCCTCGTCGCCGCCGTTCCGTGGATCTATATCGAGTACGGTGAAGTGACGACAGTGCAGGCCGATGTTGGCGTTCGGTTGATCCGTCCACCACCTCGCGACCCGTTCCACGTCGTTGGTCGAGTCCTTGAAACCGTGCGCGGTCAACGGCTCCTTGCCGCGTGGTCGGATCGGGAAAATGTGCCACCCGCCACGAGCGTATGCGATGGCTTCTCTTGCTAGCCCGGTCATGTTACGATGCCTCTCAGATCTTCGTTGTTGTGGGAGCGGCCCGCGCGCTTAGGCGCCGGGCCGCTCTTGCGTATTGCCGCTGCCAGCCGACCGGCACCTCACCGAGGTATCCGCCCATGCTGAACGGGCGGACGGCCTTGTGGCAGCGGATGGCGTGCAGCATCTCCGCCGCTACGCCCTTGCTAGTGTCCCACCCCGCGATCATCAGCACGTGAACCTCGTCGCACCGCTCGATAAACGCCAGATCCTGGCGCTGCCAGAAATCGAAGTCGCCCGGCAGGTCGTGGTCGAGGCTCATCTGGTGCGAGTGGACGATTGGGCTGAACACTACGTGACCTCGGAGGATGAGGGTAGCAGCAGCGGCGGCGTGTTCCGCCGCCCTCGCCGCCTCGACGGCCTTGTCCTCGTGAGAATACGGGCCAGCGAGGTAGATCATCATTCAGCCGAATCATTGGCGAGGCGTGGCACCCGCTGTGGCGGCATCAGCGCCGGGCGCATCAGCTCGCCGAACTTTATCCACGATTCGTCGGCCTCCTGGTCGGCCTCCCCTACGACGAGCTTCGCATATTCCTGCCCCTGGGCGTTCGTGTCCGAGCCGAGGGCCATCGTCGTCACGACGTTCCACGGGAGGTTCTTTTTCGACAGCAGGCGACCCATGTACTGCCGCCACGGCTTCAAGCTCATCGGCGATAGGCGCACCCGAAGCGGGATGATCTCTCCCTCATCTTTTGTGCCATCAACCGGGACGATGAACACGTTGATCATCTCGGTGCAGGCCTTGCCGCGCCTCGGGCTGTCATCGTCAGGCCACGCGGACAGCGGACAGTCCTTGCAGTCGCCGCCCGGCGTGCCGGTGCCCACGATGCCGTCGTCGCTGGCGCATTCCGGTGGGGCGCCCTTTTCTCCCTCACCGAAGCCTTTGTCCCAATAGCTGCGAACGCGCTGCCAGTGAATCACGACGCCTGTAATTTCCTGGACGGCTTCTAGACCCTTAGACCCTGGCACCATCCAGACGTTCAGCCCGCCCGATGGAATCTTGATCAGCGGGATGATGCTGTCGTCGAGCCCGTCGTCGCCGACCGTCGCAGCGATGAGGTCTTGCATGTCGTCGAGGTTCGGAGCCATCACCTTCACGGCGGTGGTCGTCGGTTCGTTTTGCTTAGGCACTGGGTCGCCTCCCTGTGAGTGTCGTCTTGTCGGATATGTGGAGCGCCGCCAGTACGGCGGGCGGCAAGTCGAATTTCATGGCCCGGCTGGCGTCCTCGGCCTTGCCGACGAGACCCTTGAGCGTCATCGGGTGGACGCCCTCGGGCGTCACGAGGTCGGCGAGCCCGTTGTCCCTCATCGCGTAAACGAGATGCTGCATCGAGTCCCGTTTTTCGAGGTCGGTGGCGTCAGGCTGGTAGCCAGGGCGGGCGTAGATGTCGCGCTTACGGCGCACCGCCACTCCGAGGATCGTGGCCTTGTCGGTGCCAGCATCATCCCACTCTTTGATCGTTTCTTTGCTGGCGGCCTCGCGCAGCGCCGTCACGGCGTCGAGCGTCGTCTTCAGCTCCTTGGCTGCGTCGTCGAGGACAACCCAGGCCAGTGCGGATGGCAGATTTTTCGCTACCCATTGAGCGCGGTAGTCGATCGACTCGATATCCTCTCGGCTCATCAATCGATGATTCTCCGCGTGTTCAACTTCTTCGGTCATGCTGATCTCCGTGTTTTTAGCTGGTCGAGAACGTAGTCAATCGGCTCCTTTTTATCGATGAGCCCCTGCACGATGTCCTCGTCGATCGTGTTCCGGGCAGTGATGTGGATGTAGGTGACCGGGCGCGTCTGCCCCGGTCGGTGGACACGAGCTTTGCTCTGCTCGAAATCTCCGAGTGATTCGCTGCGGCTGAAATAGATGCAGTAACGCGCACGGGTCAGGTCGATGCCGGTGCCGCCGCTCTGGAGGTTCACGGCGATGATCTGGGTGTCGCCGCGTTTCCACTCGTCTAGCTGCTTCGCCTGCCCGGTCAGCTCGCTGACGCGGTCGGGGAACGCCTCGCGGATCTTCGCGACCGTCGCGACAAACCGGGTAAACACGACCACCGGCTCGGCGGTCGGCAGCTCGTCGATGATCTCGATGAGGGCATCCAGCTTCGCAGGGTCGTCGCCCTTCTCCGGGTCGCCGTCGGTGACCTGCGCCAGCCTGAGCCGTTGCGTCAGGACGATGGGCGCCGTGACCGTCGTCTCGCCGTCGTCGAGGATCGCGATAAACTCTTCCAGCAGGTCGCGATAAACGCGCTGGGTCGCGCTGGTCAGCTCGACGTGCCGGGTGATGTGGTGCTCCTCGGGCAGATCGAGTACCTCTTTCGTGACCCGGTGCCCCACGCTGTAAATCCGTTCGTTCAGCTCGTCCTGCCGCTGCCAGTCGACCGGCACCTTGCCGAGGTAGCCGCCCATAATGGCGTAGCGAGCGCGGAACTGTGCGAAGTGCGGGCCGAGGAGTAGCGGGTCCAAGAACCGATACTGAGCCCAGGCATCGAGCGGATCTTTGACCATCAGGGTGCCGGTCATTATCGCCCGGTACATCACCGAAGGGATCTTGGCGATGGCCTTGCTGCGCTTGCCGTTCGGCGCCTTGATTTTGTGCGACTCGTCGCAGATAACCGCGTCCCATTCCTGCTTCTGGAGCCACGTCGCCATGGTGCCCTGGACGGCCTCGTAATTCAGCAGGACGATCACCGGGCCGCCCTCGATGGCCTTTTTGATCTGCTCGCGGCGCTTGGGGATCGTCCCCTTGCGGAACGCCCGCACGGGCGGCCCGTCCGGCCAGTAGGCGGCGCGGTTCTTGTACCAGGGGTTGTCGACCAGCACCTCCACCGGCGCGATGACGAGCACCCGCCGCGCCTTGCGGTATCGCATGATCTCGATCTCCACGCGAGTCTTGCCGCAGCCCATATCCAGCAGGTTGGCGTGGACGTGCAGATCCTTGACGGCGTGGAATAGCTGCCGCTGGTGCTGCCACGTCGGCTCGCCGACCTCGCCCGGTATGGGAGGCAGGTCGGTGCGCGTCTTGACCGCCTGCGCCCTGAGCGACGCGGTGTGGAGCGCGGTCAGCCCGGCGAGCTGGTCGCGCCCCGCAAAAAATGAGGGCAGGCGGTCGGTGAGGCGCCACGCCGTGACCGGCTTCGCGTCCCAGACCCACGCCTGCGCCTCGCGGCGCCACTTGCCTCCAGGGACAGACTGCATCATCTCGGCGAATCGATACTCGCTCCTGATCCAGATCTGCCCGTTGACGACAAGAATGCTGTTCGGGTCGCTCATGGGCGAGGCCACAACTCGTCGGCGATATAGTTGGCGCTGCCGTCGATCTCGTCCGCGCTGGTGGCATCCAATAGGGTCGCCACGACCCTGGCGGCCCAGGCAGGGTTCCTAACGGCGGCAGCCACCACCTCGGCAAACATCATCCCTGTTACCAGTTGGCCCTCTTTTTGAGTAGGGACGTCTCTGTCGTTCAACGCGTCGAACCGTTGCGCGAGGTGCAGGACGCACCGTTGCCCAAACATTACGAGTACAATCTCTGGCGGCTTCATACCGCGACCTCCACCGGCTCGCGGGTCGGCACCGTCACCGGGATCTTCCAGGGCAGCGGGCGCGGGATGTGGATCGGTGGTTTCTGCGTGCCGATGTCAGTCACGAGGCTGACCGAAGATCGCGCGGATGTCGCCGAGGCCGAGCTGTTCGACCGGCACCCGGTACGAGGCCTGGATCTGTAGGATCTGGTTGATCGCGGTGGCGGTCAGCACCGGCTGGTCAGTCAGCACCATCGAGCCGACCTCCGGCACCCGTTGAATGCGAGTGATCCGCGCGTGCTCGGTACGCCAGCCGCGCTCCCCCTCGATTGCGATGCCCCAGCCTTCGACTTCGACAATGTATTTCTGCCCGCCCCAGAGGTTATACGTGCCCTGATCGAGAGCGAGTGCCTGCGTGTCGAGCATGTAGATTCCGCAGCTCTCACACCCGTCCTCCATGTCCTGGGGGCGGACTGATACCGGGTCGCCAGTGCCTTTGTAGTCTCTGCTACGGTGCTCGGCGGTGACCTCGGCGTCGGGCCAACTGTAGCCGTGCGAACCCCGGAGCAGTCCGTTGTCGTATTCCATCAGGCGCCAGCCGGCAGCCTGGATCTCTAAGTCGGCGGCGGCTGCGGTGGCAGCAGCCTGGATGTCGATCTCGGTGTTCATTTTCTCTCCGTTGTTAGGGGTGCCCTAGATCCTAACCCATCTTGGTGCCGCCGTAAAATGCCCGATCCGATAGCCCTAGAACGCCCTGAGCTGGCCGTCACGCGGCCAGCTTTGGAGAGCGGTATAACGGTATAGGTCGGCCTTAAACCCGTTTTCGAGTATTTGTTGCTATGCCCTGGACGTAATAAAGAGGCCCGCCGAGGGCCGCTTCGCGCACTCAGAACCGCGCGGGGTTTGACGCCGCGCGGCCCTGAGAGAGATCCCAGGGGCTACCGACTCGGCGGCCCCTGGACTTTGTCGCGCAGGACGCGAAACGCGCCCAGCAGGACGACCACGGCGCCGGACATTTCCAGCGCCTCGGCCATGCTGATGTCGCCGAGCCCTGCGGCTGCGGCTGCGGTGACAATGAGCGTCGCGACGGCTGCAATAACGGCGTCGCGGCTGCCCTTCTCCAGTGTTCTCATGCGTTGATCATCCCTTCATAATCGCTCTGATATTCGAAATCGTGCGGTACATCCGGATGCTCGCGGAGAAGCTTGTGAAGTTCCGGCAGTCCGAACCCTGCCCACGGCGCAGCGGTGAGCCGTGCGATGTCGCGGCCCATCACATAGAGGTCATTCAGGTCTTCGCTCTGCAGCGAGCTAGCTGGTTTTTTGGGCATGCCGATTAGCTCCATCGGGTCGGTGTTGCCGACAAGTGTACTCGGCATCCACAGACTGAGCGACACTTGCCAGTGCAGATGCGGCCCGGTGCTCATCCCTGAGTTACCGGACAGCCCTAACACATCCCCAGGGCGCACGAGGGCACCGAGAGCCACGTCTACCCGTGATAGGTGTGCATAGACACAAAAAGACCCGTCGACGAGTTCTAGGCGGACGTGGAGGCCAAATGAGCCGTCATCGTACGAGCGGGACACCCTGACGACGGCGGGCTCGTGGCCGGTGAAGACGACCGGCTCCCCGACCGGGGTGCTGAAGTCGACGCCTCGGTGGTAGTACGGGACGCCGTTGGCGCCGGTGTACACCTGGCCGAACCGCCCCGTGATTGTCTCCTCGGGGAACGGTGGCTCGCTGAACAAAATCAATCCCAGAACCCCAGAATCCACGCCACACCTCCGGCGAGCGCACAGGCGATGGCAGTGCCGCCGACAAAGGCGAGAGCTTCAATCATCGCACTTGCTCAATAAACAGCGGCACCACGATCGCTGACACTACCGCTAACGCACCAATCGACATCCACCGGAACTGCTCCAACCTCGAAATCCGTCCATTTGTTCTGACGGCCTGCGCCTCAATCGCCTCCAGCTTATTCCACATGAGCCGCCGAAATGTCCGCGCGTCAGCCTCTTCGACAAGCTGCGTATCCATTATTAGGTCGCATCCCGGTACTTGGTTGCCGCCGCAATCCAGCGATCTAGCACCACCACGGCAACGGCATCAATCGCGTTAATCACACCCGCTGAACGACTGTCGCGGACGGCTATCGTCCGCGCTGCCTCGATGCCCGCGATCATGTCTGACCAGCGCCGCAGTCCTGGCTCTAGCTCATCACGCGTCCGCCCCGCGCCCGTAGACCGCTCCAGATCAACCGGCATCGGGCCGAGATCGTCCAGGATCTCGTCGTCAGTGGGGTCGTGGTCGTATGTCAGTTCTACGTCCACACCGTGGACGTCGCGCGCGCGAACGAGCCAGGACTGCGGCAGCTCCGATATGGCTCCAACCTCGTCCCGCCGTTGCCTGCGGACTAGCTCACTGCTGTACAGTTTTATCATGCAGTTTTCCAATACGTTAAGATTCCGGCTATGCCGTAGTCGCTCGTCGTGTCCCCCGTCACACCTCGGAAGCCAGCATATCTCCAAATCTGCGACTCAAAATCGGGGACATTCGTCGAGTTCGTGATCTTGAGCGTGCCATCAACGTACAGGCGGACATTCGTGCCGTCGTACTCAATCCGAAAAACGTGCTCCGCCCCGTCACTGGTGTCAGACCCCTCGGACTGCTCCTGGATCGATCCGTCACTGGTACATAGCGTCCACCCACTCCCAGTTTTGCGGTAAAACATCGCGAATTGGTATACAGCATTCCAGGGATTTGAGCCAGCCAGCGTGGCGTTGCCTACGCCCATCCCCCGCGTTAGATCGATGGAGGCAAACGCCGTCGACCAGTGGGCGTGGAATTCTACGACGATGGTATCGTCGGTCGCTGGTTGCACGAGCAACGATCCTGGGTTGTGCCAGGCGGGCGATTTGCCCCCAACACCCCGCACGTCGACGAAGTTCGCGCTCAGGTCGAGCCGAACATAGGAGTTTTGACCGGATGTGTTGTCGGCGAACCAGTGTTCGGCTGACGCGTCCCACGTGTACGTAGGCGAGTTGCTCAGGCCCCCGTGGCCCGCCACTCCCCCACTCCCGACCACTAAAATCGCACCGGGAGAATTCAGACCGGGGACTATCGAATCGGCAGTCCGTGCTGCCAGCGGCGACGTCAAAAACGACCCGCCGCCGCCGCCGCTATTGTCGGCGATGTACTCAATCTGCTCGGCGAGCGAGCCGGACACGGAACCGGTCGACGTGTTCGCCCGGCCGCCCGGGCGGGTGATCTCGTACAGATCTTTGATGATGCTTACGAGACTCATTTATTTTTAGCTTTCTTTCCAGTAGCTCAGATGAAACTTGAGCTTGCTGGCTGTCTCGGCCAGCGCCCGCAGGCTGTCGCCGTTCTCCAGGATCATCCCGGCCACCTCGCGGATGTCCTCGGTGCCGAACACCCCATCCGACGGTTTAATGTCGAATTCCTTGAGGATTTTGTAGTCGTCGCCGCTGATGCTCCCGCCGCTGGGCACCTCGTAGATCTGGACGTGGTACGCCGTCGAGGTGTCGATGTTAGTGATCAGCAGTTTGTCGAGGCGGAGGCTTAGGTTGGCCCCCTGTCCGTTGGTCACAAGCGTCGTCGGCGTCGAGTTGCTGATGAACGCGGCGGCCCCTGACTCGCTTGCTGCCCCTGTTATAGCCATTAGTTGTCCTCCAGTGCCCGCGTTGCAGTCTCAAGCTGTTCCATCACGGCGCGGTGGGCGACCTGCTCGGCGCACCACTGCTCTATGTATCCCTCGTCAGGCGTGCCGTCAGCGTTGCGGGAGCCCGGCCCGAAATCGACGGCCTCCCAGGCGTACACCTCGTCACCGTCGACTAGCTGCACGTCGAGCAACCACCGAGGATGATTGCGGCTCGCGCTGATTGTCAAACTCATCCGAACGGGCTCCCGGACGCACTGCCATAGAACCATATCGCCTTTGGGTCGGCGGTGGCTAGCGTGCCTCCGTCACCGGCGTCACCGTTGTGGTCATGAGACCCTCCGACAAAGTTGAGATTTTGTAGGATGTGGGCAAGCCACTCTGCAGCGGTCGGGATGTCCCCGGCTTCGAAAAGCTCCTTGTCCATAGTCGTCCAGGTTTTGTCAGGCTCACTGGGCATTAAAAGGCAATCCTCCCGTTCCCGGTGCCAATCGTGCTCAGGGTGCCACCGGACTCGATAATGAAAAACGAGCCGACCGCTAGGTCGACCTGGAACAGAGTCCATGATACCCGACCGAACCCCGGCGAAATATCCCACTCAATCGCCTCGACGTGGTAGGTGTCGTTGACCTGCGTCGGGTAGAGCCCAGTCGTGTTGGTGAGAGTGATCTTCGAGCCAAGCTCCGCGCTCAGTAACGTATTCGCCGAGGTGTCGTCGCCAACTCCCTTGGTCACCTTGATTCGCGGGCGTGCCGTGCTCAGCGCGTTGGCCCGGAAATCCGCGTAGTCGGCGATAGTCTGGGAGTCGTCGTAATACTGCCACGTATCCTGGAGTACCTGGTTTGTCACCACCGGCGACGCCACGGCTTTTTCGTAACGCCGTTCATCGTTGGCCTCCCGCACTGCCTGCCCCCGTATCTGCATTCCGGCTTGGGACGGGCCGCGCAGGAATACCGCGGAGCTGTCCGCGTTCGCGAACGTGATGCTTGCGCCGCCGCCGTACTTGGTTATCGAAGACACGCTGACCTGTGCGGTTTTGTCTACGCCGCCACCGCCCGCGACCGTGTTTGCCGTGTAGTCGGTAGAGCTGGCGGGCGTGACCACGGCTTTGCCAGCGTTCGTAAATTTGACATGGATCGTGTTGTCCGGATGAGTGCTGCCCGACTGCAACTGCCGGTCTCCCGGAGAGTCGGTGAACAGTACCGTTGTCGCGGTATCCACGTCGAGGCCGGGCCTGACGTGATGCACCTCGTCGTACAAATCTTCACGGCGCACGTCGAACCCGATGACCTCGGGGTCGGTGAGCGTGGTGAGCGACGACGCGAGACTCCGGGCGTTGCGCGTTTTGAATGTGAGTCGGCCGTCCTTGGCGGCGAAAAACTGGGCCCCAGGCTCGCTGTGAGCCGCCTCCTGAAGCGCGCTGATGGGCGTGGCCCTGTGCTGCCAGAACTGCCCGACCGTTACCGTGCTGGTGTCGAGGGCGCGGAGCCCAGCCGGCCAGGATATGTCGTCGAGTATCGTGGTGATGAGTTCGTCGGGGCGCTGCGACTCCTGGAGCGCCAGCCTCATCGACCCGAACCGCAGCCTGTCAAATGCGTCCTTTGCCTGGATGACGACCACGTTCTGGCCATCTTTGCCGATCGACTCCCGGTAGCTCGTGATATAGCCGTAGAAAACGCCGTGAGTAGTGGGGACTGAATCGGTGACCTCGGCTTTGATCACTCGCCCCGGCAGCAGCGACCCGAACAGGGCGCCGCCGCTGTTGTGCGGCGAGTAGAGGCCCGACTGATTGTCGAGCGTCACAGTCATCGAGCCGGGCGCGAATTTGTCGCCAACCTTCGTCCGGCCACGCTTCGTCCGGATTCGCAGCACGTTCGCGGTCACAGCTTCGTTGGCGTCCGAAAAACTGCCGTTATCGTTCCAGTCGACCGCAACGGCGGGCGTAAACGTAACCACTACAACGGCTCCAGTCCGGTGATAGTGCCGCCTGCGCCCTGGATGACCTGAACAACTTTGCGGGCGATGACATCGGCGTCCATCTCCAGCGTCACATCGACGGACGACGGCCCGAGCAGCCCGCTACCGCCTGCGGAATCCAGCGGGATCACCGCTTCGCGGCCTCCGGGGTTGTCGCCGATGAGGGCGAGCGTCGGCCCGGTCGTCATGCCTCCGCGAGCGAGGCTGATCGGTCTGATGTCAGGCGCGTCCACCGGGATCGTGAACGAGGGCGTGCCAAACGCACCACCTACCTCGATGGTGAATTTGAGGGCGTCGTTGATGGCGCCGATTACCGAGTTTATAGCCCCCACTGCGGCGGCCTTGATGCCGCTACCCACCGCACCCGCGACGCCTGTGAGCGCCTCGCCGATAGCTCCAGGTATGCCTGTTATCCAGGGCCAGATGTCGCGCGTCCAGATCAGTTTGAGCCCGTCCCAGAATTTGCTCATACCGTCGCCAGCCAGAGTGAACATCAGGAACGCGAGCCCGGACAGAGCGTCAACGATGAGCCCCGGCGTCGCCTTGAGCCCCGGCAAGATGATGCTGGCCCAGGTCGCTTGCATCCCGTCCCAGAGCCCCTGCATTGCGAGCTTGCCGCCTTCGAGCAACAGCGGGATAACGGCCCGCAGGAACGCCACGATATGATCCATCGACTCCTGGAAAAAGGCGAGAAAATTGGTCAGGATGTCCTTGACCTCTTCCCACGCCTGATTCCAGTCTCCATTTACGATGGCGATAACGAGCTGGACGGTGTCGCGGAGCGTCGTCGCTATTAATTTGATGTGGCTGATCAGTTGGTCAATTATCGGCTGCACGACCGATCGGATCGTGTTAAAATTCTTGACGAAAAAAACAGCCGCCGCCTCCGCCGCCTTGCCGATATTCTGGATCGCCGGGACGAGCTGAGCGTCGACCCAGGTGCGGAACGAATCCATCGCAGCCTGCACCTGCGGAAACCGATCCATGAGGTTGTCCCAGTTTTGGATCAGCAGGACGACACCGGCGCCGACAGCCGCCACGGCGGCCACCACGGCGATGATAGGCAGGGCGGCGGCCACCCACGCGGCAGTGAACGCGACGAGGCCAATCACGGCGAGCCCGAGAACTGCGGCGAGGGCGCCGAAGGCCGCCTCTTTGTTGTTCTTGATTAGGTCGACGACCTTGACGATCTCGGGCTGTAGCTTCTCGGCCAGCTCTTTGCCTATGACGACCACGGCCTTGGCGAACGGCTCGAACGCCGGGACGAGTTCGTCCCTGATCGCGGCGGCGAGCTTCTGGAGCGCCGGGACGCCCTGCGACAGCACGAGGTTCATCAGCTTCTCGACGACCGGCGCCAGCTTCTCGCCTATCTCAATAAACAGCACCGCGAGGTTGGCCTTCAATTTGTCGACCACTGGGCCGATTCCCGTCTGCATTTGCTCGAAGGCGGTCTGGGTGGCCCCTGCGCTCGTGCCCATCTCATCGAGGGCACCTTGAAACCCTTCAGCGTTCGGCCCGGTGATCGCCAGGACTGCGTTGAGCCCCTCGACGGAACCGAACAGATCGCGGAATTGCTGCTCGGGCATCGACGCCCGTAGGTCGTCGAATATCTGCCCGGTGTTTTTGCCCTCTGATATCAGCCCCGAGAACCCCTTGCCGGTCAGGTCGCGCAGCGCCTCATCGAGCTTGCCGCCGCCCTTTGACGCCTCGACCATCGCTGCCCGTAGCTGGGTAGTGGCGACGCTGGTCGGCACGCCCTGCGCCGTCATCACGGCCAAGGCGGCGGTCACGTCAGCGAAGCTGACCCCAAGGCTCGCGGCTGTCGGCGTGACGTTGAACAAGGATTTGGACAAGGCTTCAAAATCGGTCTTCCCGAGGCGGACGGCGGTGAACATAAGATCTGACGTCTGGGCGGCATTGACCGTCTCCTCGCCAAATGCGTTGACGACCGAACTGATGCCGTCGACGGCGGTGCTAAGATCGGTCACTCCACCGGATGCGGCCTTCTGGGCTGTCTCCAGGAAACTGAACACGTTATCAGCGGGGACACCTGCGCTGATGGCAGAATAAAGACTCGGAATCACCTCGTCGGGGAGCACGCCGAATTCCTTGCTGAATTCCTTGACCTGATCCGACATTTCGCCCATAGCGGTCGCGCTCATTCCGGGCACCAGTGTGAACACCTCGTTCATCTGTTTCTGGAACCCGGCGAACGCGGCCACTCCCTTGAACGCCGCGCCAGCCGCAGCGACGCCGATGCCGCCGAGCGCCAGGGCGCCGACCTGCGACGCCTTTTTCAGCGAGTCACCGGCGCTCTTGCCGATGCCCTTGAGAACCTTGGTCGCTTTGTCCTCGGCGGTGACCGTGATTCGGACTGTGTTAGCCACTAGAGGCGTCCTCCGGTGGCTCCGCTGCTAGCAGTAGCTCAGTCATCGCAACGACCCACACTGGTGCGCTCATGGCCGTCTCGGGCGTGTAGTTGAACATCTGGCAAACACTCCTGATGTACCGCGCACGCCTGAGCGCGACGGGCATTTCTACGAGACTGCCGTCATCCCTTCGGGAGCCGGGGACTGCTCGCCACTCGTCGAGTCGTTCCCTAAAGGGCCAGACGGCGACATTGCCCCCGTCCACTGCTCCATGAGGATGCCCATAAACTCGGGCGTTTGTGTCAGCATTCCCGCACCGGTAGCGGGCACCGGCTGATCGTCGTCGTCGAGGACGTTCCACTCGACCAGCGCGGCGTCGCCGAACCGGCGATACATTTCACGCTGATCTTTCGCAGCCATATCCCCGGCCTCGTTCATCTCCATGAGGTCGAACAATAGATCGCTCGACACGTCGAGGCTGAGAACGGCGGTCATGCCGTGGTAGTCGTGATCCTGGGCGAAATCGATGGTCGCCGTCTTTCGGGGTGGATGGAATCCCATGGTTGCTCCTATGTCCAAGCGTGGGCGACGGCGTTGCTGACCTCGCCGTCCGCCGTAGCATTCAGGGAGCCGTCAGCGCCGCGCGTGATCGTATAGTCCGAGAATTTGCACTCGACGGTCAATGTCTGGCTGCCGATTTGGAGCACCACCGTCCTATCGACGGCGTTGCTCCAAACGGATTCAAACACCGTATGGGCGCCGCCCTGATTGAACGCCATCGTCAGCGAGATATCGAACCCCTGGAGCCCCTGCAATCGCTCCATCGCCGATTTGTCGATGCCGGTGACATCAAACGACCCGACGGGCGTGTTGAACGTCAGGGATAGCACGTCGTTACTGATGGCCGTCCCCGAGCCCAGCTCGTCGTCGATGGTGACTGTCGCCCCGAGGGCGCTGAGCTTTGTCACTGGTTAGCTCCAGACCGGGACAGTCCCATTTTTAAGCGACATGCCGACGGTCATTTGGAACCGCCCATCAGCGCCGACGGCCCAGCCGACCGAGTCAACGCCCATCTCCATCGAGAGCGTCTGCGACTGCACGATGAGAGTGAACGTCCGGGTTCCGCTGGTGTCTTTGAACACGTCAAAGCTCCGGTCGCTCGCGGTGTTGAATTCCAGCGTGATCGAGACGGTGCCGTCAGCCCGTAGGCTCAGCCGCTCCACTGCCGATTTGTCGATGCCGGTCACGTCGACCGAGCCCCGGTCGGTGTTGAACGTCAACGCCGTGACATCGTTCTGGATCTGCCTGAGGTCGCCACCGGAATCGTCGATCCCAAGGGTCGCCCCTAGTGCGCTGAGCTTTGCCATCCGAAACTCCTAGAATGCTGGTGCCACGAGGTTGCGCCTGAAGGCGACCGCGAAGCTGAGCGAGGAGAACCCCGCGCTGGTCGTAGTGATGACGCGTATATACCTGCGGATGGTCAGGCTGGCGGATGTCGCGATTCGTTCCTCGGTGTTGTCCGAGTTAACGACAGCGAATGCACCGCCCGTTATGTCGGCCCAGGCGCTATCGTCTGCGCTGTCCTGGAGCTTCACGGTGGCGTCGGTGCCGGTGATGTTCGTCACCTGCAGGAATGCCTGGAGGCCGAGCAGAGTGGACGCGGCGCCGAAGTCCAGGCTCGCGCCGTTCGTCGCCGTGCTGTCGGTGCGAAGCCCAGCGGTCAACATCTTGCCAGCCTCGATCCCGAACCCGTTGGCCTCGTAGTTGACGCTAAACGTGAAGGCTCCGTCGGCGCCGATGCTGCCGTCGTAGTTGGCCTGCTTAGCGACGAGGCTGATCGAGGGGTCACCGACGGCCATCGCCGACCCTACGCTCATCGCGTAAATCGCCTGCACGTCAGCCGTCGGGTACAAGGATAACACCGGATGAGCCCGGCCCGCTGCCGTGTTGAAGAACGACGTAAACGCCAGCGACCCGTCGCGGCGCCCGCCAATTTTCGACGGCACACTGTCCTCGATGGACGTGGTGTCGAGCAGGTTCGGCCCGCCGCTGGCGCTGTCTAGCGATCCAGTGTCGCCGCTCAGATCGTACCCTGCGGTAAACAATTTGTGACCGAGTCCGTTGATCTTAGACACGTTTAATTGCTCCGATCTTCAGCCAGTCATTTATTGCCTTTTTGGGCGCAGCGCCGTCGCTGATCTTCTCGCCCTCGGGCCAGTGCTTGTCGCCATACGAGACTCCACGAATCACGTTATAGGTCATGGTGCGATACTCTCCGCTTCGAATTCTGCGAGGTCGACATTGATCGTGAGCACCCTGAACATCACCTGATCGGCGAGTTCCAGGTACGTTGTCTGGCTAGAGTCGTCGATATCGAGATCGGTCACGTTGCCACCCAGCGTCGAGTCGGCCCGGATGGCGGCCTGTATCGCGCGGTCAGTATCCCATATTTGTTTCTCAATGACATCCAGAGCACCGGGGTCGAGCCCCTGCGTTGACCAGTAACAGCGCACCCGGAACCGTGCCCAGACCATCACGTTGCCGCCGATAGTCGTCGCGATTTTCTCGTCGCCCATGTAAGAAACACCGACGAACTGGTTGGACGCTATCACGCGAGGCTCATGGCGCCGCACGATCTCGATCCCCGAGACAGTCTTGATCGCCGTCTCCAGCGCCGCCCATGCGGACTCTCGCGCATTCGCTGTATCAGTCATCCGTTCAGGAACTCCACCAACTCATTTGCAGTGAGCCCTTTTTCGAGCTGGCGTTTCACCCGCCGCCGCGCGTTCTTGCGCTGATTCTGGCCGACCATGTGGGCGGCGCCGTACTCTACGCGGTGATAATAATCCTCCACCTCGGCATCGCCGATGCTGGACACGTTCGCGGTCAAATCCTCGGACACTCGGGAATCACCAAACGACTCCGCGAGCGCACCCGTGCGGCGGCCCCGGCCCCGGCGCAGCCGCTTTATCACGCCGAGCTTAATGTCCTCCGCGCCCTGCTCGACTGTTTCGTTGAGCTGGTCAATCACCTCGTCTACCATGCCGCGCCCGAATAGCTTGCCCTTTACTGTGACGTTGATATCTCCGCGCGCCATCAGACGGCCATCGCGGGCGCGACCCGGAAGTCGCGGATCGTGTTGAGTATCGCAGGCCAGGACGCGCGGAACGACGACGGCCCGCCATCGGTCACCATCGCGACACCGGCGTTGCCCGAGTTCATTTCCAGGTAGATTCGCTGCGCCTCCAGCATCGTCGCCTGGACGATCTGCGCCGGGAATACGCGACGAACGATGGCCGCCCCGTCTGATATCGTCGCCGCTGTTGTGCCGTTGACAGATCGCGTGATCGTCAGCGTCTCGGTGCCGCTATCGTATGCGCTCACGTAGCACTGCTCCGACCCTGCAATGATGGTGTCGCCCACGTCGATCCCGTGCCCTGCGTCCATCACGAGGGCGGTCACGCTGGACGCTATCTCGCCGTCTACGGTGCCCGCTGCGGTGGTCTCCTGGTCGTACCCGATGATCCCTATGAGTTCGACCCTACGCGGCGACGTGGGCCAGCTCGTTATCTGCGGGGCGGAGCTACGACCGGCAACGATGTCGAACGCGCGGATCGGTTTCGTCGGGCTGGCCGACGCCTGCGGAAACGTCCAGTAGTCGGAGCCTGAGGCCATCGTGATCTCGAACGTGCCGTCACCACCCTCGTCGACCTTGAGGCTCGTGACGCTGACGACATCGACATCGGTGAACAGCCGGTGGATGTATCGCCGCTCTTGCTGACTCCAGACGGGCGGGCCGCCTGCGCCCAGCTCTATCGTCGCAACGCGGCTGTAAAAATGGCGATAGGTCTGGGCGTCAATAAACCGCGACGCCCGCTCGATGATGGTCGAAAACGTGGCGTCGGTGGTCGATGTCAGACCCGTGAGCTGTAGCTCAGTCTTTAGGCCGGCGGGGCGGGCGTACAGGTTTAACGGCACCCTTGTCCTCCGTCAATCGCTTGTCGGATTTATTCTCCGTGAGATTTGCAGAGCCCATCGGCCACGGCCCTCCGTTTGCAGTAATTCCCGGACTTTGTCGTGGCCGTACACTGCCCCGTGCTCGTGAACACCTGCTCGGGGTCGGGATTCGATGTAGTGTCCGGCTCGACGTGGCAGAGAGGGCAGCCCCAGACCGGCTTTAGGTGGTCGGCGTGGCCGACCCTGAGCTTGTCTCGCTGGGAAATCTCCAGGGTCAGGTAGTCGGCACCTACCGCCTCGGGCTCGACGAGCCCGTGCTGAGCGGCGAGATACCAGGGAATCGTTCCTCCTGCACCGACCAGGAGCGTACGCCCGCGCGGGTCAGTGCCGCCCACGAGTTTGCCGTCCTCGGTCAGACATAGGCGCTCGCCCGTGTCATTCACGTACATGTGCCCGCTGGCGCCATGTACTTTTCGCAGCTCATCGATATTCAGCGCCATCGGCTACGGGCCTTCGACATAGAAAAGTGTGACCTCGAATGTGCCGGCAACATGGTCAACGCTGATACCGTCCGGCATCGGAATCCCAGGCCAGAACATCTTGAGATCTGAGGCGTTCGCGGCCAGCTCAACAGGGATCACCTTGTCACCCGTGGCACCGGTCGCGGCGTGGACGATATTAAACGCGGCCACGGCGGGCGTGCCGTCTGCCTCCCGGCAGGCGTAGCCGACGAGCCGCAGGTCGGTAGCAGCGGCCACGGCGGCATCAACGTCAGATGCGACCGCCACGTTGAGGTCATACTGCATCGGATAGGCTTGGGCCATCGGGCCCTCCCTTCAACGTGAACCGGGCGGCGCCATCCACACCGCCCAGCTCACTGCTAGGTGCTAACGGTTGGCCCACATCGAGATCTGGCGAATGTCGGCAGACTTCGTTGCAGCGGCGTTGCTCTCCAGGTAGACGACCGGCGAGCATTCCTCGTCGATGTCGAGAGCAATGGCCGTGCTGTACACCTGCGCTTTATCGACGAACATCGTCGCGTCGCCGTCAGCCGCGATCTCGACCCGGAACCGCTGCTCAGTACTAGCAGCCGCGAGGTCGGTGGACGTGTCGCCATCGGCGGTCAAGTCCTGAGTCGCGGCAGCGTTCGACTTGTTGTGGACGCCGAAAATGCGGTCGGCATCGGTCAGACCTGCATCCATCCAGAGCCCACATAGGTCATCCTGGACGAGCGTGGCGACCGTTGTGGCGCCGGTGACCGCAGGGTCAAGGGCGTCGGCAGCAGTGCCAAGGAAACCGACGAACAGGGCACGAGCCGTGATCGCGGATACCATCGTCAGGGTCACGTCGATGACGAGGATCTGGTGCTGGTCGGGCTGCATTACTCCCGCCGCCATGCCGAGCGCGAGCGTATGCGCCGCCTCGTTGGTGGTGGTGATTCGCATTAGCCCGGCGCTGCCCTCGCCTGCGGCCTGAGCCACGGCGCCCGAGTCGGTTTCGGCGACGCCCTGTCCGAATATTCGGAGCCCGGAGCCCGCGACGATTGCAGCCGCGTCGGTATCGGCGACGGCCTTACCTACGCCGTCACGGAAATCAGTATGAACTCCGAACAGGTTGTGCTGGTCGAGGTTGATCGGCGTGAAATACGGCGACGCCTTCGTGCCCTCGTTGACGTAGAGCACGCTATTGGTCGTGTCCCAGAGGAGCCCGCCCGCGTCGATGACGTTGACGAGCGTGCCGGACGTGCCGGACGTGGGAGGCCCGGCGTTCTGCCAAGAACGCGGGCGACTGTTGATTATGTTCGCAATCGGGCTGGGTGCAGCCATTAAGCTCTCCTACCGGTAACAGGGCCGAGCCGAAGCCCGGCCCTGTGTCGTAGTTCTCAGACCGGCTAGATGCCGGTGACGGTTGCGAATGCAGCCGGTCGGAAATGAACGAGGGCGGCCCGGATGCCTGCGCGGATAGTCACGCGGCCATCGAGGAAATCGTCATCGACGAAGCCAGTTTTGACCTCCATCGCCTGCCGGACGAACAGCCCGGAATACGTGGCATAATCGCCGACGATGCCGGTGTTCTCGGTCTGCGCCGAGGTGGAAATGACCGGGAGTCCCCAGAGTCGCATCGGGCCAGCGTCTGCGGGAGATCCCCAGATGTAGGCGCCGTCAGCGGTCTGGAGCAGACGGATCGCCTGCCAGTCGTTCGGGTGCATGATGACGACGTTCGGCTGGGCGCGGCCCGTGACTTTGACCGCCGTTATCGCCTTGTGAAAAGCATCAGGACGGTTGTCGGCGCCGAGCGCCTGTGTCTGAATCCCGGTCACGTTGTTCGTGCCCTCTAGATTCGGCGCAATGCCGTCACCCGTCAGGAGCTGGCCGTCGAGGCGCTGCCGCACCATGAACACGAGGCGCCCGTCGAGGTACGAACGAATACCCTGTACGTCGGCGATCTGCTCGTCGGTCACCGGCAGGGATGCACCAATCGACCGCACGGTGCTCGTGCGCTCAGTGAGCGACAGGGCGACCTCAGCGTATGCCGCGTTCTCATTCCGCTCGGCGGCGTTGTTCGTGAATGTCGTCTCCTCCATGTAGACCACGGCAGCCATTCCGGTCGTGAACACCGGAACCGCGTCTGCGACTTCGATCTCACGCTGTGCGTCGAGCACTACCCGACCGATGCGGAGCGATTCAGGCGCCCAGCCAGCCGAGGTTGTGAAATCGGTCTTGCGCTCCAAGAACGCCTTAGCGTCGGTGCCCTCCATCACGAACGACTTTTGAGTCTTCTGACGCGCCGCCTCCATCGCAACGTCGGACTCGGTAAACGCCTGCCCGATGGTCTTGAACCCCTCGGGGCGCCCGGTCATTTTCGCTTGGCTGCCGCCCGGCATGAACTTCGCGGCGTCCTTCGGGTGCTCGTCAAGCCACTCGGCGACCCGTTCAGCGTTCGCCTTCGCGGCGTTGGCGTTGTCGAACGTGGACATGTGCTCGCCGATGGATGTCAACTCGTCGTTGACATTCTTGATCCAGGTTGCCATCTGCCCGTCGTTCTCGAACGACTGGCTGGTGACCTCGCTGGATTTGAGGTCGGGCGATTCTTTGAAAATTGCGGCGAGCATGTTAGCCCGCTCGGACAGTGCCTTGCGCGTCTGCTCCTGGCTCAAGCCAGGGATCTGCGCGGGGGTCTCGATGGTGACGTTGAACGCCATTTTAAGCTCCTTGTGCCTCGAATGCCCGGAACCGAAGCAGCTCGTGCATCAGTGCCGGGTGCGAATCTTTAACCTCTTCAGGGGTCAACGTGTCCAGAGCCGTCTGGATGTCCGCCAGCGAGTCCGCCAGCTTACCCAGTGTCTCCCGGTTGGCCTCCGACAACGAGCGCCCGTCGTGGCCGCGCAGCTCCGCGCGTGACTTGGCCCTCGCTAGGTACTCATTAAGCGACTGCACCATCGCGTCGCTGTGCTCTGCGAACGTCAGCAGGTCGCCGCCGCCCTTAATTCCGGTCGTCCTGGTGTTCACCCCGGCGCCTACTAGCACCGGATCGACGCTGAACACGTCGATTTTTTCCAAGAACCGCACCGGCTGGTCATCGTGCTCGCCGAATTTGAATTCGGCCGCCTTGAAGATGAACGACCACTCGCCGAGCCCTTCGTCCGCGAGAGCCTTGATGGTGCGGTGCGCGGCGTCTCCCTGCGGCGTGTCGAGGAAAAATTTACCCTCGACGCTGACCTCGTCCTTGCCCTCGCGGATGGTGGCGCTGCCGATAGGCAAGTCGCTCATCTCGTGCTGCCACGCCCCGACGACGACCTTGGTGCCGTCGGCGAATGCGCCGTCAAGCGTCACGTCGCCGTCTTTGTCGATCACATTTTTGGTCAGAAATACGGCGGAGAATTCCCCGCTGTCGTCGGCCTTTAGCTCGGCCCGGATCGACTTGCGCTCGCGCATAGACCACGCTCCACGTTATGGGTCGCGATCTCCGTTATCCTGCACAGTGTCGGACGCGGTGCGCGTCGATGTCAACGACGCCGTCCACCTGGAGTTTGACGGGCGGGTGCCCGCCTTCGCCGATAATCACCTGGAGCAATATCGCGCCGCCCTCGATTAGCTCCCTGCGCTCAGCGGGCGTCGGCCTCCAGAGCGTCGTCACGACAACGCCGTCGAGAGTCCGGGCGGGCGTCGTCGCGAACGCCGACTGGTCGCGGGCCATCATCAGCGGCATCCCGTATCCCTGCCCTGGGTCAACTGCCCTCACTGAGCCCCGCCATTCTCGACGCTGTCGCCGGGTCGATGCCTGTTGCTACCAGCGCAGTGACCGCAGCGGCCCGCGCCGTCAACCGGCTGACCTCGCGATCCTCGTCGGTGGCCTGGGCGAGCTGGCTGAATACGGTCTCGTCGTCGCTGAATGGCGCCTCGTCGTTCTGCGCCAGCACCCGCTCTACCGAGGTCATGCCCGCCGCGAGGCTGTTGCGCTGGATCGCGTTCTTGTCACGCGGGCTCGCGCTGAGCATCGCGTCGTGGATGAACCGCGCCTGGAGGTTGCTGCTGACGTGGCGCAGGATGCCGGACTCGATAGCGGCCTCGAAACGCTTGGCGATGGCCCGGATCGTGAACCGCTCCAGACCTCGGGCGAACTCGGCGACGCCGGTGCCCCAGCTTGAAGCCTTGTCCGCCATGCCCGCGACCGTCGGCGGCACGCGCCAGAGGGCCATCGTCACGTCGAACACGTCCTGGCGCTGCGCGAGGAATTCACTGTCAGCCATGCTCATCGTCATCCGTTCGAGCTTGACATCCTTGCCGCCGATCACGACGACGCCACCGGCGCCGGCGCCGCCGCCGTGCGCCTGAGTGATGCGCCCGCCTAATTCCTCAGCGACCTCCGGGCTGACTGTCTGGTTAGCCGTCAGGATCGCGCTCGGGTTGAGCCCGCGCCTCATAAGGTTCGCGGCGGTCTGGTCGTACGCCTCAGCGAGCCCGAGCAGCCGCGCAGCGGCCTGAACGGGCGAGATCGGCACCATATCCCCCGCCAGCTTGTAAAACGGCACCATCAAGAACTCGGGCCGCTGGCCGGGCCTGTTCGTTAGGTGCTGACCGCTGCCCAGCATCAGCACCCGGCTGCCCTCGGCGCCGCGAGTCAGGGCGCATCCGGTCGTCTGGAGCGGCCAAATTCCGGTCAATGTGCCCCGGTTCGTCCAGTCCAACATGGAGTACGAGACACCCGTCAGTGTCATCTCCATCGACATCGACTGGATCGTGGTCTGCCAAGTGTCGTCGGTGTTCGGGTCGCCCCATAGCGGGCGCACGGGCGCCGGACGTTGTGGCCGGCGAATCTTGTCCTCGCGGGCGACGAGGCGCAGCGGCAGGGTCGAGAGCTCGTCAGCGATCAACGTGTTCGCAATCCAGACGGCGGACATCCGTAGCGACCGTTCCCGGCTATCGCCGCCTCCGACCGCGATGCCGTTCAGCATGGCGGCCTCGTGGTCGATCTGTCCCTGCGTCCCACTGAACGCGATGTTGAACGCCTTGGCGAGTGCGGGCATATCTATCCCCTAGTGTTGACCGTTAACAAGATGTAAGTCACAGCGAGCGTAACACCGGCCAGCGGGTGCCACCACCACGCGAGGGCGCCAGACTGCGCCGCGATTGCGCCGATCTCCAGCACCCAGAACACCGTCGACTTGGGTATCAGGAGCGCCCGACAACGTGCGCCGACAGTTCGGGCGTATCGTCCAGCTCGTCTTCGTACTTCTGCCATGCTCGGAACCCCTTAAGGATCGCAATCGCGGCGTCGTTCTGAACGCCTCGGGCTGATTTTTCTAACATCTCGCCGCCGCCACGGGTCACGTAGGGCACTGACCGCTCGATGTGCCGGGCGACCTCGGGGTCGCCCTCGTGGTGGAACCGCCCGTGAACTAGCATCTCCCACGCGGCCTCGGTCGGCGGCACCATGTGCGCCGGGCTGTTCGGTATGTCCACCATCGGCAGCCCCTCGGTCAGCTCAAGCTCCTTCGCCTCCCAGGATATGAACTGGGGATCGTAGCCGACCGCCTGCACGTCGTACGTCTGGCAGGACTCGCGGATGATGTTCTGCACCTCGCGGATAGGCGGCGACCACCCAGGGTCGGGCGTGCCGTCCGGGGTCAGCGGCGCCGCCCAGATCCACACTTTGACATAGACGTGGATCGCGGAGCCGTCGTCCGGCGACTGCCAGTACAGCAGCGCCAGGGCGGTGCTGTCGGTCTTGGTCGAGGCGTCCCATCCCATCGAGCACTCGGCGCCCTCAGGGATAGTGAGCGGCCCGACGTTGCCCGCCTCCCATACTCCGAACGGCAGCCAAGACTCGTCGGTCGATGTCCACTGATTGAAATAATATCTGAGCATCTGGTTCGGCTTGCGGTGCCGGGCCTCGTCCTCATAGAACGGCATCTGCACGGTGACGCCCATGCTCGGGTTCGCCTCGATGAGCCGGTCGAAGTCGCGGTGGTCGACCTCGCCCTTGACCTCCCACGCCCTGAAGAAAAACGTAGGATCGTCGGTCTTGCCCTCTTCGACGCTCAGCCCGTACTCATACTGTTCGTAACAGGTGGAATCCTTGTCGTATCCCGCCGTCGTGATCTGAATGAACATCGGCTGTTCACGGGCTGCGAGCCCGCCACGGAGCATCCCCCACGTCTTGACCTGGAGCGGTAGCGTCCACTCGTGCAGCTCATCGGCGATGGCGACGAACAGGTTTTGGCCGTCGAGCTTGCCGCCGCTGGCGGGCACGCGCTGGATGAATGCGTTGGTCTGCCCTCGCGCGGTGATGCGGCTGATCGAGGTCTTGACCATCGGGATGAGGTCTGGCCCCTTCTCGGCCATCGTCTTGGCGGCGTTGAAGACGAGGTCGGCCTGCTTGTCCGCAGCGGCACAAACCGCGATGTTGGGCGACTGCTCGCCGTCCGCAACGAGGAAAAACAGGGACAGCGCGGCGGCCATCTCAGTCTTGCCCTGCTTTTTGCCGACCGTGATGTACGCCGTCCGGTAGCGGCGGCGCCAGCCTCCAGCGACCGCGTCGTCGGGCACCAGCTCGAACAGGTCGATGATCAGCTGCTTCTCCCAGCCGAGCAGCTTGAATGGCTGCCCCGCCCACTTGCCGTTCGTGAAGATGCACTTCATCTCGATGAAGCGGATCACCTTGTGGCCGTCCGTGCGGAACCGGCGCCACTTGCCGTCCTCGGTCGGGTGGTACGGGCCGAACGGGTGCGGCGGGTGCGGCGGCGGCCTGAGCTGGACTAGGTTAGGCGCCGACACGGTCTAAGACTTAACCGCGATGAACCCTGCGAAGTTTAGATGACGCCAGAAGGTGTCGACCTCGGCGAACCCGACACCCCGGAGCATATCCATGTTCTGCGCCGCGCTCAACGGGACAAGCACGCCCTCTAGCGACAACCTCTTGCGCTCAATCTCTTCGCCCGTGTAGCCGTGTTCGGCCTTCATCCCCAAGTAAGTATCGACAAAGACGCTGTTCAAGCGCGGGCCGCTGCCCAGGATCTTCTCGACAACGATTAGGACGCCACCAGGGCGCGTCGCCCTGTACGCGTCGGCCAGTATTCTCCACCTGTACTCAATCGGGACGAACGCAAGAGTCAGCACGCAAAGAGTGACCGACGCCTCTGCTTCCGGGTAGCTCGTCCGCAGATCCAGCTTTTTGATCTTAACCTCGGGGTGATTGAGGAAACGGTGCCGGGCAACGTCGAGCATCGGCCCGGAAATATCGACACCTACAAAACTGTTGAACATCTGCGCCGATTCATGCAAGGGCGCAAGGGCATCGCCGCGCGAGCACCCCAGGTCAACTATCGCGGTATTCGGTTGCCGGAACTGCTGGGCCAGCTTGTTAACGGAATCCCTCATGGCGCAGTAGCCGGGGATTGAACGCTCCAGCATGTCTTCAAACACCTCTGTAACGCCTGCGTCAAACTCCCACTTTTCGCCAGGGATTGTGTGATCTATCTGTGTCATGCTTTTCTCCTTGATAGGTCGCGGCATAGGTCAAGCACCCGTGTCCGCGCTCCTCTGTTTACTTCTGGATCTCCTAGTAGTTTTTCAAAAATCCGCGGCACCCCCGCAACCAGCTGCAGGTTAGCATGATCGCGCCTGCCAATAGTCTTGAACTCAACAGGGAACGCCGCGCAGATAAAATACTTCTGCTGGGGCTTATTCAGCTCAATCCACGACTTTTCTGCAAAGCAATCAGCAACCGCTGGTTCCAAATAAGGAGCAATGAACCGCTTTCCATTCTCCTTAGCCAACTTCCGCTGCTGTACAACTCCCGCGATATTAGGCGCGGCGAAATGCTGAGCCCGGAACGCCTTCATGTTCTCCAGAGAATCACGGACGCGATAGCGTATATGTGCAGTCTTAGACACCCCACAGTGGCCGTCAGCCCCGAGCCCGCTTAACACGTCAGCCTCTTCGATCTTGGGCCAGACATTCAAAAACGGCCAGGTGCATTCAAATTGAGTTTTCTTAACGCACCCGAGGGCAACGAGGTAGTCAAGATCCTCCTTCACCGTCTCTGACTTGACCTGGCACTCGGTTAGATCCCATCCCATCTCCGCGCTAATCCGTCGCGCCTCCCGCAAGTCTATCGTCTCCTGTCCATCAATCACGAACGTATAAGCGCGGACAACCCGACCCGCCGCCGCCGCCGCCAACCCCACCGAGGTTGAATCAATGCCGCCTGAAAACAATAGAGCAACCTCCTTGCCCACCTCCGACACTGAAGATATCAACGCATCAGTTAGTCTCGTCAAGAATCTCCCCCACAGTTGCCGCGACCGCCTTCATCATAAGTGGTGGGACGGCTCGCCCCAACCGCTCCCACTGCTGCACATATGTTCCGGTCAGAATGAAGTCGTCAGGGAACGAACAGAGCCGTTGGCACTCCCGAATCGTAAAACGTCTTTTCTCGCGCGAGTGAAACGCCGCCGCAATCCCCGGCTGGCCGTGGCTCGCCTGTACCGTCGGCATCGGCTTGTTGAAGTCAGGTAGACTCATAGAAAAATACTTGTCGGACTTTCCCTCGCCCTCGCGCATCTTGTCCCACTCATGCCCGACCGCGTACTTGCCGATCCTGTTCTCAGCCAGTTCGGCCTCAGTCGGAACAAGATCGCCGATTGCATCAAGGATCGAATACCTGTGTGGCTGCGGCGCCGGATGGCGAGGGTCGAGGCCGAGGTCGTCTCGCACCCCGAGGAAGATCAGCCGCCGCCGCGCCTGCGGGACTCCCAGCCACTGCGAGTCGACAATCCGCGCCGCAACTCTGTATCCCGAGGATTTTAGCTCGCCCAGGATCTCCTTGAAATAGCCACGGGCCACCCCATCGGCAAGCCCGGCTACGTTCTCCGCAACAAATACTTTCGGCTGGACGCCGCGAAGTATCCGCACGAACTCGGAAAAAAGATCGTCAACGACCTGCGAGGTGTCGCTATATTTCCTCACCTTGCCCCATACCTCGGCGCGACGCCCTGCATTGCTGAAGGCAGCGCACGGCGGCGACCCGTCGAGGATGTCAAGCTCACCAGCGGCGACGCCCGCAAGCCGCAGAAGATCGTCGGCTGTAACCTCGCGGATATCGCGCGGATCGAGGGTCGCGCCGGGCCAGTTGGCCGCGTAGGTGTCCCGCGCGGCCTCGACGAACTCGCTGGCGTAAACAACATCGAAGCCCGCCATCCTGTACCCCAAAGACGAGCCCCCTGCTCCCGAGAACGTCGAAGCGACCTTGTAGCCATTCGGCGCGACCTCGGCAACCTCGGCCATGGACGGCACCCGGTATGGAACCCTCACGCCCACGTGTATCCGCACTTCGGGCACTCGTGCGGAGTTGGTATCGACTCGGTGACCTCGGGGAACTCGTCAGGCGGCGCAAGCCTCGCAAGCTCGTGCTCGCTGAACCCGATCACCGACAGGTCGTAGTCGCTCGCCGTCAGGGCGGCCAACTCCGACTCAAGCAGCGCATCGTCCCACCCTGCGTTCAACGCGAGCTTGTTATCGGCCAGCACGTACGCTCTCCGCTGCTCGGGCGTCAGGTCGTCGAGGACTATGCACGGCACGCGGGCGAGGCCCAGCGACTCGGCGGCGGCCAGCCGCCCGTGGCCTGCTACCAGCCCGCCGTCCGGGTCGATCAGTAGCGGGTTCGTCCAGCCGAACTCGGTGATGCTGGCGGCGATCTGGGCCACCTGCGCGGGCGAATGGGTGCGGGCGTTCGCCGCGTAGGCGGTCAGCTCGCCGACCTTGCGCTGTACGATCTTCAAGGTCATCAGTTGCTCCAGTCGATGTCGTCGTCGGTCAGCGGTGGGGCGCTCAGCTCCAGGTGCGCCGGGTTGACGCATTCGGCATAACACCCGCCCCCCCTCTCGACCCGCCCCCCCTCGGGGATCGGCCCGTGCTTTGCGGCCCAGGTCACGTCGGCAGGGCGCACCACCAGCCCCCTCATGCTGTATCTGTCCGGGCGCAGTCCCAGCCATATCCAGCACCCCTCGGGGTCGGTCGGGTGCTTCGCCACCCTGCGCCAGAATCCTGCGGTGATATCATTCGGTTGCATCGTCTGTCTCCCTTCGATGCCGTGCGGTCGGGCGTTCATGCGCCGCGACCGTTTTATCATACCCCGGCCCCCGTTTGAACCTAGGGGGTGCCGGTCGGGGCCAGCTCTGCCGCGTACCTACGGCACCTGTTTTCAGATACGAATCGGCGGCCCTGAGTGCCGTGGGTGCCGCACCTTTGAAACGACGCATGAGATCTCCGAAAACAGATCCGTTATCGTCCGGCACCTGCGGCACCTGCGGCACCTCCCTATACGTACGCGGGTGCCGCAAGGTGCCTCACGTATACGTGTAGAGATACGAATTCGGTGACGGGGTAGCGGCACCTAATCATCGGCCAGCCACTCCGGGTCGATCTCGTCCATACTCGCCTCGACCTCTTCGGCAGCGGCCTCCAGCTCGCGCTCAAGAGATTTGCCGGCCAGGAGGCCGGCGGTGATGTCGATACCGAGACCGATGCGATCCTTGGGCGTCAGCCCATAGCGGGTTTCCAGGCTCCGCAGCTCGTGGGCGAGCCGGGTGATGGTTGCCTCGATAGGGTTCGGCCTCATCTGCCCAGCGGCGCCCTTGACGAGCGGCGCCTTCGTCCCGATGACCCTCGCCTTGACCCAGGCGTCGAACGTCTGGATGTACCGCACGAGCCCGCCGTGGTCGCTCGCGGGCTCCCAGTATCGGGCGATGGTCGATGTCCATATCGCCTGCCAATGCTCCCGCGCCTCGGGCGTCGTCACGTTGTCCGGTAGAGAAGGGACTTCGAGGGCGCCGTGGGTCACGACCTCCAGCTCGGTACGCTCGCCGTGTCCGGTTAGGTCTCCCGCTGCCTTTTGTCTCGCACCTACCATCAGAGCTTGATCATATTCGCACGACACAGATACAACCAGCGCCTCGGGCCACGGTGCAGCCGGGCCAGCTCCAGCAGGGCAGCGCGGCGGTCGGCAGGTGGAGCTAGCCGCCGCGCCTTGCGCCGGAGGCGGACTATACGTTCAGAGTGGGTCATAAATACGCCTCCGAGGATTTTACGATCATCTTAGGATTGTGTAAAAAAGGG
>Ga0080013_1001094_pt1 | contig 36824 bp, 47 predicted proteins | sample ETNvirenome_6_85_FD_69236 | JGI IMG/M metagenome (GOLD analysis project Ga0080013, IMG submission 69236) | Marine viral communities from the Pacific Ocean - ETNP_6_85 (SPADES assembly) (version 2) | ecosystem: Environmental > Aquatic > Marine > Oceanic | place: Pacific Ocean | collected 2013-06-19
GGTGGGCTGTCTCAAAAAAGGGAGAGAAACAATGAAGAAACCTGGATACAAGACTACTGAATTTTGGCTAAGTCTTTTAGCTATAGCTATCGGCGCAATTACAACCTCTGGTGCAATCAGCAACAGTGTGGTCCTACAGGGCTTAGGATTGGCTGCTACGGCTTTAGGTGCTCTCGGGTACTCTGGGGCCAGAGCGATTACAAAAGCCGGTGAGTCTAAAGAGAACGCCATCAAACACATGATATTCAATGACCCAAAGCAATAATCGGTAGCGGAAGATTGGGGCTCGCCGCCGACATTACGCCCGAAAAATTAACGGGTCGTCTATCTTTGACGCACCGTGTCTCTGAAGATCTAATAGCTTCTGCCGATGCTTGGACTGATACTCTTGGTGATTTTGGTGCCGGGGTTAAAGTTAAGTGGAAATGGTAAGTGTCGTCTATTAGGTCGAACATACTGGTAAATGACGTTAAGAAATTACTAGACCTGCTTCTTGTCGCAGAAAATGACGAGGATATAATAGCAATACATGGGGCAATCCGACTCAAGCTAAATATGATCAGGGGGATTATTGATGGCAAAAATAAGTAAGCATTTCTCTGAGTCTGAATTTGCCTGCAAATGTGGATGTAATACTGAGGTTATAGTTTCTAGGGATTTGCTAGATCTCCTCGAAGGAATGAGAGTTTCTCTTGGCGTGGCAATCCGAATAACTTCAGGAGCGCGGTGTAAAAGTCATAACATTAAAGTAGGTGGAGCTTCCAGATCTTGGCATGTTCCCCGTAATCACACCCTTTACGCTTCTGATATAACCTATTGGGATTCAAAGAAGAGGGATGAAATGGGGATTCTTAAACTCTATGTCCTAGCCGACAGACTCGGCGCATCAGGCATCGGCCTGTACAAAGGACGAATACATGTAGATTGCCGCCCAGAGAAACGGGCAAGGTGGGCAGACTCTAGCTGGAGTTGGTCGGATGGCTCTTAAAAAGGTATTCATCTGGCCCGACACTCACTGCCCTTGGTACGATAAGAAGGCTGTGTCATGCGCCCTGAAGGCTCTGAGGGCATTCAAGCCAGATCACCTTGTTCTGACTGGTGACTTCTTAGATGTCTATAGCTTGTCTCGTCACGACAAGTCACCGTTAAAAACTGTCAGTTTCGCCAAGGAAATAGCAGTCGCCAAGGAGCTGCTTAAGCGAATAGATAAGGCTGCTGGTAGAGCCAAAAGACACTTCATCATGGGGAACCACGAGAACCGTGTCTATAAGTATCTGACTTCTAAGGCCCCTGAGATTTACGATATGATTAATCTCCCCGGCCTCCTCGACTTTGAACGGTTCGGCTTCGGGCATTTCGACTACCTCGATCACTTGAGGATCGGGAATCTCATTCTTGCTCACGATATTGGCCATGCCGGAAAGAGTGCTCATAGTCAGTCTCTTAACATGACAGGCATGAGTATTGCCATAGGTCACACACATAGAATGGCGATGGTTATAGAGAAGAAGCTCCAGACAGGAGAGCTAATCACTGGCGCTACAATGGGTTGGTTGGGTGATCCTGAAGCTATGAAAGACTATATGCCTGCAAGCAAGGTTAAGCGCTTTGCTATTACTGGCTTTGGTACTGCCTATATTATGAATGACGGTACTCCGATTCTAGTACCAGTCCCGATAGTTGACGGTTCCTGTGTGCTGGAAGGGAAGCTGATCAATGGAAGATAAGAAGCTCTCCCTGCCGAAGACTATCAGAGTTGGGCCTCATACAGTAACAGTTAAATATGTTGAAACTCCTGATTGCTCTGACCCTGGAGAGTTTGTCTTCGGCTCTTGGTGTATTCAGGATTTAGAGATTCAAATAAGAGAGGGACTAGAGCCCTCGCTAGAATGGGAAACCTTCTGGCATGAAGTAATGGAGTGCATCAACGAAATGACCGATGCCGACATACCCCACCACTTCATACAGACATTTGGTTTACTTCTAGCCGGAGTTACTAACGGCATGAAGATCTGCAAATGCCAGAAATTAAATCCTGAACCCTAACATCGTAACTGCAAAAGCAATGGCGGTCCCAATGACAACACTTATGACAATTGTTTTAATGGCCTTAGCTCTCTTAGCTCTCTTCCATTCCTGGTAGACAAGCTCTCGAACTGCTTGGGTTTTCTTGTTATCAAATGAGTGAGGTAGCTTACAGGGAATCCTTGCCTCTAGCTGATCTCGGTACCATCTATCTGTAAAATGCTTGTTTTCCCTGTTTGTATTAGTATCCTTCTCCACAACACATCTCCTACTTCACTCTTAATTGTTCCTGCTTTGCTTCAACTATTGAATACAATGTCTCATAGGCTTCCTTGAGCTGCGTAGTTACAGTATCGCAGATGGCCATATACTCACCGTCAGTCTCGTCACCTTCTAGCATCAGTCGCTTCTTGTGCTGCGACCCCATGTTGGCGATCTTAACTGCGGAGTGGTTAATATAAGATAGTATATCATGCACAGTATCTAGGTCAGATTTAAGCATCCTCTTTCTAGTCTTCCTCTTTTTGAAAAACATTACTTCTTCTCCTTAACAACGTTGTTCAGCCACTGGCGATTCTCTTGCGTTATCGTCATAGTCTCACCTTGCTTCTGTTCTATGATAACATGACTCGAAGACTTGACCTCTCCAATTGTAGCCTTTTCAAGGGCACTGCCCTGTATGTATCCAACCCATGCGACACCAACTACAGCGCTAATAATAACTAAGTAAGTAATGCATCTGCCTATCTTTGGTCTTTCGTCGTACTGCCCATAGGAGAGCGACGGTTCTATACTGCTCATTTAATCCCCCTTATATTTAGTAATCTCAATCTCAACTCTAGGATTTTTCCAATCTTTCTTCCTTGAGCTAATCACGCATCGAACCCAATAGTCATTCTTATAAATGCCTGCCTTCTGCATTGCATCCATAGGAGCTGCCGCTAGGTTATCGACGTCAACCGCCTGTCCTTTATCGAGATAGGATATGATCTTAACCTCCATCTCTGCCTTGTCAGGAATAGGCGGATAGTCATTCTCTAGTAGCTGGACCCCTAGTTGCTGCAATGCACTGCTGTGCCAAACCTTTACGTTTGACGGTGTGTACATGTAGGCCCTGCCCTTTGCTATGCCTACTCGCTTAGAGTTCTTTTGGCTGACAGGTTTACCAAGGATGGTAAATTTCCAGATGAAGTCATCTTCCACTATTGCTCCCCCTCCTCTTCCTCTTCCTCTTCTTCCTCTTCTTTATTCTCACCAAATAAATCAGCGAGGTTCTCTTTCCAGGTGCCAGGATAGCAGTAACGACAATCCAAAGCTCCACACAAACAAGGTTCTGAGTCCCCCATCTTATCTCACCTTTCTTATTTTCCTCATTGAGTCATCAGCCAGCTCCATAAAGCCTCCACCCCATGCGAAGCCTTCCCTCATTCTGTCTGCAACTCGTTCTCCGTATCTGTCCTTGAACGCCTCTGCATTCAGATTAGTTGTGATAATAGTCTTCCTGAAATTTGAATATCGTTCATCCATCAACTCATCTAGTCGCTGCTGAAAGTTACCATTCTTATCCTGGTACTCAACTCCGAGGTCATCAATGACCATCAGCTTAGACTGGATCATCTTTTCGTAATCCTTAGCATAGCCATTGGTTCGAGCAATCTTGGTTCCATTCCACCAGTAACGTCGTTGATATGTAGGGGCTCCTTCAGGTGGAACATTCTCATAGAGCCACACAGCCGCAGCCGTTGACTTTCCTGTCCCCTTTCCTCCTGAAAGAACTAGGCACCAGCCTTCTCTTGGGGAAAGGTTGAACTCTCTCACATACTTAACGGCCTTAGTTTCTTCTAACATCTCGAGGTTTTTTAAAATCCTCTCAGGGACACCCCAGATTCTTAAGCATTGGATTCTAGAGCTCGCACTGGCTCCCTCTTCAACAGGGCAAAACTCTCTGCCTTCGGCTGCATCCGCCGCCTCTCTTTGCTTTTGTCGAGTGTACATTCGGTATACAGCCCGCATCCATTCATCGGCTGTATCTTCTCTGTAGTTTAAGAATGGGTTTTCTTCCTCAGAATCCTGCTGCTTGGTTTCCATCACTAAACTCCCTGCTTCCTCGGTGGTGTCCGACTTGTTCTTGCTTAGAATCATATCGACTCGGGTCGGCTGCCCGTTCGATGAATCCCTCTATCTTCGATTGGTTGCGAAATATGTATTCGATGCTATGGCCTGCTGGTACGTTCTGATGCCAAGGGCAAATCTTATTCCCATCAATGGCCTTCACTAGCTCCTCTGGAGAGTTGCCATCATTGAGTGCTTTGCGGATCCTCTTCCAGTCAGAAGAGCCCGGCTTTATTTTTTTACCTCGGGTGGGGTGTATCATCCTGTAGTACGCAACTACCTGAGTAATACTCGCAGACATCGCAGAAGAGGGAGAGTTCGATGAAGACTCAGTGTCTCTCTTCTTGCTTACTACCTTTGCCTGGTTGTATTCGCTCCATCCGTGGATTGAATACACCCCACCTTCAGCATCCAGCAGTCTCAGGTTGACCAAGACTTTTACAAACGTCTCGTAACAACCATTATAGTCTGCCGCCTCCGAAATATCCAAGTCGTCCATGTCAGTAAGCTTTCCATCTGCACGATACTCGATGCAAAAGCACCAAAGGTTATAAAGTCCTAAGACTCCATCTGCACCCAACTTACGCTTAAGCCTCTTTATCTTTGGGTGAATACGTGACGATGTATGCAGCTTTAATTCTGACATGTTGACTCCTTGAATACGGTTAATTGTTGAGGGGAGGGGATGCCATCTGAGATCGGGAGATAAGAACCGAACTCAGAAGGAATTACATGGGAGAAGTAAGGCACCCCCTCCGCCTTCTAGAATGGCACTGAATCCTGTGTGGCGTCTACAGCTTTCACTGCTTTATCACTAACAGAATCCACTGAAAGATAGCTGTCCACAGAGAGCCACTTACTGCCAGGCTCTCGGGCCATATCTGCCTTACCTTCCTTCCCATCAAAGTCCTCTGACTTCAGGTCTGGATTGTCAAAATCAATGCCTAGACAGTAGCATAGCTCTTTGAGCTTCCACTTTGCCTTGGGTGAAGATGTTACGATGTTCTCCCAAGTCTGGAATCCAACTCCATTACTGTTCCATACATCAAATTGAATACGCATCCCGGTATTACCCGTACGAAAAGTGTAGGGGAACTCAATGTATTTAACTCGAATGCTGTAGACTCCTTCTGGGAATCCTTCATCAATATTTTCTGGTTCATGGTTTAATGCTGGCATTTCAAACTCCTTCATTTTGCTTTAATGCTTTGATATAATTTTCATAAGAGAACTCAATACTTTCGGGCATCTCATAACCTGCACGACTCTTCGCGTCACGTCCTGGTCCACCCTCAAAGTAGCAAACTCTCTTATTGCTTCCTCTTTGTTTGGCAACTTTGTCACCTTGTTTCATCACAGCTACATGGTCTTTCGTGATGTGGCCAATTTGGTCTGCCCATTCCATCACTGCGTTCCATGTATACTTGTGCATTGCTCCACCAATCTTCAGGAAGTCATCGCCAAGAGCATTGCCTTGTCGGTGAAGTCCCTCATGAACGAGTAGAACTACCATCATATTCTTATTCTCTCTGAGCATATCTAACCCATTAAGGAATCGAATAAACTCTTGGTGCATTAGCTTATCGCCTTGGCCCCATTGCATGTATCCGTCTTTACCTCGTTCTGGAATCATACGTCCTTCGAACTTAGTGTTACAGATATACTCTTTGCACATAGTCTCAGCTGCATTAATGACATCAACAACAACTGTCTTTCTGTCATGCTCTTCTCGAATTAGGAATCCTACTGAAGCCAGCACGTCTTCCCATTTCTCAAGCTTGCCTGTCTTTGGAATCTTTGGAACGTTTGCTGCACAACCATCCTCAGTAAGAATGAATACTACATCATCACAATGAGTTCCGAAGGTTGTCTTTCCCATCCCAGGTCCGCCGACAAGAACTAGTCTTGGTTGCTTTCGAGGTTCATCCGATATTGATAAATCAAACTCCATCTTATCTCCCATCATTCAACATGTTTCTTTTCGTATAGTTTCGCCCAGCTCCACACACCCAAGTTGCTCATTACTTTCTGCAACTCATCTACCACTTCCTGGATAATTTCAGTTCGCATTGTCACACGAAGCTCTTCTGTCACTTCATTGACAATCGCTTCTCTTCCCTCAACAGTCTTGAGGACTTCGTTTAACTCCTCCAGGGCGAGATCTGCATACTCTTCAGCTTCGGTCGCTGCGCTAGCCGCTCTTCCTGCGGCACACTCAGCTTCGGCTGCGTACTCATTCGCATTACTGGCATAGGTAGAGGCATCGCCTAGTGCGTTACGAACACTGTGCAATTTTTCTATGACCTCATTCGGGGGCATGCTTTCTCCTTTGGCCACCACTTCAATTGACATCTTATCTCCTTAGTTTTGAATTTTAGTATTACCTTTACCGTCTAGCTCTGGATGCTTCTCTTCTGTCTTTACAAACTTCAAAGAATCATCAAGCCGCTCCCGCCCGAGGCAGACGTCCATAAAAGCACACCCGCCATAGTTTCCGCATGATGTTGAATTTCTTATCTCTTGAAATCCCTTGCTGCTGAGAAGTTTAGCATACTCAGTAAGCTCAATCAATCTTCTCTTGTGGTTTGATGCAACATAGGGAACTTCATGCCTAAAGTATTTCTTACTCTCACCATCCTTTGGAAAGTATTCATCTCGAATACGCTCACCAAACTCTCGAACAGTCTCCATTGCATCTTCTTTTCTTTGAAGAAGCTCTGCATCTGTTTCATTTTTTCTTCTAACTATCCGCTTCTTGGTTTTAGGTTTTGACTTGGTTGTTTTAATCACGTCATACATAAGCCTTGGCATCTCAACCAGCTTACATTCTTTAGTTGTTAGGAACTGATAGGCCGCTTCCCTATAGATTGTACACTGAACATCAAGAGGGAGTTTCGCAAAATAAGAATCTGCTTCTGACTCCAGCTTGGAAGATGTTGTCTTGTGCTCATAGATAAGAGCAGTCATAGTCTTAGGGTCATAGATAAGAACGTCCCACTTCCCTCCAAACTCTAAGCCTAGATCTGATTTAAATCTAAACTCTTGTTCGATATAAATATCCATACCTTCAAGATCGTCTGTTGACCATTTAAGGAAGTAGCACTCAAGATAGACCTTCATCTTTTCCCAAGCTATAGCCTGATCATCAGTCCACCCTGGAAGCTCTTCGTCCATGTACTTCTCCATCTTGTCGATGGATTCCTTAAGGGACATGAAGGAAAAGAATCCTTCAAGCCCTTTGTGGATAGTTAGACCTGTGAACATCGCAACAGTAGGGAGGGTTCTGTAAAGATCAACATACTTATATTTATAGAGTGTTGGGCATTGTAAACCCGCAGTGATGCTGCTCGATGTCTCGAACTTAGGCATTAGTTTCTTCTCCCTTAAACTTCTGACCGTCTTGCAGATCAGGCTTGATCCGATTAATAAACATGGTCTTTACCCCATGCTCGTCAGTTGTATAATCAACTTCATACTGATCAGCATCTTCGATAACAATGCCAGTAGGTTCGAAGGTATTAACCTCTAGACTTTCATGGTAAGTACCTGTGTCAAGGAGCATATGCCCTTCCACATAGGCATCTCTTGGCTTGCCATCATAACTCTCAGCACTTGTCACCCATCGTGTCTTCTTTGAGAGTATGATTTTCTTGATATCATGTAGCATTAAAGTGTTAGGCATCTCTTATCTCCTTAGTTGAGCGTTCGCTCTTTCCCGTTAAAACTTTCCATTAACTCTTCAACTTCTAAAAGAGTTTCACTATAGATTTCAACTCTCTCGTTAGCAGGTAAATCACTGTAAAGATCATCAACCACAGACTTGAGAGTGTACTGAAATATTGCTCTTATACATGTGTTCTCTGTTGTTAAGACTGGGTTAGCCTCGAACAACTTCAACATCATTTCTCGTTCTTGCGGAGTCATGGTTTCCTTTGTTTTCTATTGGCAATAATTCAAGAAACATTGTGATTAGTTCGGTCATCTTGCCAATCTCAACCATCTCAGTCATTGCTTCTTGACAGGCATGTTGGACAATGCCCTCATAAACTTGTTCATCTATCATCTCTCTCATCTCTGGTTCAAAATCCTCAAAGCCTTCAAACCCATCATGCTTGCTTGTCATTGTATGACTCTCCCTTGATATAATCGTAGGCTTTCTGCCCCTGCTGTGCTGCTTGGATTAGTATCTTTCTGTCCTGTTTAAACACTTTGAGCCAAGACTTCAGATAGGCTGCTGAGTTCTCAAAATGTTTCTCTTGGCCTAAGTCAGCCATCAGGAAGCAAGAGCCCATCTCTGCAACCAGCTCCTCTTTGCTGTAGCTATGGTCACCAAAGACAGACTTCATTCCTTCCTTTCTATTAAGCCTCGACTTATGGCCGGTGCTGTGAGTTGCTTCGTGAAAGAATGCACTCCAATACTCAGCCGAAGAGGTAAAGTCTGCTCGGTCTGGCATATATATTTGGTCTGTAGTTGGGGAGTAAGCTGCTCCAGATCTTCCAAAGGAGCATTCTACTTTGTAGTCGTCGATGATTTCTTGAGCTTTTCCTTCCCAGTCTTCAATTGGCTTGGGGTCTTCTCTCGGCCATATTGTTTCAGAGTCTTGGATCTGTTCTCGATTAAAGCATTTATAAAATCTTGTGAAAGGAATTTTCGTAGTCCCATTACTGCCCTCCTTCTCTACCCAATTAAAGAATAAAACTGGTGTGTATTTCTGCTCTGGCTTAAGCTTTAGGCCAAGGTTTCTGACCTGTTTGCCTGTATACCAATTGTTGTCTGAGAATTTACTAACCAATGGGCTCGTGATTAAAGCATTGATCCCACGGTATGGTTTCTTAGATATTGCATTCATTGGCCTATTACCATGAGTACTCCAGGGCTTAACCCAAGGAACTGTTCCTTGCTCCATAAGCTCAATGATTTTATCGGTAACAATTTTATTAACCTTCTCGCTCATTGCTTATCTCCTCTGAACGAATGTCTTTCCAGATGTTCATTGATGCGTAGTCAATGATCTTAGTGAATGCGTTAATCCATTCGTGGTAGCCCTTCTCTTCCGGCAGCTCCCCGTCCCTGGTTCTAAGTTCTGACAATAAATCAAATAGTAATCTATTTCTAAAGAATGCTATCCTTACTGATTCGATGCATTCTTTGACGTGATACAACTGTTCTAGCTTTATGCTCATCTTATCTCCTGCTCTCCCAAGCAATTACTCTCCTGTTATCCATGTAATCAAAGCTCTGACTATGAGTGCCATGATAAATCCAGCACCTGCCAAACTTCCGTAGAATTCAAAGACCTCCATCAGTCAGTACCAACCAAAGAATCTCGGTCCACTTTTGTCTGAACATCCTCTTTCTTCTCTCCCTCATTTTCATCTCCCCCTTGATGATATTCTTCTATTATTGAGTGGATGTAATTTCCTGAGCAGACATGGTCACAGAAATCATTTCCGTCGATTGGATCCCCTGCGTGAATGAAGGAAATCTTGCAGTGATAACACTTTTTCATTTCTTATCTCCTTTTCATTAAGAGGGTTACTAGTCCTCCTCTTATTCTTAAGTAGCTTCTTCTCCCTAAAGCCACTAATTAATATGTCTACTATTTTTGAGATGATGTCAAGGAGAAGCCGATCACTTGTATTCAACTTCTTGCATTTTATCTCTGATTTAAGATCGTTTAGATGCTTTTCTAATTGATGTAGATTTTTTTCTAACTCACTCATGGTTCACCATTCCCTGCAACCTTCATAGTATACCGACAAACAGCTCCACTTAACTCACACCCCGAAGAGCCTTCATAGTCAGCAGCCTCTACTCTTTGTTCCCAGTCTCCTTGGAATTGATAAGGAAAGTGTTTTCGTAGTTTTATATGCGTCATGTATACATAGACACATCCGGCTGAGTAATGATGTGATCTGTGAACATAAGTGTTTGGATGACCTGCTTGGGCTACAGCTACAGCGCCCACAACATGAGGCTGCCCTACCTGAGATAGGTATCGTTGCCCATCGTGTGACCATAGCTCCCAAGTATCCATACCTGCCGGGCCATATGCTACACCACAACCGGGCTGCTCAACGTATGTTCCAACGTAATAAACACCCGACTCTAATGGTTCAGCCATCTCTTCCGTCGATATATGTATCCACTTTGCTTCGTCTGGAGCTGGTGTCTCAGGCTCACCATACTCACCATAGAAGTGAGGACTCCCACAAGAAGAAGCTAATACCAAAATTGCAAGAACCTTTATCGGATTACTTAACATGGCTATTCGCCAAAATAAGCATTTCGTTCTGAAGCTTCATAACGGCACCTGAGCCGAGTTCTCGAGTTAGGAAGGTACTCAGTTCAGATAAGTCCTTACGCGCCTGTAAACAGATAAGGTTGCCTCCTAGGTGTGTTTCGTAAACGATTGCTTGGTATTGCTCTATTGCGTCTTTTAATCTCATGATTCCCCCCCAGGAATTTTGTGGTTACGGTTGCGAATCCTGCGAATCCCGCGAATTTCGCTCAACTTGCGCAACTTGCTCATGTTTAACACGTAGGAATTGAGCAAGTTCTGAACATTTGTTCTCCCCCCTATAGGATAAAGATATATATCTATAAGGGGGACCTGCTTAACCCATATTTATTTTAGAGTTATGCAGGGTAAATTAATCCAAGCAGTTAAGAATTAGTGCGTGGATTAAGTGCTTCGATTAAAGCAGGGGAATCACACTGGGTCTAGCGTTTCTATTTTATCCCCTAATAATTTTTAATATTTGGCGATTTGGATTTTTCAAAAAGCTTGGGCGCATGTCCGCGAAGGGCCTGGCCGGGGGGTTCAGGGGGACGGGTCCCCCTTCTTCCCAGCCAGGGGGTTTGGGGGGCGGGCCCCCCTCTTCAGCGACTGTGGAGCGTTTCCTTTTCTTCTGCCTTTAAGTGCCCCCTCATAAGGGCACGCTTCCCTATCTTCTTCTTTTAAGCCCCCCCCATAAGGGGCGTTTCCTCTTCTTCTTTTAAGCCCCCCACCCATAAGGGGGGCGTTTCCTTATTTGCCTTCAAGCGACTATGGAGCGCTTCCCTATTAAGCGAGCGTAGCGAGCGCACCGAGCGAAGCGAGGAAAATTTTGGGAGGGGATTTTACCCCCCCCCAGTTAGGTTAGGATTGTTGGCTCTTGCGTATGATTTTCATTTGCCCGCGGCACCTACGGGAATTGAAGCGGTGTTCTTTTGGCATCGGTAATTCACACATCGCAAGGAAAGATTCGGCAGAGCTTGAAACCGTTGGATAGGGTGCATCTTCGCCCCGGTCCCTGCTCTTCTCAATACTTGTCAAAGCATAAAGCGGCTTCCAGATGCTAGCAACGGTTTGCGGGTGGATGTGGCTTAGCGCTTGGGCTTGGTCCTCGCGATTGCCCGCCCATTGATGCTTGAGCTCGTCTTGTGCTGCTTGTTCGTCGTGAATCCAGCACTTCGCCTTTTCGTCGTAGTCCGGGCTATAACCTAAAGCCCCGTCTTGGCATTGCTCCTTGAATTCTTTCATATCGTCGCGGATGTCTTCACCATCCCAACCAAAGCCGTCTTTCTTATAGCCGTCAATGAATCGAGCCACTACTTCGTTTTCAATTCGCTCTTTTTGTCTGCTGCTGTCAACGATAATATAGAGTGCTTCAACAAGCTCCGGGGTTGAGGATAGCTGCCGAATAAAGTTAGCAATGCCGGTGGTTTGCTTGAGTTCGTGCTTAGCTCTTCGTCGCTCGGTTCTTTCGTGTCGAGGGATTCTCGCCAGTTCTAGTGTAAGTTCGGTGATTCTTTCGTTACTGAATTCCATTGTCTTATCTCTTTTCTTTTAGTTGTTTAGTTGTTGCCAGTCTCCCAACTGACTATGGTTATTCTTATTGGTCTTGGGCCATTACGTATAGAAAGTAAACGATACTTTCAACCGCTGCCAGTTCTAGACACTCACGGACGGTGGCGAAGTCCATAAAACCTTCATCGACCCATACGACATCTCTTCCTAAGTGATCTTTAATCATTTTCTTATCTCTTTCTCGGTTCTCCCAAACCGTTCTGTTTTTAACTAAGTATTAATCAAAACAGAGAAGAAAGCAAGGAAAAGTATTAATCAACTTACGCTAAGTGCCTAGCAACATTCAACTAACTGGCACGATGTATGCTCTCCTGGCAGAACCGAGCGAAGCGAGTACCAGCCAAGCTTCACGAAGTCATCCATGTACTCATGACGAGCCAAGCTATCACAGCCACCATTGTTTGGCGTCATGGCGGCTGGAGCGAAGCGGGTCTTCCGTATTGTCTTGAGCGCAGCGGTTCCTGCTCCTCGTCTAGCAACTGTAGCCGTCTGAGCCTTCAACAGCCTTTGGGTTTGCTTGGTTGCAGTCACACCAATTGGCATCAGCTCCGCAATTACAGTCCTCGCGATCAATCTGCTCGTCTTCAATCATCGAAAGGAGTTGCGAGTCTCCCTCTTCATCAGCTTGGATAAGTAAACACTCAAGCTCTTCATCCGAGTATGTCTTAAGGGATGCTTCTATCATCATCATCATCTTCTTCTCCTTCTTTTCAGCCTGGAAATGGTGGCAACTCAATGCTGTCATCCATTCCACAGTCACATATCCATGATTTACATCCTTCACATATGTAATCGTTAGAGTATGCCCTCATGTCTTCAGGGTGGTTAGAGCATTTATGACACCCGTATTCACAATCACAGTCCATCGTCTTCTCCTTTGTCTTTAATTTAAAACGTAATTCACAATCACAAATACATAACAATAATAACCTTTTAATTAATCAAACCTCCGGCCAGATGGACTACGAAGAAAGGAGGAGCTAGTGGCCGGATGATTCACAAGGGATAGTGGTAGACATACGCTGGATTCAAATGGCCAGCTTGCTGGGTCCGAAGGACGGAACCCATTTGTAGCCGGAACGAGCATAAAGCGAGTAAGTCCTAATTCTCTTAATGACCAAACATTGTATCAAAGTGGTGACACATAGTATCCAGGAGGAGACAGGCAGGATAGCAATATCAATATGTTAGCTATCGGAGACAGGTATTATACCGGGGATGGATTGATCGAAGCCACTGAATTAACTCGTATATTATGTGGGTCGAGGCCGGATGTCTTAGGGTAGGGGTGGGTGCCGGGCGGCCAATAGTCAATAATGTGGCCGAAGGCCAGATTGTTGAGTATTGGTAGGGGCGGCGAAGCTTATTCGAAGTACTAGAAGTCTGGGTAAGAATAGGTCTGGGGTCGATAGTGATGTGACTGGCAGGACAGCGAACCCGAAGGGGAGCAAGTCCTTACGACGAGGGGACCGCAACTACGCTCAGTTGGCTCGATCTCAGTAGGGGGGTGCCCCGTTTTCAATAGCCAGGTCCAGTGGCCAGTTACTCTCTATGAATTTTTGGTCGATTTGAAGGGTCTGACAAAGCTCAAAGAAGACTAGTATTACTAGTGAGCCTGTATGTCTAAGGGGGATAAAGAGACTATGTACTTATTAGAGAATAAAAGTCAACCCCTCTTGTAAGTCCCTGATACTACTAGGGTAGCTGATGCTCTTTTCGCTTGACAGGATTTGGTAAAAGGTAGAATTCTATACCTATATGGCAAAAGACCACACAGTAACGGTCTATCAAAATGCGGATAATCACAAGTTACTACATGACTTGTATATGATTACTCGGAAGCAGATTGAGGGACTTCGCCGCAAAGTTGAGGACGATGAGGATCTTACAGCAAAAGATTTAAAAACTCTCGACCTGTGTTATGATGGACTTAAGAAACTAATTGGTGTCGAGAAGGAGCTGAAGACTGATGCTCTTGCCTCGATGACTGACGATGAACTTAGATCTCTCGCTCGCAAAACATTAAGAGAGGGACTAGCCTCCAGTAAGAAGGGTAAGTAATGGCAAAGAAGAAGAAGAAGAGTTCTATCTCAGAAGAAGATACTGCCTTAATCACTGAAGCTGTCATGAATGCTATCGAGAAGCGAAATGCCTACCCTGATTGGGCTTACTCGAAAACTGGTGGTCCCGGAGCAGAGCCACGGCGAGAGCTAAACAGAGCCTACCTCGCAGAAGTTCGGGCAGGAAGAGAATGGCCTCTCCGGTCTGAGGCTCACGGTCCTCTGATAGAAGCAGGAACCGGGCGACAAATGGACCGAGGGGAGCTCATGGCGGGCCCCTATGGGATGGACGAACTTCCTCCCCGTAGTCGAGAAGCAGCACGATATGAAAGTATTGCTAAGGAGATTGACGCAGCCCTGATTGAAAAACGTGCCGTCCCAGGGCGTAGAAATGAACTCAGTAAGGAGGAGTTTGTAGAGCTTCTATCCCCTGACGCGCAGAAGGTATGGAAGCGGAGCGGTGAAGCAAGGCCGAGAGGTAGAGATTCGGTCATAGCATTCAACGAATTGCTGAAGGGTCCCGGAGGAATCGATAAATCTAAAGACATGTATGAGGAGTCGGCAGATTTATATCCAGAACTCCGAGTTGACCGGCCTGCGGAGTACGGTGAACTTCTTGACCCTGAGAATCCGTGGCTAGGTAGAGCATTGCTGAAACCTGCACGGGGTCCTATGCCAATGCCCCGGTCAGTCTGGGAAGAACTCCCACGAGGCTATAGTCCCGAATCGGTCAAATCAGGACTTGGAGTACCTTACCCAAGGCAGCAGGAACTAGCAGGCATCGAAGCACCACCGGCAGAATCGATCTTGGCCCATGAAGCAGCAAGACTAGCAAAAGAACAGGAGAGGTTTGAATACGAACTTCCCAAAAAGAAGCAGACTAAAAAGAAGTAAAGAAATTCGCAGGATTCGCAGGATTCGCAGGATTCGCAGGGAAGCATGATAAAGATTAGAAAGTATAAAGCACTAGACGAAGACTTCATATATCACTCCTGGTTAGCGTCGATTGACCACAATGTACCCGGTGTTCAGCGCATGTCACGATTAGTTATTGACAGTTGCGTAGAAAATGGCACTATCTTAGTGGCATGTTCGGACGAAGACCCAGATCATATATTGGGCTGGTTGTCCTACACTGAAAAGCTAGGGTTCCCAGTCCTCCTCTATGTATTCGTAAAGAAGAAGCTGAGGAATCATGGGATAGGCAGTAAGCTCAAGAAGGAGAGATTCCCTGGAGAGGGAACTATCCCGACAGCCTTTTGGTCGTTTTGGTGTCAGAAGTATAACCTTAAGAAGAGATGGGGACTTAAGTTCAACTCACTCCTCTTGCCGGTACTGGTGGATAGACTGCATGGCAAAACAGAATCTAAGCCCAAAGACTAAAGCTAGGCGGAAGGCTCTGAATAAGAAGCCTAATCTTGCCCTTGGTAGTCGTGAGGTCTTGGAGGCTGTTGTTGGCAGGTTCGGGATACCAAAGAAGGCAAAGGTTATACGCCGTACCTCTGACATTACCCTGAACTTCAAGCGCCACCTATTCAAAGAACAGCTAGACTTTATCAACGATCCATCCAAGAGGAAGGCCGCGCTCTGCACTCGTCGTGCTGGCAAGTCCTTTGCCGTGTCCAGGTATCTGATCCAAGAGGCTCTAGATAACCCTGAAACCTTGTGCGTCTATATTGCTAGGACAAGAGAAGCCGCGAAGCGGATTCTGTGGAACATGCTCAAGCAGGCTGACAAGCAATATCGGCTCGGCATCAAGTTCAACAATGCCGCCCTGATAGCTAAATTCCCCAATGGCTCGGAGATCATCTTCACAGGGGCCAACGATTCTTCTGATGTAGATAAGTTACGCGGTGCGGCATTTTCCCTGGCAGTCCTGGATGAAGCCGCCTTCTTCAACATTAACGTCAAGGAATTGGTCCGTGACGTACTAGGCCCCGCCTTGCTGGATTCTGATGGAACTCTGGCAATGATTAGTACCCCTAACGAACTATGCGCGGGATTCTTTTACGAAATTACTGAGCTTGAGAAATACGGCTATGCGACCCACAAATGGTCTATCAAGGATAACCCCTATATGACGCAAGCGGTCAAGGCGATTGATCGCGATGTCAGAGCAGGTATTCTAGATCCTACTGATCCAGCCTACAAACGAGAGTATCAGGGCCTTTGGGTCAAAGATGACCGGTCCATTGTCTATAAGTATTCTGATGCCAATATCTATGACGAGCTACCAGAGAATTGTTTCTGGGAATACATCATGGCGATTGACTTAGGATACCATGACCCAACGGCCTTCATTATTGCGGCGTTCTCTGATGACCATGAGGAGCTATTCATTGTAGAGCAGTTTAAAAAGAAGAACATGCTCACCTCTGATGTTGAAGATCTTATCCGCGAGTTTCAGTCCCGATTCAACTTTAGCAAGATTGTTGTGGATACTGGCGGTGGTGCCAGCCGCATGGTTCTGGAGACTTTCAAGGAAAGAACATCCCTGCCTATTGAGCCTGCCAAGAAGAGCGGAGACAAGGTTGGGCTTATCACGATGATGAATGCCGACCTGGCCAGAGGGTTAATCAAGGTTCGCAAGGATTCGGAGCTGCTTAAAGAATGGGATAAGCTCCAGTACAACCTGGCAGGAACTGCCGAAGATAAACGCTTCGATAACCACTTAAGTGATGCGGCGCTATACACATGGATGGAATCTCGGCATTTTCTTTATGAGGCGAAGGAACGCCCTCCAGAATTTGGAACTGTCGAATACTATAAGCAATTAGAAGACAAGATGGAAGAACGGCTGCTAAGAGAGCAAGAGCAAGATAGCGGTCATGACGAGAATTTGTGGGGCGTTGGATATTCAAATGACGATGCCTTCTACAATTAAAACAAAGAGTTAGACTAGCAAGGAACCATAACATGGCGCAAGACCCTAGAAAATTACGCAAGCTATTAGACATCCTCACTCAGTATGGAGTTACAAAATATAAGTCAGAAGATATCGAGGTTGAGATAGTTAATCCTGTTACTTTGGCGCAACGTTTGTACGGTGTTGGCGAAGATAGTGCGCTTTCGGTTGCAAATGCTGAGTTTTCGATGGATAATTACGATAAAGAGCAAGCAAGCAATACCGAAGATACCGATAAGGGTAACGCAAAATCAGAGAGCTACATGGGTTACTCTGACGATGAAATCTTGAACTGGAGTGCTGGCTGATCATGTATGGAATTTATGACGAAGTATTCTGGTGGCAGAGCAAGAAAGACCCCCATCTTGCGATAGATAAGTATATCACCGTTCTGAGAGATGACCAGAATGACTTCTATAACGATCTAAACACTTATGTGGGATTGTATGGAGGTCGTCCTCTTAATAATTCGGAGGATAGCTTCAGGTATAGGAATAATCGTCCTCGATTAACCTTCAACATTATCCACTCTCTCTGTCAGGCAGCTACGGCTAAAATTGCAAAGCATCGACCAGGAATCTCATTCCTTACCTCTGGTGGCGATTGGTCCCAAAGGCGAAAAGCAAAGAACCTCAATAAGTTTATGCAGGGGCAGATCTACGCAACCAAAGCATACGCTGTATCCCAAAAGGCATTCTTGGATGCCTGCATTGTTGGCACTGGGGTGGTTAAGGTTTTTATCGAGCATGGGAAAACTAAGCTTGAGAGAGTTCCGCTTGTTGAGCTTACAGTCGATGGAGCAGAGGCCGGGACTGGTGAACCTCGCCAGATGTTCCAAACGAAGCTAGTCTCTCGCCATGTTCTGGCGGCAAAGTTCCCCAAGTACAAGAAAAAGATTCTTGAGGCTGTTCAGGAAGTTGAAGGCGAGGAAGAGACTAAGTATTCAGACCTAATCAAATGTCATGAAGCTTGGCACCTTCCGTCAGGTCCAGAATCCAAGGATGGAAGACATATCATCTCTATTGAATCAGCGACCTTGCTAGATGAAGAGTATGAGAAGGAATACTTTCCCTTTGTCTTTGTTCGATGGACTGAATCACCAGTTTCCTTTTGGGGGAACGGTCTTGCCAAAGAGGTAAAAGGGATCCAGGTCGAAATCAACAAGCTGCTTGCTCAGATTCAACAGCAAATGCATCTTGGTACTCCAAAGGTATTTATTGAGGATTCAAGCAAGATTGTTAATGCTCACTTGAACAATAAAGTATTTGGAGCGATTCGATACAGAGGGACACCGCCTCAATTCTTCGTCCCGAAAACTGTCTCGGGGGAGATGTTTGCTCACCTAGATCGACTTGTTAATCAGGCTTACGAAATGACTGGCATCTCTCAGCTATCGGCCCAGAGCAAAAAGCCTGTTGGTCTAGAGTCCGGTAGAGCACTCAGAGAATTTTCTGATATTGAGTCAGAACGATTCATGGTTGTTGGGCAAGCTTATGAGGGTGTCTTTATTGAATTATCAAAGCAACTGATTGAGCTAGTGAAAGATCAGTCAGAGGATGGCAACGGGTACACCTCTGTTAGCTTTTCTCATAACTCAGGGGTTGAGAAAATCAAATGGTCCGAAGTGAATATGGAAGAGGATGAATACATTATGCGTATCCAGCCTGTTGGCTCGCTTCCACAGACCCCGGCAGCAAAGTTAGCCAGTGTGACTGAAATGCATATGAACGGAATGTTTACTAAGGAAGAGGCACACCAGTTACTAGAGTTTCCTGACTTAGACAGAAGTAATAAACTAAAGAACGCGAATATCGAACTGATAGATAAAATCATCGACGATATGATTGACGAGAATAAATATACGCCGCCAGAGCCTTATCTTAATTTGGAACTCGGCATTGAGCGTGTTCAGCAGTCCTATAACTTAGGAAAAATAGAAGGAGTCCCCGAGCAGAGGCTTGAGCTTTTGCGTCGATGGATTGCACAGGCCGTTTCTTTAACGGATAACGCACAAAAACCACAACAGCCACAACCCGGAATGATGCCACCTGATATGGGAGCAGCAATGGGTATGCCTCCTGGTATGCCTCCTGGGTTACCACCTGGACTACCACCTGGACCACCGATGGGTATGCCACCGGGACCTCCAATGCCTGGACCAGCCGGAGCAATGCCGCCACCGGGCGGATTACCACCATTAGGAGCATAGAGAATGTCAGAAGCAGCAGCAGGAGAGATAACTCAATCAGGCACAGAACCAGCGATGCCGGAAGCACAAGAATCGGCATCAGAAGAAGTAGCCCAGGATGATTATATTCCTGGACTCGATCCAGACCCAGAATTGCCTGATTTTAATATCTATGATGAAGAGGGTGACGAGCCTCAAGCTGAGACAGCGGAAAGCCAGCCGACAGTCGAGGGAAAGAAAACCAAGGCTGATCAAGGTTGGAGTGCTCGGGTAAGAAAAGATAGAGCACAGCGAAAAAAGGAAATCGAAATAAAGAGACGAGAGCAAGAGCTTTCGCAAAGAGAGACAAGTGTTAGAAACGAACAGCAGCTCCGGGATGCTTTTATGGCAAATCCTGAGAAGTTTTTAGAGGCTCAGGGTGTTGACCCGCTTGAGTTTTTTGCTGACTGGACAAATAGAATCTCCACGGGAATCAACAACCCGTCCGAGAATACTCGAATATCAAGTACCGAACGAGAACTTAAAGAGCTAAAGCAAGAATTACAAAAGAGAGATCAGGCTAGACTAGCAAATCATACTGCCCAGGAGCAGCAAGCAGCCATTAACCAGTATTATTCTCAGGTTGATGAATTTGTAAAGTCTAGCAATGATTACCCTTTGACTAAAGAGCAGTGTACCGCACCGGACATTGCTCAAGGTATCGCAGCATATTACCAACAGACCGGCGTAGAGCTTGGTTTTGATGAAGCATGTAAAATGATAGAAGATGGCCTGAGTGAGAAAGAGAATAATATCTTTAATGATCCAGCCATTGTAGCTAAATTTAAAAAATACCACGGATTAGACGCATCGAATAGTAAGGGCAGACGGTCGCATTTAACATTGTCCAGTAATTTACAAGCTCAACCAACAAAGACTCCGGCTGAGGATATGTCCGAAGACGAGATCTATGATTTTTGGAAGGGCAAACTGTTCACTTAAATTAGAAAGGAAAGACAGCGATGGCGTCTTTTAATTTAAAGAACTTCGATGCGGCCATGAAACACATGTATCCGTATAAGAAGGTCGAAAACTTATGTTATAAAAACAACCCACTATTGGCGATGATCCCAAAGGAAACAAAGTTTCCAGGGCGAAACGCCACCTTTGCCGTTGAATACGGTATGACCACTGGACGTAGTGCTACGTTTCAGACTGCACAGAATAACCGAGGCGGAACGAAGTTATCAGATTTCGTTGTAACCCGTGTTAAAGATTATGCGGTCGTAAGCGTGGACAATGAAACTTTACTTGCCGCTGACGGTAGTGAAGGTTCCTTGCTTGATGTTGCGAAAAGCAAAACTGATTCTGCGCTAGCTGCTCTATCTCGCACAATGGGGCGGGATATTTATCGTAGCGGTGGCGGGTCTATTGGTGAGGTTCTGGCTACCGATGGTGGTCTTCCAAGTCTTGCTGATACAACCATTGAGCTAAAGGCTGGTCATGCCATTAACTTTGAGGTTGGATATCGCATTAAGGCGAGCGCTACTGATGGTGGTTCTCTTCGTCCCGGCGTTTTGGAGGTAACTGGAGTTGATCGGGATGCCGATACAATTACAGTCAACGTTGCTGGAACAACAGGGATTCCTGCATTAGCGGCAGATGACCATTTCCATATTGAGGGTGATGCGGCTGATGGCGGCACTAATCTCAAGATGTCTGGTCTTGATGCCTGGATTCCATCGGCAATTACTGCCACTCCATTTTTTGGCGTAAACCGAGCACAAGACGCTACTCGTCTTGGAGGTCAGCGTCAGGCATGGGCTACTAGCACACAGGCAACAATCATTAACGCGGCAGTGAAGACTGCTCGAGAAGGTGGTCGTCCTGATGCGTTTTTCTGCAACCCAACTGACTGGGCTGAACTGGCTCTTGACCTTGAAGGCAAGGCTTTGATTACCGGTACAGCAGACCAGGGTGCTTCCCGTCGTCGATATGGCGGAAAGGATTCAGCGGCAACTTTTGGCTTCGCAAGTCTTAAGTTAGCTTCTCCTGCTGGAATGATCTCCATTTATGCTGATCATAACTGCCCAATTAATGTTGGCTACTTGCTCCAGTTAGATACTTGGGCTCTCAAAACCCTTGGACAGGCTCCACGCATTTTGGACTTCGACGGACTTAAAGGTGTCCGAGAATCTAATGCTGATGGCGTTGAATACCGTTGGGGTTATTACGGAAATCTTATTTGCAAGGCACCCGGCTTTAATTGCCGCGTAGCATTGGCATAAGGAGGATAAAATGGGTTTTGCTAATTCTATGCAATCTACTGGAAATGTAGCAATTGTTGCAGGACGTTTTGCCGGGGCTACCACACCAACAGTTAATGCTGGTGATGGATTTTCTGTCTCATACAGTGGAGCAAACTTTACCGTTACTCTTGATCGTCAATACGATGGAGTAATCAGTATTGTTGCCACTGTTCTTAATGACGGATTTGCTAGTGGCGAGTCTGCGTTTGCGGTTATTAAGTCGCATACGGTTACTGCGGATACTGATGGTGGGAGTTTTGTTCTCAACGTCTGTGATGATGCTGGTAATATTCAGGGGCCATCTTTTGCTTCTGATATTGAAGTTCACTTTGTTGCTGTTCTGTTGGAAGATACAGATCCTACAGCGTAAATAAACTAGCAGGGGGGCCTAGTGCCCCTCTGTTTTTTTACTTGGAGAGTTTCATGGCTAAGAAAGAAAATGTTCTAGCTATCATGCTTGGCGGCAAGAAGTCGAAAAAGGGCAAGAAGAGCGAAGAAGATTACGAAGAAGAAGAGCACGAAGAAGGATCTGACTATGACGAGGCATTTTCTGAGGCAGCTTCGGAAGCTTATGAGGCTGTTCAGAATGAAGACGAAGAAGGTTTTGCGTCGGCTCTGAAAGATGCGATTCATCTGTGCATTGATGACATGGAGGAATAGCTATGGCAGATTTTGCAAAGCTGGAAGTCAAAGGCGTCTATTCTAAGGTTTCGGATTACAGTTCTCCGAAAACCAAGTTTAAGCCAGCATCCTATACACTGACTCCTGATGAATATACACACATGGAGCTAGAGGTTGACACCGGGGGAACGACTGTCTCCTTGTCTAACTTTAGCAGCATAACCAGTATCGTCATCAAGAATACCCATGCCAGCAATACCGTTAGGGCTGTTTGGCATAATGCAAGAGGCAGTGCTTCGTATGCGAATCTTCTGACTTTTGCAGATGCCGCAACTGGTGATACAATTACGGAAGATGGCAGCGGGACGGACTTTACCGATTCGGCTGTCGATGTTGTAAAAGGTGGCTATGTTAGAATTACAGGAGCTACTGACGCTGCAAATAACAGCACTTTTCTTGTTAGCTCTACAACCGCCACAGCAATCACTGTTGCTCCGAGTGAAGCACTTACGGCAAGAGATGATGGTGCAACCATAACAATTTATTCTCAAGAGAAGAACTCTCAGCTTATTGCTGGTGGTGGAGTTCTTGTTATTCCTGATGCTGTTCCAGAGGAAGGATTGACGCTGACTTCTAGTTCTGCCGCTGAGTGTGAAATTTTTATTGTAGGAACCTAATATGGCAACTGATCTATCTACACTTCGGAGCAGAGCAAGAACCAGGGCTGATGCTGTTGGGAATAACTTCTTTTCCGATTCCGAGATTGACCGTTATATCAATGTCGGTCTTGGTGAGCTGCATGATATCCTCGTTCAAAAATTTGAGGATTACTATGTCACCTCTAAGGAGTTCAGTCTTGTTAGCGGTCAGACTACATACACCTTTGACGAGCTAGGAATTAGAAATTTCTACAAGTGTCTTGGCGTAGATGCTACTGACTCTGGGGAGACAATCAGGGTCCGTCGATTCTCATTTCAGGAACGTGATAGATATGTGGCTACTGCAATCACTGGTCGTGGTGGTTACACAGATTACCAGTATCAAATTAGAGGGAATGGCATTGAATTCATTCCTGAGCCAAACACAACTTCAACCATTAAGCTTTGGTATGTTCCTGCATTCTCAGACCTTGAAGATGACGATGACGAGATTAACAGTTTCATTATGTCAAATTGGGAAGAGTACGCAATTGTCACCGCAGTTTATAAGATGAAGGAAAAAGAAGAGCTTAGTACTACTGTTATTGAGCGAGAGCTTGAAGCAATTAGAATGAGAATTGAGGAAGCAGCAGCCAATAGAGATGCCGGTGAACCAGGAGGTATTTCTGATGAACTAACGGGCACACGCTCTGGTTGGCTTCGAGCTTTTAGATGAAGCGATTTGATTCGCAATATGGGGGTAATGAGGTTGCGAATAGGCATCAGTCGATACTCCAAGAGTCCGTAGGGTTTCTTAAGGATAAAGAGATTCTGGATGGCAAGCTTATTGTTGTTGATGTTCCAAGCGGGACTACGGTGGCAGTGGGTCATGGTCTAGGTCGAAAGTTTAAGGGGGCCTTCCCTGTCATGATTAGAAATAAGAAGACAGGAGTTATCCAGACCTTTGATCATTTTGTTCCTCAAGCAAGTAGTGATGAATCTCTTTATTACAGCTTGAGCATACTAGGTGGTAACGAATTAACTGTTTCATTTTGGATATTTTAAATGCCATTAAGAAAACATAAATCCAGTATTAAATTTGCGAATGGTGTTCAAGGGAAGGTAGATCACAAGATCTTGCCACCGGAGCATCTTGTTACTCTTGAGAATGGTAGGTTTTCTAAGATAGGGGCGATTGATAAGCGCAATGGGTATTCCCTTGTGGATAAGGCCGCTAGCGATGTTGTGGAATACAAGAACTCAGTAGTTGCCAGAAACACAATCATTGGAGACAGGGCATCTTCAGGGACAGTAACCGCTGGCTCTGTTTATAGCTATGGCTCTGGAGAGTTTATCGGTAACAAAGGATTCTCGGAGGGGATTGATTATTCGGCAATCCCTGTATCCAAGGGCTCTGTCGTAAGGCAGGAAGATTCAAACACCGCAATTAGCCATGATGGAAAGTGGGCCTGTGTTACCTTCGTCGATGTTGACTGGGACAGGACCAACAATAAGAAGGTTTACAATAAGAGATTCTCTATTGTCGATAGAGAGACTAATTCCGTAATTGAGTCAGACATAAAGCTTGGTGCCGCAGAGTTCTCGGGGAACAATGGCCGAAGAATGAAGCCGGTCTGGAATATGGGAGCTGGCAAGTTTTATATATTTGGTGAGGATGAAGGGGCCTTCAAGGTCTGGGTCGTTGACCCTACAACAAACCCGATCGTCGTTGAAGATTCGGCAGGGGCAACAACCAAGGCAGGAACAGAGATTTTTGCATCTGCTAATTATCCGCTAACGGTTGGAGGCAGTTATGAGTTAAGCACTGCATCTTTCGATGTTTGTGATAGTTATAATGTCTTTAAAATAAATATTGCAGCTACCTTTGCAACAGGCGGAAATACTTATGTTCGACATTATCAGCTTACAACACCCGAGAACACCTTAAGCAGCTCTATTTGGGAGCATCAAATTGATGGGACATTTCATTCTCATATTGCGATTCATCGAACAAGAGTTACAGGATCACATGCCAATAAACTATCGGTAGCATATCAGGATGATTCAAACATTCATCTAATCACATCGGCAGAGGGTGGCTCTAGCAATGATGAAGTTCTAGCAGACGTTGGCAGCAATAACTTTATTAGATGTATCTTTAGAGACAGCCTTAACCCAAGAACAACTTCTACGGATGATGTTCAGCTTTATTTTGAAATTGGTAACGAGACAATGGGCGGGACTACCGGGACTGTCTGCAAAATATTCCAGATTGACAGTATCCATGCTAATTCAAAAAGCGCTCTTGGAACATTTAAATTTATATCACAGTCTTCAAGACTTTTGTTTGCGCTAGGCAGAGGCCCTGTATCGCTTGGGATTACTCACGCTGACAATACCGAGGTCGCAAATCAATCAGATCAGGCCATAAAGTCAATAGAGCTTTTTGAAACGAATACCAATGATCACCCTGGAAGGTTCAGCGCAAATGTAACAAACATGAATACTAGTGCAGCTAGCCTTCCTCAGAACATGTTTAATAACTTCACCGGTGCAACATTCACAAATCCATGCTCTTCAATCTCAGGGCAAACGATGTCTGTGACATTTGAGCCACCAATTATCTACAGCTCTAGTGTTAAAGTTTTCTTTGGGGTTAATTCGTCTGGCGCTGCAATTGAGTGGCGTCTGAATGGAACAGGAGGCTTTACGAGTCTCACCACAACATCTGCACACGATTTATTTGATATTGTTGCAAGCGGCTCCGGAACGATGACTCAGCTAGAGTTTAAGAAGACCGGTGGCATTGTTAATGTCTTCGGAATTCAGGTTGATGGAACCTATCTTTACGACTCCTTCAGCCCTGGGTGGAGAAGAGATCACCTACCTCTCTCTACTTTTGACGAGGAATTTAATGTAGATATATTTCAGTCTGACTCTGTGACCGATCTAAGCACTGAGCATCTAAATGGCTCCGCCGTTGCTATTCCTGTTGGCAGTTCTTTTGACAGATTTGGAACAGCCGGAACACTGGTGCTTAATTCAATCACCACCTTGTTTGACTTTAGGCGGTACAATGAAGAAAGAATTGATATCCCTGCCGCAAGCAAAGGAATGCTTCACGATATTCTTTATGTGGCAGATAAGGGGCTCTTTCAGTACGATGGCAAAAAATTCCATGCACTAAATTTTGTTGAGCGGCCAATGGTGGCAGCCGCACTTGTTAGTTCAAGTAGCGGTGCTGTTGGTACTTCCGCCGACGGTGCATATGGTAAGCTATTCTACAAGGTTGTGTATGAGTGGGTAGATGCACAAGGCAATCTTCACCAGAGCGAGCCTTCTGACTCTGTTGAAGTAACGTATGACTCTACCCATGAGAAAGTAAACGTAACGATAACGGGCCTTGATTATGGCGGGTTCCACCCTCAGCCGTGGATTCAGCAGCCATACAAAGATGGAGTAAGTGCGGCAATCTATAGGACTCAAACCGGAGGCTCTCTCTATAATCAAATAATGAGTATTTCTCTTGATAAGGGGAGCGATATTATTACGGTAGAGGACAACATCACGGATGCTGTAGCCGCAACAGGGAAGTTTCTCTACACTGATTCAGGGGAGCTTGCTAATAGACCTCCTCCTACTTCGGCAAGATACGTCATTGCTCACAGAGACAGAGTGTTTGTCATAGGCAAGGATGATGTTGTTTATTATAGCAAGCTAGTGAACGATGGGTTTGGTGCTGCATTTAATGAAGCCCTCTACATAAAGACTCCGAACAATATCTCAGATCCTCCAACTGCACTTGGCAGCATGGATGGAAACCTCTTTATATTTACACAGCGATCAATATACATGGTCGCAGGAGAGGGGCCTGATAATCTTGGCTCTGGAGGATTCTATGACATCAAGAAGATCCCCAGTCTTATTGGCGCAACCAAGGGATCTCCTATCCAGCTTACTGATAATGGCTTGTTCTTTGTTTCCGATAATGGGACCGGGAAAAGAATTTATCTCCTTGGCCGCAACCTTGCCATTACTCATGAGGGGGCAGCTATTGAGAATATTTTAAATCCACCTGGGGGAACTCCCTTGACGGTTAGAGATGTTGTGGTGATGCCTGAACAGGAAACGGTTTTGTTTCTTCTTAATCAGATAGATGGAACCGCAGCGGGGGCAAAGATAATTAGCTTTAACTTCGGGGTAAGTCAGTGGGGAGTTGATAATCTTCTCGACACTTACGACGCAGGAGCAGGTGGATCTTTCGCCCTTAGCTCCGTTAAGGATGTTAAGCGATTATACATAAGCCTCTTACATCATGTGTCGAACAAAAACCCAAGGGTCTACACAGAGAACACCAACTATAAAGATAATAGCGTTTATGTTCCGATGAAGATTAAGACTGCCTGGGTAAACTTAGCCGGGATACAGTCTTATCAAAGGGTTTATGCCTTCCATGTCCTGGGAGAATCTATTGATAAGCATACGCTAACGGTCAATGTCTACTACGACTACGATGCAAGTACGGTTGTGGATTCCTACACATTCTCGACCGCCACTGCGACTGATGCCGTTCTTCAGTTCAGAGGACACCTGAGTAAGCAAAAATGCCAAGCAATTCAGTTTGAGATTGTTGATGCGGATAATGCAGGGTCTACCGATGAAGGGTATACTATTACTGAGATAGCTCTGGAGATGGGGCTTAACGCTGACGGATATAAGCAAGCTAACGCAAAACTAAACAGCACTTCAACGATAGGCTCTAACAGCTAGGAGATAATTATGGTAGATAAAAAAAGGGCACCGGGTTTTGACAGAGTTCCTGGAAACCCTATGGAGAATCCCGGCAGACCAGTTCCAACAGGAACAGGGCTGACAGATCCAGTCTCACCTCAGACCGCGCCAACATCACCGCCTCCTGAATGGCATACAAATACCCCTGGCAGACCAGGAGCCACTCCTAGGCCGCCTACATCGGTAGACACATCATTCACCGATGATCGTACGTCAGAACTAGGTGCACGTTCTCAACAATTTGGAGCACAGGGAGCACAGGGAGTTGGCACAACAGCCCTTGGGGAGATGGCTGGCGGTGACTGGACACGAGGAATGCAAGGACAGCATGATGCTCTTCAGCGATCTATTATGGCAAGGATGGCGGGAGTCAGAGGAAGCCAAAATGTAGGGCTAGGAGCAAGAACAGCAGTGGCGGAATCAGAGGGGGCCAGGAAAGATTTTATCCAGAAAAACTTGGACCGGGAATTTCAAGTGGTTGGGGCGAAGGCAACTCTTGAAGGGAAAGAGTTCGAGATCAACAAGAAGGTTGAGTCTGACCTTCAAAAGCACCGAGATGAACTAACTGCCAAGTACGAGGAAATGGGCCTTAGAGGAGCAGAGCTAGAGGCTAAAATAGCGGCTGAGCTACAAAGGCTTAAGGAGCAGTTAACCCATGAATATTGGAAGACTGACAGAGATTCTCAAACAGCAATAGACGTAACTCGCATGCAGGAGTCAGACTGGAGAAGAACGGATCCTGCTCCATACACTCCAGGGTATACCCAGGAAGGTCAGTTTCAGGACCAATATTGGGATAATAGTCCATCAAGCCAGTCAGCCGAAGGGGTAACGCCAGGTTATGACTCAGTAACTCCTAGTTCAACCATGCCCCAAGAAACCTGGGACACGATGACTGATGAGGAGAAGCAAGAATACCGAGCTTTTTATGACTTAGGTCCGTATGAGGAAGATACAGGTGGACCTGAAGACGATCCCTCTTACTACGACACTGGTGGTCCAGAGGACGATATCTTAAGTATTCCGTCTGTTAACGACTACAGAGAACGCCCAACGAAGTTTGAGTTTGATCATGGGCAAAAACCTTCTCTTAATAAGGAAGTAGACCCAGATCAAATAGAAGTCGATGCCAGAAATGAAGCAATGAATGAGATTAACGCAAAGATTGATTGGATCAACAGAGGGCTAGTTATGGGGGCTGGAGCCTATCAGCTAGGTTCAGCCAAAAATAGCAAAGAGCGAAGGGCTGCTGCACTCAACATAATGAAAAGTAAAGCTACTGCCACTTTAGCCCAAAAAGCAGGACAGCTCCTTTCAGATAAGATAGGCGGCACTTCAGCAGGTGCCTTAGCAGGTGCAACAACAGGGGTGGCAAAAGAGGCTCTTGATGACAATAAGACGGTATCTCAGAAAGAAAGACTTAAGCATGCCGCAACTAAAGGCGCTGCTGCAGGAGCGGGTGCTACATTAGGCGGCGCCGCTGGGAAGGCTGCTGGCTTAATGACTGGCCCTGCTGCTCCTCTCGCGGCTCCTGCATTGTCCACAATAGGTTCTGCTCTTGGTGGATGGGGAGCTGGTGAATTGCATGATGCAATTAGCCCTAAGCCTGGAGTGAGAACAACAAACCCTCAGCAAATGGTATCTTCATCAATGGGACCAGCTTCACCTGGAGCATTGAAGTCTGATCCATTGTCATTCATTGAAGAGAGAGATCAGGACTATAACGCTCTTCCTTATGAGGACCGGATGAGTAGAAGGACTGGAGAGACTGGGAGTAGATCTTGGGATGTTGGCGGGCCTGAAGATGACCCATCTCATCAGATGCAAGATCCTTTAGGAGAGGCACTTGAAGTAGGCGCTCCTCAAATAGAACTTCCTGCCAATGATTCCTATGATTTCTTGGAAAATATTTCTTCTAGCGAAGCTTCAGAAGGAGGCCCTGGCGGGCCTAGTACTCCTCAATCTAATACGATTTCTGCCTTGGGTGATTTACATGAACGCCTTAAGCAAATTGAACTTCTTGTTGGAGGAGGAATGTAATGGCGGAAGAGGAAAAGCAAAGGCTTTTAACTATTATAAGTAGGCTTGAAAAAGACGGAAAAGAAGAGCTTGCTCAAGAGTACAGAGATAAATTGACCAATCTGCTTGGGATTCCCAAGGGGCCAACAATAGGCCCTGCGCCAAAGCAGACCAAGTTCTCCCCTACTCCGCAAATAATTAAGGGAGGGGGGCCTGTATCCACAGAGGGGATTCTTGAGCAGGCAAAATGGCCAATGGGTGGAAAGACTCTCGCTGAGACAGTTGGGGAGCCCTACATTAAGGATTGGTCTGATCGGAAGGCAGGGGAATTGGTTGCTGGGTGGAGATTTCCAGATCCAAAGAAGCAGCAAACAAATGCCCAGAAAGCTAATCTCGTCAAGGCTGCAAAAGATGCGGTAGCATTAGCTAGAGGCGAGGAGTTTATTAAAACACCCACAGATGAAGCTGTTTTACGTCCTGACCCTGAGACAGAGGCTGACGAATACTTGGGAGATCCTAACAAGGGATATATTGAAGGGCAGGAAAAGCCTCCTGTTAAAGATCACAGGAGAATATCCGTTCCAGACCCAAGTGTAACTTCGATCGAAATGAGCGATGGTACTTTCCAGGAGCTTGGCATTGCTTACCCATATGCGGGAGGACAGCGAAACTTGATAGAAGCTGGTGTCGCAGTCGGAATTAAAAGATCTCAACTCCAGGCGAATCCTCAACATGGAGGGTTTAGAGAAGATCCTAGAGATAGGATTATAGAAAATCCAGATCAGTATGCTCATTACTTTACTGAGGGACTTCCCAGAACAAAGGAAAACATTAAGCCTGAGATGCTGAGGAAACTCTGGGGAAGCGATCATAACCTAGACGCGCAAGGTGGAGGCGTTCCAAGCGCCATTGATTTTCACTTCATGCTTACCAAGGAAGCAGACCTTCTCGAGAAGATCGACGGTCCAGGAGCAGGATACACGCCCAAAGGCAAGGCACCAACTAACAGAGCATTCAGGGCAAGCGAGGTAGGGAAGTTCTTAACAGAGAATCACGCATATAACGCTCTGGCTAACGGCTGGGTTCCTGTTGGCGATGACTTAGAATATTATAATAAATTTGGTCCAGGCGGCGATAACAGTGAGCCAAACCTAAGTCGCGGAATTATGCACGGAGAAGGCAGGTACGAGCACTGGCATTTCAGACACGACCCTGACGAAGCAGAGCGGCGACTTATAAAGCTTGAGTACATGGATCCTATTACCAAGGAATTGCTTCCTCCCATATCTGCGTTTTCAATAGAGGCAACAAAAGATAGTGAGGTTGTTAGAGATAAGGATGGAAAAATTATAGGTGCTGGTCAAGGCAAGGGCAGCGGTAAGAAGTATGCCGATGGATTATTAGGTCAGGCCCAAGAGCTTTTCGATAAGCGCAAGATAGAAGAAGGTCTTCAGGCAGCAGTAGCAGGAGCCTATAGGGACACTAAAGCTGCTCAGGTAGTCAAAGAAGCAGATATTAGGGACTGGGGAAAGAAAGCCCAAGCATCCCTTGAGCACAAGCTAGAGGCCGACAAAAACGTAGCCTGGAATCAAGAACAATTAGCTCTCGCAAAACGCGATGGGGAGATTGCTAATCAAGTAAACATCGAGGCAACGCAGAAGAAGATAAACGAGCTTCAGGAAGGCTATAAAAAGGACGCCGATAATATCATAACTAACCTTAAAAATAGAAGACAATGGATAAAGGAAAATCGTCCAGATCCTTATCGCATGTTTGCTTGGATCAATGATGATGGAACCGCGACTACTGGTCAGACACTCCTAACCATTGGTGCAGTGCTGGCATTGATTGCAAATATAGCGGTGACTGCAAAAACAGCATTAAAGAAAAAAGGCAAGACCTTCCCCTTAATGGCTTGGGATATGATTACCGGTGCTATCAATATGGATATTAAAGCACAGGAGTCTGCTCTTGCTGGTGCCCAGTCTGAGATGAACGCAGACATTTCCTATCTCGGACAAATGAGAGACGTTCTCGACAATGATGTAGCGGCAGTAAAGCAAACGAGAGTCGCCTATTTTGAGCATTACCTTAGCCAGCTAGATCAAAAAGAGGCTGAATTTGGAAAAAAAGGTATGCGAGAGTCTCAGCATACGATTCGGCTAATAAAGCAGCAGACTGAAGAAAAAATAGCGGCGCTGAAGAAAGAGGTATCGGGGCTAATATATGGAAGCAAGCAGACAGAGCTAGCTCTGACAACAGGCTACTATGACAAGTTAGTCTCTCATGAAGCTCAAGGGTTAAGTCTTATTATTGCAGCAGGAGGGGCTGAGGCTAGAGCAAGGGCGAAGGCAAATAAAGGATTAACGAATAAACAGAGCAGCATGAAGCATCAGATGTTTGCGCTGATGTTTAAGATAAAAGAGGCGTCAACTCGATGGGGAATGTCCGGAGATACAGATCTTGCTCAGAAGTGGTTAGCCACAAAGGGCGTATTTAAACTATTTCAATTGACTGACTCACAAAAAGATTTAGCCGTATTAAGCGAGATGCGGCAGATGTTGGCGGCAAGCCTCGCAAAAATGCAGGGCAATGTCGGTAATCTTGCCGAAAATGAACAGCTCAGAGCTATGCTTACAATCCCAACTATCGAAAATGATGAACTTGGTAAGTGGAAACTTCAGAGGGCTTGGACAGCAACAAGACTAGGCGCGATGGATGCTTTCTATCTGATGGATGATAAAACCAAGTGGAAGATCATGAGAGACATTGCAGCAATGGGGACTGACAGAGCAAGCATCATTAGGCAGGATCAGTACATGCAAGAGCTTATTGAGTCCTTGGGTGGCGATGCCCTATCCCAAGGAAGGACAGATGAAGAGATGTCAAAAGGATTTAAAGCTGTAGGCTCGGGCAAGCCAAAAAAAGTACCAACCGAGAAATTGGTTAGAGATGCTAAGAAAGCAGCAGGGAAAGCAAATATTACCAATGTTTCAGGGAAACCAATTTAAGGGCTAGGAATCTAACGTGGCTAGATTAGTAGATCTAAATACAGACACCATTGGTGAGGTTGATGATAACGATATCTACGACTACCTAAGAAGTGGTCGTTACGACTTCGCCGATGAAGAAACTGCAATCCACGTAACCGACAAGGAAGATCCCGAAGGCTTGGGCATAGCCAACTTTATGAGCAGGGAGGACGCAAAAAGATACGTCCTTCAAGGCGCTGGCTCATATATGAACGAGAAGGCGGTTTCCGAATATAGAACTAAAAGAGACTACGGTAACAGAGAAGGAACCGCGGCTGCCCTTGGTGCCGCTGGTGCATTAAGCGTTGGGGTAATTCCTGCCATTGCCGGACTCGTTAGCGATGAAGCCGCTGGCATTATGGACGCCAATCCTGGCTGGATGCTTGGCTCAGACATATTGACCACCATCGCAGCTTTAGCATTATCGCCAGCAACCGGAGGTGCGACCGGTGCTGCCGGTGCTCCTGCTATGGCAAGACTTCTAGCCAAGACCCCAATGGGGAAGAAGGGCGCTGAGTCATTACTTAAGTCTGCCGGAAAGCTTGCCAAGCATCTACCCCCGCACTTGGTAGATAAGTTCGGCAAAGGTGTTCAAACCAAGATGGGAATGAAGCTTCTTGGGGAGGCCGCAGAAGAGCAATTAAAGAAGTCTGGAGTAAGAGGTCTTGCTGCCCGGATGGGTGGAATGGGCGCAGAGGCACTTGTTTACAGTGCTGGATATTCTCTTCACGATGTTGTTAAGGATTACAAGAAGGATCGAGAATGGGGTGAGATTGCCACTAACTATCTTTACAACGTAGGCGTTGGTACTGGTTTAGGTCTTGCTATCCCTGGAGTATTTCTCGGGGCTCCTATAGCAGCAGCAGGAATAGCTAAAGGTGGAAAGAAGCTTGCCTCCATGCCCATTAACTGGGTTTTTGACAGCAAGGCTGCCGATAACGCATTAGACGCCATCGCAAAAGGTCACGACAATATGTACGTTGAGTCTCAGTTTGGGAAGGCTGCTGACCAGATTAACATCAAGCAAACATTCCAGGAGCTAAGAAATAGAGAAGGGGCTCACAAGCAAGCTGCTATATTTGCAACAAAACTGGATGATATGGTTTCGCGAACTACCAACTTCATGGGCAGGGCAACTGAGTTTCAGAAGGAGATAAGGAAATATTCAGACCTTGGTCACGCTAAGTCAACTGTTTCAGAGGCTATTGGGATATCGGAAAAATTTAAAGGCCAGCCAGGAGAAGCAAGTACTATAGTCATGCTCGAGAAGCTCTTGAACGGAAACTTCACATTTAATAATACTTCAGTATCTAGAGGTCTTCTTGATGTTCTTAGGAATGACACCCTAGAATTTCTCAGGAAAGGGGAAAGAACCTTAAGTATAGACCTTGGGGGCATGGATGGAACAGGAAGCTTTGAAGAAGTTATCCGTATTGGCCAGCAAGGGCAGGATGAGCTTCGAGCAATTGTAAGGGAGATTGATGGTATAAGAGATTTTTCGTCCAAGTTTATCAAAAGACTTTTGGGAACTGATGCACATAGTATCGGAAAGAAATGGATGGATAAAGGTACCAAGGAGGGCGCTGCGAGGGCGGAGAATTTACGGCAGCATTTAAGCAGACTGCCTGACTATGGTATTGATGGGATTACGATTGATAATCAACTCGTAGCGATTGCAATGAATATTCCTGAAATCCGTAATAATATTTTCTCTGATTTCAATGCAGAGGTTTTTGTGAGGCTGGAACGATTATCTGAAAGAGTTCACAGGATGATCCCTGGTGGGCTTTTGACCCCAGATCCAGCCAGTGAACATTTTGTTAAAAAAATGGCCGATCAGATCAACCAGCAGTTCCTTACAGAGAAAGGAGAGGTTTGGGGTAAAGAGATTTCTGGCGGACTATCTATGTTCGGCAAAATGTCTGACCATAAAAGAAGAGCCAATACGCTGCTCAGAAAGAGACAGGCCGGACACGATAAGGTAATGAGCAAGTTCTCCGAGGTAACTCCAGGATTTCCAGACGCACGTGAGATTAGCCCCGGCAAGGTTGAAGGAACGCTAAGAACTCTCCATCACGAAAACAGCGAACGACAACTAAGGGTTTTTGAAGAATATGTGGATAGTAATATTGAGCTATTAAAATGGTTTAAGGGTAACGCTAATTTCTCAGGGGGTAAATCAGACCCTTGGAAAAAAGATATCGCGATACAGCTTGCTGAAGCCATTAAGATGAAGAACCAAATCATGGAAGTGAATGGCTATGTCAAAAGAAACATAGGAAAGGCCATGAGGTGGAGCGCTGTTCTAGACTCGGAAGCAAAGCAGGCTATGACGCTTGGTAATCGAGGACTTATTCCCTACATCGGAACTGGGGCGCTTGCTTCTGGTCTTGGTTATGCCGTGGCAGGCCCTGTTGGTGGGGCGCTTGCTGGTACAGCCTCTCTTGCTGGTCGATACGCATATGATATGATGTCTACTCCTGGAAGGGCTTTGGCTAACATGCAAAAGTTCTTTGCTGCTTCTGATGCTTTTGATGATTTTATTGGAGGTCAGGTTGAGCGTTACTTCCTTTGGCTAAACAGAGCTAAAAAGGGAGTTACGAAGGAGATGAAAGAGGCTGCTAAGGCCAGGGCGCCCGAAACTAATTGGAAAAGTGCTGAGGATTATGACCTGTCAGACCTTGTTAACCACAGCCCGTTAGACAGAATGGTGTCTGGTCGATTAATGTACACAGGGCCTGGGAGTGAATCTACCGGAAGATTCCCATCGGTGCTTAGTTCCAGATTTATTGCTCAATATGTGACCGGAGAGGAAGACTAGTATGCCTGTTAATAATAAATTTACAGTAGAAGAATTTAAGAGCGCTCGAAAAATAGCCAAGGCAATAAGTACGCCTGACGCGATGGAGAAGCTAACAGCCCATGCTTCTGCTGAGTTTTCCTATATCCCAGAACTCCAAGAGGCCATGAAGGATAAGTTCACTCAATACATTAAAAACGTGAATAAGGTCATTAATGAAGCTCCCGTGATTAAGCCAGACATGTTTAGCGAGGAGATCATGCCTCCTGACTCTGAGATTCAGAAGGTCGGGGAAAGACTAGCCATTCTCGAATACGGTGCTGGTGCTATTATGAGAGGATTGTATTCAGGAACTTTGACTCAAAACGAGATTGACGCATTCCATGAGTTTCACCCTGAAGCAGCTCAAAAACTTTCCCAGGTATTCATGGAAAAAATCTCAAACCCGAAGATAATTAAAAATATTCCTCAAAGAGAGAAGGAATTGATGGGTGCCTTGATAGGTGCCGAAGTTGTCAATCCTGTAGTTTCAGGCGCTTTGCTTGCTAACTACAGCAAGGAAGACGAAGAAGAAAAACCAGGACCTAAGCCTCAAGCCAGATGGGCAGAAGGAAGATTCCCTGGAACACAATTAGCAGGTTCATTCGCTGTGGAGCAGCGTAGAAATACATAGGAGAAAGAAATGGCACTCGGAACAAACAGCACTCGTCCATCGAATATGGGCGATCATCACTTGTCCATCTTAAGAACTAAGTCAGCAACAGACATTGGTATCTCGGCAAAGGACGGAGACACTACAGCAAACAGTAGCTGGATTCCCTGTGCAGGGTATAACCAGGCTACAGTCTTTGTCAGTATTACCAATTCGGGAGCTGGTGGTTCACAGACACCCTTTACCTTTAGTATTGATGTGTCTAACGATGAGTCTACTGCTTATCCTTTGCAGACTTCATCAACCAGCTCTGGCACTGCAACCTTGTCTAAGCTTACTTATTCAAAAGCTACTAGTGATGCGAGTATTAACTTTGCGATAGACTTTCCGATTAACTACAAGTTTTTCAGAATCAACACCCCAACTCTTACGAATGGAGTTGCTGCTGATAAATACTCTATAGAAGTCAACTTGGGTAAGATTTAATTTACTTACTTGTCAGCTTGGCTAAGTATAGTAAGATTTTAAAACAGGAGAACACTATGAGCGGATTTTATACTAAGAACGAAGGCACGGGTCCTGGCAGTTCTGTTCACGAGGGGGTGGACGATCAGAGTTCCAGCAACGATGACCAGATCACAATCACAGACACAGAGGTGGTTATCAATGAGGACCACGATGCGAATATGGATTTTCGGGTTGAGGGGGATACACTAACGCACCTTCTGTTCGTAGATAGCAGCGCTGACAAGGTTGGGATCAATACCTCCACTCCAGCATCACTTCTTGAGATTAACGCCGGAGCTGCAAACAACATTGAGGCTTTTTCCATTACTGAGT
>Ga0080013_1001095_pt1 | contig 36808 bp, 43 predicted proteins | sample ETNvirenome_6_85_FD_69236 | JGI IMG/M metagenome (GOLD analysis project Ga0080013, IMG submission 69236) | Marine viral communities from the Pacific Ocean - ETNP_6_85 (SPADES assembly) (version 2) | ecosystem: Environmental > Aquatic > Marine > Oceanic | place: Pacific Ocean | collected 2013-06-19
GGCCTCTGCGGCTTCTTTGTCCTGTCTGCTAACTTCCGGTGCCACTTGCGGTGGTGTTGGGGGTACTCCTGCCCCACCACCGCCTTCGCTGCTGCCTAGCCCGTCCAGCCATTGCCCAGCGCCATTTCCTATTCCTTGAGAGCTTTCGATCGAACCAAGGAGCGGAGTGATTCTGGGATCATTATAGTTCACATGAGTAGCTAGCCCCATAAGACGATTCATCGATTCTTGTGAGTTAGTGAGTCGCTCGAGCCCTGCTACAAGATTCGGGTGACCACTGAGTTGGATCATTCGTTTCGCATCTGACTGGAGCTGTTGCCTCGCCCTATCTTTCTGGTTGGGATCTCCATGCCGAAGCATATTCTCGGCATCACTGCCCCTCTGGGGGACTGCTTGATATACAAACCCGCCTTTTGCCTTGCTGTCCGGATAATAGGTCAGATAGCGACCTGCCGCTGACGGGAAGGTCTTTGCTGGATCATTTCCATCCCATCCCCTGAGAGCATAAGCCCCACGCACGATATTGGACTCACTGTTCATCACAGATTTCCGCAACCTGTTTACGGCGGGGCTATCAATCTTTCTCGGAGGGCTGCCTCCTCCGCTACGACGCTTGCGGTACTCCTCAGGATACAAGCGCTTGACCTGCGTCGTAATCATATCTTCCGGCTTGCCCATGAGACGATCCGACCACCGGGCTGCACGCGGCCGATCTGCCGCCCCTAAGGCGGCGAGAGCGGCGGCACGGCGATCATCAGTCTTCTTCGCAGCAGCAGCCGCGGCGAGTGATTGCTCGTAGTCCATTCTGACGCCCGTCAATTGCGCCCCCCCCGGAGCGACGCGGCCCGTGCGCTCCATCATCGCCATCGTAGCCTCAGCTTTCGCACGCTCTGCTTGGGCCGCAGCTTGCCGCTGCCTGATAATGGCCTCCTTGATGTGAGGATCTGGCTCAGAACCAGCACGGGCGTCGATGCCCCTAATCAGATCTTCCTGAGCACGATACTCCTTCGAGCCCTTGATCGCTGCTGCTCTGTCCCGATTGGCCATGTATGAATCAATGCCGCTATGGACGGATCCACCGATAAGATCGACCAAGCCGACGGCGGCCTCTACTCCCTTAGGAGAAGCCCAGGCTTCACTGGTTCTGTCCATTCCCGTTTCGGGCCGTCCCCGGTACTCTGACTCAGAAACCTGTCGAAAGATCGCTCCGGGGCCTGTGATGACGCGTGCCATGGGTTTTTCCTAAGTCTTCATAATCTTATCGTAGCCTATGCCACCTGGCACAAGCCAGTGTTTACGAATCTCTTCTGCTGCATCGTCGTTACCGTCTGCCTTAGCTCGAGCAACGGCTGTTCTAGCCACACTGAAAACAGATTCTTCGTCGTCCCAGATATAACCCTGTGATTTGAGGTAGGCATCCTCGATCTTATCAGTAGCATCAGCAATAGCAGTGAGCTTGTCACTTTCAGCACTCCCTGCTGCCATTTGGTACTCTGCTGCCTTGGAGCGATAGTCGTCGATGGTTTGCCCCATATTAGCGGTGATTGCATCATCAGCAGTTTGCTGGGCGATTTTGCCCATCTCAATGTCCGTGGCGACTTGCGCTAGACCGCCCATCAAGGCGCCACCGTAGCCCATGCCGGGTGCAGAGCTGGCGTAAGCCTTGCTGCCACCAGCAGAAATCTGCCGCTGCCGCTCCCCACTGGCCGCTTTATGCTTAGAAAGAGTATCTTCGGCGCGACTGATCTGCGATCGTTTGGCCCCAACAGCTTCCTCGCGCAACCGAGCCTTTTCAGACTGGGCACTGACGGAATCTTCGTTTCTTATCCTTCTTGCTACCATGGAACCGTCTCTCCCCCTCAGATGAGGTGCTTCTTGCAAATGATATAAACCCAATGACCAGGATAACCAATGATCATGCTACGAGCCCAGCCAGCCGGGTCCGTATCAGCATCAATTTTCCATCTGATATCAAGGGCCTGTTCCGCGCCGTTGGTAACAGGATTTACGCCTCCAACCAAACTACGAGTTTCTGTTCCCGTCTCCCCAGAACCCGCAAACACAGGCATCCCCTGAGCGAAATAGCCGTTACCGCCAACGCCTACCAGAGGACACGATAGGATGTCCCACCCGTAACCATACAACTCCCCAGAGGAGTTCGTATGCGAATAGTCACCACGATCGACTAAGAAGTTCCCAATAGTCCCAGGAGTCCACTGGGCATGGGCTACTTGCTGGATAGCGAAGTCGCTGTTCCTAATGCCCCGAAGAAGACCAACGCCTACCTCGTTGCGGTAAGTTGGCGCAACAGGACGGAAGGTCGAGCCAACAGTTCCATTGGCTTCAGCCACAGAGTAGTTAGCTCCAATGATCACATGGTGAATCGTCACAGGATACTGAAGAGGGACAATCGCACGGTCCATTGTCTGAAAGAAGCCAGCCCCAGCAGCGGACCAAGGAAGCTCCTGCGGATCGAGATCCGTTGGAAAGCACGGGACCGGGCCTCCTGTGCTGTTGCCGTCACTGGCTACTGACCAGCCAGCGAACATCGGGACAGCAATAACTTCATAGCCGGCATTGTCCTTCAGGTTCTCAGCGTATTGCCTCGATGCGTTCCGGCGATAGCCACCACGGAGTTTGTTCCCGATCAAGCGATCGACCAAGGTCATCCCTGTATTCACACCCGTAGCGTCGTCAGCAACGATCAGGTCATTAGCAGCAGGCGCAGCAACGGGATCGTGGATAGGTCCGAACTGACCATTGTGTAAGGGGATGTTCTGGATAGCGACCCCAGTGTCTCTGGATGTCATCCGGCGCTCGAAACGCAAGCTCGCAGACAAAGAGAACATCGCCCGGCCAGCCTTCTCTGGGATAATCTCGACCAAGTAAGAGCGGTCGTGGCGGAAGACGATATCCAAGTCAGACTGAAGAATAGGGTTGGCCCGTTGGTAATCACCAATCAGAGCAATCTCCGGGACGACAATCTCGAAGATCCGATTCCCCCACTTATCGAAGTTACCAGGGTTGATCTCATGCTCGCTAATGAACAGCGTATAGGCAGTTGCCTCATCTCTATTCACGGTCCCCTCGATCGGAGCAGGAGGCACACCAGCTAGCGATACGCCCTCGAGACGCCCCGGTTCGTTCCGGGTGTCATGACTGATCGAGATCTCTTTCAGCGTGTAGTCGTCGATGTCCGCATTGAGCGCATTGAAGTCTTCCTGGAACGCAGGGAAGAGGAGAGGAGCAGTGACAACAGACCCAGCCTCTTCATCAGTTGCTTTCACTCGCTCATGGACAAACGGGAAGTTCAACGTCACCCGGAAAGAGCCATCCGGCTTTGCGTAGTTATCCTCTTCTACACCCGATAGAGTGAGAAGATTCGCCACAGCAGCCAGAGGCCCATAGACATGCTCGATCAGGAGCTTGATGCCACGGGTCAAACGTCCGAAGTTCATCTTAGGCATCGCCCAAGCCCTCCAGCACAGTAACGGTCACCGTCGGGTTGCTCTTCTGCCACGGCTTATCGTCCCATGGCACATAGCCCATAGGGAGAACGAGAGAGAATCGGAGACGGGTATAAGGAGGCACCGGGATGCTGAGGTTCTTATGCTGGATAGCCAGGCTATTCGCATGGAGCTGAACCATAGGAGGAACGGAGGTAAGAGAAGGGTTCATATCAGGGAATCCAGCAGGCTCCACAGTAGAGAACCTCACGCTGTCTGACTCGAACGAGAAGCGATGGAACAGAACGCTGTTCAATCCCTGGTGCTCTGATACAAACGGATTATCTGCGCCAACAATGAACTGAATATCCCGAACCGGGCCACCTCCTGTCTCATTCTGCGGGGGAGGACCTGCCAGGTCATAGCGAAAATCTGAGACATACTCGGTAGTGTCCGTGAGCATCACCACATCAATGCCGTCGAGGATCATCGGCTTCGATCCCGTATGCAGCGAAAAGCTCCATACGCACTGGTCAATGTACCCACGCTTCAAGACATGAACCGGATCCAAAGGATCTTCGTAAGGCTGATTCCAGGAGAGCTTCGTCCCCTTCAGACGCATCGGGTTCTCCGAGTCTTTCTCATTGTAGATCGGAGTGAAGGGAGCGTGACGGTAGTTGCCGGCGAATGTTGCTCCTGCCAAAAAGCTATCTGAGTCCAAAGTCATCGGAAGCATTTTCATCACGAGCTGATTCTGCATCCAGCGATTAGCGAAATCCCCATCAGGGATAGCATCTGCCCACCGCTCGAGATCCTGCAACGCCTTCTCGAGACGGCTGCCGTCGATCGTTGTGCCGTCGCTAAACTGCTCATCGGTGAAGTGGCGGATCGAAACCATCAGATCTCCTGTCCGTTCGGAGTCACAGTCGTCCCATGGCTATGCGTCGTCATGTTCATACCGTCCCCAACAAAGACATTGCCCGCAGCAGGAGCAAGGTTCTGCACCACCGTTCCAGCGCCATTCATCACTCCTGTATCAAGCTCAGAGCGAAAGACACACCCAGTGAAGAGGGCTTTGCCGCCATCCTCTATGAGCACAAAGCAGTCCCGAATAGTAGGAACAACAGGGAGAGGAGGATCAACTGCAATGGGTGCATCATGTCTTCGCTCGAAAATGCAGTTCCGAAACAGGACACGCCCACTGTTCCCTACAATAGCTAATGCGTTGATATTGTTGCTATCTGCTGTTTGCCGAAAGTGTAACCCGTCGATAACAGCGCTCGAGTTATAATGTGACAGCCTAGTAACAATAGATCCTGCGGATCCACCGAGTACGCTATGAGGCTTCTTTGTGTTGAGAGCCTGGTGCTCGCCAGGGGCCACGATGGAAGCGTTCGAGTTCTTCCCCGCTTCAGAGACAACATCGCCCGGCGCAAGCAGTTCTGTAGCTTCACCGAACAGCTCGGCGAGTCGAGCATCTGTAGCTTCTGTCCCAAATCTGTCGAGGAATCCCTTCGACGAATCAAGGGGACGGAATCCTACCCGACTGCTCATCGCCCGGTCCTCCGGCGGCCACCTGCCCGGCGGAAGATCCCGCCGAGACTTCGTAGCGACAGCTTCTCGGAGCGGCCACGGATAAATCCGAAGACCATGTAGCTGATGCTGCCGCCCTTCACGCTATCGGAAGTGACGATCCGATCAGTCTGCTCGTCGTCAATCAGGTAGTCACCTGCCCCTGCGGAAGTAGCAGAACCCCAACGAGCCGTGCCGTTGAAGATCCTCTTCTCCATGTCTGTCCCAGTAGAAGGACGGAAGCGTGAACGGATTGTCATCTTATCTGTGATCGTGCCAATATCATCTACATAATCAATGATCTGGCTGCTGAACTCCTTAGCATCTGAACCGAGGAGGACATTGTAAACTCCCCAGAACCAGTTAGGAATCAACAGAGAAGTCTGAGATCCCCGAGACTGCATATAGGCATTGATGCCCCGAGCCCGGATCTGCTTCCCGCCCGTCTCTACAGCCTTGCCCTTATAAGCCCAGTCAACAGCCTGTGCTTTCTTATTATCGACGTTAGCATCAGCACTGCCGATGAAGTGCTTCACATAAACGACCGTCGGCACATCGGTGATAAAGAACCCGGCGGAATCATCGAGACGCATAGAGCCAACAACCCCGCCAATCCCAAAGCCCGCAACAGACAGAGTGCTTTGCCGTGCCTTCATGGAGAAGGAGAAAAGAGGGTTCGATGCTCTCTGGTTGATGTTCAGGTTGGGTTGAAAAGCCCAGGCTCCAGGAGCAGGCCCTGTCCCATCCCAGGCGATAAGAATATAACTCCCTGCCGGGTCAGGGTTAGCAAGAGCGTCCGTGACGTGGGCGCTAGTGAATCCGGCCTCTGTCCCGAGCCGCTCAGTCGGCAATCGCAATGTAATCGCAGCCGTTGCTGGATCCGGTTCAGCATCCCAGTGAACATTGTCGAACTTGAAGAGGAAGCTATACTTCTGAGTTAGACTCCATGCAATACCCCCAAAGATCTGGTCTGCTTCCGGCGGAACCAGCTCGACAGGCACCCAATGCTTATCCGTCTCTGGCTCATACACAGGAGGTCGATAGTAAAGCACGGCTGAGGTTTTGGGAGGCGTTATAACAACATCTCCGGTCTTAGGGTCAACTACGCCCTTGATCGAGGTGACATACTTCCCTGAGCCAAGCCGGAAGTCTTCCTCAGAGGACGACCGATCGAGGCCGCCACCGCGCCCGAGGCGAGACAGAACATAGCTGCCTGACTCTGACGGGTAGTTGTTCCACACCCCGTCCAGGCTCGTTTCACCAGCGTCTTCAATGCGATCTCGCTCAACCCCGGAGACAAGGAAGAAGTCCTCCTTCGTGCTCATAACCCACGGGTTAGTAAGCCCAGCGCTAGTATCCACTTCAGGCAAAGACGTTGTTGCGCTTTGACTGGCAACCGACTCCAGAGGCCAGAAAGACCATACCCCGCTGAAAGCCCAGATCCCATTGATGGAAGGAATTGCCACGAGAAGAGTACGTCGAAGATGATTATAAGCGAGTGTAACCTGCTTAGGGTCGAACTCAATCAAGGTCCGCGGCTGATCCTTGCCCGTAGGATCAGCGAACCCAGCAACGCCAAGTATAGTCTCGAAGAAGCTCGTCATCGGGTTAGTCATCAACCCAAAGCTGCCCCAGAAAGAACGGATAGGAGCCGAGATCTCTTCCTGGCTAACCCCATCGGCGCTCGAGTAAATGCCATCGTGAGCTGCCCAGACGAGACGGCTGTTCATCATGCTGACCGCTTGAGGATTCACACAGCCAACGCTATCCGAGATACGAACGGGGGGCCGCCCCTTCGATACAATGTCTCCCTCGGACGGCGTATAGAAGAACATCTCCCGCTCAGTGAAGATGATCAGATTGCCACGCAGCTCGTGCATCGCCGTGATCGGCAGGGCCGACGGTAGAACAATGCTGTTGATCGCCACAATGTTCTGAGGCTTGCCCCTATCCGAGAAGAAGATCGTGCGGTCGGTGGCGATAGCCAACCGATCGCGAAAGGACGCCGCGGCCACCGGGGCCGAAAGCTGACTGTCCTCGAGGTAGACCAGACCCTCTTGATGGATGCCCGGAGCAAGGCTCAGGCGAAGAATCAGAGAACTCTCCGACCGCCCGTTATGCCAATCCAACTGATCTGCTGTCTGTAGTTGCTGCCGGAGAAGACCAGTGAAGTCTGCGGGGCGATAGACGAACAGCCCTGCCCCTGGGGAGCCAAAGTATACCTCGCTATGGAAGACGTGGAAGAAGAACTCATTCGATTCACGCCCCGAAAGGAACATGCTGTTATCGAGATCATAGGTCGTCTCATAGGATCCATGCCACTCACTGTTGAATGAGGAGCCGAGAGACTTGAGGCTGCTCGAATCGAGGGGACGATCTGTCACATTATCAGAAGTCTGCCTCGAAAGAATCTCTTCCCAGTGACGCCCGGTCGTAATGTCGAAGATGCGAACGAAGTAATATACGTCCCAGCGTGACTCCCGAGACTCACCCGCCAGCTCGCCAGAGCCAGCGTGCCCGACAAACACGCTAAGAACCTGATCATGCCCGAAGCTCGTGCGGACGTTTGCGGAGCCTAGATGGCGGCTATACCCAAACTTGTAGCCGAGAGCGGCGACCTCGGTGTTCAGTCCAAGTGTTGTGTCCAGCTCGGCGATCTGCCCCCAGCCGGGACGGACCTCGAAGGTGCCACGGGTCCGCCACATATTCTGGCACCAGACACCGCGGACAGGACCATCCTGCTCTGTACCACCCTTGAGGAGATCTACTTCCTGATCGCCAGCAATCGCCATGTCCTACCAGCTCCCGTCGTAACTGCGCCTAACATAGCTCGAGCCCTGATGGCTTCGACCTGATTGTAGGAACTCAGCCAGAGCAAACTTCTTATTCTTAAGCTCCTGAAGAACCTGGATATTATCTGCCCCGTCCCGAATAGCATACCGCTGATAGCCGTAGAGCGGGATCATGTCATGGAACGAATCAAGGTCATCTAGGTAGGGAGGAACGGCTATAGATGGATCGAAATTAATATCGTGCTGCGGAACATACTCGAGACGATAGTCACCGTTGCTCGCCCCACCGAAGACAATCTTATTGCGGACGAGGGCATACCCGAAAAGACCCAACCCTGTCTCGGCAGGGCTGGCATCCAGGTACTCAACAACCTTGTTTTCGGTGAGCGAGTTGATGCGAGCGATCCGAAGGACACGCTCCAGCTTAGACCCCGGCACCGCTGTCTGCCCAGCCAGAGCCGGGATTGTGGCTGTTAGGTCTAAAGTGTTTGTGCTGCTCAGGCTGAACAGAAACTCCGTAGAATAAATATAAGGATCCGTGTTGCATACTTCTCGACGGAAGTCAGCGTAGGCCCCATCCAGGTACAGACCGATCTGAGCATCCGTCAGGAACGTCCGATCAGCCTCGTCCGTATAGGACTTGAACATGTCGATGATCTGCGTCGGCGTCATCCGCCACCCCCCATCCGAGTACGGCCAATGCCCTGTTCAGGGCTAGGCTCACCATCTGCGAGGCTTCGGCGTTGAGCCATCTCGCCCATCCCACTAGCCATCTGAGCTGCGGCCATCGGACTGCCGAGCGTCGCCATGTCCTGCACCGCCGCTTTCGGCTTAGGCTCAACCCGAGGGAAGACCGTGCGTTCCATCTCTGCCCGCTGGAACTGCTCCTGCTCTTTCCCGAAGGTAGAGGTCGCAACCAGCACATCCCGAATATACTCTTGAGTCTCAGGCTTGAGATCGTAGTAGGGGCCGGACTGCATGAACTCGCTGAATACCTTGACGAAGGCGGCGAGATCGTCTGTCGGCATAACCTCGATAGCGTGACCGAGCTTGACTGCCTCGAGCATATCCTGAGCGTGGCTGAGGCCGACCATCCGCTTGGTGACACGGGAGTTGCCCGTCTTGTAGTCCAGGGCCTCGAGAGCTTCGCCCTTCTCCATGAGGCCGAGCTTGACGAACTCGAGAACCCGTTGATCCCGATCGTGCTTCTCGTCTCGGAACAAGGTGCCCGCTTCGATATATACTTCCGGGTTATCAACGAGATCCGTGTTGCGAAGTTCCTTGTAAACCACCCGGCCAACGTCGTCCATGATCCGGGTCATTCGGGACTCGTCATAGTAGACCTTCGCCATCTCCAGGATGCAGACTGCGACCTCTTTCACCGCGGACTCGATGTTCCGCTGGGTAACCTGAAGCTGCTGATTATCACGGCTTGTGAGGCTGTCGATCGCCGCGCCGGATTCAATCCCGATCGCTCGCTTCCCGAGACTCGTGCTGTGGACACCGGCAACGTCGAGCATCTCCGCTGAGATCTGACGAATGTTATCAAGGATATAGCCAGGAAGAGGCGCAGCAGGAACCTGCGTAGGAGCCGGCCCGGAGTTGGCATTGTAGGTCACCTTCTCCCCGGGACGGCAATCGCTCAGTGCATCCTTCGCCACGCCAGACGCTTTCGGAATCAACCACTTCGGGTTGCCCATAAGCTCGGCGTTCTCGACAACCTGACTGCGACCCTTGTTGTACATGGTCTGAAGCTCGACCAACGGCTCCACAACGCCCAGGCCCCAGATGCGACCGGGGATCCGAGTGTAGTTCACAACGCTAACCGGGCTCACCTTCGTCGGCCACTTCGCAGCATAGAGCCACTCCGAGCCCATCAGGATACCCATCTCGCCGTCGTTGAAGTAGACCTCGAAGATCTCCACCCGGTCCTCAAGCTCAGACTCCCCACCGGCCTGGCCGAGGCGAAGCAGCGACTTCAGATTGATTTCCGGCTTTCTTCCCTGCTTCTCGATAAGCTCTTTCTTATCGGGATACGCAGCGATGAGATCCTCTTTGTGCACGGTATGACGAATCCCGACCCAGCGGGAATCGTTCACCTTGCTCGCTCCCGGCTCGAAGAAGAGATCATAGGGCGATACCGCCCGGGTATGAATCTTCTGATCATCGGGATCATAGAACGTATGGAAGGCCGAAGTTCCGGTGAGCATAAGCCACTCAACCAGATTGGTCACAACCGCCTGCATATCAGTGGTGTGCCAGTAATACTTCAGCAGAGTTTCGGAGGCTTCCGCTTTCGTGATGTCATCAGCCGATGGGCTGGCTGGCATCACAGTCGTTGACGGATACGCCACACTGTACCGGGCCAAAAGGTTACGGTACATATTCAAGATTAGATTGATCGTTACACGCTCACGCCGGCTGTTCTGGCCTGAGCCCACATAGTTGCGGAGGTTCTTATCCCACTTGATGTGCTGCTTGCCTTGTAAATAAAGGCTGCACAGATCCCAGATGCGAGTGAAACCGCTACGCTGGCGGTCACCCTGTTCGATTTGCTTCTGAATCTTACTGCCCTTGGCCAGCTTTATTTCCTGCTTCACAACAACGACCAGCTCGGCTTCGTAGCTCATACTACCGCCTTCTTCGCTGCATCTGCCAGCTTCTTCGCCGCGGCAGCCTTCTTGCGGGCATCGCTAATAGTGGTTGCCACTTGCGCCCCTTTGGCCGCTGTACTGCCACCGGCAAAGCCTCCAGTAAAGGCTCCTAGGGCTCCACCGATAACTGCGCCCGGGATATTCCCGATGCCGTACCCCGAAGCTGCTCCACTGACGAGTCCCTCTACAGCGCCCATGCCAGAAAACTTCTCTTCGTCCTCTTTCTTCGGCTCGTCTTTGAGCATCTTAGTCTCAGGGCCAGAGGGCGAAAAACGAACAACATCGCTGCCTACTCTAAAAATGTTTGGACCGCTGGGCATGACCGAGGCTCCTTCGATCGAGACAGGCAAGAAAGCCCCTCCCCCCTTTGGGGGGGAGAGGGGCGATCAGATCCTGCCAGTTTATCACTGACCCGGGAAGGTGATCCCGGTGAGGATGGCACAACGGTTGGGCTGCTTGCAGACCAAGTTGTAGTACCAGGACACGAAGCCCTCCCACTCATCACGGTTCGATACGCGACTCAGGACGTTGCCGTCCATGTCGGCCATGCTGAAGGACTTCAGCTCGGCGACGCACCAGACCTTGGTGTTCAGGAAGATCAAGATGCCCTTGCCGCAGTGACGGCTCATCTTCAAGGGGATGCCGTTGAAAGCATAACCCGAGAAGCCCGGATCGCCCTTGCCGGGCTTACCGTTGACATCGTTGCTGAGGCTCGTGTTCGTTGCCGAAACGAAGCTCAACAGAGCGCTGTATTCCTGACGCAGACCCGGATGGGCATACATGCAATCCGGATCATCACCGCCGAGAACCATGATCTCGTCGAGCATGGCCTGCATGCGCTTGAAGTCCATGGTGCTGTTGGTAACGACAGCCGGAGCAATCGCCTGAACCGTCGAGCGCAAGGGAGCGTTCGCAGCCACGTTGCGATCCACGCCGAAGTGGCTCTTCTCGCCGAGGTTGCCATACAGCCCGATGGGCTCGGCTTCCACAGCCAGACGAGTCGTGTTCAACGCATCAGTGGTATAGACACCGAGGACATCAACACCTGCACCACCACCGACAGTTGCACCTGTGGCTTCAGGGACGCAGCGAGCTACGACCAGGGCCGAGTAATCACCAGTGATACCAGAGGTGTCAAGCTGAGCACCAGCGCCGTACAACTGTACCTGTAAGTTGCCAGCAGTCCCAAGACCCATATCCGCAGTGACGAAATCAGTAGCGGCAGTACGAGTCACGAGACTTGCATAGTCATCCAATCCGATGACGTCAATCTCGAGGCGGTTGTTAGCCGGGAGAAGCTCCTGCAACGCGAAGCCAACATCTTTATTGCCCGTAAAGGACTGAAACATGTGTGGACCCGGGACAGCGAGATTGATGCGCTCGTGAATAAAGCCGATGCAGCCACCACCAGTGAACATGGCCTGGTTCGCACGGATCTTAGTATCAGTGACGAGCCCTTCCATCTCAGTCTGGACGTAGGTCGCAAAGCTGTTGGCCGTGGTCTTCGCCGAGGCGATGGCCGGGCCGGTCAGCGAGAAGCGACCATAGAGGTACTTCGCAGTGACGTTCAGATCGACGTGGCCTTGTGAGCCGGCGTCCGGGAGATCCCCAGCTTCTGGCTTATAGGCAGTACCGATGCTGCGGCTGACATGAACGGGGATCACAACCTGACGGCCGCTCCAGTCCACGGTGATTTTCTGGAAAAGTTCGACCATCTCGAGCTGGTTATTCAGCGCTTCGATAATCGGACCGAGATAAAAATTCTTTAGGATCGCTTCAAGATCCGAAATAGCAACAGAGGCCATAGCCTGTATTAACTCCTAAGATACTGGAGCATCGCATCACGCGCTGCATCCATATTTTCTGGTGGAGGGGCATCACGCGTCGATGACGCAGCAACACCCCGTGACTTCGGGCGAGGAGGAGCAGAAGCCTTTCCGGCTTTCTCCATATCACCCATTTCTCCGAGGTGACGAGCGATCGCCGCCTCTTCGATCTCGGCAACGAACGTCGAATAACGCTGCGCCGCCTCTAGAACACTGACCGATCCGTCTTTCGCAACGGAATCCCACAGGTAGCCCTCAGGGACAGAGGGGAAAGACTCACGGGCTTCGGCGATCTCACGGTCCAGCTCCATTCTTGCGAACTTAATCTGCAACCGCTCGTTCGAATCCTTCACCTGCTTCATCTGAGCAGCCCATCCGTCAGGATCCGCAACCTCTTCGTGCTCAGGATCGTAATCCCAGTCACCTGAAGGCTCCGGCTCCGCTTTCGGGGCGTGCCGAGTGTTGAGTTTGGCCTTCATCTCCTCGATCATGCGATCACGCGTAGCCATCTCGTCTTCGAGCTGCTTGCGCCGATCATTGATCTGCTTGAATCGGTTATAAGGCACCCTATGACCCGCTTCAGGGTCATATTCCTCCTCCTCAACACTCTCCTCTGCTGAGTCGGCCTCTAAGACCTCCTCTTCCTCGTAGTCCTCGCCTTCTGGCTCCTCGATCTCGGCGCTTGCCTCCGACTCTTCCGCTTCAAGCTGCTCCTCTACTTCAGGAGCTTCAACCGTTTCGCCGCCCAACTGCTGGACTAACTCTGCCTGCGCTTCAGCGCTCAATAAACCCATCTCTCTATCCTCCTATACAACGCGTAACGTGCGAGGCACCGATGATTCACAAGAGATTCCCGACGGCCCCGAAGATTTCTGCCCCGCTATCTCTAGCGAAGCCCTTATCCCCGGAGCTTTCACTCCAAATCTTACCTGTCGCACTCTCCCACTCGAGAACTTCCCGAATGGACCGCGGCTGGTACTCACGTTTCACTTCATCCGCAATGTCATCTACTTGGTCAAGCCCCATCAACGCAAGACCAGTCGCAATCGCCATGTCGTCGTGCTGCCCAGGAGCAGCCTCGACCTTCCCGCGGCCATTGTACTGCAAGCGATTGGCCTCAGCACAGAAACGAGGGCACTTCGTGTCCATCCATCCACGAGTCGTATACTCGTACAGACGGTTGATAATCAGGGGCCTAGTCTTAGCAGTGGTCATGAACCCAACCATGTTCTGCCAGCGGTTCATCACCTTATCAAAGCTTGAACGACGGTACGTATAAGGCCAACTCTCGCTCTGGAAATACTCTTGGACACTTAATCCGTAACTATTTGTCTCGATTATCACCATCGCAGTGTAGTTCTTCGCAATCTCAAGGGCTTTGCGGGCAAACAAGCTAGGAGGAATACGCTCATAAAAGCTCGCAACCTGCTTGATCTCCTTCGGATTCGTCACATCCAACACCATGATCGCACTGTAATCGCCACCGGGACTCCCCGTGGCCGTATCAACCCCCATCACATAAACGCCGAAGCGACGCGGGGGAACATACTCGACATATCCGTCCTTCGGATAGCCGCTCGCATCGAACTTCCCAGGGAAAAACGGAGCCCCAGTGCTGATGAACGCATCGTCAGGACAACCCGGGAACTCCTGGTTGAAGATATTCCAGTTATTCGCACACGCCGTGCGGAGCGTATCCACCATCCAGTGGAACTGCCCCTCCGTCAGCTTCGCATCGTAGCTGTACTCCAGCTCCTCGTCCGTCGGATTGTCGAAGCGAGGCTCGTCCAGGCTATAGCCAAGATCCATCTGCCAGTTCAGGAACAGCTTCTCGTATCCGCTCTCCTTGTGCCAGAGGTCATACCCCTCGCCCATGCCGTTCGCAGTAGATTCCAACACGATCAGGGCGTTCTGAGTCCGGGTATTGAACAAAGACGCAATCGCCATCTCGATGTCGTTCCAGAACATATACTCCGACGCATGGATCAAATCATACGTGCCGCCACGGAAACTCTGGCTGCTCGCACTGCCGACACGGATGCTGCTGCCCGTGACAAACTTGATCTCGTTCTCCCGGGCCTTCGTCGTCCCGAGCTTCAAGAACTCCGGCAGCTCGTCATAGAACAAACGGTAGATCTCAAAGATCTTCTTCACCGCCTCGTCCGTATGAGCCACGACAGCAGTACGAGTGTGCTTATTGAACAGCGTCTTCCAAAAGAAAAACGCAGCGATCCCCGTGGTGCTCCCCAACTGGCGAGCCTTCAGCAGCATCAAATAGTTATTCTTCCCGAAGCTGGCGATGATCCGCTTCTGGGCAGGATTCAACTCGAGATAAGAAAGACGACTCTTCTTCGTCACGATCTTCAAGTAGTGACTGGCGAAATACTCGAAGTCAGTAGCGCAACGAGCAGCCTCTTTGAGCTGATTATCCCGGCTCACTTGCCCAGCAAGTTGATGAGGAACGCAGTCACAAGAGGAATCGCAATCGCAGAGATAGCACCCATCTGAACCACCTTCGTGTTCAAACGATCCAGCTTGCTCTCGATCTTCTCGATGCGACGATAAGCCTGCCCAAGATCCTCCTTGGCAGCCTCGATCTTAGTCTTGTTCTCAATGCCGAGACGCTCCGCCTCATTCAATCGCAGGATTTCATCGGGAGGCATCGCGTAACCCTTCCTCTTCTTCGGGATAATATCCCCAATAGAAATAAACTGAGCGACCTCACCCGCAGATTCACCCATCGCTAGGCTCCCCCCCTGGCAAAAGCTTTTCGGCTTTCTTCGCCTTTGCCTCTACACGATCTTCCATCGTATCCAAAACCTCAAAGATCGCAGTCGTTGTCTTCGTCGTCTTCGAATCGTCCATCTGATACGTCTTACGATCCATCGTCTGGATGTTCTTCGCAATCTCAGAGGCGACCTTGATGACAAGCATCTGACGGAACGGATCCTTCTGAGGGTACGCTAGCGCACGACTCATCGACTCGTGTAACATATCTGTCAGCGTGGCCGTCGCCGCACGATGACGGACCATCACATCCGTGAACGCCGTCTCCACCTCCACCTTCTGCATCTCAACCTTGCGGCGGATCTCGGCGCGGGCGTGATCAAGAATCGCAGAGCTGGCGTCCGTGCGCTCGCGGTCCCAATCGTCCTTGGACTTCCAACGCTCGATCGAACGCTCCGAGATACCATGCCGCTTCGCAAGAAGAACAACCGTCTCGCCCGACTCCCACTCCGCACGCACAATCGCACGCAGCGTCGCATTGATCGAGCCATGGGCGCCCTTCGCAGACAACTTGTTGCGACGCTCCCCGACCATAGTCTTGCTCACCTCAGAGTGCACCATGCCGTCAGTGGATATCGGCAACTGCCCGAGGGGTGCTGCCGCTGCTTTCTTCGCTTTCGATTTCGCCATCACTCATTCCCTTCGAAGAAAGATACTCACGGGTCTTCGAGGGAGTGTCCTCGTGAAGAATCAAATGGGCGTCCTGGATCCAAGACACCACAGAGTTCAAGACCATCTTCAAAGACTCCTCCGTGGCGTCGGAAGAATCAAACTCGTCCAGACGACGCATCAGCGTCTTCGTCCGCTTCACCCAGTAACGCTGCTTCTTTACCAAAGTCTCTTCATGGCGACCGTCCACAAGCATGAGAGCAGTGCCGGCCTCCTCACGGGAAATCACCCACAGAGCACGGACGTGATCCTCGAGGCTCATCTTCGGAGTCTCCTCGTGGGCACGGCACTGATCAAGACTCATCAACACTTGGTGCATGGCCTGACTGAACGCTCCCTCGAGTAAATAGCGATTCAGTGTCGGGACGTGGCGCCCTGTATAATCCCGCTTTTTCGTAGACATACGCAATCTCCTCCGATCCAGATGGCAGACTTTAGGCGTTTTTTGTCTCGCAGAAAAGGGGAGATATAGGGGGTATCCCGAGAATCCTGGAGGAGGGTCGGATCCACAAAGCACATACGTATATTGCTACGCTATCCCATGCACATTCTCCTCGTTCCTCGGATCATGGCCACCGGGCATCCCCTTCGGGGATACCACGTTGGGGGGGGACCACCCCTTTATCTCCCTGTCGGTCGGGGGTTGTCTCCAACCGCACATACACAGAGGGCGCAAGCCCAGAAAGGCCATACCATGGCTATTGTTATCCTCGAGGAAGAAGCTAAAACCGTTTACGTGCGAACCGCGCTGGAGGTAGGTCCGTTCCACGCCGTGCCTATCAAACGCTGCGTTGACTACGATACCGGCGAGCTTACCAACAACTGGCAGGTGCGGTGCAATGACACAGGGGCTATCGGCTTCCTGAACATGTACGCCCGCCACATGGCACGCTTCGACAAGAAGGACAAAGCTGGCAACGTGGTTGGCAACACCTTCCACGCCAAGATGGAGAAGGTGGCCGAAGCTGGCGACGCCATTGCGGCGGTATGCACGACGGCTGGCGACCTTGCCACGGACAAAGCTGGTAAGTGCACCATCGGCTAGCAGCAAAAGGAGCCCGTCGAAAGACCGTGAGTGGCTCTTCAACCCTTAACCAGAATAGGGGGGCTTCGGCCCCCCTATTCTTTTGCCTCGCCGAACAAAGAACGAAACAAGAACAAGAAAGCAGAGGATGCTTAGGCATCCTGTCTGGTTCTGACAGTGACGTGACTAACGCCGAGGCTATACGGAGGCCGAGCCGCCTAGGATCACTAGCCCTACAGCCAGGACGCCTAGGATCACTAGTCCTACAGCTATGCCATATAATCTTTAGCCCTACAGCCCCACCGATAGAGACTATATGTCTCACCTCCCTCTCCCTCTGACTACTGCCCGACTCCTATCCTCTTGATTGGGGGGTGCCCCCCTCGTTCCTCGGTGCCCGTTGGGGGCACTGGGGAATACGATGAGACTTAGTTCTAGTGAATACAATATGTTAGGAGTATCTAATGACTCCACTCACGCCGAAGTAGATCGGTATAATATGGGGCTTCGACTACTCGAGTACGAGCACCCGCCATCTCGAGTTATCTTCTTAGGCGAGAGTTCTGAGGAGATAAACGAGCGCCAACTAGATGTACTTGATACTGTCAATGAGTACGGAGATGTCAGAGCTGATGACTCTTTCTACGACTGCTCCCGCTGCGGCGCACCTAATGCCAAGCTACGTGCTGACTATGCCGGTGCCAAGGTCGAGCATCTCTCCCCCTATTGCAACGACTGCATGAGCAGCAAGTACACTTGGGAGTTCAGCGTCTACTCTCCCACCTGCCCTGATCGCATCGCTGAGGCTGACCGTCTCGACATCGCATTGAACTGCCCTCGTAACCACTCTGGACCTATGACCGACCATCAATCCCTAGACACTGGCCCTTATAAGCCACTTCCCACGAAGGAGAAATGACATGAAGATCTCACCTACTTGCACATTCAACCCGGAGCCATCTGCTGACACACTCGACAAGCTAGTGTCGGCAGCTGTCAATCACTCCTTCACGATTGATCTAACGGGCGATGTACCTACTGCCTACTATGACAGTGAGAAGGGCATCGCCTTCATCCAGAGAATCTTTGAGTTTGTAGTCACTCAGCTAACAGGTGTGCCATATAATGAGGAGCCAGAACCGATGAAGTTATATACCCCGAAGCAGATGATCGAGTTGTTAATCGATGAGGCTTATGAGCGTCTTGACGACCCCGATCCGACCCTCGAGAATGATGCTGCCCAACTACGATACATTGCTAGGCTGGAAGATGCCCTGCGTTTCGAGGAGGAACGGAGCCAATGAGTTACTACCTATGGAATAAGAACGAGCGCAAGCGTCGCATCAAGGCACGTCACCAATGGGAGATGTACCGCAAGTGGGAGGGACGCGTCGCACGCTATCGCCGTGATCACCCTGATGACGAGAGGCATGACATGGTACTGATCGAGATGTTCCAAGCTGAACGACGTGAGCGTCGGCGACGCAACAAGGAGGCGAAGCAATGAACGAGTGCCCGTACGACCCCGCCGACTACTGGGAATATAATTTTTATTGGAACAGGAGTAACTCATGAACCAGGCACAGTTAGTAGAACAACTGAAGTCCGATCCTCAGGGGTTGCTCGACAAGCTTACTAATGCTTGCCGTGCCTATGTCTTCGAGCGTGACAATCTCCAGCTAAAGATCGACAACATAAAGATCGTGATGCACCAGGCTAGCACCATCCTTGCTCGAGAGAGACAGACAGCTAAGGAGATAGCTGAGATAGGCGAAGCGTTACGTGACGACGACCTCCTCAGCCTACCTACCCGGCTAGTGTGCCGACTCGACAAGCAATGACATGCGCTCCATCCCCCCGCCCCCGAAGAGGGGCGAGGGGGGATGGGACGTCCATGACCTGGAGTTTTTTTTATGGGACGTAAGAAGCGATACGAGTCTGAGCTGATAGCAGGCTGGTGCTTCCGCAACGTACGCATAGAGATGTACGGCAACGCTCAGGTTAGCCCTCGTCTATGGATAGCGATGGGCAGCTGCTTCCCTGTGCTCTGGCATCGAGGTGATGTGCTACTGACGTTCGATGCTGACGACGAGGGATCTCCCCGCTGGACTATCGTCAACAGTCCTACCGCAGGCCAGCGTGAGGCTGATGGCTTTGAGCTGAGCGTGACAGGCAAAGAGGATGAGTTCCTCCATGGCCTGTATCGCTGCTGCTATTCCGCTCGCCTTCCCGCACACGATGTAGTCACTCAGCTAATAGGGACTATAGACCTTCATCCTTCCCCTTGCCCCGTGGGGACTTCGTCCCCGGGCAAGGGGGGATGAAGGGCCGGTTAACTATGACTGTATATACCTTACGTATATATACACGTGCGCGCGCGCGTACACGCAGGAAAGGTTTCCGCCCTGCCCTCTCCCCTCTCGTCCTCTCTAAGGGGCCAGTGCTACCCAACCTAGGGCAAGGGCAGGGCATCAGTCCTACCGTGCAACACAGAGCAACCTCATGCCCCTCAGGCATCATGCCCCCTTGCACAGTGTGCATGGGGGGCATGGTGCCCGCCGGGGAGGAAAGACTATGGTTCAGGTAAATGCAGAGGTTGAGGTAGAGATCGATGACTACGAGTTAGGCGAAGCAGCATGGGATGCGTACATCTTCGAGAAGGTGGACCAGATGTTCATGGAGGAACGAATCGATTGTGCAGAGCGCGACGGACCCAGCTTATTGGAAGACGTATCGAAACGACTCGAGCGTATAGAGGACGCACTCGATGCGTTCATCAAGGCCTTGCGCCCCGGTGCCCTATCAGCGAAGCCTCTGACTGAGGTACTAGCAGGGGATGATGATGATCGAGTTAGAGTTACCCTTACCGCCACCACCAAGGAGACCACCGATGTCTGAGCGCCCTGATACACGCAACTATCCCGAGCACCCCGATGAAGCATACATCGTACCCGAGCCCCGATCATGGGACGAGGTGCTCATCATCGACAACGACAGCGATATGACCCTGACGCAAATGCAGACGTTCGTCGGAGGATACATCGAGCTGCTCGGCCTGCCCGATGGACGCCACGCATGGGTAAACGACGAGGGTGCGTACGATATGCCACTGAATCGTACGCTCAGTAATCTAGCACGCACCCCAATCATGGGGCCAGCGATCATCGTGAACGGAGAGTTAGAAGATGCCGAGTGAAACGACGAAGAGACTACTTCAGGAGGGGAGGCCCCTCTTCCACGAGGAAGGCTACGCTGATTGGTGCCGGGCTATGCAGAGGAAGGGAGTGAAGAAGGCCACAGTGGACCAAGCTGTTAAGGTATTCTTCTACGGCCTCGCCTTCCCACGTAAGACTTTCTCTGAAATCTACACCATCTTATTCGGTGGAGGCAACGATGAGCAGGGATGAGCCCGAGGTCAGTGACTACTACGAGGAGCTGATGGACAAGGCAGAGCTTCGAGGCCCCGAGCTATGGTGGGAGATCGAGAGCATGGAGATCTCCCCCTATGCCTGGCCGGTACGTGACTGGGGTGTGTCCGCCATCACCCATGTCGCCGGCCGACCTGACCTCAATGGCCCAGCCATCAACCTCTGCTATGGCTATGGAGCAAGGGTCGACGGCGAGGAATGGCAGTTCGCCTTCGATCGAGAGGATGCCGAGAGCCTCATGGTCGATACGGCTACACGCCTCGATGCTGAACGGAGCAAGCAATGAACATCCAGGAGATGATCTTCCATTACAACATCGGGGGCCACCTCGATGAGGAGTTCACGAAGAAGTTCATTAATGCCCTGGTCGTAGAGAACGCTAGCCTGCACAACATGGTACGCATCTCTGAGACGACGGAGAAGGGAGCGATCGAGAAGATGGAAGTAGTGAACGCACGCATCAACAACTACATCTACTCGCTCAAGCATCTGCACCCTGACCAGAAGTTCCTGATCGTTGATCAGGTGAACGTCATCGTCAAGCAGTACTACCCCCGACATTACGAGAAGTAAAACCACCAACAACCTGTGTCACACCCCCCCGGCACACTGTGTGTGCACCGGGGAGGGTGCGTCACCTATTCACAGAAGAGGAGAAGAAGATGCCGATGATGGGATACCTCGTGATTGTCGAGACAGAGGATCTCTTGAAAGCGATGGAGCTATGCAGATGGGCGCTGAAGAATGACGAGAAGAAGATCGGAGCACTCGATGACGTGGCTTCATGCAAGCGACTGAACGACGCAGCGATCGACGCAATCAACTTTCTAAAAATGAGGAAAGAGAAATGATCATCACTCAAGGACCACATGATAACCTGAGTAGCATCGAGCGACTCAACGAGGCCGAAGGATACCACTACTTCGAAGAGGAGACGATGCGGTTCTTCTCGAGCAACGCTTACGAGCGAGTGTTCGCTGGCTGCATCTTCGTTACGAGTGAGAAGTTCACGTCCCGACATGGCGATGGGCCACGGCGGTATAGCCTGCGCTGTATCCGAGACAATGGAACCATCGAAACAATCGGAGCGTTCCAAGGATACGAAACCTATTACGATGCGGCTCAGTCCGCAGAAGAGATCGAAGAGATCATCGAAGAAGAAGGAGAATACGATGCCTGATAACAACAAACCTGACTTCCCTTACGGCACCAGCTCCGAGGAGAAATCGCTTTATGAACTGGTCGCAACGATGGGCAAAGAGATCACGCTGCTGCGCTATAAGAACAACCTGCTCAAGCAACGCCTCGAGCTAGAGCGTGAGCACCATGAGCTTACCCGAGAGCAGGCGATGGAAGACCTCGCTATGACACGAGACACCGTACCCTTCTGAGGCAACGATGACCGATGATTCTAACGATTCCCCAGAACTAAAGATAGTGAGCAAACCCAAGGCAAGGGGATGGGTATTCATTGCCCTGGAACCTGCTCATCTGTTCACAATACACACACTTCTGCGACGTGAAATACGAAGCACGAGAAAGGCGAAATCTTATGTTCCCAAATACTATGAAGAACTTCTTATGGCAGATTACGTATTGGATGGCGTATGTTCGTCACTAGTCGGTACGTCTGCGGAAGAGTAGCCGAACCACAACCCCCGAGGGTGCTGGCATCAGGCAAGCTATCACATGCAAAGAACCAGGACATGAGCGCACTGAGCTACGTACGTGGCTGCATCGCACATGGGGAGGAGCCACGATCAGAAGTCGCTGAGCATTATGAGCAGCGAGACAAGACAGCATGGTCGCATGTCCTTGAGTTTCCTATTGATATTCCTATGATGGAAGCTGCAATAAATGAGCTGGAAGAGGTTGCTATTCGGATGCGCCGGGAGGATACTGTCCCTCCACGCAACATGAATAACTGTCGCCTCTGTCAGTTCAAGGAGCTATGCCATAGTGATCCGAAGGGTGACATCAATAACTGGTGGGGACTTGGGCCACGTGACTCAAGTTACTCAGGTGCAGCGAAGAAGTTCTGCTTCGACGATGCTTACCGCCGAGCCATCACCCGACGCACAGGCAAACTCATCAGCCCATCAGAGGCACGTACTTACATGGCCTGCCCTCGCAAGTGGTGGATCGAATACAAGCATGGCCTCGCCATTCAACGTGAGCCCTGGAACAGCGTGAAGGCACGCACACTAGGCAGCATGACGCACGCAGGGTGCGAGGCTATCGGACGGACACTGAGATGGCCGGGGAGATACAGCCTCAACAAACTGCACCTTGCTACCGACGAACTGAGGAACCATGCCCTGACAGGTGTCATCGAGTACATCATGAACGATGAGAGCAGCACGGCCGAAGCGAAGATCGAGATGAAGAGCCAAGCAGAGACATGCGCCAACGTAGCTTACGGCCTGGTTATGAGGGCAGTCGAAGGGATGGAGAAGGTCCTGCACGTTGAGCAACGCTTCGCCTTTCGTATAGCCAACACCCATACATGGGTAACGTGTCAGCCCGACCTCGTTGGGCTTTCGCCCGGAGGTCGTGCTGTCCTCGTTGACTACAAGACAACCAGCTCAAGCCAGTTAGATAAGACGGCACAGAACTATCTCAATGCGCCGGCCATGATGGCTTACGCATACGCAATCCACAACGGTCACCCCGTTACACCTATAGGAGCATGAAGATGCTGAAGCCCATTGACTTCAAACAATCAAAGACCGGACGGATGGTGATGTTCTACGGACCACCCGGTACTGGTAAGAGTACGCTTGCGGCCAGGATGGCCAAGGCTCTCGAGGAACAGAGGAAGAAGATCGCAGTGATCCTCGACTTCGAGATCGGCATGAGCCACGCACTCCAGGAGGTGGATGCCAACGCCAAGCTCTTCGACCTGTCCGATCCAACACCGAGCATGGCTGCCGAGCTGATCAGTCTGATGAAGGGCATCCGTGATCGTGATGACGTAGGCATTGTGATCCTCGATACCCTGAGCGAGATGGCATGGAGCCTACTGCAAGGCATTGCCGGCCCGAAGCCCACCACCTTACAAGTTTACGGAGAAAGGAAGAAGGCTCTTCGATCCATCCTTCACGAGCTACGCAACTTAACCAAAGCAGGTAAGCATGTGATCGTACTGAGCCACCAAACCACGGGAGAAGTGGAAGGACTCCCAGGATACTATGCCCCCGAGTGCCCGAAGAATGATCGCTCCGATATCGTTGGGATGTTCGACTGCGTTGCCCGAGTGCAAGCAGCCAGCAAGACACAGGCATCTACTTACGAGTGCCCAGCAGGAGCCCCGTTCCTAAACTTCACTCGAGACTCACAGCATGTCTCGAAGTGTCGATTCAAAATCTTTAGTGACAAAGACACTCACGTCCTTGTCGCCTCGAGCATGGATGATGTCCGTGCAATCACTAAGAAACTCACACCATAGGAGATAGCTATGAGTTTCATGGATCAGATGAACGCCGCCGCCGAGGGTAACGACACCGAGTTCGAACCGTTACCCGACGCATCTTACACCGCCTCGCTCGCCGAGGTCACCACCGAGCAACACCCCGAGGACGGTATCTACCGTACCACCCTCGAGTTCCATATCGTCGAGGGCAACCATACCTCCCGCCGAGTATGGGACAAGGTGAAGCACGCCGAGAATGTACTCTGGAAAGCAGGTGCTATCTTCAACGGCATGGGCATCGAAGCTAACATCGATGGCTGGGACGAATGGGGACGCTCGGTATACGAACAGAAGGGCCGCCGCTTCGTCATCACCACGAAGAACCGTGAGTACAACGGCAAGACCTACACCGGCATCCAGGCTATCAGCTCTGATGATGGCGTACCTTTCTAAATGATTGTCTTCGGCATTGACCCCGGCTTCGCTTCCCTTGGATGGGCAGCAGTCCATTTCACTAACGATAGCCATGGTAACCCCCAGCTCAAGTGCTGCGGGGCCGGGGTCATCCGAACTAAGAAGACAAAAGAGAAGATCCCCCTCTACAAGGACAACCAGGATCGAGCAGAGAATATCGCACAAGCATTACTCAATCTTACTAAAGAGCACAGTGCGATACTTATTGCAGTAGAGGCGGAGAGCTGGACCCGAACGGCCAGCGATAAACTGCTAGGGATAGCGAGAGGTGTCATCTACGGGATGGCACGCACAGGTAACTACCCCCTTGAGCAGTACCCCCCGCAACTGGTGAGGAAGGAACTGATCGGCAAGCAAGCGGTCAGCAAGACCGACCTCGAAGACTGGCTCCGTGCCAACGTGAAAGACCTGGGGACACACCTTGACAAGCTACCGAAGGGACAACGGAACCATGCAGCAGACGCCGCCGGAGTGGCTATCACCGCTATCCGAAGAGGAACCACAGTCAGGCTCTTACAGAGAATACAGCAAGGAAGAGCTGGCTGAACAAACCTTACTTGGCCTGCTGCTACTAGCACCTGAAACAGACGCTGAAGCCCGAGACGTATACGGAAGTATATCGGCCAAGGACTTTGGCATCCCATCCCACCGCCTGATCTATGCCGAGGCTGAGAAGCTAACCGCAGCGAAGGGACACGCTACTGTCCTCGGCATCATCGAGGGCATGGCCTTCGAGGGGACACTGACCTCCGCAGGCAGCGATGGGTACATCTACCACCTTGCCGACAAGGGACGGGAGGGCATCAGCACTATACCGGAGGCTGCACAGTACGTGCTCGAGTACGCTCGGGCCAGGCGTGTAGCTTTCATTGCAAAGCGCACACTAGACGCAGCCAACATGACCGGGGGCATGACCCTCGACTCAGCGGAGGACCACGCCCGTCGCCTACTGAAGAGCCTTGAGACTGACGACAGGCCGAAGGCTGGCGAGACAGCGCTCGATGGTATCCTCCTCGGCGCGGCCAAGGCGTTCGCCCCAGCTATGAAGACAGGCTGGTGGCACCTCGACCGCAAGGTCAAGTTCAGCCCTGGCCGATTGATCGTACTCGGAGCAAGGCCAGGCACAGGCAAGACCACAGCGGCCACACAGATAGCAGCCCAGGTACTACACGGGCGCAGCCACGGCCGGGTACTCTATGCCTCCGTCGAGATGGACGCAGCCGAGATCGGACTCAAGGCTCTGAGTTGCTTGAGCGCCTACGATTGCATCACTCCCTTCGAGAAGAAGGATAAGGAAGCAATCGAGTACATCATCGGCAACGCTTCCTCCATCGCCCCTACCCTCAACAGGCTGCACGTACTGTACGGCACACGCATGGATAGGCTGAGCAACCTGGCCCATGAGATGAGCAAGGATGAAACAGATCCGCTGCTCCTGGTCATCGTAGACTTCATCACTTCGATGCGCCCTGTCGGTGAGTTCGCAACCAAGTCGGAAGCGATCGGCTCACTGACGAAAGACCTAAAGGAAATGGCACGTACCCTAGAGGTACCCGTGCTAGCATGTGCCCAGCTCAACCGAGGCAGCAGAGATACCGTCAGGCCCTCGATGAAAGACCTCCGTGACTCCGGCGAGATCGAGCAAGATGCTGATGTTGTACTACTTTTACACAACGAGAGGGACCAGGATGGCAACCCGTCAGGCAAGACAGAACTCATCATCGACAAGAACAGATTCGGAGGACCAGGCATCCTGGACTTGTTCCCCGAGTTTCACTACCACCGATTCAAACTGCCCGCCCCAAGCTACGAAAGCTGAGGGCCAACCCCGACCACACACCCCCGCCGGGGGCAGCAAGCCCCCAAGGCGGGGGGACACACCCTGTGAATGTCCCATATGCAAAGACCGCCCTGATGTAGACGTAGGGGGATTCACACTTAGCGAGCAAATGCTTCTCGCTATCCTAGTGTCCCTTATCTTACCGCTCTTATTTATCTAGATCACCAGCGCCACTTCAGTCCTACGAGGGCTTGCCATTCCGGCGTTTGCCCCCACTCCCCCGTCGCGAGTACCGACGCTGTTGCATCCAGCTCTCGGCCGACCCTATGGCGAGCAGCAAGAGAGCCACTCCAACGATCGGTATTGCCGCTGAGGCTAAGGTCCAAGCCGCCAACCTCTTCACCTCGAAGCACTACTTCTTTGAGGAAGGCTTTTTTGCGGGAGCTTTGGCAGCCTCCACGGCGATGACCTTCTGCTTGGCCACGTCCTCGAGGCTGATCCCTGCAACACCAGCGATAGCGCCGAGCACAGAGGTGATGATCACTTCGGTCGGGAGGTCCGGCCAGAAGTGGGCAGCGAGGAGGGGGAGGATAGCTGCGGCGATACTGAGCCAGAGCTTACGAGATTTTAGTTTGCTGTTCATTTCTTTCCCTTAGTCTTCTGGTCTTTGGCAGGGTTGCTCTCGGTCGGTGTGCGCTCGCTAGGTCGAAGGTCTTTATGATCCCGCTCACGGAGAATACGCTTGGCCTTCTCATCATAAAGCGAGTGCCCCAACCATCCCGGTATTGCTGCCTTCTTGGTATTATGAATGGCTTGCTTTTTAGCACTCCCGGCAGGGTATTTCTTTGCCGTGCTCTTTCTCTTAGAGTAAGGCCGGCTCTTTCTGGGTTCGTACTCACCGGGAGTCATGCTCTTCCCTCTGGGTTGCTTCTTACCCTTTGCTTCCTTCGACTTCTTAGCAGCGAGAGCAAGAGCCGCTGTTGCAGCAGCAGCATTTACTGCATAGTACCACTCCTTGGCACCTGGCACCTTGATCTTCCTCATCTTCTTGGCAGCCCCGCCGTCCTTTGCCTCGTATCCTTTCGGCGACTTCTTCGGCTTGACGAGGCCAGCCTTGCCAGGGGTAGTGCTGACCTTCGCTCCACTCTTCTTGGCTGCTGCCATCTCACGCAAGACCTTCTTCGCCTTGGCGTCTGCCGCGGCCCTGCCGCCCTTATCCACCATTGTCTTTCGGTGAGCGCTCAACAACTTGGCCTTCCTCTTGGCCTTGGCCTTGGCCTTTGATGCTGTCTCGCTCAACTCCACCATCGTCTTTCGATTAGGGTTTGCCTTGGTCTTCGCCTTCGTTTTTGACGGTGGATCCCATCCATGCTTATTCAGCTTAACCTTGCTCTTGCCGCCACCCCAGCCACCTCGGCTTGGGCCTATACCAATGTCATCACCTTTGTACGCGGATCCGCTACCAGCCATCTTACTTCCCTCTTTTCTTAGCTGCCATCTCGCGGAGAATCCGCTTGGCCTTCTTGTCTCTCTTGTTAGTCAGAACGGGACCGAATCGGGGTCAATCATTCCTCGCCGGTAAGCACTACTAGCTTTGGCAGCCTTCCTCGCTGATTTCATCTGCTTCGGATTATTTTTGCGGATGGTTCTTGGGGGCTCACCAGCTTTGACATGTCTCACTTGTCTCTGATGGGCTGTCATAGGTGCGGGCTTACCAGCTTTGACATCAGCGATAGCCTTCTCAATAATCTGATGGCTCTTAGCATGGGACGTTGGTTTCCCACTCCCACCGTGCTGCATAACAGACGTTCGAGGGGTACTCTTCATGCTACCCCAAACGTCCATCTGCTGGGCCTCCGGGATGCGTGACCAGACTTTTCGCCTCATTTCCTGGCTCATTTTCTTAAGGGACTTCGGTACAGCAGGGCCACGAGCGAGAACGAAGTCGGCCATAGCGTCCGATCCCCCCTTCTTCTTGACTTTTTCCATCTTACGCAAGACCCTCTTCGCCTTGGCCTCGCTGATATACTTCCGTATACCAGACTTACCAGCCGTAGTGCCAAACTTCGCTTTACTCTCCTTAGCTGCCATCTCACGCAAGACCTTCTTCGCCTTGGCATCTGCCGCGGCCCTGGTCTTTAGCTTGCTCTTGCCGCCACCCCAGCCACCTCGGCTCGGGCCTATACCAATGTCATCACCTTTGTACGGGGATCCGCTCATCTTACTTCCCTCTCTCGTCCCAGCGAGCCGGGTTGGTTGTTCTCATATCGTAATGCGTGAACGTAGTATAGCGACCGATGCCACCATTAGGGATGCGCCCATCCCGAATCAACTCTTCAATCATGTTGGCCATCATGTCCGGGGACACGCTCTTGCACACGATGTCAGCAGCTAGGCATCGGCGATGCGTGCTGTTGAACCGACCGCCGACAGACTTGTTGTGCTTCTCACAACGGTAGCCTGAGTTGATCGTGATCGGTGCGTTGCATAGGTGACGCAGCGCTTGCAGTACCCAGGCTAGGTGACGGGCAGCCATGAGATCAGGAAGCTCGCCGCAGCAGCGACAGGATAGCTCGGTGGCCTTGAAGTTCTTAGGCCAGCCGTGCTTCGTAGCATCCCTCAGCTTCGCATGGTTCATTCCGATTCATCCCATTCGTCAGCTAACTCTCGAGCCTCGTCTTCCGTTAGGCTGCGAACAACCGGCGAAGGCTCAGTGTTCGTCTTCACAATACACTGAGTGTCATCCGGCGAACAAACATACCAAGGGGTATCAACTACTTGGCCGCTGGCTATAATGTAATACTTCATTGGTGCGCCGCCCGCCCAGCATTGTAGTTACGCAACACCTCGTCAGCCGAGAGGATCCGATCGTAGACACGAGCCGTGTCGATGTCTCCGTGGAAGCGTTGTGTCGTCTTTGGCCCTGGTGGATCGTAGATCGTAGCGCCCACAGAGATTTGAGTGTTTGACTGAGGATAAGCCAAAGCCCCTGCTCCGGCGCTAGGAACAACAGCGCCATTTACATAGATAATGGGCACGACCCCTGTCCCGGCAGTCATGGCAATATGGAACCAGTTGCCAACTGTAATCACCCCCGCCGCCGTATTCACCCTATTCGAGTTGTTCACATAGCAACGGAGTTCGCCGTTCGTCCGCAGACTGATAATCAGATAACCCGTCGTCGTATCGCTGTTGATCGAGATCAATCGAGAGTGCGCTGCGAGCCCGGCAGGCTTCATCCAGCACTCCATCGTCGCCGATGTCAGGTCGGCAGTGATCGGTAGCGGATTGACACCCGTCTCGGCATACGGCCAAGGCGCTACAACGTAGTCACCGACCCCATCAAAGAAGGGCCAGGTGCCACCAGTGTGGTCCTCGCCATTGTACCCGTTAGGCGAGAGGTCATTCCAGATCGTGCTGAAACTAAGACGGCTAAAGCTACCGACGCCAGCGCCGATAGGCTTGCCACTCTTGTGGGATTTCCTACCGCGGCGTGTCATACTAGCTGAACTGAGTAAGAGTGAAGTCCTGACCTGCTGCCGATCCGATAAGACTCACACTCGTACCTGCCTTGCACGCAAACTCGAAAGACTCACCCGGAGCAACCAGGACACCGTTGATTGTCGGGTCAGGAGTTACATAGAAGTTGGCAGCACCGTTGTTAGAAAAGATGAAGTAAGTCCCTGAAAGCAGGATGGTAACTTGGTTACCAGGGGCAGCCGGGATAGTACCCACTGTTACTGTAGTATCACTGCCCCAGACCGGGTTGTTCCGCAGAACAGAATCATTCAATCCGCTCATTTCTTCTTCGCTTTCTTCTTAGGCGCAGCCTTCTTAACTACGGGTTCTTTCACTGGATCAGGCACCTCGACGACAACGCGACGAGCATCCGGTCCTACGAGCTTGATAATAGTGGCCATTTCCTATCTCCTATGTGCCGTTGATTTTGTGTACGGCATTTTTGATTCAATCTGAAGAGGTCTGATTTTTATTCCATTTTGCTTTTGATTCTGGGGATCAGGCTAGAACTCTCCTTTAGCCTCGCTGCGGCCTCTCGCAATTTCTTCTCTGAGAACCGGAGAGCAGGATCAGACATCTGCTCTTTTTTGCTTAGGTGCTTCTTTCTTTCAACGACCAAAGAAAGAGCGTGATAATAACTGGTGAGATCGTAGCGATGTTTCTCGATCGCTACATTTATCACGTTCTCTCTGTCCTTTAGGCGCTTCAGCTCTGCCTGGTCGTTAGCATCACGAGCCTTCTTCACAACTACCCGATATTCCCTGTTGAGCAGGTTTCTAGTATTCTTAATCCTCTGCTCTACGTAGTTGTTTATCTTCTTCTTATTCCCATCGGCGCTATGGGCATCGAAGATAAGCCGCCGACGGAAGCGGAAGCCAGAAGCAGCAGCAACCAAATTGTCTATGAGGAACTGCTCTCTCTCTTTATTGCTCCATGTGGACCAGTCTATATCTGTCTGGCCTCGGATTTTCCGTGCCTGTTCTTCTTCTTTGATGATCCGCTTGAACGTCGAGAGCTTGGACTTCGGAGCGTGCCATCCCCATATTGTCTGGGCGATCTTTGCATGGTCAGCACCGACCAGTGGGGCCATTACTTTGGATAGAGAGTCTACCCAGTCAGCCTCGCCACGATGGCCAGGATGCTGCTCCCTCTCTAGCATCTGAAGAGCCTCCAGTCCGAAGTTGCCAGTCATAGCACCGAGGTGGAAAAGTTCTTTGACTGTCCCGGCTTCTCCGGAGTCCAGCATATTGGAAGCGTCTCTCGCTAGTTGGCTGACGCCCTCTCTGCCTCTCCATGGCAAGGATTGTGCGGCTTTGCCCATTGCTGCCATGATGTTGCGGATTATAATATTAGATGTCTCAAACCCATTTGCATGGGCCGTCCGGAATAAGCGGACCATAGAGGGTGTCATACTGTCCCCTACTAAGGCATCGCCTGCTCCTGGAATGTCCCCAGCGAATCGCTCTAGGTCGTCGAGATCCATGCCATGGGGGTGCCTTAGCTTCTGGGCGTTCATCATCCACATCCCTCGTCGGACACCAGTGATGATAGATTCCCCAAGCAGGTAGCGGCGCAATATAGGGCTGTCTGTCTTTATCATTCCATTGAAGACATCACCGAAGATGGTGCTCTTATATATCCCAGACTTGAACCCTGGGATATCTGCTGAGAGGAAGGGGAAGGACAGGAATGGACTGAAGATTCCCATGACCCCGCCGCCCTGGCCTGATCGCACTCTCCTCACAATCCTGTTCACGTCTCTAAAGTTGAAGATCCGCCCTGATACTTCATGCACAGCAGCGCTTGCCTTGATTCTCTGGACCTCTTTATCTTTGAGCTTCTTCTTGCCTCGCCAGAACTTGCCATCTTTACCTTTACGCAAACGAGTTGCGCCCGAGCGGGATGTCCGGATCTCCAGAGATTCACCCTCTTTCAGCACAGCGAATATGTTATCAATACGCTTAGATTCCCGGACAAACTCAGTGAAGCGGGGGATGTTATCCTCCAACTGATAGAGCTTCACTCGGCCCTCATGGTAAGCCCTCGCAGTATCAACCACTTTGCCGGCTCTTCCAGCATCCTTCTTCCCTATCTCAAACGATTTCTTACCAGTGTAGTTCCGGTACTCGCTCGAAAGGAAGTCTAAGCTACCGAGGTTGGTATGCTCCTGTGCCCGCTCAAAGATATCAGCTAACTGGAGAAGACCAGCATCGCCTTGGGCTTTCTCGAGGAACGCTTTCTTGTCTTTGGTCCAAGACTCATAAAGCAGAGTGTCTCGAAGACTCCTATAGGCAAACGTTGTTGGCATCTCCCCGGTTCTCAGCCCGACATTGATCGGATGGCTGATCGTATTACCGAGGTGCGTCATCGTGTTGTGGGCAGTTACCCCAGCCTTCATGTGCATCATGGTCCGAGACATGAACTTGTTCATATCCTTTGCCAGGCGAGCGTCGAAAGCCATTGTATCAAGCCACTCAGGATTGAACTGAGAGTCCCGTAGGTACTGTGTCATGTACTCCTGAGGCGATGCTCCAACGTCCTTAGAGGGCAGCCCTGGGTCAGCAAGATCGCCTTCTGGGTCGAACAGTTCAGCGAGGGCGTCCAGCTCCGCTTGGATTTCGGGGAATCTTTCACTAATGATTTCCCTATGAGCCGCAGCACTCTGAGCCCCCTTGAATGACGGGGCATCGCCATATCCTCGATACCCTTCTAGCTGAGTAACTAGACCTTGGACCCGACTCTTGTCGCCAATAGGCTCAGTACCACTCTTGTATTTCTTCCCGAATAAGTGGACTTTCTCCTGCTCTGTGAGGAATCGTCCCTCGGGCAGCATCTCCTTGTTAATGAAGTCGATGATGCCATTGCGATCCTTGAGCATCGCATCAACGATTTCCTTGCCTGTAACCTTTACGATGTTTCTCTTGTTCGGATTCTTCGGGTCTACAATCTTCCCGAGACGACTAGGGAGAACAAGCGGCAATGCCTGCTGCTCCAGAAGACGGCTAAAGATAATCTTAGCAGCAGCCTCTGTGGGTGTATCGAGTACCTCGATCCCCATGCGCCTTAGGTCGTTACGAGCGATTAGGTGTAAAGACTGCTCTTTACCTTTTACAGCAAAGTTATTGTAGAGCTTGCTAAATGCTTGAGACTGAACAGCCCTACGCTCTGACTTCGAGAGCCCCTTGAGAATAGGGTTAAGTATTTTGGGGATCGACACCGTAGTAAGCCTGGCTCCATTGTTGCCGATGATATTTATAGTTGTTGGGATGCTACGAAGAATCTGGATGGCATCCTGCGACGGGAGAGATTGGCGAGAATAGTCGGCCAGCGGATCTCTAGCAGAGAAGGGGCGATCGAACCGCTCCAGGTGAACACGAATCGCCGTTTCAAGCGCAGCTTTCTGAGAAGTACCAAGCGGAGTGACCTCGTTGACTTGCTTTACTGCGTGCTCGATGACCTTGGCCTTCAGAGCATCTGACATCAGTAAGGATTCTCCGGACTTGAACACATCAGAAATAGCAGCAAGGTAACTGCTCATCTGATTCTTGGAGAAATCGAGACGAGTCATCTCATCTGTAAATCTAGTGACTTCTTTCCGGAACCACTTCGGCAGCAAAGGAGCGAATACAGTGCTAACGAGAGCTTTGCCTCCACCTGGCTTCGGAGCCTTCTCTGGCTGTTCGAACTCCAGCTCGACGACCCGACCCTTCTTCGGAGCATCAACAGGAACAACAACCTCAGCAGGGCCAGTGGGCTTCACCTCCCTGGCAGCCTGGACCTCTTTCGGGGTAGCAGGGCGAGTTTCGCCTAACGCTACAGCGACACCCGCTCCTCCTTCTACAACCTGTCTCTCCTCTAGGCGATCAAGCATGTAGCGCATTGCGGCTTTCTCGGCCGGTGTTGCATTTGATTCTTCGATGAGAGCGATTTCGTCTTTAGCCTGAATCGGCTTCTTCTCGTCGAGGCGCTTGCGCCAGGAGGTCGCCGTTGAACGCACGATAGGAGAAGTACCTCGAGGAACCTCTCCTTTCTCTACGATTGATGCAATAGCCGTAGCAACATCACGCTCTCTGCTCCCGACTCTCCTAATCTCCTTGCGCTCTGCGACGGCAATCCTCTCATTGAGTTCGGCTAATGTTTCCTTGATGGGGGTAAGAGCTTTCTCGACAGCAGCGATTGGCCCAGGAACCCAGCGGCCGTCTTCCATCTTCACCGGCTTTTGCTTGAGGATCCTCTCGCCTTCTTGGAGTTTAGCCTTCTTGGCCGCAACGGATTCCATCCGCTGGCGCTCCCACCCACCGACACGAGATGCTTGCGGAGTCTCTGTTGTGGTAGTCCTTCTTTTCGGACGCCCAGAGGGGGTCTTGCCTTTCTCCTCCGTGACTTTTGTGATTCTGGATACTCGGGTTCTGCCCTCTGTCCGCCCGGCCCCTTGGGACCACTCCTTGCGTGATGCTTCAGCCTCCGTTCGCAGAACGTGAGCACTATTCTTCCAGTTATCAATGTCTTCAGCCAAGTCCTTAGCGTGTCTGCGATATAGGTCGAGAGCCTGGCCAGGCGAGAGGTCGCCGGCTTCCACCGCTGCTTCGATGTTCTCGATTTCTTTCTTAACCTGATCTGCAAACTTCTTCCCAGCCGGGCCGCCACTGATCGTCTTCGGGATTATTTCAGGGGAGTATTCCCCTTCAGCCATTGCCCTTACCTCTTCATTCAGATTTTTGTATTTGGGGTGAGACGTACGAACCAGCTTCTTCGGGACGAAGGGAATAAGCTGTTTGATCAGAATATTCTTACGGGCCTGGGGGAGATTGGTTCTAACAATCTCCATCGCCAAGCGATGAGCGCCAATCCCATCAGGTTTCCCTGTATTATTTACTTTCGACCGGAGCTTATCGACTCTTTGCTGGAAGAACTTCTCTTGAGCACCAGCGGCTTCTCTTGGCTTCTTCGCCTTAGGCTGCCTTTCTGTCTCGACCCTAACAGCCTCAGGTGCCGCTTCCTGTGCCTTTTCAGCGGATCGCCTCTGGGCTCGAGCCTCCTTGTAAGCAGCTCTGGTTTCTTTGAGTGACTGTTTTCTTTCGGCAAGAGTCTTCTTATTTACTTCTATCTTTTGCTTGATGTCCTCAACTAGCTTTCGGGCAGCAGGCAGATTCTCCCCAGCTTCTCTGGCTTTATTTCTTTTGGGCCGAGTCTTAGCAGGATAAGCGCTTAGCTTCTCTGCTGCGCCAAGGCTACGCAGAGCTTTCTTGTGCTCCACTGCTAGATCTTTTGCCTGCTGCTTCAGGAACTCAATGCCCTCTTTCAGGTTTCGGCCTGTCCGCTCGATGACCTTCGGATCAGTTTCCACCTTTTTACTAGGCTTCTCCTTCGGCACCTCCTCTATCGCCTCGACTCTCTTCTTTCCTTCGTTAAGCTCTTTAGTAAGAGCGATCGCTTCTCTGTCTGCTGCGGAGATAAAGTCCGGATCAGTTACCTGGCTTTTCCCACCCCCTCTTTTCAGGCTTGCAGCCTCCTCGGGACTAAGATCTCCTAGGCTCAAGCTCTCAGTATTGAGAGGACGCTGGATTTCTGTCGCAGTCTGAGTAACCTTCGGATCATCTTTCATCGCCCTTGTGTGAAGCGGCTCTTCCCTCGTTATCCATTCACCTCGAGCCTGCCTTGGCCGAGCAGGCTCTCTCCCGCGAACCAGAGCTTCTACTGGGGAGCCAATAATAAGCTCACCATCGAGCGTAAAGCCCTGGAACCCATCACGGGATCTTCTCATTGCGCTATTGACTGCTTCATCCCCGTAGATAGCCCTAAGGCGGTCCACTATCATCCGGTATCTAGATCTCGGGTCTGAAAGAACTTTCGTCTCAGCCCTGAACTCAATGTCTTTGCCCATTTCGATTAAGACAGAACGGGTATCATGGACTGCTGACCGCATATTACCCGGAGCAATGCTCTCGATCTCTTTGGGACTTAGGCGCTGAGTGCTTCCCTTGATACCGCCGCCTACTAACTCTGATCTCAGTTGGGCCTCGGCGGCATCAATCGCTGCTGCTCCCATTTCCCAGATATGATCAACTGAATCCCATGCCTCTTTGTACTGAGCTTCTCGGACTGCTTCCAGCTTTGCCAGATTGGCATCGTACGAATCATCCAGGATTAGATCCTTCTTCCTCTGGACGAACTCTTTCTCAATATTGGCAAATCTTTCGTGGAAGAAATCACCTGGCGAATCATGCTGGTTGCCCCTCGTGCGACTAGGTTTGTTCGCTTGCGCCTCTCTGCGTAACTCTGTGGCCGCTGCCGCAATGCCCTGTAACTTCCGCTCAGTGCGGCCCAGGTTCGTCTCTTCCGGTGTTACCACTCGAGTGTAACTGCCATCCCCAACAGGGACTTCGTACCCTCGAGCCTCAGTCCCGGGATCCAGAGGCACGGCTTTTGGCGCACTCGCAGCCTCGGGTGCCATTACAGCCTCGGGTGCACTCACGGCCTCAGGGACGCTTGCCGCTTCGGCCGCTGCCGCTTCCCCGCCCTTCCGGGCGGGGGGAGCGGGCTCTCTCACAATCGAGGCAACAGCTTCGCCGGGAACAGACTCTCCAATATTAATGTCTGTAGCGACTTCTTGAGTGATATGATCGACAGGTCGGACCACACCTCCAACCTCAGGACTATCATCACCTAGCGCTTTGGCCGAGGCCCCCTCCATTTGAGAGGCAGTATGACCAACAGCAGCATCTTTCTGTTGGGCCTCCTCGTATTTCCGCTGAGTCTCGGCATCGGAAACAATCTCTCCTCCGCGGACAATCTCTCGCCTCATTCTCCCGAGGAACTCTTCATACCTTGGCCACCGAGCCCGAGCCCACCCATTGATAAGCCCAGAAATAGGGTTGATAAGGCCAAGCTCTGGAGCACCAGTCCAGACAGTGTAGGCTGCACCACGGCCAGCAGCTCCGGTGACATCTCCAAGTGTCCTGTCCCTAAGCTCTCCCGGGATATGCCGCATTGCATCTGGGGCTTTAGTCTCCCCCGCAACAGTGCGCTCTTTTTCTCTGATCTTCCCGCCAACTTTTACTTGGGCGGCGGACTCCATCTTAGTCAGAAGCTTATCAAAGCTCGAATCACCTAATCGTGCAGCCGCTATGCGCTTAGACCATATCGGTGATAAGCGACCGCCTGCGATCCTGGTCAGAGCGCCACCGACTACGCCGAGGAGGACCAGCGGCTTATCTCTCAGTATTGCAGGATCATCCTGCACCTTCTTGATTATTCCGCCGAGTCCCCAGCTCATACTCTCTGTCAGTTGTTTTACTTTGTCATAGTGCGCCTTTACTCCGTCAGCGCCCTCTGGAACTTCGTCCTTCATCTCTCCGACGAGAGCTAAGAGGATTTCATAAGTCCCGTCTTTCATCCCATTGAAGTCTTCTACCCAGTGATCCC